>VFSW01000091.1_pt1 | contig 108529 bp, 94 predicted proteins | sample 5358111 | NCBI WGS metagenome assembly VFSW01 (sample SAMN11554181, study PRJNA540505) | mine drainage metagenome | isolation source: sediment from site ElyBrook_90M | place: USA: Ely Copper Mine, Vershire, VT | collected 2017 | reverse complement strand
CAACGTAGCATGGAGAGCGCGCAACGTAGCACGGAGAGCGCGCAACGTAGCATGGGGGGAGCGCAACGTAGAGAGCGCGCAACGTAGCATGGATAAGCATGACACCCACAAGGGGTGTCACTACATTTTGGCTGTTAGAGAGATAACAAGATGTAGTGACACCCCTTGTGGGTGTCATGCTTATCCACCCCTTGTGGGTGTCATGCTTATCCACCCCTTGTGGGTGTCATGCTTATCCACCCCTTGTGGGTGTCATGCTTATCCATGCCTTGTGGGTGTCATGGCGACCCTTCCTAGCATGTGGGTGTCATGGCGACCCTACGCTTACGCTGCTTGGTCATACCGCTCTATAAACGACGCTCGCATTCGACAAAAACTGATACTCGCATCTTATAGAACGTAGAAAACGCATGACTAGTTGGACGTTTCAGGCTCTTCTTTGCTGCGTTGGCGTGCGGCGGCACGGAATGCCTCCGCCATAGCGGTTGTCTCACCCTCGTCCCCAAGCCTGATGTTGCCCAGCAGCGCGTTCTCTGGATTGGCGCGCTCTGGTCGGTCGCGTCTCTCGCTACGTTTGGCTCCATGCTCAGCTGTGGGCTGTGTCTCCAGGGATGGTGCATGAGGTGCTGGCGTACTGGCAGCTGGCACAGGGACGGGCACTAGCTCAGCTTCGGGCTGAGCAGCAACTACCCCGGCATCTCCTGTGGGTGCGGCCACTGCAATTTCATCTGGTGCACCTGGCTGATCTTGCTCGTCTGCTTGACGTAGGCTCAGACCCAGACGGCGACGCTCGGCGTCAATGCGTAGGATGCGCAATTGTAGTTGCGCGCCTTCGTGGAGAACCGTCTTAGGATCGATACCCGGTGTCAACTCGGAAAGATGAATCAAACCCTCGATGCCGTCCTCAATGCGTGCAAATGCACCAAAGGGCGCAATTTTTGTGACGACACCAGTGACCACCTGACCGGGTGTGTAGCGTTGTGCTACTGTTGTCCAGGGATCAACCTCGGCCCGCTTGATAGAAAGGGCGATTTTCTTCTTTTCTTTATCGACGCTGAGAACCTGAACCTCAACCTCTTGACCGACGTGTAACACTTCGCTTGGATGGTTGACACGGCTCCAGGCAAGCTGACTGATATGTACCAGTCCGTCTGCACCGCCCAAGTCTACAAAGGCCCCGAAGTTTGCCAGATTGCTGACAACGCCCGTGCGTACCTCTCCTGGTTTCAGCTCATCAAGCAGTTCTTCGCGACGGCGCTGCCGCCACTCTTGCACTGCCAAACGCTCTGAAAGAATCAGACGGTTGCGCGCTCGGTTGATCTCGATGATCTTGAGCTGAAGCTCCTTGTCTTTCATGCTCTGGAGCTTGGCTGCGGTTTCCTGGCTTTCGCCACCAGATGCCACCTCTTCGCGCTTGAGGTTGAGAATCTGGGAGATTGGCACGAAACCACGAATGCCACCAACATCAACTATTAGGCCGCCCTTGTTATAATCAATAACTTTCGCTTTGAGCAGCTCGTTATTTTTATACTGCTCTTCGGCAATGCGCCACTGGCGCTCGGTGTTGGCTCTCTTCAGTGAGAGGACCGCATGACCCTCCGAGGTTTCAGGTTGGATGACATAGACCAGAACCTTATCATTGAGGTGTAGTTCGCTAAAAGAGCCATACCCATTGGAGGGAAGCTCTTTTGTAGAAAGGACGCCCTCTGACTTGAGGCCAATATCAACCAAAATCTCGTCCTGGTCAATACGCACGATCACGCCCTCGACCACATCGCCTCGTTTAATGTTGATGGGATTGGCTGATGCTGCCAGCAATGCTTCCATCTCATTCTGGTTGAAGTCTTCCGCCTCTTCGGGATTGTTGTTGTTTTGCCCTACCGGGTCATTTCCTTCAAACATCGTCTGTACCCGCCCGCTTCTTGTATTTGCCGCTGGCATTGTCGAAAGGTCGCCGTGCTGTTTTACTTGCATGGGTAGAAACCCCCTTCGATCCACGGTTGTTGCCTAGCCCGTTTGGCCTCTATCCTCGTATCCTCTCGCTCGTGTTTCTGCTCGCATACTGCTATTCACCGAAACACTGTGAGCTTCCAGAGGCGCGTCACAAACAGCACGTCGAAACCTTTGGGGAGTATGCCATTGGGCTTAGGCTATTCGGGGGAGGTTGCTTAGGCGGAATCGTTTCGATGTTTTCTATCGCAGCTCTGCACCGTGATAGTATGTGTCCGTTGTGTAAACCTACAGAATGATCCTACGAAACGACACTCGCAAACAGGCACACTTCTGGTAAACACGCAGTAAGTACCTGGATGTAAGCATAACCCCACTCGATACTCTGATTATACCAAAAGCTATTGATGAATGCAAGTCAATATGCGACGTCTTTACAACCCTCTGCCCTGTTTTTTTATTTGTCACATTGTATCACATTACTGTACAGCCCATTCGTATGTTACAATATGTTCATGAAAGTTGAGATTACTACTCTGCTCTCTGCTCTCCAGGCGCGTTTATTTACGGCTGAGCAGGGAATGCAGTTGTTTGATACGCTCGAAGGCTATCGTCCTGATGCACGGAAAGCTGCTGTCCTGCTTGCTCTCTTTGAAGCTGAACATGAGCTGATGCTCACTTTTATTCGTCGTGCTAGCACCTTACGCGCTCATGGCGGCGAGATTGCTTTTCCCGGCGGTAGTGTTGATCGTAGCGATCCTTCACTGGTCCATGCGGCTCTGCGCGAAGCTCAAGAAGAGATTGGGCTTGCTCCTGAGCGTGTTGAGGTCTTGGGTTTACTTTCGCCTGTTTTTACTGTGGTGAGTAATTATCTGATTGTGCCGGTGGTATCTTTTGTGCCACAGGGCCTGGGAACATTGCTGATGCAGGAAAGCGAGGTTGCAGAAGTGCTGCTCATGCCGCTACGCGCTTTGGCAGACCCCTCGATTATGCATACGGAGCAGTGGACACGTGGCGAACAAACACGCACCGTCTACTTTTATGACTATGCTACCTATCGCATTTGGGGGGCGACGGGGCGTATTTTGCATGAATTGCTGACATTACTGGCTTGATTGTGGGTAGTTGGTACGTATCATGCGCACCGATAAGCGCAAAGATGTGGCCCATTTGTCATATCCCTCTTGCGAAAAAACTTTCCATATGTACAATTGAAAGTGTGAAGCATAAATGGTTTGTAGTGTGTCTCTTGTAGCGATGCTTTTGAAGCAGCGATTAGGTTTTGTATAGATACGTCCGGGGAAAAATTGTGACAATGCCATCGTTTAATGCTCAGCCTTCGCGACCTACGCCGCATCGACAACATATGGTTCCTCAAACTCACTCGACCGCAGGTATGCCGCAGCCTGCTCTTGCACCCGTTACACCTCCTTCTTCTCCTTCACGCCCTTCCTCTCTTGCACCTATGTATATCGAGTCGCAGCCACAAGACGCTCATCAGGTTGCTCATGAACATGCGATTGATTTTGCCACACATTCCTGGGACCTGGCGACAGGTGGCTTAAAAACGCTCACCGCCAAACGTGAATTTCCGTTACGTGTAGATCGGCGCGCCATCGAAGCCCGCACAGAGGATGCTAGAGCCGCACGTAGTTATACCCTGGCCCTGGCAATCATGGCTTGTGTGGTGCTGATGTTGATTGGTAGCGGGATTGTGCTATTTGTAATGCTACAACCATAGTTTACGGGATGGAGTTTGCCTCTCGCTACAGATATTTTGCTCATGCACGTTGACTACACATGGTCTTGTGCCGCTGGTATGCCGTAGAGTGTGGTCGCCTGACGCACTGCTTTAAGAATGGCCCGTGCAAGGGTGAGGGCGGCTGCGCTCCCCAGCAGACTCACCTGCATTGCGCCGTTCGCGGGATGACGTGGGGGATTTGAATCCTGCGAAGTGAGGCCGTTTGCCAGCGCAAAAATCGTATCACCGTCGAACATGGTATGCGCAGGTCGTATCACCTGTGCTATACCGTCGTGTGCCATTTGCGCCACTTTGTTGATCTCGTCTTTGGTCAATTGCGCACTGGTGGCAATGACGGCGATGGTGGTATTCCCGAAGGGATTGGCTGCAATAAAGCCTGTTCCCAGAGGGTCGCGTGTCCCCGCAACCACCTCTTGTGTCTGTGGGTCGATGATGTCGCCTAGCGCATTGACCACGACGAGGGCCCCAACAACGCTACCATCGGCAAGCGTTGTGCTGGCAGAGCCAACGCCGCCTTTCATACAGAGGGCGGGTCCAAGCTGTTTGCCGACGGTCGCTCCTGTGCCTGCTCCTACGCTGCCCTGCACAAGGGGTCCTATGCTTGCCTGCTGGCAAGCGCGATAGCCTGCCGCCGCGTCTGGGCGTATGGTGGCCGAGCCAACGGCGAGATCGAAAATTGCTGCTCCGGGCACAATTGGCACACGCGCCACCCCCACGTCGTAGCCGATTTGTTGCTCCTCCAGGTAGCGCATCACGCCACTGGCCGCATCTAACCCAAACGCGCTCCCGCCTGCCAACAGGACCGCATTGACCTGGTTCATCATGCAGAGCGGGTGGAGCAGGTCTGTTTCGCGTGTCGCGGGTGCGCCGCCACGCACATCTACACCACCAACGGCAGGTGGGTCGCACAGGACAACCGTACAGCCCGTGCCTGCCGCCTGGTTCGTATCGTGACCGACGCGAATACCCGGTACATCGGTAATATCATCGTGTGTTTGCATATTGATGGTTCCTTTCCTTTAGGGTTCATTGGACAGCCAGAGCATGTGGTATGATGGTATGCCCGAAATGACAGAAAAATCGCATAAACCGATGATGGAGATCAACAAATTACGATGAGAATCAAATGTTGGAATATGTGGCGCGCTGCGCTGCCTGAAATAACGCAAAAAGCCGTACTGATCTGTCAAACGTGATTGCATCCCTATGCATGACCCCCACAAGGGGTGTCACTACATGTTGCCACCCTACAAGACGCAAGAGACCCTATGCATGACACCCACAAGGGGTGTCACTACATGTTGTCCCCCCCCACAAGATGCATGAGATGTAGTGACACCCCTTGTGGGTGTCATGCAGCCATTTGGGTGTCATGCACGACTACACCTATTGATGCATCGTAGAAAAGATGCGGATGTCCAAAACGGTCGCAATGACGCTTGACAGAGCTGTAGGGACCGATTCATCGCGTCCGCGTCCGCGTACCTCATCGTATTCGATTAGCTTGCTATTTTGTTGAGTTCTATCATTGGTCCATATCGGCATCTTTATGAAATAGATGCGCGCAAGCGGCTTACGGCTTGCTCCACGCTCTCGTGCTGGTTATATACGGCAGAGCCAGCGACCAGTAGATTTGCTCCAGCACGCACGGCCTGGGACGCGGTTCCCGCGTGGATGCCGCCATCAACCTCGATGTCACAGTGCAGATTGCGTTCCTCGATCATTTGGCGCAGGCGCACAATTTTAGGGAGCGTTTCGGGGATAAAATCTTGTCCCCCAAAGCCAGGATTGACTGTCATAATCAGCACCATATCGAGCAGTGAAAGCATGTCTTCCAGCAATATGATGGGCGTGGAGGGATTGAGTGCGACGGCTGCCTGTTTACCTGTGGCTTTGATTTGTTGGACAACGCGGTGGAGGTGTGGGCATACCTCGTGATGCACAATAATGACATCAGCTCCCGCTTTGGCAAATGTTTCAATGTAGTCTTGTGGATTAGTAATCATCAGGTGAGCTTCGAGTGGAAGTGCTGTGCAGCGTCGCACAGCTTCCACTACCAGCGGTCCCATCGTGATGTTAGGCACGAAATGCCCATCCATCACGTCAATCTGAATGCGTTGCACATCAGCCGCTTCAGCTGCGCGAACCTGTTCGCCCAGACGGGTGAAATCGGCAGAGAGGATTGAAGGGACAAGGCCAATCATTGGGTGACTTCTTTCTTCTGACGCAACTTGTTGGCTGCGGCTTGGTCGAACATCCAGGTCACTTCCCCTTTGAGTGGCTTGATGAGTTGTGCAGGATATTCGTCTGGTTGATACGCGCCCTCCAACACGGCCTGTACAGCATCGGCCTTCTCTGCACCTGTTACGAGGAACAGGATATGGAGTGCCGCGTTGAGAATGCGTGGTGTGAAGGTCAGACGTGGGGGTGGGGGTTTGGGAACAGAAACGGGCATCACCAGGCGTTGCTGCTCGTGCAGCGAGGACTGATGTGGGAAGAGCGAGGCGGTATGGCCTTCAGGTCCCATGCCAAGCTGGATAAGATCGAAGGCCGGTACACCATCGGTTCCAAACGTTATTTGCATCTCGCGTGTATAGGTGAGGGCAGCGGCATCGCGATCCTCCATGTCGGCGGGCATGCGATGAATCTGTTTGCTCGCAAGCGGGAGTGTGTTGAGCATTGCCTGCTGGGCCAACAGATAATTGCTCTCGTCGCTGTCTGGTGGCACGCAGCGTTCATCTGACCAGAAGATTTCGACCAACGCCCAGTCAATCTGACTGCGGTAGGGTTCTTCTGCCAGTAAGCGATAGAGCTTTTTGGGCGTTGAGCCACCAGAAAGTGCCATGCTAAAACGTCCATGTGTGGCAATGGCTTCCTGCGCAATGTGTACGGTATACAACGCCGCCTCGTGGCTAAGCGTGTCGCTATCGGGGTAAACTGCAATTTGCATACAATAATGCTCCTGCGTGTAGGATCAGACAAGGAGCGCGAAAACCTCCTGGAGCGTTTCTTCATAGAGATAATCGCGTCCCATGATTTCTAGTTCGTCATGGAGTAGCTGGCTGATATCATGCGTGGCGGTCAGACTGACGGTGCGTTGCGGACGAGAGCCTTGCGATAGCTCGACCGAGGTCAGTACGTGGTCTATGTCATCGTCACGATTGACCATAAAGATAGCTTGTTTGCCATCGTAGTTACTGGTCAAGCGTGCCATACAGAGAGAGCCAGGTTGCATATCAGGTTGTACTCGTGGACGAATATCGATTGTGCCATATTGAGGTGCTTTCAGCTTGCCCGTTCGCCCTGTGCCGCTTGTGCTACGTGTGCTGGATGGGTTGGTAGTGCGCATCATTTGCCAGTGATAGGGTCCAATCTGTCGCTCTGGGATAGCGTTGAGGTCTGGCATCGTTTGCCAACCCAGCACAGCCTTCAGCCAGGCCGCCATTAGGAGGGCACGGGTTGTGTTAGGTGCATTGTCTTCCGACATGTTGGGCTGTGTGGCATCTGGCGATGAGACAGCATATTCGATCTCGATACGGTCAATGCCTGTCAAGTAGGGTTTATACTCACTAACATCAAAAAATTGTGCGATAAGCTGTCGCCAGGGCGTAATGCGGCCCCAGTTGAGGTCACTCACCGCACTATTGGCGAGTGAAGGTACAAGAGAGGAGAGTGTGCGCACACTCTCCTCTGGTGTGTGAAAGCGATCAGAATCGACGATGACGCGGTTGCTGAAGTGAGCGATGCGATTGAAAATCTCGGTGTTGGTTGACGGATCACTGAGCCACCAGACATAAACGGGCAGATCGGGCTTGAGTAAAGGATGGATGATTGCGCTGGCTGAGCGAACTGCCGAGCCGCTTACCAGGAGCGTGATCTGCTCGAAGCTATGGCGCATCACATCAGAGATTACGGGAAAGGAACGTAATGTCACCCAGGTAGAGACGGTGTTGGGTGCTTGTGGCGTCGTGTCCAGAATGAAAAGAATAACCCGCGCAACGTGTGTGCTGGATAGGTTGCGAATGATGATGCTGGCCTGTTGCGCACTCTCTGTTGTTGGCGCGCAGATGACGAAGTTGAGTACGCTGGTGCGCACGTTCATGTTGCGACTGATACGAACGTTGTCGGCAGACATGCGCCAGAGAGAAGAAAGCTCTTCCTCAATCAATTCCATGCGTATACGTTTGCCGGCCCAGGGGAGCCGTGGCCCTGTGTTGTTTGCGATATCCTCGGTTATGCCCATTCCCGAACCTCTTCTCAATACTATTGAACGGCACTGTTCACAAGAACTTCGTTGTAGCAGTTCTTCCTCTTTATATGATATCGGTTAGGGACGCCGCCAGCGGTATCCATCCCGCCAGATGAACTCATCCGCTACCTGGGGTCCCCAGGAGCCAGATTCATAGCTCAACAGTGCTTCGCGTGACTCGTTTTTCCATTCATCCAAGATGCTCTGAATGAAGGTCCACGCAGCTTCTACCTCGTCACGGCGGGTGAAGAGGGTCGAGTCACCGAGCATACAATCGAGCAGAAGACGCTCATACGCTTCTGGCTGTTCACGCACGAACGAGGAGCCGTAGAAGAAATCCATATTGACGGACCGAATCTGCATATCGGTTCCTGGAACCTTCGCCCCAAATTTGAGTGAGATGCCTTCATCGGGTTGAATGCGCAAGGTCAAAACGTTCGGCTCTACCTGGCTCTGCGCATCGTTGCCGCTGCGCTTGAAGAGCATGAGCGGGGCCATTTTGAATTGAATGGCAATCTCTGTTACACGTTTGGGAAGGTGTTTACCTGTTCGTAAATAGAATGGTACACCAGCCCAACGCCAATTGTCTACATGTAATTTCATGGCTACATAGGTCTCGGTGATCGAGCGGGGTGAGACGCCTGTTTCTTCCAGATAGCCCGGAACCTGATGGCCACCAACCCAGCCGCCTCCATATTGTGCGCGAATGGTATTGGTCAAGACATCGTGCCAGGTGATCGGTTGAAGCGCGTGTAGCACCTTGACCTTCTCATCTCGTACCGCGTTGGCATCGAAGGCAATCGGTGGTTCCATAGCGACCAAGGTGAGTAACTGGAGCATATGGTTTTGCACCATGTCACGAATGGCCCCCGACTCTTCATAGTAGCCGCCACGCCCTTCAAGCCCGATATTCTCTGCGACGGTGATCTGCACATGTTCGACATAGCGGCGGTTCCAAACTGGCTCGAAGATCCCATTGGCAAGACGGAATACTAGAATGTTCTGTACCGTCTCTTTACCGAGATAGTGGTCAATACGATAGACCTGCTCCTCGCGGAACACTTTTGCTACTTGACGGTTGAGTTCATGCGCTGAAGCCAGATCATGTCCAAATGGTTTCTCAACAATGATGCGTGTCCAGCCCTTGCGGTTTCGGTTGAGGCCAGCTGCACCGATGTGTTGGATGATTTCTGGATACTGACTGGGTGGTGTGGAGAGATAAAAGATGCGGTTCCCACCTGTGCCGCGTTCCTGATCAAGCATGTTGAGCAATGTACCGAGCCGCTCGTATCCTGTTGGATCGTCAAAACTCGATTGCAGGTAATGAATGCCGGCTGCAAAGCTCTCCCAGACCTGCGGATTCACAGGTTTCTGACGCGAGTATTGATTGACTGAATCGAGTGCCTGCTGACGAAATTGCTCATCATTGTAGGGGCGGCGGGCAAAGCCCACCACAGAAAAGCCCGCAGGCAGCGGATGCTCTAGAGCTAGGTTATAGAGTGCTGGCAGTAGTTTTCGATGTGTCAGGTCCCCAGTGGCCCCAAAAATGACCATCACGCATGGCTCTGGACTCTGTTTAATGCGTAGACCCTCTCGCAAGGGGTTGGGAGCCTCGACTGCACTACGCTGAGGCATGAGAAATCTCCTCTATTTGGTATGCTATTACAACAGGCCCCTTGCGGAGCTGTGAATGTGCATGGTTCTTTTGACTTTCGGACAGGCTATGCCCTCTACGCTCATGACCAATAGTGGTCAATGTGAGGGCATCGTCGGTACAATAAAAAGGGTCGTAGCGAAACAAATCACGACAATACCCCTCCTATCTTACTCTGCATGTCAATTCTGTGTTTAGCGAACGCGATCATGTGGGCTTGTCCATCCATTGGGATGTGATGCTGGACATGAACGAAATAACACGGCCATGGCGTAGGGCGCGGTACATCACGCCCTACGCCATTCCCTCAACTCATTTGTTCAAGAGCCGTATCACGCCCTAGTTGGTACGACCAATCAATAGGCGTTGGTGTAGTGAACACGGCGAAACATGTCCACTCAGTTAATGGGTGGCCTGCTCCGCTTTGATCGCACGTTGCTTACTCTGGATGCCATCAAACAGCTTGTGGAACGAGTCGGCAAACTTTTGTACACCTTCGTCTAGCAGTTGCTGTGTGACATCGTTGTAGTGAATGCCCAAGTTTTCCAGGGCTGTCAAGGCGGTCTGAGCACCAGTCAGATCATCGCCGATGCTATAACGGGCCTGCCCATGATCGCGGAAATTCACGACGGTCTCTAGTGGCATAGTATCGACGGTGTTGGGGCCGACGAGTTCTTCAGCATAGAGAACGTCGCGATAGGCTGGGTTCTTCGTACTGGTGCTGGCCCAAAGAGGACGTTGCACATGCGCGCCAACCTGTTTGAGCGACTCGAAACGTGGTGTGCTAAAGAGACGTTCAAAATCCTGATAGACAAGGCGGGCATTGGCAATAGCTGCTTTCCCTTGTAGGGCTTTGAGTTGCTGCTGCTCTGCTGCGTCGCTGCTGGCCTTGATTTTGTCGTCGAGTAGTTTATCAACCAGGGTATCAACACGGCTGATAAAGAAGCTGGCGACCGAAGCGATATGATGGATGTCCTGGCCAGCACCATTGCGGGCCTCCAGGCCGTTGAGGTAGGCATTGACCACTTGCCGATAGGCTTCAATCGAGAAGATCAAGGTCACATTGACGTTAATGCCCTCACGAATCACTGCACTGATCGCGGGAATGCCAGCAGGAGTCGCAGGAATTTTAATCATCAGGTTCGGGCGTTGCACCGTCTGCCAGAAACGACGCGCTTCGGCAATCGTACCGTCCGTGTCATTTGCCAACTCAGGCGAGACCTCAAGGCTGACATAGCCATCTTGCCCTTCTGTGCGATCATAGATTGGGCGCAACAGGTCTGCAACAGTGCGAATGTCCTGAATGACGACGGCCTCGTAGATATCGTTGACGGTTTTGCCTTCGCGGATGAGCTGTGTCATCTGCTCATCGTAGGCATGCCCGGAACTGATCGATTTTTCAAAGATGGTCGGGTTGGCGGTGACCCCTACGATGCCATCTTCCTCTAGCATTTGTTTGAACTGCCCAGCTTGAAGCTGTGAACGGTCGATGTTATCGTACCAGACACTTTGCCCAAATGTGGCAAGTTGTTGTAATGGATTGGTCATGCTTTACTCTCTCCTTCAGGGATACGGTGATCTGTAGCGATGTGGCAACCTCTTTTTCGTGTGTACATAGCCATATCGCTACAATAATGCATAAAACGGCTATAACAGGTTTTTGGCTTTGGCGACGATATTGTCAACGGTGAATCCGAACTGCTGGAAGAGTATACTGGCTGGTGCTGAAGCTCCGAAATGGTTTAGTGTGACCGTGTCGCCATCCAGGCCAACATAACGTTCCCAACCCATCGGTGATGCAGCTTCGATAGCGATGCGCGCACGCACACTCTTAGGCAAAACGGACTCTTTATACGCGGTACTTTGTTCTTCAAACAATTCACTACTTGGCATGCTTACTACGCGCACGGCTATGCCTTCCTGATGCAAGGCGTGTGCGGCATCGACGGCAAGTGAGACCTCAGAGCCACTGGCAATTAGGATGATCTGTGGCGTGCTTTCGCTGTCGAGTAGAATATACGCACCTTTGGCGAGATTGCTTGCGCTTGTGGCTGGTGTGCGCTCAAGTGTGGGCAATGCTTGACGGGTGAGAGCTAGTGCGACAGGTCCCTTGTGGGTAATGGCAACGCGCCAAGCTTCTGCTGTCTCGTTGGCATCGCCGGGGCGCAGCACGGTCAGACCGGGGATTGCGCGCAAGGCGGCCAACTGCTCAACAGGCTGGTGTGTTGGGCCATCTTCGCCCACACCGATGCTATCGTGTGTGAAGATGTAAATGGTTTTAAGACCCATTAGGGAAGCCAGGCGAATGGGTGGGCGCATGTAATCTGAGAAGATCAGGAATGTCGCGCCAAATGGGATGAGGCCGCCGTAGAGAGCCATGCCATTCAGGATGCCGCCCATCCCATGCTCGCGAATCCCGAAGTGCATGTTGCGTCCATCTGATGTTGGCCCGAAATCACCCAGATTTTTCATATGAGTATTGTTGGAGGGTGCGAGGTCCGCCGAACCTCCGACCAGATTGAGGAGCTGTGGAGCAATGGCGTTGAGTGTTAGGCCGGCTGCGGCACGGCTGGCCATGGCTTCGCCCGCCTTGAAGACTGGTATATCGCGATCCCAGCCCTCTGGCAAGGCTCCGCTTAAGTCCTGCTCGAGCTGTTTGACAAGTTCAGGGTAGGCTGTGCTATAAGCCGTATAGCTTTGTTGCCAGGCTTGCTCCTGCGCTGCTCCTCGCTCGATGGCCTGACGGAAGTAAGCAACCGCCTCTTCAGGCTCGTAAAAGGGCTGCTCCGAGGGCCAACCCAAATTGTGCTTGGTCAGGAGGACCTCTTGCGCGCCTAGTGCTTCGCCGTGTGCCTTTGCGCTATCCTGGCGATTTGGGCTGCCAAAGCCAATGTGGCTGCGCACAATCACCAGTGAAGGTCGCTCGTTTTCAGCCTGTGCAGCCTCGATGGCTTGCGAAAGGGTGTCAAGTGCATTGATATCTTCGACATGTTGGACATGCCAACCATAGGCTTCAAAGCGTGCCCCCACATCTTCGCTAAAGGCGAGGTTCGTATTGCCTTCAATCGTGATGTGGTTATTGTCGTAGAAGTAGATCAGTTTGCCCAGTTTGAGGAAGCCCGCAAGCGAAGCTGCTTCCGAGGCGACGCCCTCCATTAGGTCGCCATCGCTAGCAATGACGTAGATATGGTGGTTGATGATCTCGTGATCGGGGCGGTTGTAGCGACTGGCGAGGAAACGTTGGGCGATAGCCATGCCGACGCCATTGGCGACGCCTTGCCCCAGAGGACCGGTGGTGGTCTCGATGCCTACCGTGTGCCCATGTTCGGGATGGCCGGGGGTTAGACTGCCCCACTGGCGGAATTGTTCAAGCTGCTCCAGCGGCAGACCATAGCCTGTCAGGTGGAGCATGCTATATTGTAGCATCGAGGCGTGGCCTGCCGAGAGAATAAAGCGGTCGCGGTTGAGCCATGCTGGATTGCGGGGGTTATAGTGCATATACTTGGTCCAGAGCAAGTAGGCCAGTGGCGCAAGAGCCATTGGTGTGCCGGGATGCCCGGAGTTCGCTTTCTGGACGCCATCCATTGAAAGTGTGCGAATGGTGTTGATGCAGAGTTGTTCAAGCGTGCTGCTTTCAACGGGGGTCTGTTGTTGCGTTGTCATAGTTCCTCCAAAAAATCTCCGTGCTTTATTGTACGTTGTACACTAACTCACGGTTTCATCATATCACGTAAACACGTGGAGTGGGTAGCTTTCTGGCCGCGTGTTGTTAGTTTTCGTGTCGGGCTTTCTGTTGTAACTCATAGAGTTTGCTGATTGCTTCAATTGGTGTCAGCTCATCAATTGCTAGCGTTTTCAGCTCTTCCAATAAGGGATGTGGTTCCGATGCAAACAGTGTCATCTGGAAAGCGGTGGGCATCACCATCTCGCGCATGGCTTTGCGACGTGCTTTCGCATCCCCGCGTCGTTCGAGTTCCTCTAAAATTTCCTGCGCACGATGAATGACGGGACGAGGAATACCCGCGAGCTGAGCAACATGTACGCCATAACTGCGGTCGGCACCGCCGGGCACAATCTTGCGTAGGAAAACGACTTTACCTGCCTCTTCGGTGACTGCGACATTCATACAACGAATACGCGGTAGCATCTTTGCTACCTCGACCAATTCATGATAATGGGTAGCGAACAAGGTACGCGCTCCACAGCGTTTGTTGTTGTGGAGATATTCGACGATAGCGCGGGCGATGGCGAGACCGTCATAGGTGCTGGTTCCACGCCCAATCTCATCTAGGATGATGAGACTGCGCGGTGTCGCGTGGTGCAGAATATTAGCGGTTTCGACCATTTCGACCATAAATGTGCTTTGCCCGGTTGCCAGATCGTCTTGCGCTCCAATGCGTGTGAAGATGCGATCAACCAGGCTGATTGTTGCTGCTTCGGCTGGCACATAGCTTCCGATCTGCGCCAGCAGCGTGATAAGTGCGACTTGACGCAGATAGGTTGATTTACCGGCCATATTGGGGCCTGTGATAATGGTGATCTGTGCTTCCTGGCTAGAGAGATTGGTGTCGTTCGCAATAAAGGGGGTATCGCTTTGGGCTTGCTCAACGACGGGATGGCGACCTGCGACGATGTGGATGGTGTCGCTTTCGTTGAGTTGTGGACGACAATAGTTGTTACGCGCTGCGACCTCTGCCAAACTCAGGTAGACATCTATCTGCGCGAGTGCGTGGGCGGTATCGAGAATGCGTTCATAAGCGTGAGTAGCAATATCTGTGCGTAGCTGGATAAAAAACTCGCTCTCCATTTTATTGATACGGTCCTGCGCATTCAAAATTAATGTCTCGTACTCCTTGAGATCTGGTGTAATGTAGCGTTCGCAGTTAGTGAGTGTCTGGCGGCGAATATACTCTGTTGGTACGCGATTGCTCTGTGCGCTTGAGACCTCGATATAGTAGCCATAGGCTTTGTTGAAGCCAACTTTGAGGTTATTGATACCTGTGCGTTTGCGTTCGCGTTGTTCTAGATCAGAGAGCCACTGTTTGCCATTTTTGGATGTCTGCCCGATCTGGTCGAGTTCGCTGTTGAAACCCGGGCGAATAATGCCGCCCTCATTGAAGCTAGCTGGTGGTTCTTCCACGATAGCCTGTTCGATCAGCGCAATGATGTCGTCGTTCTCAGCGAGATGTTGTAGCAAGCGGCTGAGGGCGGGCAACGTGGTGCTAGCCATGGATGTCAGGCTAGTACGCACTTCTGCGGCAGCACGTAAGCCATTGGCCAGGGCAATCAGGTCGCGTGGTGTGGCAATACGCTGGCGCACGCGATTGATCAGCCGCTCCACGTCGCCCGCCTTTTTTAGCGCATCCGCCAAATGTGCCTGTAGCCCTGTATCGCTGAGGAGTTCGCCGATAATAGCCTGACGTTGCTGAAGCTGTGCGAGATCGAGGAGTGGTTGCCCAATCCAGCGACGCATGAGACGCCCGCCCATCGGTGAGCGTGTGCGGTCAAGCACCCAGAGAAGAGAACCTTTTGCGGAGCCGCTACGTCCACTTTCAAAGAGTTCAAGATTGCGCCGCGTATGTGGGTCAAGGGTCATAAAGCCCGTAGTGGAATAGGTTTCCAGCGCGATGAGATGCTCTAAAAGACCTTTTTGGGTCTCTTGCACGTAAGCCAGCACGGCTCCAGCGGCGCGAATGGCCAGCGGCAGGTGAGCGCACCCAAAGCCTTCTAGCGAAGTCACATCGAACTGTTTTAGCAGGCGGTGACGAGCATCATCCTCAGAGAAGTAACGTGCATCAAAGGGCGTGATATGGCCGGCCAGACCAACGAGCAATTTTGTGAGTGGGGCTGTATCGTCTTCGTCCTCGTCATCCAATTCAGGAATTGCGGCGTTAGCATTGCCATTACTGCCCACTTTCGTGACCTGTTTCTCGTTCATCACGGTTGCTAACCAACGTTTTTTGCGACTACCGAGTCGCTGGTAATTAGCCTCAATGATGACTTCAGCCGGACCGACACGGGCAATTTCTTGTTGCAGGGCTAGTTCTGGCTCCAGCGTGCTAAATTGTGTAACCGCAAATTCACCTGTCGTGATATCGATGTAGGCGATGCCAACAGCGTCGCGTCCAATCAGCACGCTTGCGAGAAAGTTATTGCGTTTGGCGGCGAGCATTGCTGGGTCGATGATGGTGCCGGGTGTGACGATGCGCACCACCTCGCGCTCGACCAGTCCCTTTGAGAGCGCGGGATCGCTGGTTTGCTCACAGACCGCGACGCGATAGCCTTTATTAACCAGGCGGGCGATATAGCCGTCGGCTGCATGATGTGGCACGCCTGCCATGGGTGATTTCTCGCCGCGTCCAAAGTCGCGCCGAGTCAGTGCGATTTCTAACTCACGTGCCACGATTTCCGCGTCATCATCAAACATCTCATAGAAGTCGCCCATACGAAAAAAGAGAATAGCATCAGGGTACTGACGCTTGATCTGTAGGTATTGAGCGCGCACAGGGCCATGTGTCGGATTTTCTTTTTCGTAGTCTGCGAATAACACGTTTTCCCTCCATCGACAATATCAGTATAGCCCCATTCGCACGCGACGTCAATTTGCTGGAAAGATAGAAGAAGAGCAAGAGAGCGTGTCTTACCTGTGATGAAAATATATCATATTTGATATATACATTGTAGTCGCATCTCGCTATCAGTCATATAGGCTAAACATTATAGTGTTGATGAAGAGGCTTTAGTCGGACCAGAGAAACGCGAAAAATCGCGTCAGGATACCGTGCTTGCGAGGTATAGGGTGTTCCTCCTGCTGTTCTCTGCCTTGCATGATCGTTGGCGTACATTTTTCATCTGGCATGGTGTGCGTTAGCGTGCCTTCAGCAGAGGGCAGCAGTCCGTTGGTGGGCGGACGCACTACATCGGTGTCAATACTCTCATGGTTTGTGTGCGTTGCGGGCACTATGATAGCCACTGGAGGTGTCATTGTAGAGGGAAGATCGTCAGAGGGAGCATCGTCAGGGATATCCATTGAAGGTTGGTGAGGTCCTTGAGTGTAAGAGGAAACGTCGGGTATGGGGTATGGCTGTGCGGCATCAGTTCCAACGGGTGGCAAAGGCATTTCAGGTGGAAGAGAAATATCGTTAGGTGGTAACACTTTGTGAGCAGGGCGCATCGCCGGCATTTTCACTGTTTCTTCGTCCGCCTCACTCATTAATTTTTGCAGTAATTGTTCTTCTGTCACGCTTTCGGTCTCCTCTCGTGTCTCTAGTCTTTGTGGTGCGCTTTCTTGTGCTAGTGCGCTTGCGTCGTTCTCTCCAGGTTCTGCTGGTGTTTGTAGATCATCTTCGCTGATGGACGCTATCCAATCATACGCATCTTCCAATGCATGTGCGCACCAGTGCGTGTAATCGTCACGAATAATGCCTATGCGTTCGCAGTATTCGAGCAATTGCATGGTGTAATCGAGCCATTCATCACCACGTTGCAACATGCTATCCAGAATATCTAGGTCCGTGACGCCACTTGCCTGTAAGCGAGCCAGTGTGGCGAGAGCGATGGGCGACGGCTGAAGGCATTGCGCCTCTGCCGCGTTTTCCTGTATCTGCTGTTGTAATGCGGCGATGCGCATTTGGCCTGCTATCATCTGTTGCTGATGGAGCCAGTCTTGATAGCTTTGATAGAACAGCTCAACCGTTTCCGGTGTGAGTTGCGCAAAAATAGTGGCTGTTGTCGCATCATAGTTGCTCATTCCTCAACATCTCCCTGTGTATCCCCAGACCTTTGCCACTCTTGTTGTGCTGTCGGCTCTATCTGTTGTCCCCAACGTGCGACCCAGCGTTGTACGAGACGGTTTGTACGTGGATTCTGCTGATCGATGGAACCAGCTGCCAGTCTTGTGTTTGGGTGAGCAAGGATGTTGCGTAGCCACCAGGGTGTTGCTATTTGTGGAAGTGTGGCACTATGCTCGTCGATAAACATGGTCATATTCTCTGGGAGCAAGGTTGTTTCGAGGTGAGGAAGGGGCGTTTGTGGAATGACGGTATCCGATGTAAACGGTGTCTCACTACTTGGGAGGCTGCTCCATGCCTGCAAAGCTGATGAAATACTGTCTGAAAAAACATCCTGTCCGCCCGGTGGCGAGCTAACCGTGCGTTCCGCTTCGTCTGTTTGCTCTTGATAGGAAGCGAGTGCTATCATGATGGCATTCGTCGCCAGTGCTGTCTGTTCTGCCGAATGCACATGTATGCGCTGAGCTTGAAGTTGGTTCAGTTCTTCTTCAAGAGCTTTTAGCTGCACGCGCAAGGCGCGGTCACGTTCTCTATAGTGCAACCATTGCCTGTATTGGCCCATATTGATCCTGTTGTGTTACCGTTCCACGACATGTATCGACTGTTCTTGCTGGCAGTATAGCATGTATCATCGTATTTCTGCAACATGGGTTGGATAGGTATGCTGATTAGTCCTACCTATGTTTCTAAGCGTTAACCGTGTTATTTGCCCTCGCGTTCACGGGCTGTATTGCGCGAGATGCGTAACAAAATGCCAATAATTGCATAATTTGCGAGGATAGAGCTGCCACCATAGCTTAGAAAGGGTAGTGGAATGCCTGTGAGCGGTAGGAATTTCATGTTGCCTGCCGCAATAATCAGCGTTTGGATGGCAAAAATGGAAGTCAGACCAGCCGCGAGCAGTTGATTAAACGTTGTAGTGGCATCTATTGCAATGCGATAGCCACGATAGATGATAAACAGGTAGATGGCGAGGATCGCAAAGAGTCCCGCCATGCCAAACTCTTCACCTAAGGCTGTAAAAATCATGTCTGACTGCGCAACGGGAACGGCTCCCGGCGCACCTAAACCTAAGCCTGATCCTATAATGCCACCACTGGAAAGGGCGATCAGTCCTTGCACGACTTGGAAAGCTCCGCCTTGTTGTTGATACATGGCGTCACTTGCTGCACTCCACTGTACCACGTTAATGCCTACCACTGCGAAACGCTGGCGTACATAGTTGAGGAGCAGATAGCCGATCAGGCCGAAGACAAAGAAAAGAACGAGACTTGTCGCCACGTAGGACAGTCGGCCACTACCCAGGTAGAGCATGACGAGGAAGATGCCGTAGATGAGCAAGGCAAGACCCAGCTCACGAATACCCAGGAAGATGATGAGTGAGAGGCCGAGCATGAGTGCGAGCGGGATCAATTGTCGCAGAGGGGGAAAGCGGAGTTTGCCGATGCGTAGACTACCTTTAGAGACCATAAAAAGATTTTCGCTCAGGTAGGCGGCGAAGAAGATCACGATGCAGATTTTGAGCAACTCTGATGGCTGGAAAGCAAAAGGGCCAATATTTAACTGATCGTGCGTGGGACTATTGAGATTAGCACGCAAACTACGAGCCAGCGTCACACCGACTAGAATAATTCCCACGAGTGCGACAACATATTTATAACTTACCAGTATTTCGATATTGCGCAGGACACTGATTGTGCCAATGCAGACAACCAGGCCGAGCAGCACCCAGAGCAACTGGCGTGAGCCGAGTGATGTTACCCCGATATCAGGGCCGAGGCGCGTTGACATAATCACGCCAATGCCGCTGAGCAGGCCTACCAGCGGTAAAAGCATCTGATCGGCTTTGCGAAAGAAGATGCTCAGGAAGATGTTGACACCAACGAGGGTTGCAATCAGGCCAAGCGCGGGGATAAGTTCCTGTATGCGCGGCAGGTTCTTTATCGTCAGAGCCGCACCAGGATAGGTGTTTGAGACAATGACGAGTTGTGTCATCTCCAGCAACAAGATCAAAAAAGGGATAATCAGCAATCCCAGTTCTTGCCAGCGATAACGTTCCTTCCACGGGGATAAAAGTTTTACAATGCTTGCCATCTCTATTCCTCTTCTCTAGGCTGCTTGTTCAGGGTTTGAGTTGAAAGAAGACATCGCCAACACGCACGAGATCGTCGATTTTTGCAGGGAGAGGATTGTTTGTATATGCAGGTTGATTATTAACAAATGTCCCATTTCTACTGCCTACATCTTTCACATACCAACTGCCATTGCGGTATTCCAAGAGGGCATGTTCAGAAGAAATGTTGTCGTCTTTGATGCTAATGGTATTGGTAGGGCCACGTCCAATGGTTGTTCTTGCTTCCAAGACGAAGCTTGTCCCGCGTGCGATAGTGCTGGAGCCGCCATTCATTACAACAAGATGGCCCAGTGCCGCTGCTTGGACAGGGTCAGTTTTGGGACGCTTCAGGTCACGCGTAATTGCAATCACGACCTGCATAAGAAAGAGGTAGAGAAGAACAATGAATAAGAGCCGTAGAACGAGCAAAAAAACATCTATTGATAACATAGGGCAGTGATCTCACCTTCTTTCAAACTGAAAATCATAGCTGCCGATGGTGAAGTGATCGCCATTGCGTAAGACATGCTGGCGCATATTAGGCACTGAATTGATCGTAATACCGTTTGTGCTGCCAAGATCAAAGAGCGCAAATTGGCCGTCAGGTTGATATTTGATTTGGGCATGGTAGCGTGAGACGCGCTTATCTTCTACGATAATATCGTTATCTAGTTGGCGACCAATGCCGATTACAGGCTTGGCAATAGGATATGCCTGTGGGCTTGTTTGTGGCAAGGTAATCAGCAGACGCGCTGATGGCATTGAGCCGGTCAAGTTGCCTGTACTGGCTGCTGTGGGGGGTATCGGTCGGCTTTGGTATGTAGACGGTGCAGGTGCAGGTGCAGGTGGCATAGGGCTATGTTGTGCTTGATACTGTTCCATGAAGGCCGCAATCTTCGCTGGATCGAGTTGTTGTGTATTGCCTCCCTCACCGTTCTGACCGTCTTCAAGCACCACCTCAAAACGTACTTTGCCAACACTCAACGTGCTACTCCCATGCAGACGCAAGACAGGTATCTCTCTTAGGACATACTGTCGATGCTTGGCGTAATCGATCAGGCGTGTTTGCCATCCCTGAATGAGCATGTTCTGCTGCTGCATGATTTGCTGATGATCTTTCACACTCAGGTAGATGTCGTAGACGCTAGGAACGCCAAAACGCCCGTCACCGAGCAAAAACCGCTGGCTCTCCATAAAACGTTCTAGCTTCTGTTCCAGTTCGACTGGTTCTAATGGGGACGGGAAGAACCGTTCCCAAAAGTCTTCAAAGAGGAACTTCATCCCTGCTTCGATTTTAGAAATTGGATTTGGGCGAGCTTTCAATGGCTCACTCTCCTCAAATTACTGACTATAGTTCGACGTACTATAGTTCTGGAGTAGCTGACGCGCCTGTTGTGCATCAGCAGCAATCTGCGCTTTTAACGCCTCAATACCCGCAAAGCGTTGTTCATTGCGTAGACGCTTGATAAATTCTACAACCAGATAAGTGTCATAGAGATCAAGTTGCACATCAAGGAGATGTACCTCAACAAGCCGTTCTTTCCCATTAAATGTCGGACGAACGCCAATATTCGCTACACCATTATAGACGATAGAAGACGTGCTACTGTCACTTTTCTCTCTCTCTGGGAGATGGACACGCACAGCATAGACCCCGTCAGCGGGCAAGAGACGATGTTCCTCAGGACGCAAGTTGGCGGTGGGAAAGCCTAGCAGGCGTCCGCGCTCATCGCCATGCTGCACAATGCTACCGAGTCGAACCGTGTGACCTAACAGGGCGTTCGCTTCAGTTACTTCGCCCTCGCTTACTAATGAACGGATGCGCGTGCTGCTAATACGTGTCTGGGCCTTTTCTTCTAGCGTAACTGCCTGGACTGCAATCTGATGCTCACGTCCATAGTGTTGCAGGAAGGTGATATCGCCCATGCGATTGCGCCCGAGGCTAAAATTTTCACCTACAACCAGTCCCTTGAGTGTAAATTGTGTGCGCAACACATCCATAAATTCGGTGGCACTCATTGCCACAACAGCCGGCGTGAACTCAATGACAATGCTATCGGCAATGCCTCCGTATAGCCTCGTTAACTCCAGCTTTTCGTCTAGCGTTGTCAGATAATAGACATGCATATCTGGGCGCACGACCTGCAAGGTGTGCGGCGTGAACGTGACCAGCACGGGTTTGCAGTGCAATGCTTGAGCCATGACGCGCAGTTCATGCATCAAACGTTGATGTCCGCGATGGATGCCGTCAAAGTTGCCAATGGTGACAACGATGGGTTCATCAGGTGTTAGCGTTGTTGTGTATTGCATGCTCTATCGGAACGTCTGGCGTGTTGAGTTTGCCCGCGTGTCAGACAAACTCAACACGGTTTGACTGTGTTCCTTTGCTTCCTTCGTTTCTTGTTTGTATACTACCACAGCTACAGTGCCGTCGCAATACCACAGGCTTAATGCGTGTAAACGCGGTGAGCTATCGTTTTCTACATTTCGCTAAAAACCTTGTGGGGTTGCCACTGTGCATGTTCTTCATCCCAAGTTGCTATGGCAATCAAGTGCTGTCTATGGTCGTAGACACGTGCCAACGTGAGCGATGCATTGGGCTGTGTCGCCGCATGAAAGGCGTTGCCATGTAGAACCCGTGCCGTGGTAGCTTCATCGAGCTGTAAGGCGGGGTAGTCACGCAGTGCGGCATCGGCTGGGAAGAGGCCATGTGTCAGTGTAGCCGTCTCTTGCGCTACTGCGAGTTGTTCCAATGTGATGCTATCGGCCAGTGTAAAGGGGCCGCTGCGCGTGCGTATCAGTGCCGAGAGATATGCCCCACACCCTAGAGCTTCGCCCAGATCATAGGCCAGCGAGCGTATATAGGTTCCTTTGCTGCATTCAACCGCCAAGGTGAGATGCGGAGACTGCCAGTACAGCACGCGCAACTGCATGATTTCAATAGGACGTGGCTCTAAGGTGATCTCCTCGCCGGCCCGCATGCGTTTATACGCTGGTTGTCCCTGGAGTTTGATCGCGGAATAGAGAGGGGGTAACTGCATCTGCGGGCCGAGAAAGCGCGGCAGGATGGCCTCAATCTGCTCTTGTGTGAGTGCGCTGACATCGGCAGTGCGCGTCATGCTACCCTCGGAGTCGTAGGTATCGGTCACAATGCCAAACGTGATGGTAGCCTCGTAGGCTTTGCCACTTTCGCTCAAGTACTCGGCAACCCGTGTGGCCTGTCCGACGCAAATCGGTAAAACGCCACTGGCGGCGGGGTCAAGCGTTCCCGCATGACCGACACGCCGCTGTTTGAGTAGTTTGCGCACCCGCGCAACGACATCATGCGAGGTCATACCCGTCGCTTTGTGAATGACAAGAAGTCCATCCATAGAAATCCTGTTAAGCCTCGGTTTTCTGTTGCTCAATGGTGCGTTGCAGCATGGCGACAATCGTATTCATTGCTTCCTGTATGGGCATGTCGATGCTTGCTCCCGCGGCACGGGCGTGCCCACCCCCGCCCAGCGCAAGGCAGATTTCTGCCGCATTGTATGGTTCCATGCTGCGCAAGCTCAGGCGGGTTTGTCGTGGGTCGCCATAATTTTTGAAAAAAGCAGCGATCTGTACGCCCTCGATATCGCGCAAGCTGCCTGACATATTATCATCCATTGTGGCGTCAGCCCCACATGCCGCTAGTGTTTCATCCGTTGCATACGACCAGATTAAACGTCCATCGCAAGCTGTTTGAGCTTGGGTGATGACCATTGCTTTCAGACGAACCTGTGGCAATGGACGCGAGCGGAAGATCGGACGCACGATCACTTCGGGAATTGCCCCCGCACGTAAGAGCTGCGCGGCTGCCTCCATTGTGCGTGGGGTTGTGTTCGTGAATTGAAACGACGAGGTGTCGGTAATCATCCCTGTCAACAGACACATAGCGGCATCTTTATTGAGTGGCAAATTCGCTTGTTGTTGGAATAAAACCAGCAACTCGCCTGTCGCCGCCGCTGTAGGATCAATAATATTGACCTGTCCACAGCCTTCACTACTGATATGGTGATCAATATTGAGTAGAGGAACGCGCTGCAAAAAAATCTTATGCTGCTCGTAGATTGCCCCGAAGCGGCTGAGTTCGCCAGCGTCGAGGGCGATCACCAGATCAAATTGCTCGTCACCTAGTGTGTGTTGCAAGGTATCCAGGCCCGGCAGAAAGTTGAAGGTATCTGGTGTGGGATCAGCACAAACCGGTACACAATCCTTGCCAATTTGTCGTAAAATATGGGCAAAGCCCAGCGCGGAGCCGAGACAATCCCCGTCGGGATGCTCATGCGCAAGTAACGCGATGCGCTGGGCTTGCTCAATCAGGTGTAATGCCTGTTGTACAAGCTTTGGGTCAATCTGCCCTTGTAGCGATGGTGCTACCAGAGCAGATGCTGTCCTGTTTCCCTCTATCATGCCACTATCACTCTTTTTATTCAGCATTGGGCGTATGTGCCTGTAGACGCTCTTCTTCTTCGACTTGCTGGATAAGCGCGAGAATACGCGAACCCTCCTCTATCGAAGTATCGAGCTTAAAAACTATCTCAGGCATATAGCGCAAGACGATACGACTTGCCAGTTCGTGGCGCAAGAAGCCAGCAGCATGCTTGAGCGCACTGGCTGTTGCTGCTTTCTCTTCTGGTGTTCCCATCACGCTCACAAAAACCTTCGCATGGCGTAGGTCGCCGCTGACTTCAACATGCGTAATGCTGGCAAAGCCAACACGTGGGTCCTTTACACGTGTGCGTAACAGTTCGCTCAGTTCTAGCGCGATCAATTCGCCCAATTTTTCTTGTCTATGCGGATTTGCCATCTGTTCACCTCTCTACATGCCAGGCTTGACGCGCTCTTGTGAGTAGGCTTCCAGGATATCGCCAACTTCAAATTCGTTAAACTCTTCAATGACGATGCCACATTCATAGCCGCTCTGCACTTCACGCACATCATCTTTGCCGCGCCGGAGCGAAGCAATTTTGCCATCGAGGACCTTTGCCGTCTTGCGCATCAGGCGAACTTGCGAAGAGCGTGTCATCTTACCATCGGTGACGCGACAACCTGCAATGACCAGGTTTTTGCCTGCCTTGAAGATCTGTACAACTTCTGCATGCCCATCGATGACCTCGCGATAGGTTGGCTCCAACATGCCGGCCAGGGCCGCCTCGATATCATCCGTGAGCTTGTAGATGACGTCGTAGTAGCGAATATCGACGCCCTCGCGCTGCGCTTCACGCTGTGCTGCTCCATCGGCCTTGACATGGAAGCCGATAATAATGGCCCCGGAAGCGGCGGCAAGATGTACATCGGTCTCGCTAATGTTGCCGATGCCCTCGTGAATGAGGCGTACTTTGATTGTCTCGTTGCCTTCGCTGATCTTAGAGAGTGAGGATTTGAGTGCTTCTGCCGATCCCTGCACGTCGCATTTCAAGACAAGATTGAGTTCCTTGACTTTCCCCTCTTGCATTTGCATGTAGAGGTTATCAAGACTGACCTGACCGAGCGGCATACTCTCCTGCCGACGTTTTTCGGCCTCTTGCGTGGCACGCTGTTTGGCCGTGCGCTCATCCAATTCCACTTCAAGGCGGTCACCTGCTTGTGGCACTTCTGGTAGACCCATGATGCTGACGGGCGTGCTCGGTGGGGCTTTCTGGATACGCTTGCCACGATCATTAAACATGGCACGCACTTTACCCGCGATGGAGCCAACAATGAAATTGTCGCCCATCTTAAGCGTCCCTTGCTGCACCAGCACGGTCGCCATTGGACCAGTGTTTTTTTCTAAGCGCGCCTCAATGATTGCGCCAACAGCGGGCCGGTTGGGATTAGCACGAATATCCTGAACTTCTGCGACCAGCAAGATCATTTCTAAGAGTTCGTCGATGCCTGTCCCTCTACGTGCTGACACGGGCACACACACCACTTCGCCGCCGTACTCTTCAATCACAACGCCCATCTCGGCTAATTGCTGCTTGACATAATCAGGGTTGGCATTCTCTTTATCAATTTTATTGATTGCAATAATAATAGGAACTTTGGCCGCCTGGGCGTGTGAAATGGCTTCACGTGTCTGTGGCATCACGCCGTCGTCAGCCGCTACGACGATGATGGCGATGTGCGTGACCTGCGCTCCACGTGCGCGCATGGCGGTAAAAGCCTCGTGACCCGGCGTATCCAGAAAGGTGATTTTCTTTCCGTGAATTTCGACCTGGTAGGCTCCAATATGCTGAGTGATGCCACCCGCCTCACCTGCCGCAACTTTTGTTTTGCGAATCATGTCGAGTAGCGAGGTTTTGCCATGATCGACGTGGCCCATGATGGTCACAACCGGTGGGATAATGATCGTATTTTCGTCGCGACCCGCGATCATCTCCTCATTGGCGGAAAGCCGCTCACCGTTTGCCGCTCCCTGCCCAATAACGGTCTGGCTTGGCTCAAAACCCATGTCTTGCGCCACCTGTGCCGCCTGCTCATAATCGACTACCTGATTGATGCTAGCAAAGGTTCCATGCTTGATGAGGTACTTGATAACTTCATTCGGCGTGGCTCGCAATAGATCGGCTAAATCCTTCACAATAACTTGTGGCGGGATTGAGACTGGCCCTGTTGGTTTCTCCTTGACAACAGGAACACGTCGCTCGGCTGGTGGGCGTTGCGCCGGCGTAGGGCGTGCTGGGCGTGGAGGCGTAGCGTGCGTGCCGCCGCTTGGACGCGCCGGGCCATGCGGCCCCCCTACTCCTGCTCCGCTTGGGGGACCCGCGGGACGTGGCGCATGGCGTGTGACGGTTGGTGCTCTGTTGCTACTATACCCACTTCCATTATTTGGCATAGCTGGGCCGACAGGATGGCTTGCTGGGCTGGCAGGATACCCTTGACGATTTTGCGGCGCATTGCCGCTAGGCCGATAGGGAGGACGGTTTGCCGTGGCCGGCACTGGGCCGCCATTGCCTGCCGGGCCGCCATTGCCCGTTCGTTGCTGATATGGTGCATTCCCTCCACCGGGACGTGGCGTGTACGCGGGATTGGGAGTACGTGGCCCATTATTGGGGCCTCCCTGCCGTGCCTGCGGTGTGCCTGCCGGGCCGGCAGGACGTTCTGGCGTGGAGGGAGTCGCTTGCTCGGTGCGAGGCCCACTCCCATTTATCCCTTGCGCGGTGGGTGGACGACGGCGTGGCGGCTGCGTTCTGTCCTGTTCATGGTTGCCTGGTGTGGCACTGTCTGGCCTCGCTGAGCGGGCGGGGGGTTTGGGTTTCACCGGATTTGTTTTTGCCTGCTCAATGGCATCTGGAAATTCAGATGTGTCTCTCATGAAGAAGACTCCCTTCCTATCAAATGATGCGCCTTACGTGGCGACGGAAATCTCTCTTCACAGCCATAACAAGGGTCTGTCGCCCTCTCATAGGAGTGGGGACAGACCCTCGTTAGTGCAGTGCCAGGCATGTTTCAGTCTGCGCTCTCTGGCGTAGTAGCTATGGTTCATTTAATCATAGCGGTCGCTCCGCAAACATTCGCTTGCTATAACTGCCCTGTAGACGAGGGGCTGTGCCTCTGTTCAGAGTAGAGATATAATGACGCATACTATCATCTATTATGAATACTTTCTCACCCCGTAGAGGGTAAGAATAATGAACAATATTGTTGTAGTATAGCCTAGTTCACTGGTCTTGGCAATCGGAAGTCCATGAAATTGTACTTCCGTCTATCTCAGGTAACAAGGGTAATAGCGGTTCCTGCACGCTTTTGACTACTTTGGCTTGCGCCCTTTCGCACTGAGTTCTGCTTTTGGCTCACCGGTTACTGAGAGCGGAGGCTCGTCTTTGGGCAAGGTTGCGATAAATGCTTCCAGCTCCGCACGGTCTTCTGTCGAAAGTGCTACCTCAAATTCCTGTTCCAGACGATGTTTTTTTAGAGCGATCTCCCAACAGGAGAGCCGGGCGCAGAGATACGCACCCCGTCCTGCTTTTTTGCTGGTTGCGTCCAATACGACATGACTATCAGGTGTACGTACAACACGCAATAACTCCCGTTTCGATTTTGTTTCGCGACAGGCAACACACGTGCGTAATGGAATGTGTTTGACTTTTTTGGGTTGTTTGCTTACTGTTTTGTTCATCGCCCCTCTTCCCTTTCATACGACGAGTTATGCCGCCCATTATTGCGATGAGTATTGCCACCCCCGCGCCGTGAGCCGGAGCCGGAATCGCCACGACGTGAGTTAGCGTCGCTGCGCCCAGATGTACGCTCGTTACGCCGTGCTGGTGTATACGAAGTTGTCACCGGTTCAACTGGTGCTGGCTCTTCGTAGCTCTCTCCCTCGATTGGCCGCGTAACGTCAACGCGCCACCCTGTGAGCTTGGCGGCAAGGCGGGCGTTCTGTCCATCTTTGCCAATGGCGAGCGAAAGCTGCCGCTCAGCAACTGTGACAAGCGCGGTATGATCGGATTCGCGTAGCTCAACTCTCAATGGTTTGACGGGGCTAAGTGCGTTAGCAACAAATGTTGCCTGATCGGGACTCCACTGAATAATATCAATTTTTTCGTCGTTCAATTCATGCACAATATTGTTGATGCGCGAGCCACGCACTCCAACGCACGAGCCAATAGGGTCTAGGCCATCCTGGCGCGCAATCACTGCCACTTTTGAGCGACTGCCGGGTTCACGCGCAATGGCTTTGATCTCTACCGTTCCTTCATAAATCTCTGGCACTTCTGACTCAAAGAGACGCCGTACTAAGTCGCGATGCGTGCGAGAGACGAGAATCTGGAGAACTCGCCCAGTGCGACGTACATCGTAAACATAGACACGCACACGTTGCCCCACGCGAGAGCGTTCCGTTGGAACCTCTTCGCTAAGCGGCATCAACCCTTCAAGTTTATCAACCATATCCAGATCGAAGTCGAGTGCCCAACCACGTGTGGGGTCGCGGCGGGTAAGCGTGCCCAGGCGAATCTCTCCCACCCAGCTCTTGATCTGTTCGTAGAGGTGTTCATGTTCGGCTTCACGGATACGCTGAAGAATGACCTGCTTGGCCGTCTGTGTTGGGATGCGTGAGAAGAGCGACGAAGAGTCAATTTCAATATCTAATGTCTGACCAAGGGCCGCTTTCGGCTCTTGTCGTTGCGCCTCAGCCAGCGAAATTTCTTCGTTTGCATTGGCGACTTGGGCTACCACGCGCTTTAATGCCCAGACATGTACCTCGCCATTTTTATCGACTTCGATGCGAATATTTTCGCCACCACCGAAACTTTTGCGGTATGCTGCTAATAAGGCGTTTGCCACCGTCTCCATGACCACTTCGCGGGACAAACCCTTTTCGGCAATTAGCTGTGCGATTGCAGTCTGAAATTCGCTTTTCATAAGCCGTGCTCCTCCCGCTGACGCCTGGTAGAACCTCTATCAGTTTTTTGAGTGCAAAAGAAAAAAGTCCCTAGCAAACAGAAAAGTGGGTGACACCCACTTTTGTCAAAAAGGTTTCCTCTCAATTCTTAGCTAATTATATCATGTAGATTGCCATTTGGCTAGTGGTATCTCTCACTTTCTCTCATTCGGGAATTGTGTCTGAAATCAAACAATGCGCTCTTCATGACCGTCAGCTAATTCCTATAGTCAATAACACCGCGGCACACGCAACTATTCCATTGCACTCCCATTGTGCTATAGTTAGTATAAAAGATGATCCTCATAAGTATTACAAAGGAGTATCAAGATGGCTGTGCTACATGTCGCTGAAGAAGAACTTGCACTGGTTGCGGCCATACGCGAACTGGCCCAGGAGCGTGTTAAACCACGTGCCGCCGCGATTGATCACAGTGGGCAGTATCCCTGGGATATGAAAGAATTGTTGGCTCAGCAGGATATTCTGGCGATGCCATTCCCAATCGAATATGGTGGCATTGGTGCAAGCGAACAGGCAATTGTGGCTGCAATTGAAGAATTATCGCGCTGTTGTGCTACGACGGGTCTGATTCTTGCGGTGCAGCAACTGGGCGCGATGCCAATTTTACTGGCGGGCAACGCTGCTCAGAAGCGTCAGTATCTTCCTAAACTAGCGAGTGGTGAATGGCTCTCGGCCTATGGACTGACCGAGTCTAGCTCCGGTTCAGATGCGGCTGCCATGCAGACCATGGCGGTGCGCAAGGGCGATGTGTATATTCTGAATGGCTCGAAGCGCTTCATCACCAACGGCGGCCTGGCGCAGGTCAACTCCATCATGGCGATCACTGATCGTGCAAAAGGCACACGCGGTATCAGTGCCTTTATTGTCGAGAGGGACTATCCTGGTTTCTCCGTTGGGCGTATCGAAGGGAAGATGGGTATTAAAGGCTCACAGACGGCTGAACTGATTTTCACGGATTGTGTGGTTCCTGCCGAAAACCTGCTGGGGCATGAGGGCGATGGCTTTAAAATTGCCATGATGACGCTTGATCGTACCCGCCCGGGCATCGGTGCGCAGGCTCTCGGTATCGCGCAGGGTGCGTTAGACCTTGCCGTCGAATATGCGAAACAGCGTGTGCAGTTCAACAAACCAATTGCTGAGAACCAGGGCATTCAGTTTATGCTTGCAGACATGGCAACCAAAATCGAAGCGGCACGCTTACTTGTCTATAATGCGGCTGAGTTGATTGATCGTGGCGAGAAACACTTTAGCCATTATTCGTCGATGGCCAAAATGTATGCCTCGGATATTGCGATGGAAGTGACCAATGATGCCATTCAGATTCTCGGCGGCTATGGCTATATCACTGAGTATCCCGCTGAACGTATGCTGCGTGACGCCAAAATTACGCAAATTTACGAGGGAACTAACCAGATTCAACGCTTGGTCATTGCGCGTGCCCTGCTAACAGGTCTCTAAAAGGGGCGCACGAGAACTTTGTCGATACGATGTCCATCCATGTCTACTATCTCGAATATAGCTGCGCCAATGGTTATGGAGTCACCTTCATTGGGAATGCGCCCCAGGTGGGCGAGGATCATACCTGCCAGTGTATGATATTCGCCCTCTTCCTCTTCTTCTTCTGGGGGCGGCGGAATGCCAATGCGCTTCCATACCTCTTCATGCGCTACCATCGCGTCTACAAGCCAGGTGCCGTCTTCACGTTTGACAAAGGTCGGTGCTTCTGGCGCATCATATTCATCCTGAATCTCACCAACCAGCTCTTCTACCATGTCCTCTAACGTTACCAGGCCGATCACCTGGCTATACTCGTCAACGACGATCCCAAGATGGATGCCATTACGGCGAAATGTGGTTAGCAGGTCATCCGCATGCTGATATTCGGAGACAAAAAAGGGCGCACGTGCGATTTTCGTCAGGTCTGCCTGCTCAGAGTCGTGGATGCGCAGCAGATCTTTGGCATAAATGATGCCGATGATATTATCGAGCGTATCTTGAAAAAGAGGTAAACGGCTATAGCCAGAATTCACAAACGTGTCAATCACCATTTTAATAGGTGTGCCGACCTCAACCGCGACGATCTCTGTGCGTGGCGTCAGAATAGCACTCACGGGCCGATCTGTGAAACGGAAAACGCGGCTGATAAATTCTTCCTCGCCTGTCTCAACTGTTCCGCTGACTATGCCTTCGCGTGCAAGATAGACGATATCTTCCTCAGTTACTGGCGTGGCCTGCGTTTTCGATCTGCCGAGCAAGAAGAGGACGATACCCACTGAGCCATTCAAAAGAGCAATCAGAGGGTGCAGCAGGCCAGAGAGCATGACCATAAATGAAGCGGACTCGATAGCGATGCGCTCTGCTGATTGCAGTGCCAGCCGTTTGGGAACCAGTTCACCAATCACAAGCGAAAAATAGGTCAGCAGAATGACGACGATGGCGAGCGCGATAGATGAAGCGTATGGGGCAAGTGAAGGCACGCGCGCAATCAGTTGTGCCAGTGGTATGCTGATGTTCGCTCCTGTAAAAGCGGCTGCCAGCGTGCTGATCAGCGTGATCCCAACCTGGACCGTTGCCAAAAAACGCTCCGGTTGCTCTGCTAGACTCAGGGCTTGACGCGCCCTGCCATTGCCTCCATCGGCCTGTTGTTGCAGCCGACTCTTGCGCGCAGAAACAATGGCGATCTCGGCCGCCGCGAAAAAACTGTTCGCGAAAATGAGTAGAAATGTAATCGCGATCTCTATGCCAAAAGCACTGGACATACTACTATCCCCTGCCTGTGTAGAATACGACGTTCTTGTCCTTGAATAAACCTTATTCTAGCATACACGAAGCCGTGTGAGGGAATGGGCAAGGTGTTTAGTGGTACGAGCCGTAAGAGATGAAGTGGAGTTGTTCAAAAGTCTTCGCAAGTTCATCTGTGAAAGCTTGATTTGAATAAATACAGGAAGAAATCGTCTATCGGTGGGACCCTCAGCGTACAGAGCCAAAACTAATATTGACATTCAACATACTCCTCAGATAAGAGTGCTCCGTGCTTCATCAAGCTGATCGCTGTCAAGATAGCGTTTAATCTGCTCTATCGTATATGTTTCTTCTTCCTTGCTCACTACAAACTCTTTAAATTGTAGCTGGAGAAGTTCTTTTGAGATAGGCACAATCCGTGTAACCCTCTGGAATGGCGTTTCTGGTGTAGACGGGTTTACACGGGCAACTGTGTATGCAAAGAGTAGCGCATCTCTTACATCAGGCTGGCTGATGAAGATAGGCGAGTGGGTGTTAACTAGTAATTGTCGCAATGGCAGGCTCTTTTGTTGCTCATCTTGAAAATCTGTTGCCAGTGCATGTAAAAGATGAGCAATATTAGTTAAGCGTGATGGATGGACACCATTTTCGGGTTCTTCAAAGCAGAGGACCCCCTGATGTTCAGGATCGTTTTTTAATGTTGCCAGTGCTAGCATGCGCAATGTGCCATCAGAGAGTACACGTGATGAAAACCACGTTTGATCTTGCATGAGAGCTTTTACAAGATACTGGTTACGTGGCTGATCTTTTTCTACCTCGATTTTAAGAATGCCGGGTACAAGATTTGCGAGATCGCTGGAAACATCGGTAAGACTATAATATTCTTCCGCCTGCATTCTTGCCAATGTGGTTGCGAGATTTTGCCCATCTGCTGAAAGATGAGGTGTTGCAAGCATAGAACTGGGGTAGCGCAATACTTCTGGGTTAAGCTGAAGGAATTTCCAGTTGCGAATCTCTTCTCGTGCAGCAAAAGCATGTGGAAACTCGGTATTGCTTACTCCGCTGAGGACAGTACGCTCTATCTTCTCTGCAACGGATGATTTTCTTCCTCCACGTCCATCTTGATGGAGATGAATGGTTTCTTGTTCGGTAGAAATAAAGGAGGTTCTACCTCCTGTAAGTTTGGGCAGCCACCCGTTTTGTGTGGAAAGTCCATGTCTCTTAGTCCAGCGATCATCACCACGCGCAATCGCTTTTAACGACTCATGCGTTACGTATAAGCGTTCGAGTCCCTGTTCGTCAATATGACGCGATATCTCCAATTCGTAACGCATTCTGGTATATTTTAACTCGGCAGATGCTCCCCAACTATCTTGTATTGTGCGGTCAACGAACATCTCAACCGCTATTCTCATCTTATTCGCTGCTTGCCCGTTAGAATATGTTGTAAACAACTCTACTGAATTTCCCCGTAGCTCTTGAAATGCTGAACGGAGATCAGTATCGACGAGACGTGTTAAAAGATGGAGCGCATCGAACAGATTGCTTTTGCCCGCTCCATTTGGACCAACAATAACTTGAAAAGGGGATAATTCTAGCTTAAAATCGCTAAATGTTTTGAAGCCATCCAGTTCAATCTGCGTAATCAATTATTATTCCCCCTTTCCTAAATATAGTTTAACAATATAGTTTAACGTAATTTCCGTTGCCAGTATATCATAGGTTTTACGGTACTGTGCTGGTGAAGTGGTTTCAGTAACAATCAATGAGCAATAGACGGCCCTAACACGCGCTAGAGCCGTCTGCTGCTGCTAGATTGTTACTTTTTGTCGATTGCGCGCACAATGATCTCGGAGATATCCTCGATCTTCAGCCTATCCTCGGCCTCGACGCCCTTCACCCCATCCTCGAACATCGTGATGCAGAAGGGACACGCGGCAGCAACCACCTCGGCCTCGGTCTCCAGTGCCTCTTTAATACGTGTTTGGTTGACACGTGATCCCGTCTTCTCCTCCATCCATGCGCGTCCACCACCGCCACCACAGCAGAAACTCTTGCTCTTATGGCGGCGCATCTCCGTCACGCCATTGCTGCTAATGACGGTTAGCACGCGGCGTGGCTCTTCGTAGACATCATTGTAGCGTCCGATATAGCAAGGGTCGTGGTAGGTCAGTTTGCGCTTGTCAAAGCCTTCTGGCAAGACGAGTTGTGCGCTATCGAGCAGCGTATTGATAAAGACGGTGTGATGTACCACCTCATAATGGCCGCCTAATTGCGTGTACTCGTTCTTGATCGTGTTGAAGCAGTGCGGGCAAGCGGTGATAATCGTGCGCGACTTGCTGGCTCCATGCCCATCATGCCCGTTAGCATCGGCGCGATTGAAACCGTAGCCGTTGAGCGTCTCGATATTCTGCTGGGCCTGCATCTGCCAGAGGTATTCGTTGCCAATACGACGTGCCGGGTCGCCCGTGCAGGACTCTTCAGGACCAAGAATGGCAAAGTTGACTTTTGCTGCCAGCAGAATTTTCGCGACGGCGGTCGCAACGCTCTTATTGCGCTGATCGAATGAACCCATACAGCCAACCCAATACAGCACGTCGGCATCGGGGTTTTCCGCCATCAGTGGGATGCCCAGGCCAGCGGCCCACTCGGCGCGCTTGTCGTTGCTGATCTCCCAGGGGTTGCCATTGCGCTCGATATTGTTTAGCACTGAGATGGTTTCGGGCGGGAATTCGCTCTCTTCCATTACCAAATGGCGGCGCATCTCGACGATCTTCGGCACATGCTCGATGGCGACAGGACAGATTTCCATACAGGCCATACAGGTTGTGCAGGCCCAAAGCGCGTCCTGGCTGATGATGCCACCCACTAGTGGCTCGCTGGCACTATGCGCACCCTCGATACGGGCATCAAACTTCACGAATAGCGAGTTTGCCCCTAGAATTTCATCTCCGCGTGCGAAGACCGCCTCTTTTACGCCCAGAATGATCTCTTTTGGTTGAAGTGGTTTACCGGTGTTGTTGGCGGGACAGACCGTGTTACAACGTCCACATTCTGTGCAAGCGTAGCCATCGAGCAGTTGTTTCCAGGTAAATTGCTCGGCTTTCGAGACGCCATAGTCTTCGCGCTCCTCGATATTTGCCATCAATGGGAGTGCGCCCTTGGGTTGATAGCTTTGGAAAAAAACGTTAAAGGGCGTTGCCAAGAGGTGCAAGTGTTTGGAGCGTGGCAGGTAGATCAGGAAGCCAAAGACAGTCGCGAGGTGTAGCCACCAGAAGGTGCGATACCAGATTGTGTTGGCATACGTTCCCCAATTGGTGAAGAGCGGGCCGAACATTGCTCCAATAGGCGTCCAGGCCGCTCCATGACTTGCCGCGAACTCGAAGCTCTCGACGAGTGCTAATGTGAGCAAGACCAGAAAGATCAGACCTAGGATGATAAAGCCATCCCAGGGGCCATGCTGGCTGCTGGCGAGTTGTTTGGGACGCACGATGCCGCGTCTAATAGCAAAGACAATCAACGCGACTAAAACCAGCACGACAAATGTGTCGAGTATGCTGGAGAAGACAGGATTATCACCGATCAGGGGAAAACTGCCATTAAAAGCACCAAGCATCAAATTGAGAAGGCCAAACTGAATAATGATGAAGCCCCAGAAGGTGAAAAAGTGTGCGATACCAGGGATAGGGTCACGTAGCACGCCGCTTTGACCCAGCACAACCTGAAAGATAGAGCCGAAACGATCATCAAGACGGTCGGTGCGATCTTCCGGGCGCGCCTTCGCGAGCAAGGCCACCAGTTTCCCTGCGCGCAGACCAAAAAGGCCAAGTGCGGCTATCACAAGCAGCACAAATAGTACAGTGCCGACCCATCCCCCAGTTGGTGAGATGACAGGGGGTGTCATAAAAAACCTCCGCTTTCAATTACCATTGCTCAAGAGAAAAATTGATAAGAGCAGGGCGATCCTTGCGGTCGCCCTGCTCTTATTGCCCGTGTTTGAACAGGATTGACCGTTGTAATCGCCCATCACGCCCCTACACCACTCGATGCTGTTGTCCGTCCGTTCACAAAACGTATCGCATGACGTTTGACAAAGCACTACGCTTTGCGTTTCTTGACCTCTTCGGTCAGTTTGGGCAGGATAGTTAGGGCATCGCCGATGATGCCGAGGTCTGCCACCGAGAAGATGGGAGCGTTCTCGTCCTTATTGATGGCGACGATATACTTGGAGCCTTTCATCCCTGCTAGGTGCTGAATCGCTCCACTGATGCCAGCCGCAACATACAACGTTGGCTTGACGGTCTTTCCTGTTTGCCCTACTTGATAGCTGTATGGTAGCCAACCTGCATCTACAATAGCGCGTGTCGCACCCGGTGCGCCACCCAGTGCAGTCGCGAGGTCTTCGACAAGACGGAAATTTTCGGCCTTGCCCAGGCCACGCCCACCGCCCACAACAACGCTGGCATCTTCAAGTGCTGGCCCAGTGCTTTCGACTTCGATGCTTTCCAACACCTTGATGCTTTGCGAGGCGGCACTGATGCTTGTATTGAGCATCTCAACCTCTGCGGAGCGCCCCTCATAGTGTTCCACGGCAAAGGCTTTTGGGCGCACCAGCACGATGCCCGTGCCCTGCTGCGGATGAGTTGCAGTGACAACGTTCTCGCCGCCCCAGGGAACCGTGACTTTGAGGCCCTCACTGTCGAAGGCAAGGTCGGTTGTATCGGTAATCAAACCCATATTGTTGCGCACATTGAGGCGTGCTGCGATATCGCGCATTTCGTAAGTTGTGGCGAGCAGCAAGAGGTCTGGCTGATGCTGCTTGAGCAACGCGCTCACCGTCTCGACGGCAGGTAGGGTGAGATAGGTATCATAGATAGCTTCGGCATGGGCATAGACCTTTTCTGCCCCATACTCACCTAACGTAGGAGCAACTTCCGCTGCTGCGGCTCCCATGACGATAGCCTCGGCGCGCCCCAGCTTCGCTGCCTTGCCCAGGACTTCCAGTGAGGAGCGCACAGGTTTGCCATTTTCTAGTTCGATTAGTACCCAGATAGTTTTTGCCATAGTATCATCTCCTCAGGACTTAGAGCAACTGATAGCGTTGCAAGAAATCAGCGATCTGCTGCGCTGCATTGCCATCGTCTTTTATGACCTGCCCCGCTGCACGTGCCTCGGCCTTGCCGATCACTAGCACACGCTCACGTGCGCCTGCTTCGCCAACCTGCGAGGGGTCAAGCCCCAGGTCTTTTATGCTGAGCTGACTAAATGGTTTCTTCTTCGCCCCCATAATACCCTTCATCGTGGGATAAATTGCCTCGAAAGAGCCGCTGGCAATCGTGATGACGGCGGGCAAGGAGCATTCGACCGTCTTGTATCCGGTAGGAGTGACGCGCTTGATAATGGCTTTCTGCCCCTCAACCTTGATCTCGCGCGCAAAGGTGAGTTGTGGAAGAGACAGGAATTCTGCGATGCCGCCCGGAACCATGCCCGTATAGCCATCCGTACTCTCCGTTGAGCAGAAAATCAGGTCCGCCCCCTCTTTTTTAAGAACCGCTGCCAGGACACGCGCTGTGCTAAGCGCGTCTGAACCGGCTAAAGCGGGGTCCGTTACCAGGATGGCCTTGTCAGCACCCATCGCGAGCGCACGTCGTAGTGCTTCTTGCGTACTGGCTGGTCCCATACTGACTACGACCAACTCGCTGTTGCCAAGTGTGTCGCGCAACTTGAGGGCTGCTGAAATAGTACTCTCATCACCAGGGTCAAGCACAAGCGTGACACCGCTACGCATTAAGCGTTTGGTGTTTGGATCAAGCTTGCTGAGTGTTGTATTTGGGTCGGGAACCTGTTTCACACAGACAAAAATCTTCATCGTCTATTCGCCTCGTCTTTGTATAGATAGGACGTGAGATATCGGGAACTACCCAGGATAGTATTTCTGGTTTCCTTAGCTATCCTATTGTACCTGTCTATAAAAGTGGGTGTCAACGTAACCAGCTAACATTGCTCTCTCAATGTGCCGCCCGCGTTTTTTATATCCTGCTTTTCGTTTCCTCCTCTCTCTGTTCTGAGGAAGAGTCGTTACGAAATAGGTCGCTCTTCTCCTTTTTTGAAACGTTTCCAAAAACTCTTTACAGGAGCGTTGAACTATGGTACGCTCAAAAGAAGTACAGAAACATCGGCCCATCGCAGGCGGATGTGAGCGTTCTATTTTTCCAAAAAACAAGTAGGTAGAGAAGATATGGTTGCAACAATTCATGATGTGGCGCGTGTGGCAGGAGTAGGTATTGGCACTGTTTCACGGGTGATTAATAATAATACGAGCGTGAAGCCGGGAACACGCGAGCGGGTGCTGGCTGCAATCAATCAGTTAAACTACAAACCCAACCCCATTGCGCGTAGCATGATCTCGAAACGCACCAATTCTATTGGCGTGATTGCACCGTTTTTTACGCGCCCTTTTTTTATGGAAGTCTTGCAAGGGGTCGAGGTTGCAACCGCTAGCTATGGCAAGGAACTGGTATTGTACAATGTACGTACCGATGAGCAGCGGGACCACTGCTTCTCGGATCTGCCAATGCATCGTAAGGTCGACGGGGTGCTGATTCTCTCTCTCTCGCCTGATGAGGCTGTTGCGCAAAACTTCCGGCGTGTTGGGCTACCTGTTGTCTTGGTCGATGCCTATAGCCCTTTGCTCACATCGCTTGTTGTTAACAATAAAGATGGGGCATACCAGGCTATACAGTATTTGCTACGGGCAGGACATCAGCGCATTGGTTTTATCAATGGGATAATTGAGGGCAATTTTAAGTTCAATCAGGCTACTGATCGCCTGGAAGGTGTGCGCTGTGCGCTACAAGAGGCGGGTCTATCCTTGTCTGCGGACCTGCAAGAAGAGACTGCATGGAGTCGTCTCGGTGGGCGCGAGGCTGCCCTACGCATACTGACGAGTGCGCACCGTCCGAGCGCGCTCTTTGTTGCCTCAGATATCCAGGCGGTTGGTGTGTTGGAAGCGGCCAAAAGTCTGCATATTCGTGTGCCAGAAGAGTTAGCTATCATCGGCTTTGATGGTATTGAAATTTCCGAGCTACTGGGTTTGACGACAATGCAGCAGCCAATGTGGCAGATGGGCGAGCAAGGCATCCATAAGTTGATAGAACTGATTGAGGACCCTCTGCACGCCCCTGAATTGATTTGGCTGAACACAACACTTATCGAGCGTGCGACAACGAGCGGATAGCAGCTTGCTGAACAGGGCACTGGCGAAAGTGAGATGTAGAAGCATGGATGAACAATATGACGATCTGGCTATTGAAATTGTCAGTCTGAATGATGAGCCAGACAGATCGACTCCCTCTATGTATCCTGCAAGGCGCAAACCTCTCATGGCGGCGCATTCCATGGTGGCTCCGCGTTTTTCGCGTCGTCAACGCCGACTTCAGGCTGTCATAACCACGACCTGTGTGGTGCTGATCGTAGGTGTCTTCCTCGGTAGCATTTCCTCTGTGCGTGCTGTGCTTGGAAAGACGTTCACCTCCCTTTGGCCTGCTACATCACCTGCTGCTCTCGACGGTGTGAATGCTTTTTATGTCGATGGTACGCCATCGTGGGGACAACTGCTCGTCGATGGTCATCTTGTCGCACATTTACCTAAAATTGGTTCTGATGCCCCCTTGCAACTTGCGTCTGGTCAGCATCATCTCGTCTGGCAGGCAGCTCCCTTTCGCTCACAAGCATGCGTGGTCTCTATTCCTATTAATCTTGTCAAAGATACCTGCTCCTATAATAAGACCATTCAGGACGCTCATGGTTATTCTGTATGGTTACTGACCTTTTCGGTTTCGCTTGCTCTTCTGCCTTCCCTACAACGCATGGCACTGGTGCAACGTGTACAGCAAGCTCTCGATCAGCAACAATCAAGTATTCTGATGCATCCACATGAATTATATGCGATTGCAACCTCGTATGCGGTAAAAATGTATGCCGTTGGCACGAATGTGCAAAAAGCGACTCAGCCAATGATGGCAGCGATGCACTTCCAAATCGATACGGATGCATCTATGTCAGTCCAATGTATCGATAATACGTTTGGACAGCCTTTCTCGTCCGCGTGCGTGTTTGATGGGCAGGATTGTCGCTTACTTTGTAGCATGCCAGATTTTGTACAGATGCTGACCTTTCCCGCAAGTGCCTGGATTGCGTTTGGTGTTGTACACATCTCGTGGACCTATATGACGTTTAATGGACAACGTATTACCAGTGATCAGCCCGATAGAGCGGACGTTACGGTTCCAGATGCTTACCTCATGCCCTTGAGTATCAGTTGGCTGCACGGTATGTGGGTGGTGCGTACACCGTTTATGGATGCCAATCTTAATCTTGATAGTGCTGCCCAACCAGCCTGTTTGCCTGCACAAGCCGATTTCAACGATATAGGAGCCTTTACTTCCGCAATTCCTGGCAACCTGACCTATACCGTGTCCTATCATTCTCTTACACCCAGTAACGGATGCCTGGTTGCTGTGATGCTTCAAGTGATTTCGTCAGGGACCGCTTCTGCTGCTAAACCATCCTATGCTTATTGCTTGCAACGCTTCGGGGTCTTTGTTGCCGTTAATGCTGTGGCGCACAAGCTCTGGCCTACGATGCCGATGGCCGATCAATATGAAACTGCTTTTGCGCAACAACTCCAGCACATGTATCAGCCACAGCCGTTTTCTTCACCAATCGGTGCTTCGCCATAACTATTGTGCTGATGGGCGTTTCTTGCCATGTTGTCTTCTTTGTACAATTGCGATGCTGACTGCAACAAAACCCGCGATGCAGAGCGGAAGGCCAATTTGCGCACTGCCGGTCATCATCCAGGCTACTATGCCGAAAACCTCGAAGAGCAGGCCGCCTGCGAATAAAAGTGCGGTTGCTAGCAGTGAGCGTTCAAAGGGCACATGAATATCTTGTTTGCCATAGATAGGGGTGATGCGTGCCCCTCCTTCACCTTTGTCAACCGCCTCATCCGCTCTTGCCGTGCTGTCTTCAATGGCCGTGCGCAGGCCGTCATAGAGTGCAAGAATCTTTTTGCGCGGTGCGCGAATGTAGACCTTGCGTTGCCCATCACTAATGAGCAGTTCGCGGAAGATTGGCTCATGCGTCTTTTCGCGCAATGCAACCGTGTTGATAGTAGCAAGCGGTAAGGCATCGAGAAAGAGGTGCTGACGTGGAAAGGTCGTCAATGCATAGCCAAAGACGCGCTGATTCGTGATAACGATATCACAGGGCATACTGCGTCTGCCATAGGCTCCTTGCCCACCATCCCAGATGCCCGGCTCATTTAATTGAGGTATCTCGTCAGGCTCTAAATGGTCCCGCAGACCTTTCAAGCGTTTTAGTATTTTGGCCGAGTTCGCTGCCAACTTCGTCATCGTGTGCGGTTGTCCTTTCTGCTAGTGGTATAATTATAGCAAAGAGAGCAAGAAGAGAAAAGCGTTATTTTGTTTGTTGGGCGCGTCCTGCAATAGCAGTGGATGGATATTTTGTCACTAGCGTGGCATATAGAAGATGCAGTATGAGGAGTGCCATGTTATCAAATTTGTTAGCTGCGCGTGCGCAGATGGGAACCTCGCTGGTATTTCATATCATCTTCTCGGTCTTGGGTGTGGGCCTGCCCCTGCTTCTGTGTATTGCGGAGGGTATGGCCATTAGGCGAAAAGACCCTGTCTGGATGGTTCTGGCGCGTCGCTGGTCAACGGCGGCTGCCATTATTTTTGCAATTGGAGCGGTTTCGGGAACGATTGTCGAATTTGAATTGGGACTGCTCTGGCCCACATATATCAAGTATACCGGAGCTATTATTGGGCCATTGTTCGCTTTTGAAGGCTTTGCCTTTTTCGTCGAGGCTATTTTCTTTGGCATCTATCTCTATGGCTGGAATCGTGTGTCGCCACTTGTTCACTGGCTGTGTTCATTTCCGATCTGGATTGCTGGCGCGGCTTCTGCGTGGTTTATTGTGACGACCAATGCCTGGATGAACACTCCCACCGGTTTCCAGATCAGTCATGGCAAACTGGTGGGCATCGACTCTATTGCCGCCATCTTTAATCCCAGTACGCCTTACGAGACCATACACATGATTCTTGCTTGCTATGTTGCCTCTGGCTTTGGCGTGGCTGCTGTCTACGCTATTGCTATGTTACGCGGTCAGCGTGACGAATACAGGCGCAAAGGTATGATGTTGGGCCTCGCTATGGCATTGATCGCGACACCACTCCAGATTGTGAGTGGTGATTTTAATGCACGTTTTCTTGTCACGGCGCAACCTGCTAAGCTGGCAGCCATAGAGGGCGTGTTTAACACCTCAAGCCATGTCCCACTGCACATTGGTGGCATTCCCGATCCACAGAACGATACCTACTACTTCTCGATTGCAATTCCCGATGGTCTGAGCCTGCTTGCTGGCTATAGCCCCGATACTGTCATTCGTGGCCTTAACTCATTTCCACCGCAAGATCGCCCTAACCCTATCCCTGTCCATCTCTCGTTTGATGGTATGGTTGGAAGCGGTTTCTTTGCCCTTTTTGTCGCACTGGTTTTCTGGCTGCTCTATTTCTGGCGCAAGCGTGTCGTGCCAGAACAGAAACTCTTGCTCTGGGGCATCGCACTCTCTGGTTTGCTCAGTTTTCTTGCCGTCGAGCTGGGCTGGATGGTTACAGAAGAGGGTCGACAACCCTGGGTGATTGTTGGCGTCCTACGGACAAGTCAAGCTGTGACGCCCGCCCAGTTTCTCAATGTCAGTTTTCTCATCTTTTCTCTGATTTATATCATTCTTGCGATCACGATGACCGTCTTACTGCTGCGCCAGGCCCGTAAGCCGTTGCCAGCACTGGTCTGGGAGAAAGTTGCGAGCGGTCCACAGGGCGAAGACTTTAGTGAGGAAGTCGGTGTCTAATTTGGCTACGAGCGAAAGGAGTATCTGATGGCACTGCCATATATCTTGTTGAGTATCCTTTGGTTCGCGTTGATTGCCTATGCCGCCTTTGGGGGCGCAGATTTTGGTGCTGGTGTTTGGGAGATTTTTGCTGTTGGGCCAACAGCGGTGCGCCAGCGTGAACTGATCGACCATGCCCTTGGCCCTGTGTGGGAGACGAACCATGTCTGGCTGGTCTTCCTGGTTGTCGGGCTGTTCTCCGCATTCCCAACGGCCTTTGCGATCCTCGTAGTCGTCTTGTTTTATCCTCTGACCCTGGCTCTGATCGGCAGCGTTTTACGTGGCTCCAGTTTCATTTTTCGCACACACGGCCTGCGGGCGAAAAAGCCTGCTGTCTTGGTCTGGAATCGCGTGTTTAGTGTCTCTAGTCTTATCACCCCTCTTTTCCTTGGCATGGCTGCCGCAGCGGTTGCCAGTGGCAAAATACAAACAAGTGACCCTGTGCAAGCCGATTTTGGGGCGTTATGGATTACCCCCTTTACACTCACGATTGGCTTGATGGCTGTTGCGCTCTGCGCGACGTTGGCGGCAATTTTCCTCACGGTCGAGGCCACCAATAGCAAAGATGATGACCTTGTCGTCATGTTTCGTCTGCGTGCGCTGATTGCCGGAGCCATTACGGCTGTGCTAGGAGCCTTGGGGCTGGCACTTGCCCCCTTAGAAGCATCGTTATTGTGGGGTGGCATGCTCAATCACGCTCTTCCACTTGTCATTGTGACCATGTTGATCGGGCTGGCAACTGCCGCAACCGTGTTTTTCGGTTACTATCGTATCGCTCGTACCTTGATCGTTGTGGAGACGGCCTTTCTGCTCGGTTCCTGGGGCGTATCACAGATTCCCTACCTCATTCCACCCACCATCACCGTTGAGAGTGCGGCTGGTGCGCCTAGTACCCTACTTTTGTTGCTCATTGGTATCTGTGTGGGCCTCATCGTCATTGGGCCGTCGCTTTTCTTTCTCTTCTACGTTTTCAAATTTAAGGATAGCATGGGTTTGTTGCAACAAGGCGGTGTACCGCGCTCAAAACGTACTGATATACCGTTGCTGAAGTAAAACGAGAGAGGTTAAGTCATTTGCAAGAAAAAGCGTCGCCTCCACAAGACACGCCAGTAGAGCAAAAACGTGTGCCAGACCAACATGTCACTGACCATCTGGCAAATGAACGCACGTTTTTAGCTTGGCTACGGAGTGGCATCGCCACTATCGCGTTCGGCTTTGTCGTTGCACGCTTTGGCTTGCTGCTACGTGAGCTAAATGTCAAAGGTGAATCAACGATCACAGGCCATTATTCTTCAATTATCGGCGTGACACTAACTGTTCTCGGCATCATCATTATGCTCGTCGCTTTGTTCAATTTTTTGCATAAGCGGCATATGATTGATACAGAGCAGTTTCGGCCAATGCTTGTCTTTCCTATTTTGTTGACTATCCTGACTGCTCTGGTTGGTGTTGTGCTTGCCATCTACCTGCTACTCACGGCCTAGTTGCCCACCCGTTTTCGTATGGCGGGGCGGGCAAGGACTATTTAATGGACTTGCGTGGCCACATCACAAGCAGGAAGCCATTCTGTTCAGTGAACCAGATGGTTCCATAGTTATCAACGAGCAGACCATCATGGGGGTGCGCATCTGTCTTGTTGAGTTGCGTTGCAACAACCTGACCTGTTGAGGGCACGATGTAGCCAACACGCGCACTAAGTGAGTCGGTAAACCAGACGCGTCCCGTCTGATCGACACTGATTCCAGAGATGTGTGTGCCTGTGCAGTTTGTCGGATTCGGGCAGATACCGAGCGAGACGAGATAGTTGTGTGTTGCTCCTGTTGCGGGATTATATTCGCCAATGCTGCCTGCGAAAGCCTCGCTGAACCAGATCATCCCAGCTTTGTCTGAGGTAATCAGATGTGGCTGGTTGGTCGGCACCGCGTGTTCGCTAATTGTCACTTTGCCCGAAGTGGTCGGCGTGAAACTGGCGATTTGCCCAACACCCGCCTTGTTCTCAGTAAACCAGATGTTACCTTGTGGGTCACGTGTGATGCCATAGGGGTTGCTCTCGGCTGTTGGCACCGTGGTTTCTACCAATTGTTGCGTTGTAGGATTGAAAAAGCCAATGCGGTTCCCCTCAAATTCTGTAAACCAAAGGTTACCATTTTTATCAAAGACGAGATCATAGGGGGCACTTTTGCTCGGCAATTTCCATTGATGCCACTGGTTATTGCGCAAGTCAAGTTCGCCAATGGCATCGCTATTGGGCTGGGTAAACCACACGTTCCCGAGAGAGTCAACAGCAACGAACAATGGGCTAGAATAGCCTACTGGTTCCTGAAAATCTTGAATAAAGCTCCCATCCGACTGTGCATACTTGCTAATAAGTGCAGGGAAAGTCGATGGGCAAGTTGGAAGTGCGTTACAGCCCGGTTCCGCAACCCAAACAATCCCGCGTGCCTGGTCAATAGCAATGCCCCATGGGTTAGATGTCGTAGTGACCTCATTGGCTGTCGTGGATTGCGCGCCATGTCCGCTCACTCCGATTTCTATAACAGGGTGTGAGCGATGGTATTGGGCATAGTTCACTGTCTGTGTCGTTGGCGAGGCAACACTGGCGCGCTCGATAAAGATCGCCCCACTCGCAATAATAAGCAATGCGAGTAGGCTAATCCCCACTCCGATTTTTCCTTTTAGCGTAGACATCTGCAATGCTTTCTCAAATGTTCTTTATCTATAAAACGAACCACTGTCGGCTTGGTCAATGATGAGGGTGAGATGTGTCTCACATCCGTATCACAAAAAAACATTTTGATGAATAATGCTCAATAGAGATGAACTTTAATAAATGTGCGCCTTAGCTAATACTAGAACCTTCCTGTCCATAAGGCAACCTTATAGAAGGAAAATAGTGCTTTTTTCCCACATTTTTAAGACGAGGTTAAGAAAAATAGCGTGTTTCTCCTGCATTAATTGAGGGATATTTTTACTTAATGCTTACGCCCGTTTTTTATTAAATGTCATGATACAGCCGAAGAGTAGTTTGAGAAGATGTATCAGCCGATGCAGATTGTCCAGCCTCTATTACTTTTAATTTATCTTCTTCTCCTTACCACCCCAGACACGCTCGCGCAGCACGTATTTTTGTATTTTGCCTGTCGATGTTTTGGGTAGGTCGCCAAAATTGACTGAGGCGGGACACTTGAAGTGTGCCAGCCGTGCGCGACAGAATTCGATGATCTCTTGTTCTGTGACCGCCGCCTCCGGTTTGAGCGTGACGAATGCTTTGGGACGCTCGCCCCATTTTTCGTCAGGGATAGCGACAACGGCACATTCCAGCACGGCAGGGTGCTGTGCGATGACCTGCTCGACCTCGATGGTGGAGATATTTTCGCCACCAGAGATGATGATATCTTTCTTGCGGTCGCGCAGTTCGATATAGCCATCAGGATGGCTAACGCCGATATCGCCGGAATGGAACCAGCCGCCGCGAAACGCCGTCTCGGTTGCTTCTGGATTGGCGAAATAGCCTTTCATAACGTTGTTGCCATGCATGACGACCTCGCCCATCGTCTGTCCGTCACGCGGCACATCGTTCATCTGTTCGTCGACAATGCGCACACGGTCGGCATTGACATAGCCTTGCCCCTGGCGTGCCTGTAGATGGGCCTGTTTTGCCATTGGTAGCTCATCCCACTCCTGATGCCATTCGCAAACGGTATAGGGACCATAGGTCTCTGTCAGACCATAGACGTGAAGGGGGCGCAGGTTGAGTTCTTTCATGCGCCCGAGCAGTGTGGGCGATGGTGGTGCACCCGCGACCGTGACCGTGATTTCGCGTTCCAGCCGATGCGCACTGGGATGGTTGACCAGGAAGATATGCACCGTTGGCGCGCCGTTGTAATGTGTAACACCCGCGCGCTCAAAAATCTCCCAAACCTGCCCCGGCTCGATTTTACGCAGGCAGACATGCGTCGCGCCAACAGCGGTCACGGCCCACGGGAAGCACCAACCGTTGCAATGGAACATCGGCAACGTCCAGAGATAGACGCTGCTGCTGCTCATGCCTGTCTCGATGATCTCGCCCAGTGCGTTGAGATAGCCGCCGCGATAGGTAAACATCACGCCCTTTGGATTGCCCGTTGTGCCAGAGGTGTAGTTGATGGAGATCGTTTCTTCTTCGTCTTGTAGCCAGCTTGTCACCGGGTCAGGAGAACCAAGGGCCAGAAATAGTTCGTAAGGATCGCTGGTAGTGCCTGTATCGTCGATGCGCACGACATGCAGGTTTTCCAGGTCAAGCGGCGCAACTAGCGGCTGGAGTTCATAGTCTACGAAAAGATACTTCACTCCTGAATGCCTGAGGATATAGCCAATCTCTTGCGTGTTCAGGCGCGTATTGATGGCGACCAGGATGCCACCCGCGGCAGGCACGGCAAAATGGGCCTCCAGCAGTGGAGGCGTATTAGGACACAAAAACGCCACCCGATCATGTTTTTGTAAACCCAGAGCGCGCAAATGTGAGGCAAGTCGATAGACGCGCTGCGCAAACTCGCGATAGGTATAGCTGCGCTCACCATGCACAATAGCAGTTTTATCGGGAAAAACGAGCGCGCTGCGCTCTAAAAAACTGACGGGGTTGAGTTCGGTTCGATAGACTTTCTCTGTCATGACGGACGCTCCTTGCTCAAATAAACATTTCTTTGATCCTAAGTAGCAGGGCTTATCCCCGTTACATCAATGTAGCGATGTGGGCATAACACCCGCACCGCTACTGATGGTAGATAAACGTGCCTAAGCGTTGGCGGCTGGCAAGTTTGCCACGTCCGCGATGGCACGACTGAGCAGATCGGCGGCTTCATCAAGATCGCTTTGCGTCAGCACCAGAGGCGGGATCATGCGCAGCGTATCGGGGCTGGTGCTGTTTAGCAGCAGGCCATGCTCTAACGCCTTTTGCACAATTGTGGGAGCTAGGCCATTGTTGACATGCACGGCGCGCATCAAGCCGATACCGCGTGGACTGTCGATAATATGCGGATAGCTAGCGCACAGTTGCGTGAGTTTGCCATTCCAGTATTCGCCCATCTTGGTCGCATTGTCGAGCAGATTGTCGTTGATAATCGTCTTGACAGTCGCAGTTCCAGCGGCGCAGGCAACAGGATTGCCACCAAAGGTTGTGCCATGATCGCCCGGCACAAAGAGATCGGTGCGCTCGCCTGTCAGCATGGCTCCGATAGGAATGCCGCCTGCCAGACCTTTTGCTAGCGTCACGATATCGGGGCGGATATCGTAATGTTCCCAACTAAAGAATTTGCCTGTGCGTCCTGAGCCAGCCTGTACCTCGTCGCAAATTAGCACAAGATTTTGCTCATCGCACCACTGGCGCAGTCCTTGCATAAACTCGCGACTGGCGGCCCAGATTCCGCCCTCGCCCTGTACCGCTTCGACGAGAATCGCCACCGTTTTCTCACTTGTGGCCTGCTTTACGGCTTCCAGGTCATTATATGGAACCTGCTTGAAGCCATCGGGCAGAGGAACCCAGGTTGCCTGATACGCTGCCTGGCCTGTCGCGGCAGTGGTTGCCAGCGTGCGTCCGTGGAAACTGCGCTCCATGCTGATGACCTCGTAAGCCCCGTTGCGGTGCATGCGTCCAAATTTGCGCGCCAGCTTGATCGCACCCTCGTTGGCTTCGGCCCCACTATTAGAGAAGAACGAGCGCATGCCATTGCTGCGCAGGCCAAGTTGCTCAGCCAGTTCGATCTGACGCACATTATAGTACAGGTTTGAGACGTGAACAAGTTGTGTCACCTGCTGTTGCACGGCCTCGATAACTGCCGGGTGGCAATGGCCCAATACGTTAACCGCGATACCCGCTACGAGGTCCAAATATTCTTTGCCATCGCTATCCCAGACGCGCACGCCCTGCCCTTTGACTAGTGTAATTGGCATCCGCTTAAATGTGCCCTGATAATACTGATGTTCCAGGGCAACCCAGTCGCGTGTATTCGTCTCTGTTATAGTCATAGTGTGTTTTGCTCCTTGCTATCGGGTATACAACGTATTCTCGTCAATATAGCCATGCGTGAAGTCACAGCCCCAAGCGGTCGCCTCACCATTGCCAATATGCAGGTCTATCGTGATGACGACTTCCTTTTCAGTCATCACTGCTTTTGCGCTCGCCTGATCGTAGTTTGCGGCTGTGCCCTGCTGCATGACCTGTACATCGCCAATAAAAATATCGTAGCTCTGCTGCTGAAGTTCGCAGCCACTCGCACCGAGCGCGGCAACGATGCGGCCCCAGTTGGGATCTTCACCTGCCAGCGCGCATTTCCAGATTGGCGAAAGCGTGATGCCGCGTGCGGCCTTTGCGGCATCGTGCTTATCGCGCCCGCCACGCACATGTACCGTCATCAATTTCGTCGCACCTTCACCGTCGCGTGCCATTTCGCGCGCGAGATACTGCGTCACATGGCGCAAAGCTGCACGAAATGTTTCTGCCCCCATATGTTGCGCGTTGAGGGGTGTATTGCCTGCCAAACCGTTGGCAAACAGTAGGCACGTATCGTTGGTGGACATATCGCCATCAACGGCAACCATGTTGAACGAGTCGGTGACGGCGGCGCGCAGTTCGCTTTGTTGCCACTCATCTTCGATGGCGGCATCGGTCGTCAAGTAACACAGCATCGTTGCCATGTTAGGACAGATCATCCCCACGCCTTTTGTCACGCCACCTAGCCGAACCGCCTTGCCCTCGATCTCGAACTCTAGCGCAATCCGCTTAGGGCGCGTATCGGTAGTCATGATTGTTTCAGAGAACGTGTTGCCTTGATCATAGCTGAGCGCGATGCGTGGCGCACCCGCCTCGATTTTTTCCATTGGCAACTGGCGACCAATAATGCCTGTGGAAGAACACAGTACCAGTTCAGGTTCAATGTGCAGCAGGGTAGCGGCGATTTTGGTCATCTGATAGGCATTCATCAAGCCTTGATCGCCCGTGGCGCAATTTGCGTTGCCACTATTGACAATCACGGCCTGTGCCCTGCCGCTCTTGAGCCGTTCCTGGCAGACCAGCACGGGAGCGGCGCGCGTGCTACTGGTCGTAAACGTGCCAGCGGTCACACATGGGACATCAGAGGCCAGAATAGCGAGGTCTTTGATGTTGGGATCAGATTTTATGCCACTGGCAATACCGCCCGCGCGAAATCCTTTGGGCGCGGTGACACAATTGTCGATCTCACGAAATGCAGGTGACAATGATGATACCTCCTCCAGAACGTCTTGTTCGCTTCATTGTACAATGTGAGAGCAGTAAGATACAACCTGGAACGGCTCTGAGTAAGTGGCACGCTGTTGGCAACGCGTAAAGTGATGGAGATGCATAGACTGGTGCGTGGATTAGATCGGCTCCTGTTTTTTTAAGAATACAATGGCGAATCATCAAGTTGCTCAACCAATGTGAGCTTGGTATGCCAGAAATAGGCAGGCAAGCAACTCGGTCAAACCCCCCAAGACGAGATGTAGTGATACCCCTTGTGGGTATTATGTCCACATGGGGTCCATGGACCCCATGGGGTCCAACGATATCGTTCGTATGGGGACATGGGGAGCCTGATAGCTCTATCTTACGCGCTTACTTCACCGTCATAGGAAGCTTCGAATGGGTAGGGTGATTTGGGTAAAGGCAGGCTTTTCTGCCCATCAGACTGCGTGGCTGTGAGACCTGGCAGGCCTGCAACGATCTCAGTCCCATCATTGCCCTCTTCGCTGATGACCTGGCTGAAGAGCGACTCAAAAACAGGACCTTCGAGCGTCTCTTCTTTGATCAGGCGTTCGCTAATCATGATTAGGCGTGTCTTATGCAGTGTGAGCGTTGCATATGCCTTGTCAAAGGCCTCTTGTACGATGCGTCGCACCTCTTCGTCAATCTCACGGGCTGTTTGCTCGCTATAGTTGCGTTGCTCGCCGAAATCGCGGCCCAGGAAGACCAGTTCTTCTTTATGGCCAAGGGCGATGGGGCCGATTCTGTTGCTCATGCCATATTCTGTCACCATCGAACGGGCAATCTTGGTGACGCGTTCGATATCGTTTGACGCGCCCGTCGTGACATCGCCGAAGATAATCAGTTCTGCCACATGACCACCCAGGGCATAAGCCAGCATATCTTCAAACTGCGGTTTGCTCCAAAGATAGCGGTCCTCAGTTGGCAATAACATCGTGAAACCGCCTGCCTGACCACGTGCTACAATGGAGACTTTGTGAACCGGGTCGGTGTTTGGCAGCAGGCGGGCCACCATGGCATGACCGACCTCGTGATAAGCTGTGATGGCCTTTTCGCGCTCGCTGATAATGCGACTCTTGCGTGCCGGGCCGGCGACCACGCGATCAATTGCCTCTTCTAGTTCACTCATGCTCACGCGACGTTTACTGCGGCGCGCTGCCAAAATCGCGGCCTCGTTGAGCAGGTTGGCGAGGTCTGCCCCAGAGAAACCGGGTGTTTGCTTGGCCAACGTCTCCAGCGAGATACTTGTCTCTAGTGGCTTCCCATGCGCATGGACCAGGAGAATGGCCAGACGCCCGCGAATATCAGGACGATCTAGCACAACCTGACGGTCAAAGCGACCGGGGCGCAAGAGGGCGGGGTCTAAGATATCGGGGCGGTTGGTTGCTGCAATGACAATGACGTTGGTGTTGGTATCGAAACCGTCCATTTCAACGAGTATCTGGTTTAAAGTCTGTTCGCGCTCATCGTGTGAGCCGCCTAGGCCTGCTCCACGTTGACGACCAACCGCATCAATCTCATCAACAAAGACGATGCATGGGCTATTGCGTTTGGCCTGGTCAAAGAGATCGCGCACGCGACTGGCTCCGACGCCGACAAACATCTCGACGAACTCGGATCCGCTGATACTGAAAAAGGGCACACCGGCTTCACCGGCAACGGCGCGTGCAATCAGCGTTTTGCCTGTTCCTGGCGGCCCTACCAGCAGTACGCCCTTTGGAATCCTGGCTCCCAACGCGATAAATTTTTCGGGGAATTTGAGGAATTCGACAACCTCTTGTAACTCTTGTTTTGCCTCTTCTACACCCGCAACGTCGGCAAAGGTGACGGACTGCTTGTTGCCTGTGAACATACGCGCTCGACTTTTGCCAAAAGACATGGCCTGATTATTGCTGCCCTGGGTCTGACGGATCATAAAAAAGAGCAAGCCGGCTAGCAGAAGAAATGGTAATAAGCTGCCCAGAAAGCCTAGCCAAGTCGCAAGCGCACTGGGGGCATTATATTGTAACGAAAGTTGGCTGCTACTGGCATAGTTGATGCCATTATCGGTGAGAACACGGGTAATATCAAACGTGCTGTTAATAGTAGCTGATTCAACGGAACCATTGGAGCGAACGAGCGTAATGGTGTCGGTCGTAACTTCAAGTGTGTCTTTTTGACCTTTACTAAGATCACTTTTGATGTCTGTAAGAAGTGTAGAGACATTGACAGACTTTGTATCTGGCGATGGACGAAAAATAAACACGGCGATTACAACTATTGCTAGCGCAATCAAAAGCCAGAAAAAGCTCGTTCTGAGCCATTTTCCGTTATTTGACATTGAGCCTCCTCTCTATCCATTGGTTTGTTGCCCCTACCCTATACTCATAACTATAACGCAGTGTGGTTTACATGTTCCTCAATTATAGCACATGCAGAAAAAGACCTCTGGTGAAAGAGGTGACCCATTAGATAGGACGTGCCAGCACAAGCCCCCACACTGCACGCGCCCCAGCCGCAAAGAGTGGGGCAGCACACGCCTCTAAGGTCGCACCTGTCGTACAGACATCATCAATTAGAATAATGCTGCGACCTGCAATACTCGTCCTCGCACTGGCAGTGCAGACAAAGGCTCCGCTGACATTTTGCTGACGCTGATACGTATTTAATCCCACCTGCGCGGGCGTCGAACGTGCGCGCACGATGCCTGTGTCAACCAGTGGTAGTGCAAGCAGACGCGCACACGCCCTGGCCAGCAGGTAGGATTGATTATAACCACGCTCACGTTGACGAGCCGGATGCAGTGGTACAGGGTGAATAATCTCGCCTGCTAGCTGTGAAGTCGTATAGCTGTGCGCGAGAAGCTGCCCAAGTGGTTCTGCCAGACGTGGTTGGTTCATATACTTGAGTGCATGAATGCATGAGCGGAGTGGTTCCTCATAGGTGCAGGCCGCGCGGAGTCCGTTCAGGCGCAATGGATGAAAATGGCAAAAAGGGCAAGAGCTGGCTGTCCCTTGAGGACTACCACAGTGTGAGCAGTATGGCGGTAACAGATGTGGCATGGCAGCCAGACAGGATGGGCAAAGCAGTTGTCCGTTGCGTTTACAGACAGCGCATTGTGGTGGAAAGAGCAGATCCAGCATATATTCTGCAAATGTACGCGACTTTTGCTGTAATGCTGCTTGTACTGTTTTTTGCATGTATTTTATCATCATACGTGTTCCACCTTATAGAGATAGCGTGTAGAGGAGGCGTATGTAATGCGGACTTGTTCGCCGAGATGGACCTCTTCATAGATGTCTTGACTGACATAAAACACGAGCGGCGTGCCATCTTGGGGTTGTAATGCGAGCGCATACCAGGAGCGGGCAAGGCGTGCGCTTAGCCCAGGTTGCTGTATGTGTTGTCCGAGCGGGTTGCCAGAAGAGCGGCGTGCTAGCACTCGTGCTGTTAATGTATGACGGCCCATGCCATGTGTGAGGGCAAGAAGATCGCTCCATGCCCAACGCGCAATGAGGGCGGGATAGGGCAACACCAAGAGGCCGAGTAGGCAGAGTGAGAGTGAGCCGATGGGGTTGCCATCAGCATGTCGGCCTGGGAGGGCATAGCGTTGGCCCTGGTAGTCTAGAGCATAGGGAAAAGAAAGACGCGGTGCGTAATCGACGAGCAGGGTAGTGCCGATGGGGAGATGTTGAAAGGCGTCGAAAGGGACAACGAGTGCGAGTGTGGTAGGCTTGTCGGCGGAGCGCAGACGCATCGTCAGATGTGGCAGATGGTCATCCGCGCTGATGGCATGTCCTGTGACGATGCCCGCCACTTGCAGTGGTGGCGAGAAGCTATCCAGAATGCCTGCAAACAGTGTGAACAGGCCGAGGCTCAGGAGCGCGAGCGCGAGCAGCGTAATAACGCTGCCCAACGCCAGCGCATGGCTTGGTCTGATCCCTGGTCGCCAACTCCCCCAAGAAACTACTGGTGGTTCAGGCATGCTGTTCCCTCCCGTTATCGTGGAAGCGTTAAAACATATTGCTACATCTCTTCTGAGCTTTTGCGCATGGTTGGGAAAGGAATCACATCGCGAATAGACTCTTGATCTGCCATGAGCATCGCGAGACGGTCGATGCCAATCCCTAGACCTCCGGTTGGTGGCATGCCGATCTCCATTGCTTCCAGGAAATCTTCATCGAGTACTTGTGCCTCCTCATCGCCTTGAGCGCGCTGGCGCATCTGATCTTCGAAGCGCGCACGTTGGTCGAGCGGATCGTTGAGTTCGGTGAAGGCGTTGCCACATTCCAGGCCGCCGATAAATGGCTGGAACCGTTCGGCTAGTGTTGCGGTGGAGCGGTGCAGTTTTGCCAGTGGGGAGATATCCAGCGGGTAGTCGATCATAAAGAATGCTTGTTTGAGGGCGGGAATACCTCGGCGTAGCATGGCTTTCATCAGATCATCAATGAGACGACCACGCCCCAGCTTGGGGTCGGCCTCGTAGCCGGCTGCACGCATCGCTGCCGCCAAGCTGTCGCGGTCGGGATAGGCGTTGGCATCGATACCTGTATATTCGGCGATAGCATCGAGGAGCGGGATGCGTGGCCAGGGTGGCGTGAGATCAATTTCTGTTCCTTGATAGGTGATGCGTGGAGAGCCTTTGACCTCTTGTGCGATAGAGGCAATCATCTCCTCGACCAATTTCATGATATCGTTATAATCAGCATATGCCTGATAACATTCCATCATGGTAAATTCAGGATTGTGGCTGCGATCAATACCTTCATTGCGGAAATCACGCCCAATTTCATATACGCGTTCAAAGCCGCCCACAATCAAGCGTTTGAGATACAGTTCAACCGCGATGCGCAGATAGAGGTCGCGGTCCAGGGCATTATGATGTGTGACAAAAGGGCGTGCGGTTGCCCCGCCGTAGAGTGGCTGTAAGATGGGTGTCTCGACTTCAATGAAATCGTGGCGGTCCAGATAGCGACGCATCGCGCTAATGGTGCGGCTACGGATGACAAAGACCTGACGTGCCTCTTCACCATTGGCAATCAGATCGAGGTAGCGTTTACGCTGGCGAATCTCTTTATCTTCCAAGCCATGATATTTCTCGGGTAAGGGGCGTAGGCTTTTGGAGATGAGCTGATAGTTGACCACATGCAGTGTGCGTTCACCTGTGCGTGTGTTAAAAAGATAGCCTGTGGCTTGAACAAAATCGCCCAGGTCTAACAGCTTTAAATTCTGATAAGCGGTTTCGCCCAGATCGTTGATGCGGAAGTAGACCTGGACACGTCCTGTGCCGTCTTCAATATTGGCAAAAGCGGATTTGCCCATGTCGCGCAGCAAGCGTAAACGGCCGGTGATTGTGAAAGAGCCAGTGATTCCCTGCTCTTTCAATTCATCAAAATGGGCCAATAGCTCGGCAACGGTATGCGTGCGTGTGGTCGCGTTGGGATAGGGATTGATGCCTTGCTCACGCAATGCGTGCAGGCGTTGAATGCGTGTGTCTCGTTCGTCTGTCATAACCTCTTTTTTCCCTCATTCAGTCGTACCAGAAGATAGTTGTCCTTCAAACAGACGGTATGCGGTGCGGCCTATCTGTTCCGCGCTTGCCACCGTTGTCGGCGATCTGGCACATCGTGCGACTATTGTAGCATTGTTTGTCTCAGATGAAAACTGGATAGTAGATTTGCGCACGCGTCTGGTAAAAGTCACAAGGGAAGGCTACACTCAAGAAGCCGATCCGTCTTCTTGATGGCAAGAGAGAGCAGATCGGCTATTGCGTGAGAGGATGAGGTTTAATTGATCTCAAGAATGGTGTACTCGCGCACACCGCCGGGGGTTGAGACGATAATCATATCACCGACTTTATGGCCGAGCAACGCACGCCCAACAGGGGATTCGTTGGAGATACGCCCCTGGCTGGGGTTGGCCTCAAAGGCTCCCACAATCGAATAGTGATATTCGCGATCATCGCTGGTGCTGAGATGAACAATAGAGCCGAGCGAAACCTCGCCCGCCCGCTCGCGTGTAATGGGCTTGGCCTGTGCAAGCAACATTTCAAGTTCTTGAATCCGTCCTTCCAGACGTGCTTGCTCGTTCTTGGCATCTTCGTATGCCGCATTGTCTATGACGTCCCCTGACTCTTTGGCTTCATGCAAATAGCGAGCTACCTCTGCACGTTTAACGGTACGTAGCATTTCCAATTGACTTGATGCATGCCGTCGCCCATCGTCGGTAAGGAATACGTCTTGTGTCTCCATGTGCTGTTCCCCTCATGTCTTAGGCAGAAGTTCTTCTTCTACCTTATGCATTGACCAGATCAACTAGGCTGTGGGGTATCCAATATCCCCCCAGGTGATGCTGACCTGCTCTCCTGAATGAAGACGGAGTAACAGTTCTCCGCTGTCATTAACATCCTCAGCAACACCGCTGAGCATGTTTGCCCCCTGCCGCACCTGAATGGTACGACCGAGCGTTGAAAGTTGGCTACGCCATCGCTCCCATAGCAGTCGAGAAGCGGAAGCCGAAGCGTTATTAGAAGAAACGCTGGCTGGGCGTAGCACCTCATCCTGCAAAGCCTGGTAGGATTGCTCAAGGAAGCGTAGTAGTGCGGCGATGAATACCTCGCGGTTTATCCGCTGTCCACATGCAGTTTCCAGATGCGTTGCCATGCTCGTTAATGCGACCTCGTCGGGCGTCAGTTGAACGTCGGATGATGCAGAATAGCGGTTTACGTTTACACCAATGCCCATAATAGCAACCATCTGCCCATGTTGATCTCGACTGGTTTCGATCAGAATACCTGCCACTTTCCGCTCTGCGATCAGCACATCATTGGGCCATTTAATGCTTGCCGTGAGCTTACACACTTGTGCAATGGCATCTAGGACCGCCAGTGAAGCCACCATAACCAGCAAATAAGGCGCGAACACAGGGCGTAGAATCAGAGAGGTGATGGCGTTACAACCAGCGGCGTCGACCCAGCGGCGTCCTTGCCGACCTTTGCCTGCCGTTTGGTTGTCCGTGAGTACCACCGTGCCCTCTGGTATCCCTTGACGCGCCAGTTGCATCGCCTGCATATTGGTAGAAGGCATACTTGGCTCATAGATCAAATGATCCGCTCTGCCAAAATAGTGTGTTTCCAACAGGCTCTGTAAGCGTGCGATATCAAGTCGCTCTGCTGCTGTATTACTCTTGTTCACGTTTTACTACGTTCTCTTTATCCATAAGTTGCAAATAGGGATGAGACCAGATGAATGAAATGAGTCGTGTGTGTCGAAATGAAGAATGACTACCTACCAGCTTTAAGCCTATTTCAGGATTGAATTGCCGTGATACACATATAGAGACTTGTGGGGCAGGCTTTGCGCGCAGTGGCTGCAAGGGAAGTATATAACATGTGTATAAAAATCCCAGAGCAAGGGCAAATGTTTTGCTTCGCCCTCACTCCGGGGGTCCTGCACAGACAGTAAGTAGTTCACTACCTACCGACTTGCTCGTTTCCTTACCCTCACCTTGCTTCAAAGCCAGGTGTAACGAAAAGGCGAACTAGCGTTCAACCCTCTTCGTCGGAAAGGTGTGAGAACCTGTCAAGCTGCCTGTGCAGCGACTACATTGATCCATTACACACCACCTCCTTTCAATGACTATAGTGTACATGGAACAGAGCTGCTTGTCAAGTTTTCTGAATTTTTGCTCATTCTATCCTTGGGCTAAACCGCGTGCAATGGCTTGACAGGCTGAATGAGTGAGAAACGTTTTTGTGAAAATTCTGTGAATAGCAGAGAAGATTGTCGTTTAGGTCATAAAAAGGTTGACGCTCGTGTTTCTTCCGGTTACACTATAGATAGTAGTTATCGTTACGGTCACAAAGACGCGATCACTCACTATCACGGCAACGGTGCATCGGTGTCATCTGTTTGTGCGTCAAACCCTTCTTATCACAACTCGCCATATGTTCTTGTGGTTTTTTCCGTTTAACGCATCGCTTCGTGCGAGAAAAAACCATGTTTCTTGCGCTTTAGTGGCTGATTGTGCGCACAAATTTCCGAATGGCGCAGCAATTTCTTCATTTTCTTGCGTATTCCGCATCTTTTGGTCTAGGACCACTGGCAAAAAGTTTTTTGTTGCGCTATACTATTCATAGTAGCGGATAAAAATGCAGTGGGCATATGGTAGGGTGTATTGGTGCGACCCGCTACCAGCAGGCCTCACGTCATGTCTCTAGTAATGTTTGATGATAGCTCAGAACGGTAGAGAGGTGCGACTCGTCGTATCTCCGTTTTTAGTTCTATACACGTGTGATGAGACAAAAGAAGGAGGACATTGCATATGCAGGACCAGCAGCAGTATACTGATCTGCTCATCGACGCCCTCCTGGATGAGGGTTTTAGCGTTGAGGAAGCTCAGCGACTCATCCAATTGCAAGTGGTGTACGAAGAGCGACTGGCGAAGGAAGAGACCAATTATCATCGCTTCATTCGCTGGTTAGTAGAACACGGTCGCTTGAGCGACTGGTAATAGTAAAAAGGCAGGGTAGAGTCTGATGCGCGTCTCTCGTATTGGATGACATCCTGCTTTTTTGTGCAAATAGCTCTTGCGGCCCACTTTGCTGATGGTGTAAAATAGCACTGGTGGAGCAGATTAGACGGCGTGGCATGGCTGCGCCGTTCTTATATTTATTTTTACAATTGAAACAGGCGTATGCCAATCTCCTCCTCGACCCGATGGAAGTGATTGGATACCCTAAACGCTTTTGAAAGGCAGGCCTCTATGAAAGCGGTAGTTATGGCAGGAGGGGAAGGGTCGAGGCTACGACCACTAACGATTCGACGCCCCAAGCCGATGGTTCCTATTGCTGGCAAACCAGTCATGGAGCATATTCTCGACCTCCTCAAACGACATGGAATTACTGAAGTTGTCATAACCGTACAATATCTGGCAAGCAATATAGAAGATTACTTTGGTAATGGTTCTCAACTTGGCATGCACATTACCTATTCGCGTGAAGATATTCCGCTCGGGACGGCTGGAAGTGTCAAGAATGCGGAAGAATTTCTTCTTCCGCATGGTGATGAAAAAGACGAACCGTTTATCGTAATTAGCGGCGATGCTCTCACCGACTATAATATTACTGAGCTGATTCAATATCACAAAGAGAAGAAATCGCTGGCAACCTTACTGCTTGCGCATGTCCATAATCCTCTGGAATATGGGGTGATTATCACTAACGAAGAGGGTCATGTCACACAGTTCCTGGAAAAGCCAAGCTGGGGCGAAGTTTTTAGCGATACGATCAACACGGGTATCTACATCCTTGATACGAAAGTTCTCTCCTATTTTGAGAAGAACAAAACATTTGATTTCAGCCAGGAACTCTTCCCAATGATGTTGAGGCGCGGTGATCCGATCTATGGCTATGTTGCAGCTAGCGGCTACTGGTGTGATGTTGGCAACCTCAGCGAATATATGCGTGCCAATGCAGATGTTTTGTTAGGGCATGTCAGTGTGGAGATCCCGGCGAAAAATATTGGCAACAACATCTGGTGTGAAGAGGGCGTGGAGATTGCTGACGAGGCGCAACTCTATGGGCCGATCTATCTGGGTCATGATTGCAAGGTGCGCCCAGGGGCCATCATTCATGGTCCAAGTGTGATTGGACACTATACGATTGTCGATGAGCGTGCTCAGGTAGACCGTAGCATCGTGTGGAACAATTCGTATATTGGCGAACGAGCCGAGCTACGAGGCGCGCTGGTGGGTTCGGCAACCAGCATTAAAAGCAAGGCGGTCATGTTTGAGGGATCGGTGATTGGCGATAACTCGATTATCCAAGAGGGTGCCATTATTCAGCCGAATATCAAAATCTGGCCTGATAAAGAGATCGAAGCGGGCGCGGTCATTAACACCAGTATTATCTGGGGTTCACAGGGACGGCGTGGCTTGTTTAGCCGTTACGGTGTGACGGGGTTGGTCAATGTTGATCTAACGCCGGAGTTTGCCGCCAAGCTTGGTGCGGCCTATGGCGCCATTCTGCCAAAAGGGGCGATTGTTGGCATTAACCGCGACTCGCATCGTTCCTCGCGTATGGTCAAGCGTGGCATCGTGGCTGGGATGCCCTCGGCAGGCATTGAGGTTCACGATATCAATCAAGTTCCTTTGCCGGTTGCCCGTTACTTCGTCCGCAATACGGATGCTCTCGGCGGTGTACATGTCCAGGTTTCGCCCTACGATCAGCGCATCATCGATATTAAGTTCTTTGACCAGTATGGCCTGGACATCAATAAGACAACGGAACGTAAGATCGAAAACCTCTTTTTCCGCGAGGACTTTCGCCGCGTCTACCTGGACGAGATTGGTCCTATCGAGGTCTTGGAGAACTCGGATGTGTTGGGCCGCTATCTGGCTGGTTTTAGCAAGGTAGTGAATTACGAGATTGTGCGCCGTCGCAAATTCCAGTTAGTCGTTGATTATGCGCATGGCACGACGATCCAATTGTTGCCGGGTATCTTTAGCCGTCTGGGCTGTGAAGTGATCGTTCTCAATACGAGCAGCGATGAAACCTCTTCTTCGCGCTCGCTCGACGAGTTGGGTAAGGATATGCAACGCCTTGCCACGATTAGCTCTGCCCTCAATACCGATATTGGGATCCGTATTGATCCCAGTGGAGAACGTATCTCTATTGTAGATGATCGCGGGCGCATTCTAGATGGCATGAAGCTCTTAGCGGTTATGACGAGCCTGTTTCTGCGTCAATATCGCAATGGGATTGTCGCAGCTCCTGTGACGGCTCCGAGCGCATTAGAGCATATTGCTGAGCAGTATGAGGGTCATATCCAGTATACAAAGGTGATACCACACGCGCTCATGACGGCAGCAGGCCGGGAAGGCGTTGTGCTGGTTGGTGATGGGCGAGGTGGCTTTGTCTTCCCATCGCTCCATCCCACTTTTGATGGTATGCTGGCAATTGCCAAATTGCTGGAGTTGCTGGCAACATTCCAGATGCGTCTCTCTGAGGTTGTGGATGATCTCCCGGCCTATTACATGAGTACGACGCGGGTTAGCTGCCCCTGGGAACACAAAGGCAAGGTCATGCGTATCCTGAGTGAGCAGTATCGCGAACGGCGTGCCAAGCCAATTGATGGCATTAAGATTGATCTTGGCAAAGAATGGGTGCTGGTGCTGCCCGATGCCGATAGCCCGCTGTTCCACGTGGTGGCTGAGTCTGTCTCCAACGAGCAAGCACAAGCACTTGCCGAAAAATATGCCCGCGTTGTCAGTGGCTTGCAACAGTAGCAGCATGTTGAAGGATGCTCGTAGAGACACCTAGCGTCGCCTGTTGCTCTTGTAAAAGGCGAATTGCGCGCCGAATACCATCTGGTAACGCTATCTCTGGTTGCCAATTGAGTATTTGGTGCGCACGGCCATTGTCCAACACGCTTGCCCGCCGTTCGCGCTGCTGACCAACAAGATAGAGCGGCTCGATACTTTGCTCTAACAAGATTGCAACCAGTTTGTAGTGCTGATTGAGTGTGCTACCATAGCCAGAACTAATGTGGATGGTCTGGTTCCGATGGCGTTTGCCTTGCTGTAAGAGACACAGGTTGGCTTGTACTGCATCCTCAATAAAAAGATGGTCACGGACCTCTTCGCCCGTTTCGCGTAGAATGGGGTGTTGCCCGTTGAGCAAGGCATGAATAATATGGCTGAGGGGATGATGGAGATGGCTCATGTCCTGCTCTCCATAGATATCGGCATAGCGCAAAATGGTATGGCTCAGTCCATATTGTTGTGTATAATAGCGTACATACCATTCGCCCGCGATTTTACTGATGTCATGGGACTGTCGTGGGCAAACCGCAGCGTCCTCGCGTATTGGTAGGTGGCTCTCTTCGGCACAACTATAGAGTTGATTACCGCCGGAGGCAAAAATGCAATGACGTACTTGTGCCTGTACACAGCCATCGAGGACGTTTAACAGTCCGCGAATATGAATGTCGGCATCGGTAAGGGCCTGTTCGTGTGGCAAAGGGTATGCCTGAAATGTTGGCTGGCTGGCATGGTGACTGACGATATCGGGCCGCTCCTGGCGCAAAATCGTCTGTAGTTTGTCGTCACGAATATCGACCTGATAAAACCTTGCGCGTGCATCTACTGCCGCACGTGTGCCGCTGATCAGGTTGTCTAACACTAAAACATCGTGACCCGCATCTATATAAGCCCGTGTAAGATGGCTCCCTATAAATCCTGCTCCCCCTGTAATCGCGATTTTCATACTTCTTTCCTCTTCTGCTCTCTTCATTGTATCAAGCAAATGCATTCTATGGTTTCGTGGCTAAGCAGCATTGCTCTCACCTCTTTTAGTATACAGAAGGGGCTAACAGAAATATGCAAGAGAGCTCGTGTTACTTCTTCCATCGCGCAGCACGAACTCTCTTTTGGGGCCGTATCACAGATAGGTGCTGAGACTTATGCTTCTACCAGTGCTACTGGGTTGTTAATCAGGATTTCGAGGGTTGATTGCTTGACGCGATATGCCTGCCGTTTACCCTTATGGGGAAGCGTGATTGCTTCCAGGACGCCGTTTTTAATCCAGCGGCGCACGGTGGTATCGTCCACACGCAGGCGACGTGCAACTTCATGAACGGTTAAGAGTTCTTCCAGCCGCGCTCCACCTGCTATCTCTTCTTTTTCCGCTTGCTCCGGTGTAATAGTGTTACTTCTGCGTGCCATAAAACCTCCTCTTTGGGTTACATACATGCGACGAGTTACGAACATTGCTATCAATAATTAGGTATCTATTGCCCTCAGATTACTCTGCGGGTGTGGTACGCTGGCTAGCAGTGGGGACGCGCTACCATGTTTAGTAACACTGTTGGCCAGCGAACTGAACTATACTATACATTTCGGCATAAACACAGTAAAATACAGCAAGAAGCGTGAGTAAAAACGCATGCGTATATCATGTCTTGTCTGCGTAAAAGAAAGGGTTCTAGATGTCTGCTATCACCTTTGTGTTAAGTGATCTTCACCTCGCGGATTCGACTTCGGTCCTCGAATGTTTTGGCGACCGACAACAAACGGCTTTCGCTCATCTCCTCCATTTCGCTTCTTCCATACATTTGCAAGATGAGAAAACAATGCATACATATGACTCTTATCGTACACCTGTTACACTTAATAGTCAAGATGATAGCATAGAAATTGTTATTAACGGAGATTGTTTTGATTTTCTTGTAACAACTCCATATGACTTCTATGGCGTGATCGACGTAAAAACCGCCTTAGAGAAGTTGGAAAAGATTATTGCGGCCCATGACGCTTTTTTTTCAGTTTTACGCTCTTTCCTCTCTACAACGGGTCATACCCTGACTTTTCTGACTGGCAACCATGATATCGAACTCTGTTTTGCTGAAGTGCGTGAGCGCATTTGTCTCGCACTGCTTGGAACTCCTATGGATGAGCGCGTGCGTTTCAGCTCCACACGCTTTTATCAACCCGCTCCCGATATCTATATCGAACATGGCAACCATTATGATTTCTGGAACCATGCTATTGCTGGTTTATGGAGCGATGATGGGCAACCACTCACGCGCACTCCCGCCCGCATCACGCTCCCACCAGGCTCGCGCTACCTGCAACATGCTGCTCACCATCTCAGTCGCCGCTATCCCTATTTCGATCACCTGGAACCCTCGATGAATATTACACGCCAGACCGCTCTGCTCTGCTTGCTTGCCCCATCGCTGGTTATGGAGACGACACGCCAAACTCTTCAGTTGCTTTCTTACCCCTATACGGCTTATCCCTCCTTATTGCCCGGAGAGGAGCAGGACCCTGTGCGTTTGTACGAGGAGACCATGATGGCCTTTCTTGTTTTTCAAGAAGACGTTGTGGCACACAAAACAGATTGGCCTATGCATAAAGAGGAGATGCAGGTTGGACCGCTGGCTTTGCAGGAATTTCAGCACATGCGCATGGCTTTAACGCTGCCGCTGGCCGAAGCCGTGACAACAATCTGTACTCCTATTCCCTATGCGATGGGTGAAGATGTGGCACGGGGCATGCATACTGTTCTGAAGCAACACCCAGAGATCCGTTATGCCATTGCGGGACATACGCATATGCAGCGTGTTGATCAATTGCACGCACAGGACGAAGGGCACGGCGCAATTCCTCAGTACTATCTGAATACGGGCAGTTGGACAACGCGCGTGGCGATGCCCACACCCGCCGATCTCGCTGCTCCGCATGGAGCTGCGCTGCTCGCCTGGCTGCAAGACCCCATCTGGGAGCAACCCCTGTTGCGTGATGTCACTGAGTTGGTGTTTGCCCTGCTTGTCTCGGACGAGGGTCAGCCGTCACGTGCGCAGCTCTGCGTTTGGGAAGGTGGCGAGCGCGGACGTTACCGCATTCTCGGTTGAGCGTGAGAATATGTAGCGAAGAAGCGATTATTCTGAGAACGAAGGTTGTATGAAACGCAAAAAATTTGTTGTCTTTGATGGACATGCCATGATTCACCGCGCTTTTCATGCCGTGCCAGAAGACTTCTCGACAAGTGCAGGTGAGCCGGTGAATGCGACCTTTGGCTTTACCTCGATGTTGATGAAAGCTCTGCTGGAGGAGAAGCCGGACTATATCGCTATGACGTTTGATCGGCCCGTCCCGACCTTCCGCCATGAGCAGTTTGCACCCTACAAAGCGCACCGCCCCACGCTCCCTGACAATATGCGTCCACAGTTCGGGCGTATTCGCGAAATCGTGCAAGCTTTTGACATTCCAATCTATGAGATGGATGGTTATGAGGCGGATGACATGCTCGGAACGCTATCCGTGCAGGCGAAGCAGCAGGGCGTCGAGACAATTATCTATACTGGCGATATGGACACGCTCCAACTGGTCAACGAGGCGGTGATGGTCAAAGTGGCGAAACGGGGCATCTCGGAGGTCACGGAATATGACGAAGCTGCTGTTATTGCTCGCTATGGCCTGTTACCTCAACAATTGCCCGATTATAAGGCTCTTGTTGGGGATAAATCGGATAACATCCCCGGTGTTCCGGGTGTTGGTGATAAAACAGCGGCACGTCTCATTCATGATTACGGCGACTTGGAGGGAGTGTTGGCGCATCTGAGCGAGCTAAAGCCAAAAGAGCAAACGTTGCTTGCCACTATGACTGAGCAGGCACGTCAATACAAGATGCTCGCGACTATTGTGCTGGATGCCCCCGTGCAGCTTGACTTACCAGCCTGTCAGGTCCACTATGTGGAGAGCGAAAAGATTCTAGCCCTGTTTCGCGAGCTTGGTTTCCGTTCGCTCGTCGAGAAGGTTTTGGCTCTCTTTAAGCTACTCGGTAGCCAGGATGGGCAAGCCACACCGCTAAGTGGGCAGAACGATAATGCATCGCCGCCCCAAACGCTAGTGCAAACAGAGATAACAGACGAGGGTATGTGGCAAGATCAAGATACATCGACATCGCCCGCGCATACGGAGATGTCGGTCGCACTGCCTGTCGGTATGGTGCAGATCATTATCCCGCCCTTGCCTCCTGTCGATGGCCTGACGGTTTTCCCGGTTGAGCGGCGCGTTGTCGATGCATCCCAGGGAGGAGCACAGCACGATCAGGATCAAACCGTCGCTGGCCCCACGCAACTGAGCCTGTTTGAGATTGCCGAGCCAAAAACACCTGTCGTGCGCAGATTGCATTTCCCAACATCCGCAATGTCTTCTGCATCTCCGCCTTTTTTGCATGATACTGCTACAAATACCATGATTATTAGTAGCGAAGATGCTCTGCGCGTCCTCATCACGAGCATAATAACTACGGGTGCTTTCTCGTTTGACACAGAAACAACCTCGGAAGAGCCACGCCATGCTGGGCTGGTCGGCTTATCGTTTGCAATGGCAGCTGGTGAGGCCTACTACATCCCTGTTGGACATCAGCAAACAGGAGAAGGCTTGGAGCCAGAGATACAGTTGCCGTTAATGCAGGTCATTGCGTCTCTCAAACCCGTCTTGGAAGATCAAAAAATCAAGAAATACATGCATAATGCCAAGTACGATATGCAAGTGCTGGCGCGCTATGGCGTGAACGTGCGCGGTCTGGCGTTCGACACGATGGTAGGAGCGTATGTTGCAGAACCGGGACGGCGTGGTTTCGGTCTGAAAGATCAGGCATTTCAGCGTCTGGGCGTCGTGATGACGCCGATCTCCGACCTGATTGGCAGGGGGAGCAAGATGCTGAGTATGGCTCAAGTTGCTGTGCGTACTGCTGCAAACTATGCAGGAGCCGATGCCGATATGACACTGCGGCTCGTCGAGCCAATTATGGCCGATCTGCGCCGTCATAGCCTGTTAGACCTGTATCGTAATATTGAATTGCCGCTTATTCCCGTGCTGATGCAGATGGAGATGCATGGTGTTGCCCTAGATGCGGATTTTCTGCGCACATTTGAGGCCCGTCTCGCCGAGCAGGTGCAGGCGTTAGAGCAGGCAATTTATAGCGCGGTGGGACACGAGTTTAATATCAATTCGACGCGCCAGCTTGGTGACATTCTGTTTGGTGAGTTAAAGTTGCCTGCGGGCAAAAAGACAAAAACGGGCTATTCGGTCAGCGCGGATGTGATCGAGAGCTTGCAGGGCAAACATCCCGTCGTCGACTCTCTGCTAGAGTATCGTCAGCTGAATAAGCTCAAATCAACCTATGTGGATGGTCTCCTGGAGCTAATGGATCAAACTACAGGACGGGTCTACACCTCTTTTAACCAGACGGTTGCATCGAGCGGACGTCTCTCGTCTAGCAACCCGAATCTGCAAAACATCCCTGTGCGCACTGAGGTAGGTCGTCAGATTCGTCGCGCCTTTATCGCTGATCCTAGCTACATTTTGCTCACTGCCGACTATTCGCAGTTTGAGCTACGCATCCTGGCTCATATCACGCACGAGCCGCGTCTTATTGAGGCATTTAACAACAATGAGGATATTCATACAATTACTGCCTCAACGCTTTTTAGTGTGCCCGTCGAGCAGGTGACCAAGGAGCAGCGACGACTTGCCAAAACGGTTGTCTATGCTATTCTCTATGGGCAGTCGGCTTTTGGCCTTTCACAGGTGACGGGCATGAGCAACCGCGAAGCCGCAGATTTCATCAACCGCTATCACGAGACCTTTCCCAACATCAAACAGTATGTCGAGCGCACGCTTGCTCAGGCACACCAACAAGGTTATGTCAACACACTGTTTGGGCGTAAACGCTTTATTCCCGATATGCGTGCGCTCTCACATAGCGAACGGCAAGCGTTGGATCGTGAGGCCATTAATATGCCTATTCAGGGTGGCAACGCCGATCTGATCAAAATCGCGATGCTGCGCATTGCGCACGCCCTACGCGAGCAGCGTCTGAAAACACGCATGATTCTGCAAGTACACGATGAGCTGGTCTTTGAAGTGCCTGTCGAGGAGCTAGAGCGTGTGCGCCCGTTGATGAAGAGCTTGATGGAAGAGGTCTATCCATTGGATGTTCCGATTAAAGTTGAGTTGAAACAGGGCCGAAACTGGTATGAAGCCGAGCCGATGGAATAAGATACAATAGAGAAAATGATCGCGTGCAAGAGAGGTGCATTGCTGCGCGAAAGCCTAAGACGTTCGTGATAGAGAAACGAGGAAAAAACACGTGCAATTATCCAATTTGATTAATGGTCTGCCACCATACCACTTCGCCGATGCCAAGAAAAAGATTGCGGACCGTATCGCGGCGGGCGTTGATGTGATTAGCCTGTCGATGGGCGATCCCGATCTGCCCGCTCCCCAAGCGGTGGTCGAACGCTTATGTGCGGAGATGCAGAAGCCGGAAAATCATCGTTATCCTGAATATCGTGGTGTCTATGCATTGCACGAGGCTATCGCGCAGTGGTTTGAGCAACGTTTTCAGGTGCGTCTGCAACCGGAGCGTGACATTTTGCCCCTACTTGGCTCTAAAGAAGGGCTAGCCTATGCCGGTGCGTCCGTGTTGAATGCAGGCGATATCGCCCTGGTTCCCGATCCCTATTATCCCGTCTATATTACAGCTGCTACGACGGTGGGCGCGCAAGTCTATCTTTTGCCGCTGACCGCTCACAATGCTTATCTCCCAGACCTGGCGAGCATCCCTGTTGATGTGCTGGCAAAAGCGCGTGTTCTCTGGCTAAACTACCCAAATAATCCAACCGCTGCCTGTGCCAATCGATCTTTTTTTGAACAGGCTGTCGCTTTTGCACGCCACCACCATCTGGTTATCATCCATGATATGGCCTATGCCGAGGTCTATTTCGACGATTTCCGCCCAATGAGCATTTTGCAAATTCCAGGTGCTAGTGAGGTTGCGGTCGAATTGCATTCGTTGAGCAAAACGTACAATATGGCTGGTTTCCGGGTCGGCATGCTGGTTGGCAACCCTGCCCTGGTCGATGCCGTTGGCCGCCTCAAAAGCAACATTGATAGTGGCATGTTTCGACCGGTGCAATATGCCGCGATAGAAGCATTGAACTTGCCGGTCTCTTGGATACAGCAGCGCAATGTCCTGTATCAGAAACGGCGTGATATGCTAGTCGAAGGGTGTCACGCTGTTGGTATGCAGGTTGAGCTGCCAAAGGCCGGCCTGTATGTGTGGGCGCACGTTCCGCACGGCTTTACCTCACGCGATTTTGCGACCTGGTTATTTGACAAGACTGGCGTTTTTGTCACCCCGGGCAGCAATTTTGGTGCCGCAGGTGAGGGCTATGTGCGCATCTCGCTCACGGCTCCCGATGAGCGCATTGCTACGGCATTGCAACGCATGAAAGACGCCCTGTCCTTGTAGCATTCTGCCCTGAATAGTGTATGATTGCAATAGCAAGCGTCGCTTTATTAGCAATATTTCTTTTATCGTGGGCCAAGTTCTTCTGAGAGAAGGATTTCAGTAATGCTTCAAGAACAGAATATAGATGCGCTCTCGCCGCGTTCTGTCGATGTATGGCACCTTCAGGTGGGGCGTGCGCAAGAAGATCATTCTTTTGATGTCCATGTTGGCCTTGAGCGCGAGTGGCTTGTCACCAATGGCCTCGGTAGCTATGCATCTGGCTCGTTATTGGGCGCGACAACACGCACGTATCACGGCTTGCTGGTGGCGGCATTGCACCCACCCGTTGAACGCACCGTATTGGTGACAAAAGTTGATGAAGAGGTCGTCTTATCCAATGGTCGAGTCTATAAGCTCAGCGTCAACGAATATCAGGGTGGTGTTCTCGACCCGCAAGGTCAGGAATATCTGGAGCGTGTTACCCTGGAAGGTGATATCCCCTGTTTTACGTACCGCTTAAGCAAGACAATGACGCTAGAAAAACGTATCTGGATGGAGTATGGGCAGCATACGACGTATGTGCAGTATGTGACATATGGGAGCATGAGCGAGGATGAGAGCAGTGCCGGGATGTCACTGCGCGTCTCTCCCTTTTGTCTTTCTCGTGACTATCATCAGTGTACACAGGGTTCGCCAGACTGGCATTTTCTGGTCGAGAATCAAGGCAATCGTTGCCGCATCCGTGCCCATGAGGACTCCCTCGCTTATCAATGTGTAGCGAGTTCGGCTGCTACCTTTACGCCAACCGGTCTGTGGTACTGGCATGTTTTGCATCGCCATGAAACCGAGCGTGGGCTACCAGACCTGGAGGATGTCTATCAGCCGGGTGTCTTTCGTCTGCCGCTCAAACCCGGTGTGCGCGTGACACTAGTCTTGAGTGCGGAAAATGAGCTGTCGTCTGATTTTGGTGGGGAGCATCATGAAGAGGCGGTGTTGCAAGCCTTGATGCGTCATCATCGTCGTATTCGCCAACTGCTCACCGTTGCCGATAATTCCACGCACGAACTCTATGTGCGCGATCCCGTCTTGGCACGCTTGACTGTTGCCGCCGATCAATTCATTGTGGCACGACCAGACTATACCAGCATCAAAGTAGCGGAGCCAATGGCTAAACTGCGCCTCTCGCCCGACCGTAAAACAGTAATCGCCGGTTATCCCTGGTTTACTGATTGGGGGCGCGATACGATGATTTCGTTGCCGGGTCTGCTGCTCTGCACAGGCCGCTTTAGCGAGGCGCGTGGCCTGCTCAAAGCCTTTGCTGCACTCACCCATAATGGGCTGATTCCCAATCGTTTCCCAGACGGTGGAGAGTCGCCCGAATATAATACTGTTGATGCCACGCTCTGGATGTTCCATGCACTGGATCGCTATCTGGTGACAACCGGTGACTGGAGCCTTTTGAAAGAGCTCTTCTTAAAGCTGGTAGAGATCGTGGATTGGCATCTGCGTGGCACAGATTTTGGCATCGGTGTAGACCCCAACGATGGCCTCTTGCGGGCTGGCATCGCGGGTACTCAACTCACCTGGATGGATGCGAAAGTGGGCGAGTGGGTTGTCACCCCTCGTCATGGGAAACCCGTCGAGATCAACGCCCTCTGGTATTGTGCCTTGTCTCTGATGGAGACATGGGCCGTGCGTCTTTCGACCGATGCCTCACTCTACAGCACGCTGCGCGTGCAGGTGCAGCAGCATTTTGCGCAACGTTTTTGGTATGAAGAGGGGGGATATTTATACGATGTGATTGATGTTGAAGGTGTCGCCGGAAAAAATGATGCCGCCTTGCGCCCAAATCAACTCTTTGCTGCCTCTCTCTGTCATGATCTTCTCTTGGATGAACAGGTGCAGCGTATCTTGCAGCAGGTCACAACGCATCTCCTTACGCCGCTCGGTTTGCGCTCGCTTAGCCCAACAGACCCGGCCTATCGCAACCATTTTAGTGGAGACCGCATACAGCGCGATGGAGCCTATCATCAGGGGACTATTTGGCTCTGGCTGCTTGGTCCCTATTGTGATGTACACTGGCGCGTGCATACTGATCGGGCCGCCCTACGAACATTGCTGGAGCCATTGGTGCGACAGCTATGGGAAGCTTGCCTCGGTACATTAAGCGAAGTGGCTGAGCCAGAAGCTCCATTTACTGCGGCTGGCTGCATTGCGCAAGCATGGAGTGTGGCGGAAATGCTGCGTTGTTGGCTGCTGATAAAAGAATAATCTCTGTATTTTCATGTTCTTTTCACAATGGTACGTTATGCTTGAACCCGTCGCACAGGTTACTGTTTCTACAGGAGTCGTGGGTTCGGTAACCTCTGTGACGGACGTTTCAGAAGGTGATGAGGAAACCTATGCGAGTATTGATTGTTGAGGATGACCCGCGTCTTGGGCCAATTTTGAAAAAAGGGTTAGAAGGCAATCACTATGCGGTTGACTTGGAGAGCAATGGAGAAGATGCCGTTTTCATTGCATCGGCGACACCTTATGATCTTGTCATTCTCGATATTTTGCTGCCGGGTCTTGATGGCTTCGAGGTGTGTAAGCAACTACGCCAGCAGGGCAAAAATATGCCAATCTTAATGCTCACCGCCCTCGATGAAGTCAATCAGCGCGTCAAAGGCTTAGATATGGGTGCAGATGACTATCTCATCAAGCCTTTTGCGCTTAGTGAACTTGAAGCGCGTGTACGTGCACTGTTGCGCCGTGGCAGTGCTGTCAAAACCTCCGTGCTGCAATTCCTAGATATCACGCTCGATACTAGTACGCACGAAGTGCGGCGTGGTGAACGCACCCTAAACCTCTGTAACAAGGAATATGCCCTCTTAGAATTTTTCATGCGCCATCCACATCAAGTCTTGAGCCGCACGATGATCGCAGAACATGTGTGGGACGGGGATGCTGACCATCTCTCTAATGTGATAGATGTCTACATTCGCTATTTGCGTCGCAAGCTGTGTGATAACAATGATCCTGATGTGATTCATACTGTGCGTGGCTCAGGCTACCAGCTCAAGGAACCAGCGTGACGTAATGAAGTATCTGAAAAGAGGTGTGCCTATTGCGCCACCCGGTATTCGCATGCAATTGACACTCTGGTATACAGGGGTTTCAGCTGTCCTGCTGCTACTGTTTGTAGTAGCCGTCTACTCCTCTTTACAATCATCGTTAAGCACGAGCCTGGATACTGCCTTGCAAATGCGCTCACAGCAGATTGCTGAAGGCATCACGAAGCAAAATGGACAGCTTGTCGTGGAAAATATCGTCCACGAATTACCAGAGCTTAACGCAACAGCGGCCTTGATTGACTCTTTTGACAGTGATTCTTCAGACGTATCGGCTGATAATCCTAACCAGACGCAAGGTGTCTCGTACCAAAGCAGCACATTTATCCGCATTTTTGACGCTTCTGGCAAGGTCGTCTATAGCACCACGGCCTTCGCGACATTGAAACCTCCTAGCGTGAGTGTGACCGACCCACTACATAGCCAACCCTGGCGTGGGACACTTATTGGCACTGATGGGCAAGAAATACGCTTGTATAGTACAATGCTGCTCGATAGAACACAGCTTTTTGGTGTTGTCCAGGTCGGTCAATCGCTTTCAGACCTGAAAAACCGCCTCCAGGATATTACTCTCGCCTTAGCACTATCTACGCCTATCGTTTTGCTGTTCAGTGCTGCCCTCTGTTACTGGCTAGCAGGACGTGCATTTCGTCCTATTCATCTTTTGGCCTATACGGCACGTGAAATTGAGGCAACCGACTTGCATCGGCGGGTGTCCGTACCACGTGCGCATGATGAGGTGCGCGAGCTGGCGACCATTTTTAACCAGATGATTGAACGTCTAGAATTTTCCTTCGCGCAACAACATCGCTTTGTTGCTGATGCCTCACATGAGTTGCGCACACCCGTTGCGGTGATTCGTAGTATCACGGATGTGGCACTCTCACTACCGTCCGAGCCGGAAGAGTATGTCAAAGTATTGCAAGATGTCAATGCAGAAGCGGAGCGGCTTGGTCAGCTAATCAGCAGTTTGTTGACATTAGCGCGGGCCGATGAAAGCCAGGTGCATTTCGACGCAGATGAAGTGCGGCTTGATCTCCTGACCGCTGATGTCGTCGAGAGCATGGAGCCGCTGGCCGCAGAGCGTCAGCTCGCTTTGTGTACAGGCCCACTGCAAGAGGTCACCGTTACTGGTGATGCGGCACGCCTGATACAGGTCATTATGAGCCTGGTAGACAATGCCATCACCTATACGAACCCTGGCGGGCGTATCACGCTTTCTTTACGGTCGCAGCAGGAGTGGGCGTGTCTCTCCGTCAATGATACGGGGATTGGCATCTCTCCTAAAGATAAAGAGCATATCTTTGAGCGTTTCTATCGTGCTGATCCCGCCCGTTCACGTGCCGCCGGTGGGAGTGGTCTGGGTCTGGCTATTGTCGATTGGATTATTCGGGCTCATCATGGCACGATTGCTGTTGAGAGCTTACCCGGCAAAGGGTCAACCTTTACTGTGCGCCTGCCACTCGCTTGACGTTGCTTTGCGTTTTATTGCACGTGGGCAACAATTGCGCTGATATTGCCCTCTCCTCCTGCATGATTGGCCGCTTCTACCAGTAGTTTTGCTTGCTGTTGAGGGTCGCTACTCTGCGTGAGTAACTGCGTGATCCGCTCGTCGCGCAGCATATGCCAGAGACCATCAGTGCAGAGGAGTATCAGCTCGTCTGGTTCGACCTCAAGGTGGAAGGTATCAATAGGAACTGTATAGGCTTTGCCCAATGTGCGATACAGTTGATTGCGTTTCGCACTCGTATACACTTCTTCAGGTTGCAGCAGTTTGGCTTCGACAAGCTGCGCCGCCAACGTATGATCGTTGCTAATACGTCGTAAACCATGACGGCTGCTATAGTGGTACGCACGACTATCACCCACACTGGTGACATAGAGGTGATGCTTATAGAGGAGCGCGGCTGTCAGTGTACTTGCCATCTGCGTCTCATAATCAGCATTGCAATGGTAGATAACCTGATTGGCCTGCCGCGTGCTATCACCAAGCCAGCGTTCCAGAATACTATCTGGTGGTATTGCGAGCCGGGCATGTTTGTTTGCTGAGATGGGGCTTGCTGGATTGGACATCGCATTGTGATGTGGTGTGACACGCGAATAGGAGTGCGATGGAGCGTTGAGCAATGGGACTAGCACATCAGCGATGGTCTCAACTGCCAGGCGGCTTGCTTCGTGTCCACGTGTTGCTTTGTCCTGTGAACTACGTAAACCATCAGCAACCGCAAACAGACTAAATGGGCGTGGTGGTGGCATCAAGTTAGTGCAGAGGCCTTGTACAACGAGTAGCATATCCTCATTCTCTCCACCTTGTTTGCCCCTATCGCTGAGATAACCGATCTGGCACATATCAGTCACGAGCGGTGAAGTCTCATCCAGGGTATTGCCACAAGCGCGACAAAAATGAGAGCCACTGCGATTTTCGTGCCCACAGAGGCCGCACGGGCTTTCCGGGATAACCGTTCGTATCACCACATTTGCCATACTGTTTGCTATTATCGTTTCCGCAATGGTTGGCATCGCTGCTATCTCATCTGCGCTATCAAACGCAGCATTGAGCGCGTCAGCAAAGGCTCCGGCCGAGTGATAGCGATGGGCTGGGTCGAGAGCCATCGCCTTGAGAACGATCTCGTCAATGGCTAAGGGAAGTGAAGCGTTCAGTGTGCTTGGCCCCGGAATAGCGATGCCCCGGCTTTTCACCAGTGCCTGATAAGGCAATAGGCCCGTCAGCATCTGATAGACTACAACGCCCATGGCATAGATATCGCTAGCGGGTTGTGCCTTACCCTGCTCTTGCTCAGGAGCAGTATAGTGTTCTGTGCCAAGTGCCATCCCGCGCTGCGTCAGCGGTTTTTCGTGCTGCATCGCCCGCGAAATGCCAAAATCGGTGACGACCAAACGCCCATCATCCTGGTGAATTAACAGGTTTGAAGGCTTGATGTCGCGGTGAACAATCTGCTGTGGGTGTTTATGAATCGCGTCAATGGCTTTTGCCAGATCGTTGAGATAGCGTCGCGTCTGCGCGAGCGGTAGGATATGTTCGTTCTTAAGGAGATTGCGCAGTGTGCCGCCTGTGATAAGTGGCATGACCAAGTAGAGCAATGCGCCATCCTGCCCAAAGTTGAGGACGGACACAATATTCTCATGGTGTAGCTGATGTGCATAACGGGCTTCACGCCGAAATCGCTCGACTGCCGTAGCGCGGTCGGGGTTACTGGCCAGGGAGAGCGTCTTAAGGGCGACCTGCATCGTTTCAAAGGTATCGCTGACACGGTAGACCGATCCCATGCCACCCATGCCTATCAACGTCTCGATGCGATAGCGTCCCGCGATAATCGCCTCGGGTAGAAGACACTGGCAGAATGGGTTGGTACATTGGATGGTGTCAGGTGGATAATCGGCCTGACAGCGTGGATTCGGACAGCGTGGCATAGACTCTCTCTTCATTTCTACGACCCTTGTGTAGTCTAGCAGATATGCGCTATGCCGTCAAGAAAAATTTCACTCTTCTCTTGATCTGACCAGATACTCCATTGCGGCCTGACATTGCACTTGTCTTGAAATCCATTCGTGTTTGCCCCCCTCGACAAGGAGATGTATAATCTTTAGGGTAGTCGCAGAGAGCGCGTATCACTCATTTTTATTTTGAAAGATGCAACTGAAGGACACAAAGCCACTATGTTAGTAACCCTCCCACTCGTTTTGTTTATTGTTATGACGGAATTGTCGATAGGTTCATTTGCCGTTCTCGTCCTGCTCGACTGGCGTAATGAAGTCAAGCGGGGCTTTTTGGTCTCGTATGCCTTGATTTATCTGGCTCTGACGGGTCTGACTTATCTGCTCCAGCAAAACTTCTCTACACCTCAATTGCTCAATACCTTTGGCCAGCTCGATAGTGCCTGGACACCGTATCTCGCGTTACCACTCCTCCTTTTCTTCTTGTTGATGATTCCCTATAACCTCTTGCTTTGGCTTGATCGCAAAGCGGGTGTGGATGGGGATGGCAAACAGGCAACAGAAACGGCCACACTAGAGGCGGCTGTGGAAAAACCACTGCCACGCCCAACGGGCATGCGTATGGTACGTATTCTCTTTGGGGCACTCTGTCTGCTCGCTGGTCTGGTCACCCTTTTGGTGATAGCGATGATCTACCGTCCGCTGGCTTCTGCCAATCTGGGGGGGGTGTTTACTGTCGCCAGTTTCTTCGCCGCTTCCCTCGCCCTGGGTGGCGTGATGACAGCGATGTGGCTTGGTCATTGGTATCTGGTAACACCCGCTCTCTCGGAAAAACCACTGCAATTTGCGACAACACTGGTTTTGGTTGGCGTGATGGCCCAACTGGCTTTCGCATTGGCCGCTGGTCCCACCACCGTGCATGCCGTTTCACCGAATGTGGGAACGACAGTTTCATCGGTTGTGCCATCGCTTTCGGCTGCCACGCCGGGGACGCATCCACAAACAAATGTTGCAGGGACGGCATTGGTTGCTCCGCTTAGTACTGATGCGATTGGCTGGGTGCGTATCCTGGTTAGTTTTGTGCTACCACTCGTGCTAGGGGGTCTGTCCTGGAAACTGATTCGTGATCGCTCATTTCAGTCTGCGACAGGTATGCTTTACCTCGTGGTCGTTTGTTCCCTGGCGGGTGAGGCAATGGCGCGCGGTCTCTTCCTGGTTGGTTTATAACTTGTCTGCCTGTATTGCAGAGAGAGAGGGAGCGTAAGCCCTCTCTCTCTGCAAGCTATTGTGTGCCCGACTTTAGAGTGGGCTGCCAATCTGCCGCTTGACTTCTTCCATATCATAGTAGATTGACTCGCGTACAATCTTGCCATTCTGGCGAATAACAACGGTGACCCCACGAATGGAGAATGCCCGACCTGTCGCTGGCATACCCGGAAAGTCGGTTGTATGTGTGCCTGTTGCAACCCACTCAACGGTCAACTGCGAACCCTGGACGACACGATTGGTGACGTTAATACTGAGATCACCGAGGGCTGTGATGCTTTTACGTTGCATAATTGCGCTACGCCCGACAAACGGCTGGTTGAACATGCTATCTTCGACTACTGCGTGTGTCGCGTAATCATGTTGAAGCGATCCTAGATCGCCTTGTGCCTGCTTCGCGATATGCTGCTGATGCAGGTGAATCTGCTGTGTGGCCTCATCTGCCTGTGTAACGGGGGCTGGCTTTGACGCAAATGCACGTGAAGCTGCAACCGCTGCAACCACTGTTGCTCCTGTCGCTGTGATGCCCATTGCGGTCAGCGAACGAATAAATTGGCGGCGTGGCAGCGTACCGGCGCGCAATTCTTCAACCATCTGAGGGATCGATGTCTCCTGGCTGTGTTCCTGCTCCATGATGCCTCCTAAATACTGTGCCCAACTGATTTTTCGCTCTTTCTAACGAGCCTTAGTGCTGTATAGTATATGATGCCTTGAAATTATATAGTACGCTTCATTTTTTACAGAGTATCTCTCTCTATAGAACTATCGTCATACATAGTAGCATAGTGAAGTGTGCAAATACACTCGTTGTTTGTTAAGATTTGGCAGTAAATCTTCTATTCCGGTTAATTTTTGGCAACCATCTCTTGATAGTCACACCGCTCTATTGTCGTATGCCAGCCGTATGGTATGGTACAATCAGGCCGATCAAGCAAAAAGGTAGTAAAAATAATACCATGAGAGAAGAGATACAGGGCGTCAAGTGGGAAAGTGAACGCATGTTGCCCGCGTTCCAAACTCCGTCCCACTTGGATATCTACGATCTGCGGGGTGCGTCACATGATGTGCGCCTCACATTCGCAACACTGGCCGGGCTGGTCAATCGTCCACAGCCGCGGGTGTATGTGCTGGGCGGCGAGGATGATTTATTCTGGTTACAACAATGCCTGCATACTATTCCACAGACGCAAGTAACTGCCCGCAATGATGCCGCTCTCGATGCGCTCTTGCATACCTATCGGGATGTTGTTAGGGGTTTGGTCATCTATGATCCTGGCATGCTCGATAGTATAAACGTGGCGACGATGATCGCTGGTCAACGCGACGTGCTTGTTGTATCCCCCACGCAGTCTTATACTCTACAAACCCGTTATCATTTGCCGGTCGTGAGCGATTTGCGCGATTATCACTGGCATTCACGTTTACAAGCCTATCAATGGGCGCAACAGCACTTGCTGCCAGAAGCTTCGTCGCGTTTGCTGGCGGGTTTTGATCCGACAAATGTAGACCACTTACGCTCATTTCTGGTCGCGACACGCACGTTTATCTATTGGCTGGATGCACGCCACTATCTGCCAACTTGGCGTGAGGGCCTGCTTTCAGAACGTTGTTTGATGCGCCAAATCCTCAATTCTTTTGCGCCCGGGAGCGCACATCTGGGCTGGTTTATTGATGAGAATAGTGGTGTGAGCCTCACCTCTCAGGCTGCTCTACCCGTATTGGCAAGTGACCACTGCACAAATTTAGAGGTCTGGACAGCCACTCAACCGGTGACTGCTGTGCATTTCATGCCGCAAGAGGATGACGTGCAGGCCCATCTCAGGTCGTATAGAGAAGACGCACATCGTGTCTATGTCTCATTTACGCTGAGTGAGGGTGATAACTTGCAATATTGTCAGCATCGTATGCAGGACCTCTGGAGCGATACGGCGCGTGGTAGCGTGCCGATAGGGTGGACTATTTCACCTGTATTAGCGCAAGCGGCTCCAGCATTGGCCGCATATTATCAGCAAACAGCAACACCAAATGATGCGTTTATTGCAGGACCGAGTGGGGCGGGCTATATCTTTCCGTCGCAGTGGCCCGCTGAGCAGTTTGCACCCTATTTGGCACGAACGGGATACCTGATGCAAGCCATGCATCTGACGCTGCTTGAGGTGCTGGATGTTGATTTCTTGCAAGGCTCGGGTCTGCTAGCTTTACCCTGGTTGGCTTTTCTCAGGCATCGTGGCATGGTTTTTGACGATGCAGAAGGTCAACGTCGTTACGTCGAAGCATTGCGCGTCTTTGGTTTGCGTGGCATTCTCAGCGGAGCGGGTGTGCCGCACAAGGCGTTAACGCTGGTAGATGGTTTTCCAATTTATCGCAACCTAGGCTTGGCAGGAAGTGTGGCGCAAACCGTGCGCTTTATCACGCGAGCGGCAGCGACCCATAAAGAACGCCCACTTTTTCTAAATGTCTACATATTGGCATGGAATATGACACCGAGCGATCTAGCACAAGTGATGCAGCAACTTGGTGATGGCTATACCTGCGTATTACCAGGTGATTTGTTGGTTTCTGCACGAAAAAGTATAAATAACTCGTAGGGACCGATTTATTGCGTCTGATACGCATCAACCTACGCCATCTTGAGAAAACGTCCTATGGGAACACATGAACAGCTTCGCCAGGCACGTGGAGCATGACAGGTGTTCCATTACTCAAGTTGAGTGTGCGTTGTTGCCAGTGCATCATGGGAATCTCCAGCGTCATGTCAGGAGTCAGACGCACTGTCACGGCTAGTAGTGTGCCACGTGCTTGCACGCGCTCGACCATGCCTTGCAGCAAGGCGGCTGGGTGCGATCCCGTCGCTTGTTCTGGTTCAGTGTTGATTGGCAACAGGCGAATCTCATCGGTACGAATGCCGACGCAGACCTGCATACCCAGGCTGAGTGGGATGTTTACGTTTGTCTGGGCATAAAGCGTAAAATCAGCGATGCGCACACCTACTTCGCTATGCCCGTTTGTGTCGAGGGAACGTGTGTTGAGTGCGCTGATTGTGCCTTGCCAACAGGATCGCATACCGACAAGACGCGCAACGTCGCGTGTCTGAGGAGAACGGAAAATTTCTTCTTGTGAGCCTGTTTGTAGTACATGCCCTTGTTCGATAACGACAATCGTATCTGCAAGCATGCGCGCCTCCAGAGCATCGTGTGTCACAAGGACCATCGGTATCTTCACGCGCTCATACAAGGCTCGTAGCTCTTCGCGCAAGGCTTCGCGCACTGCTGCATCAAGTGCGCTTAGCGGCTCGTCGAGCAGCAGCAAGCGCGGCTCGGCGGCTAATGCGCGTGCTAAGGCTACCCGCTGTTGCTGTCCGCCGGAGAGTTGTGCAGGCCGCTGTCGTTCCAAACCTTCCAAGCGCATCAGGCGCACTAGCTCGGCGACGCGCTCTCGCGCCGCTTGCCCACGCATAGGCAAGCCAAACGCAATATTCTGTGTGACATTGAGGTGGGGAAAAAGAGCATAGTTTTGTGGCACATAGCCAACATGACGTTGTTGTGGTGGAAGAAACACGCCAGTCTTGCTCTCGTGCCAGCATGTCTCGCCCAGTGCAATAGAGGCCGCGTCCAGTGAACAGAGGCCTGCCAGGGCTTGCAGCGTTAGGCTTTTCCCCGCTCCTGAGGGGCCAAACAGCACTGTCAGGCCACGTGGTGCCATAAAAGCTACATCGAGTGTGAAATTTGCCAGACGCCGTAGCAGCATGACCGAGAGCAGTGTATGGGAGGGCTGCGCGATAGTGGGTGTTTCTGTGCCGTGTTGTGTAGGCCCTCCCTGTGGGTGACGCTGGCTGACAATCATACTGAAATGCTCCCTCCGAATCGTCGTTGCACAAAAAGAACCAGACCAATGACCAATCCACTCACACCCAATGAGTAGAGTGCTAGCGGAAGTGCGCCCGCAACCCCGATGCCTGTCAATTGTACATAGGTATAGACTGGCAGCGTATACGGGTGGTAGGCCATGACAACGGTCGCACCAAACTCGCCTAATGCGCGCATCCAGGCCAGAATCAGGCCTGCACTGATGCCTCCACGTGCTAGTGGTAGGCTCACTCGCCAGAAAAGTCCCCATCGTGTCTGTCCTAGCGTTGAGGCCACCTGTTCAAGGCGGGGATCAATGGCCTCAAAGGCCGTGCGTGCCGCGACGATGACGAAAGGAGCCGCGACAAACATCTGTGCCAGGACGATGCCCGCCAGTGTATTGTCTACCTCCCAACCGATATTCGCCAGGGGACCACCAATTAGTCCATAGGGTCCATACAAAACTAATAACACTATACCACTTACGACTGGTGGAAAGACCAGCGGTAAGTAAATCGCCAGCGTAACAAGCGTTTTGCCAGGAAAGTCAAAACGTGCCAGCAGATAGCCAAGCGGGATGCCGAGGAGGCCAATGAGTAGAGTCGCGATAGTTGCACTGACACATGAAGTCCAGAGTGCGCTCAATGCCTCAGGATCACTTAAGGCGGCTGGTACAGCGGGCCAGGGTAAGACCCATAAGAAATAGAAGAGCGGCCCGATCAAGTATAAAAGCAGGAGTATGGCGAACAGCAATAGGACGATGCCCCAACCGAGCGAAAAGCGGTGGGGCACCATGTGTGCTGAGCGAACACGTCGTTTTAGCATAGATACCTATAAGTACTCAACTCTGAATGTACTGTTGTAGCTGCTGCGGCACTGTACTGGCGTCCCCCGATACCTTAACCGGCGTGGAGAGAATGCCGTTGGCCTGTAATAATGCCTGTCCCTGTGAGGATAACATGAAATTGACGAAAGCGATAGCCCCCGCCATATCTTTTGACGTGCTAGGAATCGTGATGGTGTAAAGAACAGGTGCGCCCTTGCTGGTCTTGCCCGTTTTGGGATTGGTCCAGTGCGCCGCTGCATAACTGCTTGCCAGTGTTGGATCACCCAGATTGACCTGCGTAGGGAGTGCGATAGAGGGCAATTTTGCTTGCTTTACCTCGTTCAGATAAAAAATACCCGCGTCAAGCTGGCCGGCACCCAGACGTGCTACGAGTTCCTCTTCAGGAAAGACCTGACTGCTATTCTCATCGCTGCCGAGAATTTTCTGTTCCAACCCTGGTTGCTTATAATACTGTTCTGCCAGCTGAAAGAGGAAGATCGTATTATAACCCTTCGGGTCCAGCTCTGGGTCCGTGCGACCGAGGCGCATCCCCGACTCTTCAAGGACCTGATACCAGGGCTTGGAACCGCTGGCCGCCGCCTGGAAATCAGCAGCGAAACGACTCTGTGGGTTATAGCCAATCACCATTTCAGTGCGTGCCAGACTGAGATACCAGGAGACGTAATTGCCGTTAGCTGCTCCCATCAAGGTCTTGTTCACGTTCGGGTCTACACTGATAAAAATGTCAGGCGTGCGTAGGTGACCCTTGATTTCATTGGCCAGAGCCACGGACCCCTTGCCTTCGCCTTGAAACGTATAGCCTGTACTCTGATTGAAGGCTTGCTTGACGTTGTGTTCCATAATGTTGACCAGCGAACCCGCATAGAGGACGGAAACTATTCCCTTGTTTGGATTGCTCGTAGGTGTGATACTGGAAGCTGTCCCCGTCGTGCTTGTTCCGCAGGCACTCAAAAACAAAAGCAGGCTCGATAGCAGGCCGCAAGCAAAAAATAAGCGACGTTGCTGTCTGGTTCGCACCGGATTAGTCATTGTGACACTCCTTTGTATATGAATATTCATAATATGAGTATACCTTGAGAATGTTTGTCGGGTCAAGGTGAGTGAGGCCGTCTTGCAATACTAAACGTTTTAGCCGCTTTTAGCCATTGACAACGCGAGGGCACAACGCTATGCTATCTAACATATTCTGCGTATGTAAGTAATGACAGAGAGAAAGAGTAGGGGAACGAACATGCGACGTACCTGGGGGCAGCTTGCGCTGCTGGCACTTGCACTACTGGGAGCGGGCATTGCCATTTACTTGACCTTTGTTCACTATCAGCAAGTGGCTCTGGTCTGTTCTTCGCAAGGCTTTGTTGATTGTGCGCGTGTTCTCTCCAGTCCATATTCTAATGTACCTGGCACAACGATCCCGATCACCTTTCCGGGTCTAGCCTGGATAGTAGCCAGTGCGGTCCTTGCCGTTGTTGTCTGGCGTTTCCCTGAGCAGCGCAACCTGCTGTTGCTGCAATGCGTGTGGATGGGCTTGGGTCTGTTGGCCGTCTTCTACTTGGTGTATGTTGAGTTGGTCCGTTTGCATACGCTCTGTGCCTGGTGTACAGGTTTTCATGTCATCATCCTGGTGATGCTGCTGCTCTCGATCCTGCAACTACAAAATGGTGAGTCGTCTGAGGATGAGCGTGATGAAGAAGATGTCGAGGAAACGCCGAAGCCGGTATCCATGCCCCGCCAATAACCTTGTGTATGTAGCTCTTGTGTCGCAATGAACCCGATTGCTCTGCCCAATAGGCCGCAATTTTGGCAAAGATTGTGGCCTATTGAACGCGATCTAGCGGGGTTCCTCGCCTAAACCTGCCAGGAGATGCATGGACTCGACGGCATGCTTGGGCAAGCCCGACCCGGCTTTGCAACAGACCGTGACAACTGTCCCCGTCAGTCCTTCGCTTTATGACTCACTCATCATGTTATTCCCATTTGAAGGTACGAATGGCCGTGAACAGCATCAGCATAGCCCAGATGACCAGCACGATCAGCGGGAAGGTTGGGAATGCTGAGCCGTTGCTCATCGTGGCCTGTAGAGCCTGCGTCAATGCTGCTGCCGGGAGAAGTTGCGCGAGGGCTGCTAGCGGCGCGGGTAGATGATCAAGCGGCAGAATACCGCCGCCGAGCAGGATGAAGACGAGAAAGAGCGCATTTGCTCCCGCTAGCGTCAACTCAGCCCGTAGCGCGCCTGCCATTGCCAGACCCCAGGCCGAGAATGTAACCGTGCCCAGTGCCAGCGCGAGGAATGTGAGAGCGGGCGAACCCACAAGCTGCCAGCGATAGAAACCGAAAGCGACCCCTACGAGTAGTATAACCTGCACGATCTCCAGTAAAAGAATCGAGATAATTTTGGCGAGAATCAGGCTGCTGCGTGAGAGCGGTGAGCTACCAAGCCGTTTAAGAACGCCATAATTGCGCTCGTAGGCGGTTGCGATGCCCAGGTTAACCATGCCTGCCGCCATGATCGCAATCGCGAGAATGCCGGGCAGCAGAAAATTTATAGCTGGCCCGCTTGTTGTTGGGATGACATTGAGCGAAGCGAAGAAAATGAGTAGCATGACGGGTACGATCAGCGTGACCAGAATGTTCTCACCGCGCCGCAACGTGAGTAGCAGTTCAAAACGGGTTTGTGTCAAAATCTGACGCAGGGGTGAAGTTGCCTGGGTGACGATCACAGGCGTCATGGATGTTTGTGTAGCCATAGTATTACTCTCGTACCTCCGAGCCTGTCAGGCGCAAGAATAAATCTTCTAGTGAGCCGTGACCAACACGCAATTCGGAAAGCGTTATCTGCTGGTCGCGTAGCCAGGCAGTTAGCTCTACCAGCAGGGTTGGTACACTTGCGGTTTCGAGCAGATAGCTACCTGGACGCACCTCACTCGCTGCTTTAGCAGAGGGGAGAGCGGCCAATTGTATGCAGTCGAGACCGGCAGGGGCAACGAAACGCACGATATTGGCGTTCTGCGTGCCCATCATCCCACCGGGTGTATCCAGTGCGATTAGACGACCGTGATCGATAATAGCCACACGGTCAGCCAGGCGTTCTGCTTCATCCATCAAATGGGTGGTGAGAAGGATCGTGACGCCCTGTTTTTTGAGGTCGCGAATGATCTCCCAGGTTGCTAGCCGTGCCTGTGGGTCCATGCCGGCGGTTGGTTCGTCCATAAAGACAAGGATAGGATTGCCAATGAGAGCGACGGCGAGAGCCAGACGACGTTTCTGCCCGCCAGAGAGGCGTCGGCAGCGCGTTTTGGCGGATGCTGTTAAGCCAACCCGTTCTAGCAATTCGTCAATTGCGCGTGGCTTCTCATAGTAGCCGGCGAAAAGTTGCAAAACCTCACGTGCTGTCAGGGCAGGATACAGGCCATCCTGTTGCAGAACAACGCCGATCTGTGGCTTGAGTTGTGCCCCCTCGCGTATAGGATCGAGCCCCAACACGCGAATCGTGCCACTATCAGGTTTACGATAACCCTCCAGTGTCTCGACGGTTGTCGTCTTACCCGCTCCGTTCGGACCAAGTAGCGCGAAGACTTCGCCACGATGAACCGTGAATTCCAGGGTGTCAACGACTTTATTTGTGCCGTAGCTTTTACTGAATTTGTCAACGACAATGGCCTCGTGCGTATCTGCTGCCAGTGTTGAGCCTGACGGGCGTGTTGTACGAGACGTTGTCTGCATATCGGCAGACATAAAAATGCTCCTTAATTGTTCATAATATATGAGAAACTGCGGTAAAAATTCCCGATACCTTTATACAGTACAGCAGTTCGCCACGAATGGCAAGATCGAGATGAACTTCAGCCGATGAAAATTTGACGTTCCTAATCTCAAGTGCTACACTATCTGGAAATCTATTGAACATGTTAGACGATAGTGTTGAAGGAACATAGAGAGCATGACATGCTACGCCGCATTGTGCCTGCTCAATATCGTTCATACTGTTTTTGTATGTCAATGTTGCAACCCGGCACGCACCATGATGTGTGCTGGGCGTTTTTATAAAGGAGGATGCCGAAGTCATGTTGTCGGCTCATACACGTAGCAGCTTTGAAGAAAAGTTCGCTATGGAAGGTCTTACATTTGATGATGTTCTTATTCTCCCTGCTGCCTCTTCGGTCTTACCGCGTGATGTCTCAACGCAGACACGTCTCACTCGCCGAATAACGATCAATGTTCCGATCATGAGTGCCGCAATGGACACCGTGACCGAGGGGCGTCTGGCAATTGCTTTGGCGCGTGAGGGCGGCATTGGGATTATCCATCGTAATCTCTCGATTGATGAACAGGCGGTTGAGGTTGATAAAGTCAAACGTTCTGAGTCAGGTATGATTACCGACCCGATTACGCTTGAACCAACCGCTTCACTCCGCGAGGCCCTTGGTGCGATGCAACGCTTCCACATTTCGGGCATTCCTATCACCGAGCAAGGTAAGTTGGTTGGTATTCTGACGAACCGCGATATCCGTTTTGAAACCAATCTGGACCGCCCCATCTCTGAACTGATGACCCGTGATCGTCTCATCACTGTTCCAGTGGGAACAACGCTGGAGCAGGCCCGCGATAGCCTGCATCGCTATAAAATCGAGAAATTACCCGTCGTCGATGAGCATGGCATGCTGAAGGGCCTGATTACGATGAAGGATATTCAGAAGAAAATCCTGTATCCCCATGCTGCAAAAGACGAATTTGGACGTTTGCGTGTGGGTGCTGCCGTTGGTGTGGGGCCTGATTCCGATAATCGCTGTGCAGCCTTGATCGAAGAAGGTGTGGATGTGCTGGTGGTTGATACATCGCATGCTCATTCTCGTATGGTCCTGGAGACGGTTGCGCGTGTCAAGGATCGTTTCGGCAAGCAGGTTCAGCTTATTGCGGGCAACGTGGTCACTGTTGAGGCCACGGAAGCTTTGATTCAGGCGGGCGTGGATGCTGTCAAAGTTGGTATTGGAGCAGGGGCAATCTGTACTACGCGCGTGATTGCTGGTATTGGCATGCCACAGATTAGCGCAATTTACGAGTGCGCGTCAGTTGCTCGCCAATATGGGATTCCCGTGATTGGCGACGGTGGTATTCAGTATTCAGGCGATATTGCCAAAGCTATTGCGGCTGGTGCAGATACCGTCATGCTCGGTAGCTTGCTCGCGGGCGTCGATGAAAGCCCCGGCGAATTGATCATCTCGCATGGCGAACGCTTTAAAGACTACCGCGGTATGGGTTCTATCGGTGCGATGAAGCAGCGTAGCTATAGCAAGGACCGCTACTTTCAGGATGATATGGAAGAATCACACTTGATCGCGGAAGGGATCGAGGCGCGTGTTCCCTACAAGGGTATGCTTGGCCCGCTGGTCTATCAAATGGTTGGTGGCCTGCGGCAAGCAATGGGCTACGCGGGAGCCGCCACTATTCAGGAAATGCAAGAGAAGACGCGCTTTGTGCGTATCACGGGTGCGGGCTTGCGTGAAAGCCACCCGCATGACGTCATGATTACGAAAGAAGCTCCGAACTACGGAACCAAACACCGCTAACAGGTCCCGGCGTCCCTCATTGCAAAGGAGACGCGAGAAAGGCAAACAAATCATCCCAGGGATAAGGGCCGGGACAGAAATGGCGGTTCACGGGGTCCATCGAAAAATGGCCTGTGATGCCGCCGTTCGCGTCTGCTTTGCGTTGGGGAATGTGATGCCGTTCGCAGATAGCACGAATCAGACGGAAACTCACCATTTTTTGTATCTCGGTGAGTTCGTCAGAGTTATCTTTGCTAGGTTTGACATGTTCGATTGAGATGGTGAGATAGTTGGGGTTGATAGCGCGGGACCACCAGGGATCATGGCCCTTGGTCACACCGCCATTGCCCCAGGCACTATCTTGTTCGCTCACACAACGCACGATCATGCCATCTTGCCCAATAATATAATGGGTTGCAACTTTCGCTCCTTTAAAATAATAGCCGACCTCTTGCGCACTGCTAAAGCCCGCCGTTCCGTGGATGATAATCCAGCGTGCCTGATGGCCTGCGCGCCCGGCAAAATAATTGGGCGAAGGGATGATGATCACCTCTGCATCGTGCATGGCTCGGCCCTACTTTCGCTTTCTTTCTTCCTATCATATCCCATTGTTATGTCGATATACTAGCTTTGGAACGTTCCTCTCTAGTAGACATGCGTAGTAATCATACAGGCGGGTCTAACAAGGCGATTAGCCAAGATGTCCCATCGTGTTGCGTCCTCTGCTCGTATCGGATAGAATGAGCGGAGTACTGCTAACCTGATACGTACACAACCTGCCTGTGTGGAGGAAAGAATGGTTGATCTGAAACAAACCCTGAGCCGCTTCCTGGCAATCCCAGGTGTACGACAAGCGATTTTAGTGGGCCGTGATGGCCTGATGATTGAGGGATTGACACGTGATGGCAAAGAAGACTTAGAAGCGGTTGGCGCAATTATGACAACTGGTTTGAGTAACGCGGAAGCTCTGGGTCAGGAGATCGCGCGTGGCAGTGTGGTGGGGATATTAATGGAGTATGAGCATGGGTTGGTGAGTGTTGACCCGTTAGGGGATTTTGCATTAATGATTACTCTTTCTGATAATGCCTCAACGATTGGGCGTATACGCCATCTGGTAAAAACCAGCCGCAATGAGATTCTTGAGGCACTGGACATTGCATAATGCGCAAACATACGAAAAATGTGTAGTTGAGAGAGGACTGAGTATACTGGTAATGCAAGTCTGTGCCAGATGTACACTCGGAGGGCGGCACGTCCATGGAACAATTAACAAATCTTGTTGTATCTGATCGTGAGCTTGCCGTGATTTTGGCCTTGCTAAACAAGCTCATGAATGATACAAACGCGACATCAGCGATGCTGATAGATAAGAGCGGTCAGGTGGTGGCAACACAAGGCTCAGGGGCACGCCGGAATGCAACAACGCTCGGTGCGTTACTCGCAGGGGTGTTTTCTTCTTCGCGCGAAGTGGCAAAATTACTCGATGAAAAAGACTTTCGCAATATCTTTCAACAAGGGGTGCAGGAAAATATCTATACATCAACGGTTGAAGATCAATGGCTCCTCGTCATTATTTTTGATAAATTGACGCATATAGGACTGGTGAAAGTGCTTTCTAAAAAAGCCGCAGACGAATTGGGACGTGTGCTTGAACGTGTGCGTAGCGATACCTCACGTACCAAATCTTCTATCATCAACGTTCAGTTCCGCTCCTCCGTTGAGGATACTATTGATCTTCTTTTCCGCGATTAGAGGAGCCAGACACGTATGGCGTTAATAAATATTGCAACGCATGAAATCCATTGCAAGATCGTCTATTACGGCATTGGTTACTGTGGCAAAACGACGAACCTGCAATATGTCTTTAAAAGCATTAACCCTAGCGCACGCGGAGATATGCTCTCGATTGCCACCGAGACGGAGCGCACTCTCTTTTTTGATTTCCTTCCCCTCGATCTCGGCACGATCCATGGCTTTCGGACCCGCTTTCATCTCTATACCGTCCCCGGTCAAATCCTCTATGAACGCACCCGTCTCGCCGTTCTCAATGGCGCAGACGGCATCGTCTTTGTCGTCGATTCACAAGCCGAGAAGTTTGAAGAAAATGTGCAGAGTATCACCGAACTAGAGTTGAATATGCGCCGCATCGGCAAAGATATGAGCCGCTTCCCCCTTGTCATGCAATGGAATAAGCGCGATATGCCCTCGGCCCTGCCCGTCAATGTGCTGGAACGCTATCTCAACCGACGGCGTGTCCCTAGCTTCGAGGCCGTTGCCGCTGATGGACGCGGCGTCTTCGCAACTCTACGTTCTATTAGCAAAAATGTAATGGCCCAACTCTAGCCCACTCCCTTGACTTTTTGCTATAATATGAATTATCATTCAAATGTGAATTGCAATTCATATCGAGCGAAGGGATATACATTGCTATGGGTAATCTGCCTGCCTTACCGCCAGGCCCACGTGGTTTGCCGTTGCTTGGCAATACCATTCCATTTCAACGCGACCAGATGGGATTTATGCGCGAGACGCAAAAACGTTTCCCACGTATCGCAACCGTCTTTATTGGGGGCACTCCCGTCATTTTTTGCTTTCGACCTGAACAGATCCTTTACGTGCTGACCGAGCATCCGCGTAATTTCACCTCGTTGCAAAGCAATGGGGGCTTAAAAGCTTTCCTGGGCGATGGCTTGCTGACGATTGAGGGCGACTATCATCGCCAACAACGCCGTCTTGTGCAGCCCGCTTTTCACAAGCGGCGCATTGAGGGCTACGCCGATGTCATGGTGCAATATACGCAGGAGATGCTTGCTGGATGGCAGGCCGGCAGTGAAGTAAACATCGCGCACGAGATGCAGCAATTGACCTTGCGCATTATCGTCAAAACCCTGTTTAATGTGGAGTCGCGTGTCCAGGTTATGGAAATTGGCGAGGCGTTCACCAACATTCTGGACGCACCGCCGCCCCCGCCGGGAGAGATGAAACTGCTACAGCTCTTTCAACGTGTGCGTGGCGAACTTTCCGTGCAGCAGGAGCAGAAGGTTGCCAAGAGTCGGCATACGCTCGATAGCTTCATTTATGATCTCATTACACAGCGCCGTGCAGATGGGCAAGATATGGGCGATGTGCTTTCGATGCTCTTAGATGCGCAAGAGGGCAGTGATGCTCTGAGCGATAAACAGATCCATGACCATGTGTTAACCTTTATCGCCGCTGGTCACGAGACCGCGCAAAATACCCTGAGTTGGACTTTCTATCTGCTTTCGCAGCATCCAGAGGTCTTGGCAAAACTCATCAATGAATTGCAAACGGTCCTGGATGGGCGTGCCCCAACCGTTGCTGACCTTGCCAATCTGCCCTACCTGGAATGGGTAATTAATGAATCCTGGCGTGTCTATCCGCCCGCATGGCGACAGGGGCGACGTGCTATCGAAGCCTTCGACATGGATGGCTATCATTTTCCCGCTGGCACGATTCTCCTGCTCAGTCAGTGGATGCTGCACAACCTGCCAGAAATCTGGGGTGATCCAGAAGTGTTCCGACCCGAACGTTGGGACCCTGAGCATGGGCAGAAAGTTCCGCATGGTGCGTACTTCCCCTTTGGTGCAGGACCACGCATCTGTATTGGCATGCCCTTTGCACAAATGGAGACCCGTCTCTTGCTGGCGACCATTCTGCAAAAATATTCGCCACGCCTGGTTCCTGGCTTCCGGGTGGTGCTGCTGCCGCGTGTCACTCTGCGCCCGAAATACGGCATGCGCATGACTCTTGAACCGACCGTTGTGCAGAGCGAGAGCCTGCCTCTGCGGTAAAATCATACTAATCTGGGTTTAGCTTATGCTCATCTTTGGCCTTGACTTTACCAGCGCGCCCTCGCGCCGTAAACCGATTACCTGTGTGCGCTGCGTTTTGCAGGACACGTGCCTGACCGTGCAGGAATGCCTGACATTCGCGGATTTCGCGCAATTTGAGGCATTTCTGCAAACGCCGGGACCCTGGCTGCTGGCTTGCGATTTTCCGCTGGGTCTGCCGCATATCCTGTTGCGCAATCTGGACTGGCCTGAAAATTGGGCAGACTATGCCGCGCAGGTCGCCGCGTTGGATAAAACAGCCTTCGTTGAACTGCTGACGCGCTATCAGGCCGCTCGCGCTGCTGGCGATAAACTGCACTTGCGTGTCACTGATCGCTTGGCTGGCGCGTGCAGTCCGATGATGTTGTATCGCGTTCCCGTTGCCAAAATGTTTTTTCAAGGCGTGCCGCGCCTGCTTGCCGTCGGTCTCTCCATCCTGCCTCTGCATCCTACTGCCGACGAGCGTCTTGTCCTCGAAGGCTATCCCGCGCTGGTTGCTCGTCACTGGCTGGGACGCCGCAGCTATAAAAGCGATGAGCGCAAGAAACAGACGGCAGAACAGCGTGCGGCACGTGATCTTTTGTTACAATCTCTCTACTCACCTCAACTTCAGCAATACTATGGCATCGAACTGGTGATGACGTCTGCGCAATATCAGCAATTTGTAGATGACCCAATGGGCGATCTGCTTGATGCTCTATTGTGCGCACTACAAGCTGCATGGGCCTATACACAGCGTGCGCAGGGCTATGGCATTCCACTTGCGTGTGATAGGGCTGAGGGCTGGATTGTGGACCCGCAGCTATACCAACACGACCACAATGCCAATTAAAGCGACCATGCCGCCAATATAGGCCGTCAGCGACGGTATCTGGTGGAAGAAGATCATGCCCAGCAGTACGCCCAGTGTGACCTCTTGCGTGGCGATCAGGTTGGCATAGGTCGCGTGAATGTGGCGCACCGAGGCATTGTAGAGCGTGTGGCCCAGACCGAGCGGGAAGACGCCGAGTGCTACCACTGCACTGATTGCCGTCAGCGGATAGGCATGGTGAAAAGCTAGCAGGAGCGTCGCTGGCAAGAGCCAGAGGGCGGCAAAACCATAGACGTTAGTTGTATAGCGAAAGAGCGGATGGCGTTCGCGTTCGCCACGTCCCGCGATAGAGTAGAGCGCGAAACAGATGGCGGAGAGCAGTGCCATACCGTCGCCTAATACCATACAATGGCCTATGCCCTGCAATGAGCAGGCTGTGTAATGTGCTTCAAAACCCGCCAGAATCGCAATACCGAGAATTGCCACGCCAATGCCGATATATTTTCGTATAGCCAGAGTTTCATGCAGCACGAAGACCGAGAAGAGCGTGACAAAAATTGGCGAGGTATAGGTGATTGCCAGCGAATGGGCGATGGTGGTAAAGCTTAGTGAGGCGATATAGAACACGAAATGCAGGGCTGTCACTAGGCCATAGAAGATAAAACGAGCGTATTGTTGTCGCTGGAGTCGGAGTGGTTGGTGTGTTATCAAACCCAGCAGCGCGACGAGGGTGGTTGCGATAGTCAGTCGCCAGAAAGCTATTTCAACTGGCGTGAAGGGCTGTGACCAGAGGACGAGGACCGAGCCTGTTGAAAAAAACATCACGGCAAGGCAGACGTAGAGCAGTCCCTGCCGCGTCATCTTTGGCGCGGGCGTGGAAAGCATTGCAGGGGTCAGAGCGACATCTTTGCTGCTAACTGGTTTGGATTTCATGCTTGTTGTTCCGAGCGTGGATTAACCGCGTAACGTCGCGATCAGACGGTTGGGCCTGAGCAAGAGGTCGAGAGCATCAATGGGACCTTGTGCCAGGACATCGGCAGCTTGTAAAGCACGGGTTGCGATGCCCTCATTGGCAAGCACGGCAATGCCGATAGCTGCGAGACGGAGCATACTAATATCGTTATTGCCGTTGCCCATCGCGACCACATGTGTTGGGCCAAGTTGTTGCACGTAACGCATTTTCTCTTCACCTTTGCTGATCATATGCAACGGGAGAGTGAGTGTACGTTCCAGTTCAGCCACATTGCCATGGGTGCCTGCTGTCAGAAAATGCAACGTGAGCCGTTCAGAAAGGACTTTCAAACGGCTCACGACTTCAGGTGCAATGACGCCATCAACGGCAAGAGTGCCGTTGATGTCAAAGACAGCATGGTGCAGTTCGATTACTCCCCGTTGGGGGATGTCTATGCGTAACATAGTCCTCTGCTTAGCTGATAGCGTACAGCAGTACGCGCCGATGGTTTTGAGTCGTTTGCTGTGTTTCGCGCGTTGCTCCCATCCCGGCCAGTGCAAGGGCGGCGGAGAGGCGGATGGCACGCGGCAAATTTTTTTGATGTGTCATATGGGTTAATGGTGGAAGCGTGTCTGCGTCGTCGAGTACTGTGAGTAGCCAGACGATAGCTTGACGTTCCTGGTGGTCGTCGCAATTGAGCGAACGCACAAGCTGCATGGCAAAGGGTTTGCCAAACGTTGCCATGCCCTGGAGCAGGTGTTGCCGTATTTCGCTGGTTGTAAGGGTTGAGTAGTCGACCAGCTGAATGACTTCCTGAACGCGGTTGCGCAGGTGTCTACGAGACTCAAGCTCCAAAATGTTCCAGTTGTGGATGGTAGAATGAAGATCATCAAGATCGGTGAGATTAGCCTGGAACAGCCTGGCGTCTCTTTTTTCCATCAAGATATGCCTTTCTGGAGACTCTCTGTGGCTCCAACACAGTGTTGTAGTAACACACTTTTCAAACATCTCGCGTCGTTTGGATACAAATCTGTTCAGTTGTTTGTATCCAGCGTATCCGTGATATGCGCGAAGACCTCTTGACGCGCCGCAACCATCTGTAAGAGGCTATGCAATGCCTGCCTGGCTCGTTTCCGTAACTCGTCGGTGAGTGTAGTATCGGCGGCAAACTCGTCTTCATCGAGGATTAGCGTGTCGCCGTTGGGGTGAACCCAGAGGTCGAGCAGCAGATCAATCTGCCGTATGTGATCGTCAGAGATGATGGCGGGCGCAGCGACATTGCAATACCAGCCTTTACGGGTTCCATCCTGACGAGCAATATCAAAAATGTTAAACCAGCGGTCCGTATAGTAATATTCTACAAAACGGTCGCCAGTTTCAAATTGTGTATATCCTAGATTGCGTGAGGGATGCCGCCAAAACGCTTCAATAACGAGGCCATTGCTCATACGCTCAATGATCTCGCCTGTGTAGCTAATTCGGGGCTGTCCCTGCGTATCCTGTTTAGTGACTGTAATCATTTTGCCTTCGGTATCAGGGAACGCACTCTGCGAATCCTATCAAACATTCATTAGTGTACAGTATTTATACCTAATATGCAATGGTAAAAGGCAAAAAGTTGCCTTTATTACTGATCTTGTTTTGCTTCTGTTGGAGATGTATGCTGTATGCGTAACGGACAGTATGAGATAGCAAAACACGAGGAGGTGAACTATATGGCTGGTCAATTTGAAACACGGGTGGCCCTGGTAACGGGAGCGGGTTCAGGTATCGGTAGAGCGACCGCACTGGCCTTTGCACACGAGGGCGCAAGCGTCGTTGTCTCGGATGTCGCTCGTGAGGGTGGCCTTGAGACGGTACGCTTGATAGAGTCGGCTGGTGGCAACGCGATATTTCTGCCCTGTGATGTCTCAAACGCGGAGCAAGTCGAGGCTCTTATCAGCGATACGATTACCACCTATGGTCGCCTGGATTGTGCCGTCAATAATGCTGGCATCGAGGGCACGCAGGTTCCAACAGCTGACTATCCGCTAGAGGTGTGGAACAAGGTGATCAGTATTAACCTGACAGGGGCGTGGCTGTGCATGAAATATGAGATCGTGCAGATGCTCAAACAGGGCGGTGGCACGATTGTCAATATGGCCTCTATTCTCGGCCTGACAGGTTTTGCGACCGCTGGGGCGTATGTCGCTGCCAAGCATGGTCTGGTTGGCGCGACCAAAACTGCCGCGTTGGAATACTCGTCAAAGGGTATCCGCATCAACGCCGTGTGCCCCGGTTTTATCGAGACGCCGATGCTGATGGAGCGTTCCTCCATCGGGCAGAATCCGCAGATGTACAAATATATCTCTTCGCTGCACCCCATCGGGCGCATGGGCAAGCCCGAAGAGGTGGCTGCCCTCGTTCTCTGGCTCTGTTCCGATGCCGCCTCGTTCATCACAGGAGCCGCCTACCCCGTTGACGGAGCCTATACCGCCCAGTAGGGGCGTGATTTATCACGCCCTGCTCACGCATAGATCCGCCTGGGAGGCCATGAGAATGGGGGACGAGGCCATGAGAACGGGGGATGAGGGCGTGATGGAATCACGCCCCCTACGCAACCAACGTGGTATGCGGATGAATTTGTTCAACACGATCATCACGCCCTGCCCCTCATGCACAAAAATGTATAATAACATTTTACAGATATCTACAGGTATTCCGCGCGTTTTGTAACAGCCACACGTGCTTTCTACGTGCTTCGATGCACTTTTTGTTTATCCGATCAATCCTCTAATATAATCCAGGCTAGTGTTCAGGCGTTGCGTATCAACATGGCCCTTATGGTTAATAGCGGGCGACTCCAGGCTGACATAGCCTGCAAAGCCAGATTGTTTTAGGCCAGAGAAGAACTGCTCAAAATTGATATGACCTTCGCCCGGATGCAGATAGCGGCGTTTGCCACCCTCGCTGAAGCTTTGGCCATCGAAATCCTTGATATGCACGTGGCGCGTGCGCTCACCCTGCCAAACCCACTCGGCTGTAAAAACTTCTTCAAGCAAACGGCTTTGCGCGAGAAATTCCGTGTCCAGTGCGACCGCACAGCGTGTATCGCGCTCTATCGCTTTGTAGACGTTTGTGAGTGGGTCGGCGTGGCGTGCTGGAATCGTCTCGATGGCAAGTTGTACTTCATAGCGCGTCGCGATATCGAGACAGCGCGTGAGCGGCTCCAGGTTTGCTTCAAGATGATCGTCCAGTTCGGGCCAGCCCCACAAGTGCAGGACCAGAACTTGTGTCCCTAGTGCGTGCGCAAGTTGACAATTGGTTGCGAGCCATGTCACTGCCTGCTCGCGCTCTGCTGGCGTGCGCCCCAGGGCCATGCCGATATTCTTTTCCGCGTGTATGGCGGGGAAATGCAGACCAGAGCGGCGCAGATCGGCAGTAATCTGCTCAACCTCGCTGTACCAGCGGTCATAAACCATCAACTCAAAACCATCAACCGCCAGATGGGGGCCATGCTCTAGCACCTGGCGGTAGCTGTTGTAGTCGGGATTGCGACTGAACGCTCCCGTAGAACACAGTAATTGCATTATTTTCTGTTAACCTTCGTATGTGTTGTTGTCCTCAATAATACCACCCAAACCAGTCGAAAAGCCACATTGCTCATAGAATGTGCGATGTTCGGGTAAAAGATCAAGAGGAATAGTGTGATGCACGGGTTAACTTCTTTGTGTGTTGTCGATTGCACCCTGTTTGCCAATCTGTTGACTCTGTTCCAGGAGTTCTTGCAATGCCGTTGTGTGAGCCGTGAAGGCCTGTCTGCCCTCTTTTGTTGCTTCAACGTAGGTTTGCGGTTTGTTACGCACAAAGGTTTTATCAATTTTCACATAGCCTGCTTCTTCCAATTTGTGCAGATGTGCCCCCAGATTGCCATCGGTCAGTTCCAGTGCGTCTTTCAGATAGTTAAAGACAATCTGCATGTCTGGTGGAAGAGCCGCCAATATTGCCATGATACGCAAGCGAATAGGCTGGTGAATAATATCGTTGAAAGCTGCCATTTTAGTGCCTTTTTAAGCTGTACAGACTGATGCCGATCAGCGGGCAACCAGCGACCAGTGCTGCCCAGCCCCAGAAGTAGTGCGGCCACAGGTAATAACCGAGTAGCGTCAGCAGCGTTACACTCACGCCCAGGATGATCTGGCGAGCGTCGCGCAGCCAGACGCCAGCGATAATCGTGCCAACCATCACGCCCGTCATCCAGAAAAAGCCGATTTGCAGGGCGTTGGGCCGCAGCACGATCAGCCAGAGTGCTGCGAACGCGTACAGAATACCATAAAAACTGCCAAGCTGAACAGCAATACGAGCTGCCTGTGTGCCTGGCGTCGCGCGAAACCGATTGCCGGAGAGCGCGCCGATGACGCCAGAGCCAGCCATACCAGCGATAAGCATCGCTGCCCATATCCAGCCCAGCAACTGTGGTTGTAACTGCGTGACGAGAAAACCAAGCATCCAAACGATACCCCACAGCAGGGTATAGTAGAACCAGACATACATGCTATGCTGAGTTTTGGCCGTTTCAACTTGAACGCCATCTAACGCCGTGCGAGCTTCCTCTGGTGAGATGTTCATGTGTCAGCTCCTTCCATAAGTAGACAAAGTAGTGATTACAGAGTACTCTATACTATAGAGTACTCTGTAATCACTACTTTGTCAAGAGGTTGCTCTTTCGGCAATTCAAACTCGCGTGCTATCCGCGTTCGCGCTCTTTGAGCAGACGGCGCAGGATTTTGCCGGAGGGAACTCTTGGAATGGCATCAATGAACTCAATCTGATGAATCTTCTTATAGCCTGCAACTTTGCTACTCACAAAGGCAATTAATGCGTCGGCAGTGACGCTATGAGCGGGGCGCATAACGACAAAGCCTTTAGGCAACTCGCCAGCCTCCTCGTCGTTGACACCGATTACGGCAGCATCAAGCACAGCGGGATGCTCCATCAGCACGGACTCTAGCTCCGCTGGAGCGACGCTAAAGCCTTTGTATTTAATCATCTCTTTTTTACGGTCCACGATATAGGTGTAGCCATCGGCGTCGACATGCCCGATATCGCCTGTGTAGAGCCAGCCATTGCGCAAGGCACGTGCCGTTTCCTGGGGGGCGTTCCAGTAGCCGAGCATGATCTGAGGGCCTCGCACGATAATTTCGCCATCTTCTCCAACGGGCTGTTCGTGTTCACCTGTCTCGATATCTACGATTTTTTGTTCGGTATTATGCACAAGTAAACCAACGCTCTCCATGCGGATCTGATCGGGCTGTGTGGGCGAGAGATGGGTATCGGGTGAGGACTCCGTCAGCCCATAAGCTTGAATGACGTGGATGCCTGTTCGGGCCTGTAACTTGCGTGCAGACTCGAAGACCAGTGGTGCGGCGGCGTTCATCACGTGTTTCACGCTTTTCAACTGGCTGAGATCAGGCGCGTTGGCGAGAGCTGTCACAATGGGCGGGGCTGCGAAGAACCAGCTCACGCCGTAGTGTTCACAGTTATGCAGTGCTTGTTGGAGATCGAAGCGTTCCATCATGACCTGTGTTGCACCCGCGACCAGGAAGCTACCTGTCAATAAGACGCCATAAATATGGTACATGGGCAGGAAAATCACTGTGACATCTGCGGCGGTAATGCCGGCCGCTGTCACAAACTGTATATGGTTGCTGACCAGATTGCGATGGCAGAGCATCACGCCTTTGGGTGCGCCCGTTGTGCCAGACGAATAGGGTAACGCAAGCAGATCATCGCCTGTAACCGCGACTATTGGTGGGCGTTTGGGTGAAGATTGGTGCAGCAGTTGCGTAAAACTGTGTGCGCCAGGCAGTGCTGCTGGTAGCTCTTCGCCCGTGACAATGATGTGTTTCAGGTGGGGAAAGGCCTTTTGCTGTAACACATAGTGCAAGAGTGGAACCAGTTCATGTTGCACGAGCAGCGCGCAGGCTTGCGAATCTTCAAGTTGATAGGCAATTTCGCGCGCTTTGTATGACGGGTTCATCGGACTGATGGCAACGCCGATGGTCGCGGCTGCGAGAAAGGTAATCGTATATTCAGGCCTGTTGGTGGTGAGGATGCAGAGGCGGTCACCTTTCTGCAAGCCAAGCTGTTGCAGCGCGTTGGCAATACAGTTTGTCATTGAAATGACTTCGCGATAGCTGAACACGAAATCGTGAGCAATAATGGCGGGTCGTTCTGGCGCGCGCTCGGCAGTTTGGCGCACAAGCTGATCATACGGTAAATCGGGAATATCCAGTGGGGGACGAGAGAGTCCAGAAATGGCGTGGGGTATAGTCATTGGCGGGCAGTCCTTTCATCGACATTGATGTGATTGGTATCATAGAACAAGTAGCCACTGCCATTGTATACCACAGATGTCTGCATTGCATCTGTGTCTTCCTGCGAGCAGACTATCGGGAAGCAGCCTGCTTCATAAAGCGTTTTCTGATTAATCTTCCGAATAACTATGCTGGGATATTGTTGACTTTCTCGTATTAGCAGCCAGCAGTCTTGTCTGTTATACTACAAATATGTTAAGCCTTGATTTTATTCGTCAACACCCCGATGCTGTGCGTGAAGAGCTACGCAAGCGGCACGACTCACGCTCGCTGGATGAGTTGCTTCATTTGGTGGAGCAGCGGCACGTGATGGTGATGCGCCGTGATGAGATATATGGTGTACTCAAGCGGGCGCGTGAAACGATCCGCGCATTGCCTGTAGAGAAGCGTGCAGCTCAAAATACGTACATAAAAGAGCAGGAGCAGGAGCTTCATCAGCTTGATTTGCAGCTAGCTGATGTTGATACACGTCTTCAAATTCAGCTGTTGAACCTGCCCAATCTGTCGCATGCCAGTGTGCCAGAGGGTGAGAGCGAGGCTGATGATCTAGAGCTACGACGATGGGGCGAGCCGCTCTCTTTCCACTTTGAGCCAAAAGCGCACTGGACGCTCGGTGAGCAGTTAGATATTCTCGATGCCAATGGCGGAGCGCGTATTGCTGGGAGCCGTTTTATGCTGCTCAAAGGGGCAGGGGCGCGCCTTGAACGTGCCTTGCTCTCTTTTATGCTCGATATGCATACGCGTGAACATGGCTATACGGAGATCATGCCACCATATTTGGTGAAGCATGCGGTGCTACAGGCCGCAGGCCAATTACCCAAGTTTGCACAGCAGGTGTATCATTGTACAGAAGATGATCTTTACTTGAACCCAACGGCGGAGGTTCCGCTGCTGGGGCTGCATGTCGACACTATTTTCCCACCGGGTACTTTGCCGTTGCGGTATGTCGCGTGGACAAGCGCATTTCGCCGCGAGGCTGGTTCGGCTTCACGGCACACACGGGGCCTGTTACGCTTACATCAGTTTAATAAGGTTGAACTGTTCCAAATTGTCGAGCCACAAGAGTCGTATCAAGTGTTGGAAACGATGCTGGCACACGCAGAGGCAGTTTTGCGCTCCCTTGCTCTGCCCTATCGCGTCGTTTTGTTATGTGGCGCAAATCTCCCTTTTGCCGCAAGCAAAACCTATGATTTAGAAGTCTGGATGCCCGGCCAGAATACGTATGTGGAGATTTCTTCCGTCAGCAATTGTGAGGCGTTTCAGGCGCGTCGAGCCAATATCAAGTATAGAGGTACACCACAGGCCCACGCGGAGCCTGTACACACCCTCAATGCATCCGGTCTGGCGGTAGGGCGCACCATGGCTGCCCTATTGGAAACATATCAGCAGGCCGACGGATCAGTGATTATTCCCAAAGTCTTACGCCCTTATATGGGTACATCTCTTCTCATGCCAATCTGATATAGATGATGTGTGTATGATATAAATGATGAGCTATAGGACTATTGGGTTACCCTCTTTTCAATGGTATAAGATTGTGTTATACTCCTTAACGGAGGGATGGCAGAGTGGTCTATTGCGACTGTCTTGAAAACAGTTGGGTTAACAGCCCCAGGGGTTCGAATCCCTTTCCCTCCGTATCTAAGGTAATGGTGCCTTTCTCTGAGATCTGCTAACGGTGCTAACACGTTCCCTCTTCCATATTTGGGGCAGTTCTCATTCCTGGCGAAACATAACAGCAGATGGATAATTGTTGTTTTTCTTCTGGTAGAGCTTAGAAGAGTGATCTGCAACGTTGTCTATCGATGTTGTACTCTTTTTGTAGTGAAACGCTTGTTGCGAGGCATGTTACTGGGGGTTTTTAACAGGCATTGCGTGACAAGGTTTGTTTTTGGACGGATGGTGTGTTATTGTGTCTCTCATAGGTATGTTAGAACAATTAGATCTGTCCAGTATCTTGCAGCGCGTCGAGATGCACGCAAAAACTGGCCTACTCGTTGTTGAACAAGGGGAACAGCGGGTCGAATTTTACTTTCGCGATGGCTGGTTAATGAGCTTGGGGCCGGTGCGTTCGCCTATTACACTTGGTGAGCAACTCTGTCAAGAGCACTATATTTCTCCAAATGCGTTGCAGCAAGTATTGGCAGTGTTGGGAAATCCACACGTCAGCGAGATACGTCTCGCGATGAAATTGATAGAACTCGGTTACGTCAACCAGGAGCAGTTGCGCACATGGGCTACACGCCGCGCGCAAGCGGCTATTCAGACGGTCATGGGTTGGTCAAATGGGAACGTCTCTTTTGAAGAGCAGGTGTTGCTTTCTGATGATCGTCTGCTTGTCGCTGTTGCGGCTTCGTCCTTATTGCCCGCACTACCCACGTCTATACCAACGACCCCACACGCTTCACATCTGTCTTCTTCTGCGGTAGTCTCGCAGCTCGTCTACGAGCAGGTCCGGCAAGCTGCTTTTTTTACTCCACAAGTTCCTGAGACGCCAGCAACGGCACTTGCCGATGTCTCAAGTGTTCCAACCTTATTAGATGCTTCTCAGTTTGCCGAGAATACCGCGTTTATCTCCTCTTCCGCTCTGCTCGGCTTTGCGGATGAGGGCGGGCCACGAATATCACGTTCAAGCAATGAAACACAGGGTTTGTCGGTTTCCTCTGGTTCTGTTCCTGCCTTGCCACGTTTGCATCAATCTCAGCCGATGCCTGTGATCGTTGCACCTCTCCAAGTTGAAGTTGCCTATATGCAGCCGGAGATGTGCTTGTTCCCCGCTGATACGACCCAGTTGGGTGAGAGCAACGCACAGATACAAATTACCCCCGACCAATGGCGTGTATTGACACGTGCTGATGGGAATACCTCGTTAAAACAAGCCAGTCAAGAGCTGTTAATGGCTCCTCCTCAGCTCTGTCTGGTTGCTGGTGGCCTGGTCGCATTGGGCTTAATTCGTGTGGCGATGCCGGAACAGATGCATCATGTGCAGGTCCAAGAACTTTCGCCCATAGCGAAAGAGTATGCGATTGCAGGCTTGAACAATGGCTATGTGATGCCTGGCGCGGCGGTCGCTCCAACAGCACCCTGGGCTGCTGCTTTGCCTTCGTCCGATGTGATGTCCCAGCAAATGTCTCCAGCCACATATGAAACTCATTCTCAGTGGGGCAATGGTAAAAATGGAGCAACCTTTGTGCCGGGGCGTGGTTGGGTTGCGCCACTGCCGCCGTTGCAATCCTTCCAGACAGGCCGGCCGGTCGCGGCCATGATGCCACCCGCGTCTTATACCCCAGCCGGTGGAAGACACTAGCGGCGTTGAGTTCACGAAGTAGCCATGATAGCCATAATGGTGTCATGGCTACTTCGTGGCTAAAAAAGCATAGCATGGATGGAATGGTGATCTCGTTACCTCTCTGGTTGCCCGATCAACTACAATTGATGTGATGTGTGAGATGGAAGACGTATGTATGAGAAACAAGCTGTATCGATAGCATCGGCTTTTGATGAGAAAGAGCTTTCCGCTTTAGTCGTTGGGGAAAGTGCGGCGATGCGTGATGTGATGACTATTGTGCGTCAGATCGCGAAATATCCAGCAACGGTAGTATTGTTACAAGGCGAAAGTGGCACGGGCAAAGATGTTATTGCCCGTGCCTTGCACTACTTGAGCGCACGGCCACCGCATAAATTTGTTGCCATCAATTGTGCTGCTTTGCCAGATATGCTGCTGGAGACCGAGCTATTTGGTGTTGAAGCTGGTGCATTTACGGATGCGAAAGTGTCGCGTGATGGCTATATTCTGCGGGCGGACGGTGGGACGCTTTTCTTGGATGAGATCGGCTCTATGCCGCGTAGCTTGCAAGCTAAGCTCTTACGCTTTCTGGAGACGCGCTCGTTTTGTCGCATTGGCAGCACGCGCACTATTCATGTAGACTTGCGCGTCGTCTCTGCGACCAACGTAGACCTGCATACTGCTGTGAGAGAAGGATTGTTTCGCGAAGACCTGTATTATCGTTTGAAGGTTGTAACCATCACACTCCCTCCACTACGTGAACGCCCGGAAGATATTGGCCCATTGGTTGAGTTTTTTTTACATCACTATGGGGCCGAAATAGAGAATGTGGAACCTTTGCGTATCAGTGCGGAAGCTATGGAACTGCTCTATCAATATCACTGGCCCGGCAATGTGCGCGAATTGCGGAATGTCATTCAACGGGGACAAATTCTCTGTGAGGACCATGAGATTCGTCCCCGTGATTTGCCTGAACAGCTGTGCAACGTTGCTACGTCTATGCGGCAGCAACTCTGGGAGATGCCCCGGCTTTTGCATCTTCCAGAGGATGGGCTTGATTTACCTGCTTTCTTGCAACGCATCGAAAAAAAATTTATCATGGAGGCCTTGGAACGTTGTGCGGGCAATCAAGTCCACGCCGCACAACTCTTGGGTGTGACCCGCGATCAGTTGCGCTATCGCCTTCTGAAAATGCGTGCCGAGAGCTGAACTGTTCAGGCTAGCATATTAGAGGTTAACTTCAGGCCAGTCTAGCATCATTGCCTGCGTGCGCTCACCCGGGTGAATCTCGACACCGCCTTCTGGCACAATGAGTAGCGCGTTGGCGTTGAGCAACGAGGTCATGATATGTGACCCTTGTGGCCCTGTTGTCTGTGCGATGAAAGCTGTGCCGTTCCATGCAACATGTGCGCGTACATAGTGGCGGCGCATGACACGATCTTGTACGCCGTCTTCGACAACTACCTCGACCTGTGGTTTCACCAAGCGTGTGTGACCAAGCAGCTTGCGAATGACTGGGCAACCAAAAAGCTGAAACGTGACTGCACTGGAGACAGGGTTGCCTGGCAACCCGAGCAGTGGCACGCCGCCAATTTGCCCAAAAGCGACAGGTTTGCCGGGACGCATGTTGATCCGCCAGAAATCGACTTGCCCTTGCTCACGCATGATATCCTTGACCAGATCGAAATCGCCTACCGAGACACCGCCTGAGGTGATAATCAGATCGTGCGAGAGTGCGGCAGAGAACTTTTCACGGAGGCTTTCTACCGTATCGCGTGCGACACCCAGACGATGTGGTTCTCCACCAGCATGACGGATTGCCGCCTCCAGCAAATAACTGTTGCTATTGCGAATTTTGCCTGGCTGAAGTGCTTCGTCTACGTCGATAATCTCGTCACCGGTCCCAAGAATTGCTACACGTGGACGCCGAATCACAGGTACTGTTGCATACCCCAGTGTTGCCAGCAGACCAATCTCCCACCCCCTAATCTCTGTTCCCTGTGTTAGTACCTTCTGTCCCTGCTGGATATCGTCACCGGCAGGACGGATGTTGTTTCCTGGTGCCACCTCTTGTAAAATTTCTACCCATGCGCTTTCTCTTCCCTCGCTGTGTGTCAGTTCGACCTGAATCACTGCGTCAGCTCCTGCGGGAACCGGTGCGCCCGTCATAATGCGCATCGCTGTGCCTGGCTCAATAGCGTGTTCTGCCACATAGCCAGCAGGGATGCTCCCAATGACCTGCAAGCGAGCGGGCTGGCCGTTATCTGCCTGGCTATCCTGACTACGCAATGCAAAGCCGTCCATCGCGGAATTCGCAAAGGGTGGAATATTCTCAACTGAAATAACATCTTCTGCCAAGACGAGACCATCTGCCTCTGAGAGTGGGACGCGCACTGGCGCCAGTGGCGTAATATGTGCAAGAATGCGTGCCAGTGCTTCTTCTACGCTGATCATGGTGAAAACTCCTCTTCGAGTCGGGCAAAGCAGTGTTTGACAGACTCCTCTTTCTGGTGATGCGGCCAGAGCAATAAGGAATGCAGAAAAGCCTGGCACACCAAATATGAATGGATGCCAGGCTCCTCTAGAAATAGTACCTCGTACGGGATTCGAACCCGTGGTCTCCGCCTTGAAAGGGCGGCGTCCTAGGCCGCTAGACGAACGAGGCGCACGTCGCACAGAATGTGTCGACGTTTGCATTGTATCCTACAGAGCCTGCTTTGTCAAGCTGTTTTTTGTTGATTTGTGGTGTCTACCTGTTTCAGTGCCTGTTTCTCATGCGCTGCCATCTTTTAGAATAATGTCGCGAGACGGCGCACGCCTTCTTCGATCTGTGCAGGCGTAAGCGCACAAAAGGGTAAACGCACGAAACGTGCCCCCAGGCTGGCAATATCTTCACTTTCATCAAGGGGATCGGCGAAAAAATCGTGTCCATTGCTCAATGTCAAGCCGATCTCTTGCGCTCGTGGCAGCAGGTTTGTGCTATTGCTCTGCTCCGGGAGTGTAATACTGACGAAGAAACCACCTTCAGGTTCTGCCAACGGCACGTTGGGAAGATACTGTTTCAATGCGGCGATGATTGCCTGTAGGCGCGGAGCATACAGTTGTTTGAGCTGTTCGAGGTTTGTGGCAAAATAGCCACGCTTGTAAAACTCGACAACTGCCGCCTGTGTGGGCAACACGGGCGCCAAAATGGTCTCTTCTGCTAGTTTGGTCAGAGCTTTGACGATATCGGCAGGCCCAACGAGATAGCCAACACGCAAGGCAGGGCTAATGAGCTTGCTATAGGAACTGAGCGTGAGAACTCGTTCGGGACGTAAATCGCGCAAAAGTGGTAATGATGTGCCGGAATAGCGCAATGTGCGATAGGGAACATCCTCAACGAGCCAGAAATGATAGCGTTCCGCTAACTCTACCAACGCTTGCCGCTTTTCGGCTGTGGTTGTCACACCTGCTGGATTCTGGAAATCGGGGATGACATAGAGAAACACGGGTGTTTGGCGTGCAATGGCCTGTTCTAGTGCTTTCAAATCGATGCCGTCGTGTTCCAAAGGAATGCCAATAACTTTTGCTCCACGTCGTCGGAAGGTTTTGATTGCGCGATCATAGCTGGGCTGCTCGACGAAGACAACATCGCCGGGTTTGACTAGCATTGCGGCGAGCAGGTCTTGCAAGTGGAGTGAGCCATTGCCCACGAGAATCTGCTCGGCTGAAACCTGGTACTGTTCTCCCAGCAATTGACGTAAGGGAAGGTAGCCGCCGTTATGCCCATATTGTAAAATAGACCACCCATTAGGAGCATCTAGAACTGCCTGCATACATTCACCGATAAGATGGGCGGGTAATGCCTCAACAGCAGGAACGCCCCTGGTGAATAAAATCTGCTCCGTGCCAACACGACCTGGACTTTGCATTGCTGAGATCCTCTCTTTTTCGCTAAAACGGATGAATACCTCTGCTAATCGTAACACACAGCGGCCCCGCTAACCAGCAGTGCGCATGAGCGGGCCGCCTGTTTTATTCAATTTATGCTATTCTGCATGCCGTAGAATGATTTTACCTTGTGGCTCGCCAGATGCCAGCAAGCGATGGGCTTCGGCTGCTTGTGTGATGGAAAGTACCTGCGCAATAACAGGGGTGAGGGCTTTCTCGGCGATCAGATTGAGTATATGTTGTTCGTCAGCAGGCGCGGCGCGCAAGGAACCGCCGCCAACCACCGTAACACGTTTGACTCGTTGTATCTGGGCATCAATCGTCACTTTCTGTCCGCCGAGATTGCCAATCAAAATAATTCGTCCATCGTTTGCGCAGGCGTCAATGCTCGTTTGCAATGTGGTGCTGACCAACTCGATCACGAGATGAACTCCTCCCAGCTCTTGAAGAACTTTGCTGACATCTTGTTGCTTATGTTGAATGACAAGATCAGCTCCCAGCTTGCGTAACTCCGCGGCGCGCTCTTCTGAACTGGTAGTTGTGGCTACCCAGGCTCCCGCATGCTTGGCGATTTGAATCGCGATAGTGCCGACACCGCTGGAACCTGCCCAGATCAGCACTCGTTGTCCTGCCTGAAGATGCCCCAGGTCAAACAGGCTGCCCCATGCGGTCGAAGCCGTAAGGCCAGCCGCAACGGCCTCTTCAAAACTAACACTTTCGGGAATACGCGAAAGATGAGCGGCTGGTACAGCAAGCATACTGGCATAGCCACCGCCGCCTTTTGCCTCTAACGCTCTGGCTGTCATCACGCGCTCCCCTCTACGAAAACCATGCGCGTCATTTATGACAATGCCGACTGCTTCCAAACCTGGTGTAAAGGGTAAATTGCCAACCGGGCGACTGCCCTCACGTTGAAAGAGGTCGAGTCGATTGACGGTTGTTGCTTTGACTGCAATCAGTACATCCTCATCTGCTGGAACAGGATCAGGCATTTCCTGCATCTGAAGCATTTCCGGGCCGCCATACTGTGCAAATTGTACTGCTTTCATTGGTGTCCTCCGCTAACAATTAAGGTCAGGCAATATCTCTGTTTATTGTATGCAATCCATGAAGGTGACTGCAATGCTATCTGTAAGTTGCACCGCTAGCGTTTGGCTGATACAATAAAAGACAACTTATGGCTTGCGTAGGCTTGCAAGGTGTTTCCACCCGCCTTTTTGACTGTGCGCATAAACGATCAGGGAATAGAGCAGTAGGAAGAAATCTTGAATGCCTGGAATAGAGAGAAAACCTGGACCTCTGTTGGCTGGTTGGCTCCAGTTAGTGCTGATCCATCTGCGTGTAGGGCAAAATTTTATCTCTTGGCGTTGGCGACTCTGGCGTTACACGCGAGCAAGAACAGAAAGCACACAAACGGAAAGTATACCGTCGCGTATGAAACAAACACTGCTGCTTATTCGGCATGGACAGACTACGTGGAATGTTGAACATCGTCTGCCGGGCCAATTGCCCGGCGTGGCACTTAATGATATTGGACGGCAACAGGTTGCCCGTCTGGCTGAGGCATTAACGGTAATCCCGATTACGGCAATTATCAGTAGCCCTTTAGAGCGGGCATATGACACCGCCTGCATTGTCGCACAAGGGCGTGATCTGCTTATTCAGCGCGAAGCTGATTTGATGGATACTAATGTCGGTCATTGGGCTGGCCAGATCATGAATGAGCTTGCAAAACAGGACGAAGCCTGGAAAGCCTATGTCAGGGACCCAACGACCGCCCCAGAAGATGTCGAAACCTTCCCCGCTGTGCAACAACGTGTTGTTGCCGCCGTTGAACGCTGGCGTTCACAAGAACCGCCTGATGCCTATCTTGCCTTTGTCGCCCATGCGGATGTTATTAAGTTGCTCGTCGCGCATTATACTGGACTAGAGACGAGACGTGCTGGCGCGCTCTCAATTGATAATGCTTCGGTCAGCATTGTGGAATTGGAACCTGAGCAATCGCCGCATGTTGTCGCGATTGGTTGGAGTCCTTATCCCGGTTGGTTGAAGTCTCCTTTACCGGAACTGCTCAAAAAGGAGGTTGTTCTACATGATAGAAGCGATCAGCAGATAAAGGATGTATAAAGTGATCGGTTATTGTACCTGCTGAACATGATCTCTTACGTCTTCTGGTAGAAAAACATATTCCATCCGATTCTATGGATAGAAGGGAAGCACAGCATGTTTGATCCACGCGATCCCTATGAGCGATTGTATTGGCACTATGATTCGCGGCGTCAGCTCTCAATGGCGCAGATTATCGCCTTGGGAAGCGTCGATGCCGAAACAGTGGCATTGATCTGGTTGTTATTGGAGCATGGTGCTTCATTGACTGTCGCCGGACCTACTGATCCCCAACCGGGCGTTGGTAAGACAACCACCCTCAACGCGCTGCTCCAGTTTTTGCCGGAAGGTACATCGCTCGTCTATATGTCTGGTATGTATGAAAACTTCGCTTTTACACGCATTGCGGATATCAATCCAGCCCCGACGTATGCGCTGTGTAATGAGGTAAGCGATCATCTGCCTATCTACATGTGGG
>VFSW01000090.1_pt1 | contig 109677 bp, 87 predicted proteins | sample 5358111 | NCBI WGS metagenome assembly VFSW01 (sample SAMN11554181, study PRJNA540505) | mine drainage metagenome | isolation source: sediment from site ElyBrook_90M | place: USA: Ely Copper Mine, Vershire, VT | collected 2017 | reverse complement strand
CCCCTCCCCCTGTTTTCGCCCTTGAATTCTACAGTAATATTTTCGTAAGCAGTTGTTATAAATAGATTTATAAAAATAGCACTTTCGCCTCAATTTCTGCCAAAAATCGCCCTTTTGGGCTTATTCTTCACCCCAAAAATCCTCCAAATATCCTCAAAAAGCGTCCATTTCTATCCCTTTTTTAAAATTCGCTCCATACGTTTTTGCTTTTGCGGCGTAGCCGCGTCTGCTGCATGCAATGCCGAAGGCGCGTCTGCTGCATGCAATGCAATAGACTAGAACTTCAAGGGAAAAACAAAAAATCATGTTTGAAACTCTCACAGACAAACTCCAGCGCGCCTTCAAAGTACTCCGTGGTCAAGGCACGCTCACCGAAGAGAACATCGCCGAAGCGCTCACTGCAATCCGCGCTGCGCTCCTCGAAGCTGATGTCAACCTCAACGTCGTCACTGATCTAATCGAGCAGATCCGCCAGAAAGCCGTCGGCCAATCCGTCATGACCGCGCTTTCGCCCGCCGAGCAGGTCATCAAGATTGTCCGCGACGAGCTCATCACATTGATGGGCAAAGACACGGCGCGCTTCAAGTTCGCCTCGCAGCCGCCATCGGTCATCCTCATGGCTGGCCTTCAGGGCTCCGGCAAAACCACCACCAGCGGCAAGCTCGCCGCGTGGCTCAAGAAGGGCGGCCATCGTCCGCTCCTGGTCTCCGTCGACGTCTATCGTCCCGCTGCTCGCGAGCAGCTCAAGGTCGTCGCCAAATCCATCGAAGCCAAAATCTATGAAGGTGACCTCAAGGGCGAGCAGCCCGGAACAGCACTCGTCGAGCGCCTCGCTAAGGAAGCCCGTCGCGAAGCCATCATCCAGGGCTGCGACACGCTTATCGTTGACACCGCCGGACGCCTCCACATCGACGCCGACCTCATGTCCGAAATGGAGAAGCTCAAGAAGCTCCTCAATCCGAGCGAGATCCTCTTCGTCGCCGACGCCATGACCGGACAGGACGCCGTCAACTCTGCCTCGGACTTCCACAAGCGCCTCGGACTCACCGGAATCATCTTGACCAAGATGGACGGCGACGCACGCGGCGGCGCAGCCATCTCCATCCGCCACGTCACCGGTCAGCCCGTCAAGTTCATCGGCGTCGGCGAAAAGCCCGACGCATTCGAACCCTTCCACCCCGACCGCATCGTCGGCCGCATCCTCGGCATGGGCGACATGATGTCCCTCATCGAGCGCGCCGAATCCACCCTGGACAAAAAGAAATCCGAAGAGTTCGCCAAAAAAGCCCTCCTCGGCGATGGCTTCACCCTCGACGACTTCCGCGATCAGCTCCGCCAAATCAAAAAACTTGGCTCCATGGAATCCATCCTCAAGATGATGCCCTCGGTCGGCCCCTTTGCCGGAATGCAGCAAGCCGCGCAGAACGTCGACGAAAAGCAGTTCACGCGCCTTGAAGCCATCATCAACTCGATGACTCCTCTGGAGCGCCGCCGGCATGAAATCATCTCCGGCACCCGCCGCAAGCGCATTGCCGCCGGCTCCGGCACCAGCGTTCAGGACGTCAATCAACTCCTGCGCCAATACGCGCAGATGAGCAAGATGTTTAAGCAATTCGGCAAAGGCGGCATGGCCCGCAGCATGATGCGCGGCGGTCTCGGTGCCCTCGGCGCAAAACAAAAATTCGGAAGGTAATTTAACTTGCAGTTACACACTACTTAAGTTCTGAGTTATGCTTGGGGTGTTTCTCCTTAGGAGTCGCCTCCTCGCATGAACGGTCAGATTCTTCCCCTCGCACTTCTCTCTCTTGCCATCACCGCTCTTCCCGCCTTCGCTCAATCTGCCCAATCCACTGGCGAAACCACGCTACAAACCAACGTCAACCTCGTCCTCGTTGACGTCGTCGTTGTTGATCACGGCAAGCACATTCACGGCCTAGACAAATCCGCCTTCCACATCTTTGAAGATGGCAAAGAGCAGCGCGTCTACTCCTTTGATGAACACAAGCCCGATGCAAATCCTGCGCCCTTGCCAGCCCCGCCAGCGCTTCAACCGCACATTGTCAGCAACGCGCCCACCTATCCAGCCTCAGACACCATCAACGTCCTCCTCCTCGATGCGCTCAACACACCCACCGCAAATCAGTCCGACCTGCACCGCCAATTGCTCGCTTACCTTGAGCAGTTGCCCCCCGGTAAAACCATCGCCATCTTCACTCTCACTACGCGCCTGCGCCAATTGCAGGGCTTTACTAACGATCCTTCAGCATTGAAACGTGCCCTGAATGAGGCCAAAGGCGGACCGCAAACAATTCCGGAGCTGAAATCATCTGACCCAAAAGACATCTCCAAAGATTCGTTGAATCAAACGGATCTAGTCAAGAAATTCTCCGCAGAATTCGCCTCCGCGCAAGTTGATCAGCGCGTCCAAATCACAATTGAAGCCATGAAACAGATAGCTCGCTATTTGAGCCTTCTGCCGGGCCGCAAGAATCTCATCTGGTTCTCAGGCTCCTTTCCCATGGCCATTACACCTAATTGGGAAATAAACAATGCATTTGCCGCCGTACGCAACTACTCGGAGGACGTCCGTGAAGCAAGCCATCTCCTTGCTTCAGCGCGCGTCGCCGTCTATCCCGTCTATATTAAAGGCTTGATTTCACCTTCAAAATTTAATGTTACTGATAGCTCACAAACTATTTCGCTCTCTGCTTCGAATCCTCTTCAATCATCTCAATCATCAAGTATCTCTGCCGCTACAGATACCTCTCAAATGCAAATTCTCAGTGAGCACGCCTCCATGCAGGATCTCGCAGAACAATCCGGCGGCGTTGCTTTTGTTCACTCCAATGACCTGATGGCCGCCTTCAACGCCGCGCTTGAAAACGGAGAGAGCTACTACACTATCGGCTACATTCCAGCCAATAAAGATATGAAGGGCAACTTCCACAAGGTCAAAGTTACCCTCGATGGCTCACAGTACACTCTCACCTATCGCCATGGCTACTACGCCGACACGCCCAGCAAATCCAACGCGAGCAACGCCGGCCTATCCAGCACCCTGCTTGCCGCAACGCTCCTCGGCGCGCCCCAACTCTCACAATTGCAATTCATCGCTCGCGCGCTTCCCTCAACCGACCCAACCTTCCAGAGCGCACCCATCCAGCAAACACCGGCTGGAGATCTGGCATCATCGCTCAAGCCGCCTATCTCGCATTACGTTTTTGATATGAAAGTGGACCCGCACAAACTCACCTTTAGCGAACCACAACCAGGCACCCATCACGCTGACCTTGAGTTTGTCGTCGTCGCCTACGATGCGGACGGCAAGCGCGTGAATTATATTGACCGTGGAATGAATCTGAACACAAACGCTGAACGTTTCAGCAGCATTCAGCAAAATGGCGTGCTTGCCCGCCTAATCCTCGATCTGCCCAACGGATATCTCACCCTGCGCATTGTCGTACAGGACAAGGCCAGTGGCCTTCTTGGCGCCATCGAGCTCCCGCTCAGCATTGAGGCAAAATGATCCCTGCATATTTTTTTCAATTTGAGTTTAAGATGAGTACAGATGAGCAACCTTCAGGACCAACTCGACACCATCACCGCCAGCACCCGGCAGCTTGTACCCGAAGAGCGCCTCGCCGTCGGTGAACGCGCCGTCCAGGAGTTGCTGAACTCTGGCCTCGTCGAAAAAATTCTTCCCGTAGGCGCTCAGGCCCCTGGCTTCGAACTGCGCGATTCGTCCGGAAGAATCGTCCGGTCGGAAGACATGCTCTCACTCGGGCCTTTAGTTGTGAGTTTCTTCCGCGGCCGCTGGTGCCCCTATTGCACCACCGAACTTGAAGCATGGCGCGATCTCTATGGCCAGCTCCGCGAGCGCGGCGCACTGATGGTAGCCATCAGCCCGCAAACTGAGCGCCAAAGCGATTTCCTCGCCGTCCAGCACGGCCTTCCCTTCCCGGTCTTGAGAGACCCCGAGTGCAAACTCGCTGAACAGTTTGGTCTGGTCTACACGGTCCCCGAATATCACCGCGAGTACTACATGTCCATGCTCGTTAACATTCCGTTTGTGGACGGCGAACCGAGTTGGAAACTGCCGCTCCCAGCAACCTACGTCATCGGCCGCGACAGAAAAGTTCTCTACGCCGAAGCCCACGCCGACTTCCGCGTCCGCCCCGAACCAGACGAAGTTCTAAGCGCAGTCTGGGCCGCAATGCCGAAGTAATTTGTATCCATAATTTGCCGGTTCGCTAATTGGTCAATGCAGTAAGAACCGAATCCGCAACTACTTTATTAACTCCACGCAATAGAAAAACCTTGCTCCTCGATAACTCTCCGCTCATCAACTCAACCGAATTTCTCGATATTGAAAACTTATCCGCCAAAAATTTAATCAATTCCACATTCGCTCGTCCTTCAATCGGCGGAGCCTGAACCGCAATCTTCAACTGCGCATTCGCGCCTTCGCCCCACACTCCGACAATCGCAGTCTTCTTCGCCCCAGGTTGAGCGCGCACCGCAAGCGTGACTCCATTCGAATGAGCGCGCAACATCACTTGGCATCCTCTGCCGCATCGAGACTTGCGCCCACTGCTGCACTGCGCTTGCCGAAGATCGCCGTCCCGATTCTGATCCTCGTTGCGCCCTCTTCAATCGCAATCGCAAAGTCGCCGCTCATTCCCATCGAGAGCACATCCCAACCCAACTGAGGGTGCGACTTCGCCCAACGGTCTCTCCACTCACGCAGCGCGCGGAAACAAGCCCGTGTCTCCGCATCAGGCACACCAAATGGCGCTATTGTCATGAGTCCCTGAGGAATCAAATTCTTTAAACTCTCAAGCCGATCCAGTAACGCGCTCGCATCACTCGACTCCGGATCAAGACCGGCTTTCGTTTCCTCTGTGCTGAGTTTGACCTCTATCAATATAGGGATCTTTTTACCAAGCTTCCCCGCAGTTTCATTCACGCGCTCTGCCAGCTTCATCGAGTCGATCGAATCAATCCCGTCAAAAATCTCAACCGCCCGCGCGGCCTTGTTCGATTGCAGGTGGCCAATCAGGTGCGTCCGTGTTGCGCAATTCTTCAGCGCAGCAAACTCCGCAGCTTTGCTTTGCCATTCCTGTACGCGATTCTCGCCAAACAATTTCAGCCCTAACTTCGCAGCCTCCGCCAGCACTGGCGCAGAATATGTCTTAGACACCGCCATCAACTCAATCTCTTCACGTCTTCTTCCTGCGCGCTGGCAAGCCGCTATAATCGCCGCCTCCACTGTTGCAAGATTCTGAGTCAATTCCGTCATTCCGCAACCTCAGCCGCCAACTGCTCTTGAATCATCCCTCGCAAAGCACTCAAATCCTCAACCGCCACCACCTGCTCACCCAAAACTTGCCCAAAGAGCCGCGCCGCATGATTGGCCAGCGTCTCTAGCGACGGCACCGGATCAGGATGCTCAACCAGTTTGAGCTCAATTTCCAGGCTCGTCACCGGCCGATCCGTAATGCCACATGGATTGATCAGCCGAAAATCCTCCAGTCGCGTCGTCAGATTGTAAGCAAAACCATGCGTCACAATCCCTCTCGATACATGAATCCCAATCGCCGCAATTTTCCGCCCCAATGCTCTGCCGCCCTCATCCCCGAGTCCGCACCAGACTCCCGTCAACCCGGCAATCCTTCCTGCATGAATGCCAAAATGCCCAGTCAGGCGAATCAATATCTCCTCAAGCTGCCGGACAAAATCCACCGGGCCCATGCGCAACCCGTCATGGCAACTTGAATTGTTTTCAAGCGTTCGCAAATCGAAGATCGGGTATCCAACCAGCTGTCCAGGCCCGTGGTAGGTCACATCGCCGCCGCGCTTGATCTGGTGCACCTTAACCCCGCGCGCCGCCAGCAACTCATCCGAGGCCACAATATTCCCGCGCCCGGCGTTGCGCCCCAGCGTCAGTACCGGAGGATGCTCCAACAGTAGAAGCACATTGCCGATGCGGTTCTGGTAACGCAGCTCGGCAAGCTCGTTCTGGAGCTCAAGCGCCTCCGAATAGCCCACCCGGCCAAGATAAAGGTAGTGAATCATCGTTGATTCGATTGTAGAACCACTGGCTAACACCCAAGCCGTGCCCCAAATGACCACCACTTTCGCATTACCAAAACGCGCAACTCTCAGTAGCCAAATTGGTTACGAATGGTTGACTCCAGCCGAATCCGTGCTACACTAGCAGTAATCGTAGAATCCGATTGGTGTTGTTGCCTGTTCCAGAAGTACCGCAGACGCAAACTACCACGTTGTATTCTGGCGGTATTTCAAAAGGTAATTGAGGAGAAACACAATGGAACAAGGTACAGTGAAGTGGTTTAACGACGCCAAGGGTTTTGGTTTTCTGAGCCGTGAGAGCGGTGAGGACGTTTTTGTGCACTACTCGGCAATTCAGTCGAACGGTTTCCGTTCGCTTCAGGAAGGTCAGCGCGTCCAGTTCGACGTCACCAAAGGCCCCAAGGGCTGGCAGGCTGAGAACGTCACAATCGTCTAAGATCCATCAAGATCTGATAACAACAATGAGGGACAGCTTCGGCTGTCCCTCATTTTTTTCCACCCAGTTTTGTGATCTTACGAATTTACTTGATTCCTGCTTAAAACTTGGCAATAATTAAAATGTTTTTGACGAGAGCAAATATTCACTGGTAAGGCTTCTTCCCCTGAAGCTCACATTGACCTCCGGTGAATGCAGGATTTGCGCTTTCATTCGTTAAGAGGAGGCGCGCATATGAACGAGACTACTACTCGCGAGACTGTCAATCGTGACGAGTTGCACGGCGCACAGATGAACACTGCGACGGCAGAAAACTTTATTGCTGAAAAAAAGATCGGTGAACGTATCAAGCGTCTCCGCCTCAAGCGCTCTATGGGACTTGTTGAACTTGGTCGGCACACGGGACTCTCTGCCAGCTTCCTCTCTCAACTTGAAACTGGCCGCGTCGTTCCCACACTCAAAAACCTAGCCCGCATTGCGATGGTCTTCTCAAAGGATCTCTCCTATTTTTTTGAGAGCGCGCCGGAGTCCGTCTTTCGCGTGCATCGCCGACGTGAGCGTGTCCGCCTGCCACAAACCGGTGTTGACGCACCTACCTATTTTTTTGAAAGCCTTGGTTATCAGGTCGCTGACCGTGTCATGGACCCATACCTGGCTGAGTTTGTCCCACTCAAAAAGGGTCAGGAACCGCGCGCCCATTTGCACTCGGGCTTCGAATTTCTTTATCTAGTTGAGGGCGACCTGCTCATCCGTCACGGCGAACAGGAGCACGAGCTCTCAGCCGGCGATGCGGTCTACTTTGACGCAGCTATTCCCCACTCTTACCGCTGCTCTGGCAACAGCGCTGCCCAGGCAGTCATCGTGACTATGGCCCAGCCCGTGACAGCGCAATCGAATCTCACCCCAAGAGCACAGAACAGCCCATCTTTTGCAACACCAGTACCCAGAGGATAATTTTCGCAGCAATTAAATTCCGAATCCAGGCCTCAACTTCCACAATCAAAGAAGCGTATACTCAAATTGATCGGGCTGCATCCTGAGTCTTGGGAGCGGCACTGGAGAGAAAATGAGCCTCGCCAAAATGCCCAGCGCACTCCGCGCCGGCGGCATGAATTCCATTGAAAAATCCCCACATGTAACCTTGCCAGCGCTCCTCGAGATGAAGCGCACCGGTAAGCCCATTTCTGCGCTCACCGCATACGATTACGCCAGTGCACGTATCGTCGACGAAGCGGGAATCGATCTCATTCTGGTTGGCGATTCACTCGCCATGGTTGTCATGGGCCATGAGAACACACTCTCTATAACCGTCGATGAGATGCTCCATCACACACGCGCCGTTCGTCGCGCCGTCCAACGCGCGCTCGTCGTTGCTGACATGCCTTTCGGCAGCTATCATGGCTCGGTTGAATCAGCCGTTACAAACGCCGTCCGCTTCATCAAAGAAGCTGGAGCCGAGGCCGTCAAAATTGAAGGCCCGCGCACGGAAATTGTTCGCGCGATGGTTGACGCCGAAGTTCCCGTCATCGGACACCTTGGACTCACTCCGCAGAGTGTCAATCGCATGGGTGGATTCCGCGTTCAAGCGAAAACCGCCAACACTGCTGACCAACTTCGACGCGACGCAGCCAAACTCGCCGAGGTTGGCGCCGCAGCAATTGTCCTTGAAGGCATTCCCCGCGAAGTTGCCGCGCGCATCACAGCTGAGTCGCCCATCCCGACCATCGGCATTGGCGCTGGCCCCGAGTGTGATGGCCAGATCCTTGTCCTGCACGATCTCTTGAATCTCAGCTTCCAGCCCAAGGCCAAATTTGCGCGCCGTTATGCCGATGTGGCCAACATCATGACCGAAGCCATTCAGCACTACCGCGCCGACGTCGTGCAAAAAGCCTTCCCCTCCGACGAAGAGAGCTACCACTTGTCTTCATCTGAGCTCGAAGGTCTTGTCCGTCGTGAGGCGGGCACAGTTCGGCGGCGTGCCTGATGCAAATTCTACGCACGGTTCAAGAACTGCGCAGTTGGACAAAATCCACGCGCGCAATATTTGGTGACTCCGCAAAACTCGGCCTAGTCCCCACCATGGGCGCGCTGCACGCGGGCCATCTCTCGCTCGTTCGCGCAGCGATGGACGAGTGCTCTGCCGTAGTCGTCAGCATCTTTGTCAATCCCACTCAATTCGGTCCCAGCGAAGACTTTGACCGCTATCCACGGACCTTTGCAGCCGACTGCGCTCTGCTTGAAGCTGAATCTGCTCAATTCGAGATTGCCGTCTTCGCACCCAGTGTCGACGAACTCTACCCCAAGGGTGCAAAGACCTTTGTCGAAGTTGACGAGTTAAGCTCGCGACTCGATGGCCATTCGCGTCCAGGTCACTTTCGCGGAGTCGCCACCATTGTCGCCAAGCTCCTTATCGTTGCCGCTGCAGATCGCGCATACTTCGGCCAAAAAGATGCTGCACAGGTCGCCGTCATTCGCCGCCTCACCGCGGATCTTTTGATCCCAACAAAAATCATCATCTGTCCTATCGTTCGCGAAGCCAACGGCCTTGCGCTCAGCTCGCGCAACGCATACCTAACACCAGAACAAAGAGAGCAAGCCCTAGTTTTGAGCCGTGCACTCCGCACAATCAAATCCAAATTCGCCGCAGGTGAACACTCCACTACTGCTCTTAAAAAAGCCGCATTGGAAGTCTTTGCCGAGGAGCCAGTTGTTCGCCTGGATTTTGTCGAATTCGTCGAATGGGAAACCCTAAAGCCAGTTGAATCGATAACTGAAGGAAACCTCTGCGCCCTCGCCGCCTATGTGGGAAGCACCCGATTAATCGATAATTTGATCTTTTAGTACTCTTGAAGCCACGTATTTCCGAAACTCCATTTGACTCCATCGATTTCAAAGTGGTACAAATTTCTCATTGCGCAAACGATTGCGCAAAGCTCGCGAAAGTTATCAGCAAAGCCACAAAGCTCCATCAAGTGGGAACTGCTAGTTTGACTTTTTATTTTCACGGCCCTCATCACTGGCCGACAATCACCGACACAGCCTCGGAGTACCGCTCATGAATATCGTCCGCTTTCAAAGAATCACTGCCATTGTCTCTCTCGCTTTCGCGCTACTCGTCCCTGTTCTTAGCGCACAAGCTCCCTCAAGTGAGCACGATACGCACATCGCCGCGAAGCCATCAAACGCCCAGCTCGCCGACCCAAAGATTGAAGCGCGCGTCGATGCCCTCCTCAAGCAGATGACCCTCGATGAAAAAATCGGCCAGCTCGTCCAGTACAACGACACTGGCGACTCACTCTCAGTGTTGAACCCTGATGCCAAGCCCGTCTCTGATCAGCCCAAAAAAGATCAGAACTCCATCGCCGCCGTTAATCCCCTCACCGACAATCACATTGACTCCATGCAACTCGCCGCCACTGGTCGCCTCGGTTCAATGCTCAACACCGTCGGCAAGGCGCGCACCAATACCTATCAGCATCTAGCCGTCGAACGCAGCCGCCTCCACATTCCGTTGCTCTTCGGCGCTGATGTCATTCACGGCTTCCGCACCGTCTATCCAATTCCGCTCGGCCTGGCTTCAACATTTGATCCCGCGCTCGTCACTGACCTCTGCCGCATCTCCGCCGAGGAAGCAACCACCGCCGGGATCCGTTGGTTTTACTCGCCAATGGTCGACATCAGCCGCGACCCTCGATGGGGTCGCACCGCCGAAGGGGCAGGTGAAGATCCCTACCTCGGTGCAGCCATGGCACGTGCCTACATTAAGGGCTATCAAGGTACGGGCATTAATGGTGATGACCTCTCAAAGCCAGGCCACGTCGCTGCATCCGTCAAGCATTATGCTGCCTACGGCGCCGCTGAAGCAGGCCGCGAGTACAACACCACCGATATGTCCGAGATCACTCTGCGCCAGGTTTATCTGAAGCCTTATCAAGCTGCAGTTGAAGTCGGTGCAGCCACCATGATGAGCGCATTCAACTCACTCAACGGTGTGCCCGCCAGCGCAAATCCATTTCTACTGACTGAAATTCTGCGCAAGGAGTGGGGCTTCAACGGTTTCGTCGTCAGCGATTACACCGCGGTCATGGAACTGATGAATCACGGCATCGCACTCACACCCGCAGTCGCCACGCAAAAAGCTATCACCGCTGGCGTCGATGTCGACATGATGGCCCACTTCTACGACACGCAGCTTCCTGAGCTCGTCCGCACCGGTAAAGTTCCCATCTCAGTCGTAGATGAGGCTGTTCGTCGTGTCCTGAGAGTTAAATTCGCCACTGGACTTTTCGAGCATCCCTATGCTGAAGCCACTGAAGTCACAGCCGCGGTTGACGCGCATCGTCCGCTTGTGCGCAAAGCCGCCGAAGAATCACTCGTCCTTCTGCAAAACAAAATCTCTGACGGCACGCCGCTCCTCCCGCTTTCACCTACAAAGAAAATCGCGCTCATCGGACCGCTCAGTGACGAAGCCGGCGAGATGATCGGCTCCTGGGGAGGTGGCAGCAAAGACACTGACATTATCACTTTGCGCAAGGCTCTCACCGAGCGCACACAACAAACCGGAGGCTCTCTGCTCTACGCAAAAGGCACCGAGATTCTCTCCGATTCGCGCGCAGGATTTGTTGACGCCATCCACGCCGCCGAAAACTCTGACGTCGTAATTCTTGCCCTCGGCGAATCAAACGCCATGAGCGGCGAGGCTGGCTCTCGCGCTTACCTCGATCTCCCAGGCAATCAGCAGCAGCTCCTTGAAGAAGTGGTTGCCACAAACAAGCCAGTCATTCTACTCGTCTTTTCCGGCCGTCCTCTTGTGCTTGACTGGGCTGCCAAGCACGTCACCGCCATTGTCGAGTGCTGGTTCCCCGGCACTGAAGCCGGCCACGCCATCGCCAACATTCTCTACGGTGATGTTGCACCGAGCGGCAAACTGCCTATGAGCTTTCCACGCGCAGTGGGCCAGGAGCCGCTCTATTACAACCAGTTCCCCACCGGACGCCCTGCAACCGGCATCGACCTCTCAAAGCCGCCAGGCGACAACTCACGCTTTGTCTCGCGCTACATCGACGTCCCAAACGACGCGCTCTTCCCCTTCGGTTTCGGATTGACCTACTCGAGCTTCGCCTATCAGGATGTCAAGCTTTCAAAGAGCAGCCTTGCTCTGAAAGACGCGCTAACCAATCGCTCGGCGCCACTTCTGGAAGCCACAGCGACAGTCACCAACACCGGCACTCGCACTGCAACTGAAGTCGTCCAATGCTACGTTCGCAATCTGGGTGCAAGCATTGAACAGCCCGTCCGCAGTCTCAAAGGTTTCTCACGCGTCACACTCGCTCCCGGTGAATCGAAGCAGGTCACATTCCCGCTCGGCTTCAATGAGCTCTCTTTCTACAATCTGCACAGCATTCCAACCATCGAGGCCACACACTACACCGTCTGGATCGGCGGCAGTTCGCTCGCTGATAAGGAAGCGTCCTTCGTCGTGACAGCTCCGGCAACAGCAGCAAATTCTAAATGAAGCTCGAAGAGTGGTTCATCAACAGTCATAGTAAAACTGGCTAGAGCAATTCAGATTGTGCTTTAGCCTCGGACTACATGAGCTGATGCAAATACCCATAGCTCCTGCGAAGACTCTCCATCGCATTTAATTCGCCAGAGTCGCGTTCAACAAAAAAATGTTCCACGCCGCATTCCTCTGCTACCCGTAATACTTCTTTCCATTGGATGGTCCCATGGCCTACTTCAGTGAAGTGCTCGGCACTCGCGTCGAGCGATTGTGAAGTACTGAACCCGGCGATGCGATCTTTCAGATGAAGCATTTTCACGCGGCCCTTGAGCTGGCGAATTATCTCGACAGGATCGTGCCCCGCTTGCGTAATCCAATAACAGTCAATCTCCAGCTTCACGAGGGCCGGATCAGTACGCGTCAGCAACTCCTCAAATCCAGTAGTAGAGCCAAATTTCTGGAACTCATAATTATGATTATGAAAAGCCAGCGTCATCCCGCGCTCCCGGGCCAGTTTTCCCCAACGGTTGAAATCATCAGCCGCTTTCTGAAAACCTGCAAGTGATACCCTCTGACTCTGTGGCAGCATCGGGCAAGTGACATATTGCACCCCAAGCGCGGCGGCGTAGTCCAGTTTCTGCTCAAGCCCATCGTAGTTGAAATGTCCACTGGGTACGCGCAAACCGTGATCTTCAATCATCCGGCGCAACTCCGCTGCCGGACGATTATAAACATCCCAATACGTCTCCACCTCTTCATACCCAATACGCCGAATCTCCTTCAGCACTGCGGGGAGATCGCGTTCTGCATCATCCCGAACCGTATAAAGTTGCACCCCTATAGCGCGGCGATTCTCCGCCCAGAGCCCCTGAGCTGAAGCCAAACCCACGGCCACAGACGATTTTGCTAAAAAATTACGGCGACTCATCATTGCTTCCTCACAGTTTCTCTATACTTTGGTAGTTGCGCATTTCACGATTGAGTCCTCTAGTAACAGGCAACACTGAAAGACTAGAATAATTCCGATACCAAGGGTACATCACTATGCGCATTCTATCCGCTTTACTCCTCATCATCGCAACTCCGATAATCACCTCAGCTCAATCTCCCGCTCCTGCCCCGAGACCAAAGATCACCGGCATCTCGCATGTCGCATTTTATTCCGACGACCGCGAGGCGTCCCGGCATTTCTATGGTGAGTTGCTCGGCCTTACGCGCGATCTCGCCCGCACCGACGTTGATCTCTATCGCATTGGACGGCAGAGTATCGAAATCGAGCCGACAGCTCATCCCGGAGATCCGCATCGCATCGCGCATTACGCCTTTGCCACATCGGATGCTGAAGCGCTGCGCAGCTACATGGCTGAGCATGGAATCAAAGTTCCTCAGCATGTGGAGCAGAGCGGCGCCACTCGATGGTTTGCTGTTAAAGATCCCGAGGATAATCCAATTGAATTTGTCGAAGAGACACCGGCACTGTTCCTCGATGGCATCTCCCACCACATTATTCACGCTGGCTTCATAGTTCGCGATCGCGCTCGTGAAGACAGCTTCTATCGCGACCTTCTGGGCTTTCACCTCTATTGGCAGGGCGGCATGAAAGACGGCATCACTGATTTTGTTGACATGCAAGTCCCCGACGGAAGTGACTGGCTTGAATATATGCTGAATCAGCCTGTAAACCCAGATAAATGGAACCTCGGCGTGCAAAACCACCTCGCGCTCGGCGTTCCTGACATCGAAACAGCTGAAGCGTTTTTGCACAAGCGAGGCTGGAAGCAAAGCGAAAAGGAAAAGCCGAAAATCGGCCGCGATGGCAAGTGGCAGATCAACCTGTACGATCCGGATTTAACCCGCGTGGAACTCATGACTTTTCGCCCGGTTCAGAAGCCGTGCTGCTCTGACTACCTCACCGAACATCCCGGAGACGTGCATTAGAATTTCAGGATAAGCTTCCGAATATGACTCATCGGAAGTTCAGAGTGCGTTCATGGCACACATAGGATTCTGTTCAATTGAATGTGCCTTCTGCCTGCTAAAATGTTTACTGAATTAGCCATCACAGGATCCGCAGCTGTACATTGCAAAGTATTGTATTGAGGAGCAAAAAATGACGGCACCGAGATCCATGACATTTGGAGTTGTAGTAGGAAATCGCGGCTTTTTCCCGGACCATTTGGCCAAGTCCGGCCGTGAAGAAATTGTTTCCGTTCTTGAAGCAGCAGGAGCGCGCGCAATTGTCTTAACTCCCGAGCAATCAAAGTACGGTGCTGTTGAAACCTACGCTGAAGCGCAACACTGCGCCGAGCTTTTCAAAAAACACTCAGAAGAAATTGACGGCATCATCGTTACTCTGCCCAACTTCGGCGACGAGCGCGGCATCGCTGATGCCATCCGTCTCTCTGGCCTCAAAGTTCCTGTCCTTGTGCAAGCCACGCCTGACCGATCCGGTGCCATGACGATTGCAACCCGACGCGACAGCTTTTGCGGCAAGATGAGCGCCTGCAACAACCTGATGCAGTACGGAATTCCTTACTCATTGACCACCCTGCACACCGAAAGCTTGAATTCACCTGAGTTCAAAGCTGACCTCGAGTGGTTCTCCGCAGTTTGCCGCATCGTCAAAGGTCTCAAGAACCTTCGCATCGGCGCCATCGGCGCTCGCCCCGCCGCATTCAATACGGTTCGATTCTCCGAGCGCATCTTAGAAACTTCCGGGATCTCGATTGAACCCATCGATCTTTCCGAAATCTTCGGCCGCATCAATCGCCTCAAAGACACTGATGATGCCGCGCAATCAAAACTTGCCGCCATCAAAAAATACGTCACCACCTCCGGAATTCCTGAAGACGCGCTCCTTAAGATGGCCAAGCTAGGTGCAGTCATTGATGAGTGGATGAAACAAACCCACGTCACCGTTAGCGCAGTGCAATGCTGGACTTCGTTCGAGGAATTCTTCGGAATCGTTCCCTGCACCATCATGAGCATGATGAGCAATGATCTCATCCCCTCAGCCTGCGAGGTCGATGTACCCGGCACACTAAGCATGTATATGCTCTCACTCGCCAGTCAATCGCCAAGCGCTCTGCTCGATTGGAACAACAACTACGGCAGTCACCCTGACAAGTGCGTTTGCTTCCACTGCTCAAACCTGCCTAAACATTTCTTCAACGAATCACCAAAAATGGATTTTCAGGCAATCATCGCCGGAACCGTCGGTAAGGAAAATACTTTCGGAACCTGTGTAGGCCGCGTCAAAGCTGGCCTCATGAGCTATGCACGCTTCTCAACAGACGATCGGCGCGGCATCATTCGGGGCTACACTGGAGCTGGCCGCTTCACCGATGACCCGCTCGAAACTTTCGGCGGCGCTGGTGTCGCCGAAATTCCTCAACTGCAAAAACTTCTGAAGTACATTTGTCGTGAAGGCTTTGAGCATCACGTCGCAGCAAACTTCAGCGACGTCTCGAAATCCGTTCATGAAGCTGCAACACGCTATCTGGGGTGGGAGTCTTACCACCATGGAAATTTGGAAGATCTGTAGCCGCACATCTTCAGTCAATAGCTTCAACATTTTCTAGGGCACGTTGGTTATACTTTGGCGTGCCAAACGTTTCCAATATATATCCCTTGGTTTTAAGCCCATGACTATGAATTTTCTGATGTGAATTATTCATGCGGTGAATGTGAACATGAAAGTGTGATGGGTATTTATTCTCTATTGTCATAAAATTGAACTGTTGCAGAGAATTGTGAGAGCAAAAGTGAAATCGTTGATCCTGATTGCCGGAGCCACTGGATATGTGGGTGGGGAGTTGTTGAAAAAATTATTGGGCGAAGGCTATCAGGTAAGATGTTTGGCGCGGCATCCGGAATCATTGAAGGCCAGGAGACTTCCCGGCCTGGAGGTTGTAGCAGGTGATGTACTTGATCCGGCATCTGTGAATGCGGCTATGGCCGGAGTTGGTATCGCCTATTATCTGGTTCACTCCATGGGGTCAACTCAGTCCTTTGAGCAACAAGATCGCATTGGGGCAGAGAATTTCGCAAAAGCCGCGCAAACCGCAGGGGTCGAGCGCATCATTTATCTCGGCGGCCTCGGTCGTGATTCCGATCAACTCTCCCCACATCTGCGCAGTCGACAGGAAGTTGGCGAGATTCTCAGATCCACCACTATACCGGTCATCGAGTTCCGCGCATCGGTAGTCATCGGATCGGGAAGCCTTTCTTTCGAAATGATTCGCTCGTTGGTGGAGCGGCTTCCCGTGATGATCGCACCACGTTGGGTTTCTGTGGCTGCCCAGCCGATCTCGATCGTCGACCTGCTCGCTTATCTCGTCGCTGCTTTGAATCATCCGCTTCCTTCGAGCAGAATCTATGAAATTGGCGGCGCGGATCGAACCTCCTATGGCGACATGATGCTGGAATATGCCCGGCAGCGCGGATTGAAGCGCTTCGTCATCTCAGTGCCTTTTCTCACCCCGCGCCTATCCAGTCTTTGGCTTGCCCTCGTTACGCCTCATTATCTTCGGGTGGGCCGCAAGTTGATTGACAGTATTCGCCACTCAACAGTTGTGAACGATGACTCTGTGTTGAGGGAGTTCAACATTCAACCTTGCGGATTCAGGAATGCGATTGCTACCGCCATCAACGCGGACAGGCGGCATCTGAAAATCGACTCCAGAACAATTCATGTCAGCGCGTCGCCGGAGGAAGCTTTCAATCCCATCCGCAGAATTGGTGGCAAGTCCGGCTGGTATTACGCGAATTGGTTATGGATACTCCGTGGATGGATGGACAATCTGGTCGGAGGAGTCGGCATGAGACGAGGACGAAACGATCCAGATAGCTTGAATGTCGGTGATATCTTGGACTGCTGGCGTGTTGTAGCCATTACTCCCAATCACTGCCTGCGTCTAGTCGCAGAGATGAAGCTACCGGGCCGTGCAAATCTTGAATTCGAAGTGGTAGCAGATTCTGCTGGCTCAGTCATTCGGCAGACAGCCACATTTGATCCATTAGGATTGTTCGGTCGAGCCTATTGGTACACCGTGCTTCCGTTTCATCACTTTATATTCGCTGGAATGTTGAAAGGCATTGCTGCCAGAAGCAATACAAAAAACTGAGTGCGCATAATCTCACATTTTGTAATCAAGCTTTCAACTGGAGAAATATTATAGCTTCTGGATTAACGCGTTGACATTCGTCTCATCATCCGCACCATCACCAGCCTGTTGTAGCGTTGGGCCAGTATACAAGGTATATTTGCGGCAACTGCATACAAAGCCATCAACCAGCACGCCCACGGCGGATTCCAGGTGAAAAAAATCGGTAAAAATAAGATCATGCACCAGTGAGCCATCTCGGCGCGGCGTGTCTCCACCAGAAACATTTTGATATAGCTGCTCTCGCGACTTTCTAAGTGCTTTTTTGCAATGCCTCCCATCCATGGAGCTCCATCCGGCAAAAGGGATTTCCATCGTTTGATCCTGAACCACTTCTTGTACAACTCACCGTCCATCTCCCAGGATCGTCTTCTCAAAAGAAAGTTGTCGTTGGCAAAGTAACTCATCGGCAGGCTGATTGCTATCTTTGCAACCAGAATATGTATGATAGGCCAGCCTATGATGTTCAACGTCCAAATTAGTGCTGTCATAGCTTCCGTCCACGCCACTTGACTTGAATCTTGAATGCACGGCGGTAAATAGATTGCGCGAAGATCACAAAATAAAACAACAATGGAACAGGATAAAAAATGCACGTAAGCAATCGATAGTTGCCTATCTGCCGCGCCAACCAACACAACTGGATCGCAAAACAAATGTAGAGCAAGGCAAAATAACCGCGCCACGGCCAGGGCGCAAGAACAAACAGAAGAAAAGTGCCTATCAGCGTGGAAAGCCAAAGTATCGATGTGGCAAGCAGTGCAGGTTCCGATGCAGCTGCCCCATCAACGAACGCTTTTGACCAGCCCTCCTGAAGCTGAGCGAAACCATCGGGAAACATTCTGAAGTTAAGCACTCCGCGCCCACCAATACACTCGCATCTTCCGCCAATTGCATTGATACGTGAAGAAATCGCAAGGTTCTCAAGGATGGACCGGCGCACACTGCTGTGTCCCCCACTTGCGTTATAACTTTCCCTAGAAATGAGCAGGGACTGCCCAAAGAGCTTCGCTTTCCCAATCATTCCAAATCCACCGGCGCCCATTGCCATCAGAAGGTTGAAGAAAATTGAGAGTTCTTCATAGGGCTTTTCCATGATGTGATAGGGCAGCAATGACAGAACAGTTCCACTCTTGTTGCGTGCCCCATAATACGAAGCAAGCTTCTCGTACCCACCATTCGCAAAATAGGTGTCAGCATCAAGAAAGAACAGCACCTCTCCCTTTGCATGATTTGCGCCCTGCTGACAGGCCCAGGTCTTGCCAGTCCAACCTGCGGGCAACTCTTCGGACGACACAACCTTGGCATCGAATGATCGCGCCACAGCTGCAGTTAGATCCTGAGACGCATCGTCGACTACAATCACTTCGTCTGGTTGTGCCTTCGATTCCTGTAGCGACCCGAGCAATATAGGCAGGTTCCGTTCTTCATTCCGCGCAGGAATAATAATGGAAATCTTGTGCTCTGAATTGCTCTTTGCCGCGCTGCAATGAGGCACTCGCCACATCAGCATGAATGCAAGCGGCAGTCCTGCGCAGCAAATCAAAAACAACCAGATCATCTGCGTTCAGCCTCATTTTGTTCTCTGATCATGCGCGCAACATGCTGGCCGCTCAGTGTCACCATCGGCATGCCACCGCCAGGATTCACACTGCCACCGACAAAAAATAGATTGCTGTATTGCGGGCTCCGCTTAGGTGCCTTGAAAGCAAAGTTCTTTCTCCGGTCGCAAACTACGCCATAGATTGATCCGCAATTCGATGCGTATCGCTCCTCTATATCAAACGGCGTCCAGAAGTCTTCAACCACAATGTGCTTGCGTAGATCGGTTAGCCCCATTCGCTCGAGTTTGTCCAGGCAAAGTTCCTTGAGCTCCAGGTAGTCTTCCCGCGTAAACGGATTCTTCTTGTTGATATATGGTATGTGCGGCAGTATCTTGATGTTGTCGCAGCCTACCGGAGCCTGTGATGGATCGGTGCGAGTTGGCGCAACCAGGTAAATCGTTGGATCGTCAGGCAGCTTTTTTTCACGAAACACACGGTGAAAGTGAGCATGCTGATCTTTCGAATAAAAGAAATTATGGTGCGCCAGCTGCGGGTAGATGCGATCCAACCCCAGGTGCAACACAATCCCCGAGCACGACGGCTCAAAGCGTTGAAGCTTGCGCACCACCCTCTCCGGCTCATTGAGTAGATTTTGCGTCGCAGGAATCACTTCCATATTCGAGACCACAAAATCGGCATCGAATTTCTGCTCTGCGCCATCAGGTGTCGTTGCCAGCACGCCCGTCACCGTCTTTGTGTTCTTCTGAATCGTTAGAACCTTGTGACCGAGGCGGACCTCGACTCCCACCTCCTGCAGCCGTCTTTCATACGCGCGCGCCAACTGATAGAGGCCGCCGCCAACATACCAGAGCCCAAACTCCAACTGGATATTTGGCATCAAGTTCATGAACGCTGGAGAGTCGGAAGCTGACGAGCCCACATACTTGATAAAGTACTCAAACGTGTCCCGCAAGTATTTGTTCTTCACGCGCCGATAAATACTTGAAGACATCGAGCGAAGATAATCCAGATTGTGTGCATCCTTGCCGCTATAAAACTTGATGAATTGCCAGAATGTGTCAAACCCCTGTCTCAGATAGCCGCGCTCTACAATCTCATATTGCATGCGGGAATAATCCAGGAATCGCTCATATTCTTCAAACGTCCCCGCACCAAACGGCGCCAGCTCAGCACGCATGCGTTCTTTATCTTCATATAGATTGAGTACAGTACCATCATCAAAGAAATTGCGCCACTGAGGATCAACTCGCTCAAGTGAGATGTAATCCTCAAGCCGCTTGCCATCTCCTTCAAAAATCGGACGAAAAATCTGTGGAAGTGTAAATATCGAAGGGCCCAAGTCAAACTTGAAACCTCTTTCCTCATGAATATTGAGCTTGCCGCCAAGATGGTTGTTCTTTTCAAGCAAAGTTACATCAAAGCCGCTCTTCGCTAGCAGGATGGCTGCGGACATTCCGCCCAGCCCAGATCCTATTACTACAACTTTTTTATTCGTCTTCATCAAATTCATCCTTCAGTAAACCAACCGTATTGATATCGTTGTATCCGTCTCGCCCACGTTAAATGCGCACTCTTTGAAGATGGGCGGGCCAAAATGTGGTTTGGGATTATTGGATGCACCTAGCGGCTCCTTCGGAATACCCATCAATCCCATGTCCAGTTTGTGATTTCCATTCAAGTCCTGATAGACGCTGACCGCATACTGGCCAGGAGGTAGTTCGCCCGCATCAATAGGAACCACGTTACCCGGCTGAAGTGCCGGAACAAATCCACCTCGATAAGCGAGCGACTTGTTGTTGGGAAATCCATCTGGCATAGAAAACACAAGATAAGCGATCTCACCAAGTGTATTCGCAGGAGGAGTCACCAGAATCTTCAAGTGTGCCATATGCGCTGCCTGTGGCACCGCTGCATTCGTGATCTGGGTGCAGAGAAGCACTATGAAGAGAATGCGTCCCAACCAACCAATCACGCCCTTCATGCCGTGTCGAAAGACAAGCAATTTTCGCAAGACTTCAAATGTCTTGCGCGTAAAAGGAAACCAATTCACTTCGCGTTTGATTCGATCACTGGCAATCATCAAACTCTTGATGCGTGAAAAAGCATAGAGCCCTTGAGGGCCATGGTAGCGCCCATGCCCACTTTGTTGATTGCCTCCAAACGATGCGTAAGGATTCGCGATATTTCGGATCACGTCATTGACTGCGCATGTGCCTGCATTCAATCTCCGTGCAACGCGTCTTCCCCGTTCACGGTTACCCGTCCACACACTCGCACTCAACGCAAACACTGACGAGTTGGCCAGGGCTACAGCCTCGTCTTCATTTTTAAACGGCAGCACGCAAACCACCGGGCCAAATGTCTCCTCAACCATCAATCGCGCATCTGCGGTCACTTCGCTGAGAATGATCGGCGAACCGCCATCGATCACCCCGTTCTCCGGCAGATGCAGCGTTGCGCCTCGATGGACAGCATCCTCAACTTGCGATCTGAGCAGATCCAAACCCGGGCCATCAGGCAGCGGACCAAAATCTGAATCTGCCGATGAGCCAACGCGTAACTTTCGCGCCCGTTCAATGAATTTGTCCAAAAAACTCTTGTAGATGAATTGCTCCAGGTAAAGCCGCTTGATTCCAACGCAAACCTGTCCTGCATTTGAGAAGGCTCCATACGCAACGCCTTCAAGCGTCCGTTCAATTCTGCAATCGGCAAAGACTAGCGCCGCATCCTTCCCACCTAATTCAAGCACTGCAGGAATCATCAACTCCGCTGCACGCCTGCCTACTTTGCGCCCATGCTCACTGCTCCCTGTAAAGAAAACCATATCCGGTCCCGCATCAAGATATCCTGCGCTAATCTCGGGAGGCTCGCAGGCAACCTGAACAATTCCTTCTGGAAGTTCGGCTTCCCTGCATAAACTCTCAATCAGGCTTGCCACATGTGGAGTTCTTTCAGAACATTTCAGAATCACTGCATTGCCGGCAAGCAGTGCGGAAATCATCGGCACAACAGAAAGTTGAAAAGGATAGTTCGACGGCGCATAAATCAGCACCACGCCATGCGCTTCATATATCTCGCTGAATCTTGTGCCCAGATATAAAATTCCAGGTTTACCCACTTGCTTCTCTTGAAGCAAGCGGCAGGCATTTCTTTCGTAGTAGCGCATTTGCTCAAGAGTCACCAAAATCTCGCCGGCCAATGCATCCAGTGGTACTTTGCCGCACTCCTCGCAAATCACCTCGGAGATATGCTGCGTCTGTCGGGCGATGAGCACTCGCAACCTCGCCAATTCTCCTGAGCGCGCGGCAACGCTGCGCTGAGCCCAAAGCACCTGCGCAGTCCGCGCCTTGTTCATTCGATTCGATAAAGTTTCTTGACTCATGATTGTTCAACCGCCGTCATCGGCTTCGCCGCCGCATAATCAAAGTCTGCATGAATGACCGCATCATTGCTGGTGTTGGGAGAGCCGCATATCAACTGTCAAACCACTTAGCCCTGCTTCAACAATCACAAACTCTCTAGCGTTCATATATCGATTTTATGCTTCAAGCACAGGTCATGCCTCAAAGCTTCAAACTAACCTCTTAAATATAAAAAAAACATTCTTAAAGTTTGATCGGACGCAAATTACATTGCCCCATTCAACAGAATTCACTCTTTCGCAACTTCAACCGAACCATCCGTAAGCCATTTTTTGTAAATTGGCTTCAATTTGAACAACTTTAGAAATTTACGATTGACGAGTAGCTGCGAAGAACAGGCCAATACCAATCTCGCCTCACTGGCCAGTAGGCCTTTTCGCGCGGCGCGCTCTACCACTGACCAACAGCAATCCCTGTATGCGCGGTCCTAATAAGTATAGGAGTCGTAGTGGCGACCAGGAACGGCTTTCAAGCAACTCATATTCCTATTAAGCCAACATATTATTGGTTTAACATCATGCAGAAACGGCAAAATCGACTGAGTCGACCACCTTTACTAAATTTTCATGGAATTCTCCAGGTTTATGATCAACACTCCTTCCAAGTCGACCCATAGAAATCTGCAGACTGAGCTGTGGTCACTTAGTAGCGTTCGAGCCAAATGCGATTCCCACCGACTTCAGAAATTCTGTTGGAGGTGTTCCTCCAGCAAAAATCCAGACAAAATCACTCGGAATTTCGCGGAATGAGTTTTCTGTCTCCATGATGGTTTTACCTATTGAAAACTCCGTCGGCATTGAGTTGAAAATAACTTCGAGCTTGCCAGTGCGCATATGTTCGTCAATGCGCTTGGCGTTGCGATCCTTGAGACGCGAAAATTCTCCACGGCGATAGGAGAGAGTGACATGATTACCTTGCTGGCGTGCAAGTCCCATAGCAGCTTCAACCGCGCTGTCACCGCCACCGACTATGAGAATGTTCTGATTGGTATAGTGATCCGCTTCAATCAGGCGATAGAGCACGTGCGGCAGTTCCTCGCCCTTAACGCCCAATTTGCGTGGAGTTCCAGCACGGCCCTGTGCGAGTACAACAGTATGCGCGCGGAAAATATTATTTTGAGTCTTGACGTGAAAAAGATTGTCCGCTTCTTTGTGCACTGTTTCAACGCTCTCGCCCGTACGGATATTCAAATCCGCTCGCCTCATCACCTTCTCCCAGAATGCCAGCAACTCTTCTTTGGTGAGTGTGGTTTTGCGAAATTGTCCATAGAGCGGGAACTCAACCGGACTGGTCATCACCAGTTTTTGACGAGGGTACTTGACTACCGTACCGCCAATTTCTTCGCGTTCCAGTGTAATGGCTTTCAGACCGTGTTCAGCCGCGCGCAGGCTGGCGCTGATGCCTGCAGGACCTGCACCAACAATCAGCACATCGTATACATCAGCATCCGATGCGCCATTGCGCAGCGCGCTGATGCGACTCGCAATGGCATCAACACTATCGCGTCCTTGATTGACAGCATTTTTTATGAGCGCGAGTCCGCCGAGTTCACCTGCAATGAAAAGATTTGAAATGCTGCTCTCCATCTCCGCAGAGATGTATGGCAGATCAAGCTTCGCGCTGGCAGTAGCCATCACCATGGTAATTGCGCCCACCGGACACTCTTCAGCGCAGAGGCTGTGTCCAATACATTTGTGCGCGTTTAGAATTGAAGCCTTGCCGTTGATCAGCGCCAGCACGTCTCCTTCAGGACATGCTGCAACGCAGGCGCCGCATCCGATACAGTAGTCTGCCTGAATCTGCGGATGCTGAGCACGTGGTCCATCAGAGAACATCGGACCGCGTGCCTTTGCAGCGCGTGCCTTGGCTTCCTTGCGTTTGTTGGCCAGCCAATAAGGTACGACAAAGAAGAGCAGCACTGCACCGGCGATGATCCAGGAAAAAAGTGTTTCCATTCGTTATTGCGTCCCCGCTGTCATAAATCCAAGCCCGAACACAACAAAAATGTGCATGACCGCCAACACGGCAAATGCATAGCTGAAGGGGCGGTGCACAACATGCCAAAGATGAAAGACACGCTGTGTGTGGTTGAGAAAAAGAATGCGCCTGGAGAGCGATGCTTTTTGCCTAACCAGATGAACCACGTGCTCAACATCAGCATTTGCGCTGCGAAGAAATCCACCTAAGGAAAACGGATCCAATCCGAATTTATAAGAGGCGCGACGCAGCGCTGCAATCTGAAACGGAAGTCGCAGATCGAGCAAGAGCATCTCACCAAGAGCAAGCAAAGGCCCAATGCTGCGAATGTGTTCCGGCGATGGAACATTGAGCACTCCTTTGAGCTGATCGCTGGAGTAGATGGATTGATCAAGCAGTGCGTTTGTGAGTTCTAGTTCGTTCGCCTGCAATTCCCCCAGTGAAAGTTCCGCAGCATTCAATGAGCGCGGAATTTGCGAGTAGAGATAGCGGCCAATGATGCCACTGAGCGCAACAGCGAGCATAATCCAGAAGGCAATCCCCGCTATCCCCTGAAATTTGAACGACGCATGGAAGGCAATCACAATAGGCGCGGAGGCGCCCGCAATGACGTGAAAATCCATCCAGTGACGCGCTGTCCCGATGCGACCCAGCCACGGAATTATCTTCCTGAACGCATAAAGAAAAATGATGCAAAGCAAAAATGTGCCAAGAAATCCAAGCTTGAGTCCAATGCTGCCGCTCGGCTTCAGCAAAGCGTGCTTATCCGAGAAAGGGCGCTCTTCCATTGGTAGCAAGTAATAGTTGGCGCCATAGACTGCCAGCGTTACAAGGAGTGCCAGCGCCGAGACAGCCGCAATACGAACGCGTATCATGTGGCCACGTTCCTTGTTCTTCTTGACGAGGGTAGCTGCAGGAACCTGCATCTGAAGAATCGACATAATTATTGCGTCTCCTTTGGCAGCGTATTTTTTTCTGATCCCTGATTGCTCTCTGACGATTTTGATTTGTCGGGATGTACTTTTACGTTCGGATCCTGCTCCGCATCAGCTGAAAATGATTTGTATGCGCTAAATACGTGCGTATTCCGCCAATGCTGCTTTGGCGTTTCCACATCTACAACTGCAAGCGTAGGAAGTATCATCTTCTCGGTGCTGCTGCCCAACCGCGTAGGTTTGTATTCAACGTGAATTGTAAGCGTGCGTAACCCAACGTCCCCCATCTCATGTAGTAGGCCGGCATCGATACGGACAACTTGACCGCTCTGCTTGTCGAGCCACGCTGTTCCTCGAAACTCAAGCGGATACTCGCGGCCACGCAAAGCCAGTGCCGCAAGTGTGCGCTTGCCCGCAATGTGCACAAAATTTACCTTCGTAGTGGGCTGGCCATCAATGAGGTCATCCCCGCCCGGTTCAAACTGAAAACTATCGCGGTAATATGGATGAAAAATCAACAACAGAGATGAGAATCCATTTGTCACTAGCATAGGCAATGGCTTGTGCTGCGCACTGGTAGATTCAATGCGCGACTCTACCAACTGAAAATCATCACCATTGCCCTGCATCATAATAAGGTAATCAAATTTGCTCCGCTCCGATGCCATTACATGGCCATTCCCTGAGAGCTTCTCCTGCAACACCGACTCGGTGCAGTGCAAGTCTGCAAGTTTGGCCAGGTATGTGACAACCTGCTGCTGCGCCCGATCTGTTGCTGGAGCTTGGCCATGCGCCCAGGCACAAACACTGACAAGCAGCAGCGCAACTGCACGCATCTTATGGATGATTCGCATGCGCTGCCCTCCGCGCCATCGCCCGATTATCAAATCGTATCCCAAACGTGCTCGTCCACTGGTTGTAATTCTGTGTCCCGCCTAATTGAGTCGTGAATGCATTCTGAAAAAAATAACGCGCACCCAAATTAGCTTCAACCATGATGTTCGCAAAATAATTGCCCGAGTTGCTCGAAAGGGTCGAAGAATAAGTCTGCTGCCCTCCCTGCAAATCCAGCATAAATTTCTCGCCCACATTTCTTGAAACTGTGACTGTACGATAATTTCCAGTTGCAAATGAACTGCTGAATTTTGAGTAGCTCACGTCAGCGCGCATCCCTGTCTTCCAGATATTCGATACAGAAGCGCCAAACATCATGTTCAACGAACTGGATTTGTCAGTTGAGGTGCTGCTGTTGCCAAGTGTGAAGTATCCTGATAAATGATATGGAAACTCAATGCGAGCGCCGCCGCTGATCCCCTGGAAGAGATACTGGTCCAGTAGCCCCGTACCCAATAGCGTTGATGAATATGTCGGCACGTCACGAAAGTATGTGTGATTGAGATCCAGCGTTACTCGCGGCACTACTTGGTAACGAATCGTCAGCAAGCTCTGCCCAAGCCCCCATTTCAATGCCGGCATCGTTGGGTTCGCGGTCGGCTGGTCAATCTGCATCGAGTGATAGATGGAAAAATTGTGCTTGTACGAGATATCGTTCTCTGTAAAAACAAAGGGTCTGTTGATGTTCCAGCTCAGCATATTCATGCCAAAACCAGTTGTGCTCGTGTAGTAAAGTTTGTCAAAGCTGCCACCATGCACATTAAAGAAAGCTCCGCCAATCTCTTGCTGCGGATTATAGTTCCAGGCGGTAGGGTCCGGTGTTGAACCAAAAAACAATCCCGTCGTTGTGCTGTCTGTCAGTTTACGTGCAACATAGCCGCCGTCAATCACCTCAAGACTGTTCGCCCACGGAATATAAAGACGCCCAACGCCCGCTGTCCAGTGTGAGTGCGGATTCACATATGTCAAGCTCATCTGATAAGTTCGGTTCATTAGATCCTGCATCGTGGGTTGCGAAGTTGTGGCTCCGGTCATCAAAGCACCACGCCAGTAGCCATTCAGATTCCAGTAGGTTCCGTGAATGCGTGAAATATCGGCACGCAATACAAGACCATATTCCGCGGAACGCGATGCACCCTGCCCAAGCCCCTGGATCATGCTCATGTCAAAGCCAATACGCCCCCGTGACTGATTGATTTCCGGAATCGCTGGTTGCGGTACTGCGTCGCGTATCTCTTCATCAAGTGGATCGCCCGTAGTGAAACTTAAAATCATCGGATAAACACGCGTGTTCCCCAGTGTGTGCTTCTCCACAATTTTTTCTACTTCGGCATTTGGCAGCGATAACACATCCTTGTCTGTAAGCTCCCTCGTCGTGGACTCAATCTCGCAAACCGCAGAAGTTGTTGCCACAGAAACAACCTTGACCCTTGCAATCACACCAGGCTCCAGCGCTGCATTTTCTTTGTCTGCCTCAAGCTTGTTTGTCGCTTGCTTCAGAACTAATTGCATTCCTTCAGACAGATCCGCATTCCGGCCCGCGTCAATATACAGATTTGTCCCGTTGATATATCTGATATGAAACTCTGTGCGTGTCGGTGCTGTTGCACTCTGTTGCATAGCTGCTTGTTGACCATCACAATTCGCGGAAACAATTACAACCAGTGTAAGGAGTAGTTTTCTCATCTATCCGCCACCTCCTCCTGACGCGTGGCAAGCGTAGCAATTGATACTGTTGTAGACATAACCCTGTACTCCGCTATGTTTACTGTCAGTTGATGACTTGCTATGGCAGTTCGTGCATGTGAATACTGTGTAGTCGTTTGAGTTCGTATGGCATGTGGCGCATACTCCGTTGGCTCCGCCATGATTCGTTGGGAACCACGTGTGGTTAAATGTTGCACCCAGCCACGATGTAGTGTTGTGACAAACTGCGCACGTTGTCGGGAAGCCTGCTGTGATGTGATTGGGGTTGGTCGTCGTGTTGTATTGCGTCGCATGACATGAGTAGCAATCTGTCGGCGTCCCCACATACACGTTGTTGATGTGGCACAAATTGCAGGCCACAGTCACATGTGCTCCCGTCAAAGGAAACGGCGTGTTGTTGTGATTGAATGTCGCTGGACTCCACGCCGTCGTCGAGTGACACACATTGCACGTTGTCGGTATTCCCGAGCTCGCGTGGGGTGGATTTGTCGTACTGTTATATTGCGTCACATGGCATGAGTAGCAATCCGTAGGCAGCGTTGTGTAGTTGTTATTCACATGGCAGCTTGAGCAGGGCGTGGTTACATGCGCACCTGTCAACGGAAACTTCGTGTTGTTGTGATTGAATGTGGCTGGTATCCAAGCTGTGGTCGAGTGGCAAACCGTGCAATCCGTCGGGAATCCTGACGTGATGTGATTCGGATTCGTAGTGCCGTTGAACTGAACCACATGACACGAGTAGCAATCCGTGGGTAGGGTCGTGTAATTATTGTTCACATGGCAACTCGCGCAAGGCGTGGTTACGTGCGCCCCAGTCAACGGAAACTTCGTGGCGTTGTGATTGAATGAGGCTGGAATCCAGGCCGTGGTCGAGTGGCAGACCTCGCACGTGGTGGGCAGACCCGAGGTCAGATGTGGAGGATTCGTCGTGGAGTTATATGCCGGCATGTGGCACCCAGAGCAAGCTGTCGGCAATGTGGTGTAGTTATTGTTGACGTGGCAGGTCGCACAAGGCGTGGTTACGTGCGCACCCGTCAATGGAAACTTGGTGTTGTTGTGATTGAATGACGCCGGAATCCAGGCCGTGGTCGAGTGGCAGACCTCGCAGGTGGTTGGCAGACCCGAGGTCAAATGTGGAGGATTCGTCGTGGAGTTGTAGGCCGGCATGTGGCAACCAGAACATGCAGTTGGTATCGTCGTGTAGTTGTTGTTGATGTGGCAACTGGCGCATGGAACCGTCAGGTGCGCTCCAGTCAGTGGAAATGGTCCCGTCTGATGGTTGAACTTGGCGTTCAACCAGTTGTCCATCGAGTGGCAAGTATCACAGGTAGTGGGAAATTTCGCAGTCACATGGTTGATGACGGGAGTCTGATAATCCTTTTGATGGCACGTGTAACATGCCGTTGAGAGTCCTACAAACTGACCCACAGCCTCGTTCGTGTGACACTGCTCACACTCTACCAAGACATGAGCGCCAACCAGTGGAAAGCGGTTATCGTGATTCTGGATTGCGCTGGTCGACACTTGCCAACCCTTTACCGTATGACATTGTGCGCAGTTGGCGCCAAATTTGCCACGGTGAATATCCGCGTGGCAATCCGCGCAGTTCTTGCTTACGTTCTTGAAGTTCAGACTAGTGTGGCACTTCATGCACGCGACCTTCTCGTGCATGCCACGCAACGGATACCCAGTGCTTTCGTGCTTGAACTCGGGCATGGAGCGAATCGGCTTCCAACTCAACTTGGTATGGCAATCCTGGCACGGCATCGTCATGGCTCCGTGCGGATTGGTCACCTTGGCACGCGGACTCTCCTGCGTCCCCCCTGTCTGCTGTTGCGCGGCGATGCCCGCCATCAAGGGCAGCATCCCAGCTCCAATCACCACCAGCCATCGTTTCCAATCCATGGATCTCTCCGGCACTCAACAAAAGTTACAGCTCCAAAAACGACTACTCGAAAGCGTTATGAAGCAAAATCGTTCAACATAATGTCAGCCAAATCAGTAGTCAACTACAAGCAACCCCGGCAACAAAAGGCAATGCAGATATCACCTTATCGACGATTAATAATTTTCTTAGTAAGCGGAAATAATCGAAAATGACATGTTTGACATTTTTGGAGTACATCACAGTTTCGATTGCAGGTAAGTCATTTTCGTTATGAAAAAAATACATGCCCTTGCGCGTCCGTGCCGTATTACAGCCCACGGTTGCTCGCATTAGCTGCATCTTTGGGTACGTTCGTACCGTGACAATCGGCACACACGCTCGTTGTCGGCTTGTAGAAAAGTACAAGATTGCCATCAACCGTCTTTTTATTTACATGGCACGCAGAACAGCGGACATTCTGGTGCCCGCCCTTGAGCGAGAAACTAGTCTTCTCATGATCAAAGAGCGATGGTTTCCACTTCGTGCTGTTGTGACACGAGGCGCAATCGCTCGCTTGCGCTCCAAACTGGTCCGAATGCGGATTCTCATGGCAATCACTGCAGCGCATGGACGCCTTGCTGAATTCAACATGAAGCATCGTATGTTCCATGTTCGGCGGCCGGTGGCAATCGATGCATACAACCGCTCGATGCGCGCCTTCCAGAACAAATTTCGTTTTTGCGTGATCAAACTTGGTAAGATCGCTCCACTCCTTCGTCGAGTGACACACCTCGCATCCTGCCGGTTTTCCCTGCGCGTTGAGTGTCTTCATCCGATCGGCAAATTGTCCATGATGAATATCATCATGACAACTCGTGCAACTCAAATCTGAAAAATGATAAACCGGAATCTTTGACCCGCCCAGCGGCTTGTGGCAATCATTGCAAGCCACTGCAACGTGCCCGCCCGTTAACGGAAACTTCGTCTTCTGATGAAGCACCAGCGTCATCGTCGACTTCTTGAAACTGCTGCCGTTATGGCATTGCTCGCAACGGTTCCGCCATGGCTCGCCCGCAAATTGTCCCTTGTGCACATCCTCATGACAATCAATGCAACGCGCAAACTTCACCCTGTACAGCGTCTGCTTGCCTGCAGGCTTGTGGCACGATTCGCACTTCACATTCGCATGCGGCATCACCAACGGAAATCCCGTCTTCGCATGATCGGCCACCTTGTACGTCGTCGGCTTGAAGCCGTCCACCGTGTGACAGCTCTCGCACTTGCCACCATCAGCGCGCTTGGCAAACTGTCCACCGTGCGGATCCGGCTTATGGCAATCAGCGCAAAATGCATGCGCTATCGGACTCTTGAAATCTCCCGATTTGTGGCACGTCAGGCAACTCACTTCGCGATGCTTGCCCAGCAACGGGTACTTCGTCTTCGAGTGATCAAAAGTCGATACAAACGATGTCTTCATCCAGCCACTCGTGCTGTGGCAACTATCGCAACTCTTCTTGAACTCACCCTTGTGCACATCGTTGTGGCACGACGCGCAATCAGTAAATTGCAATCCTGTGTATCGCGGCTGTCCATCGCTGCCTGGCGTATGGCACTTCGCACACGGCGTCGTTTGGTGCATCCCCGTCAGAGGATAGCGCGTCTTTGAGTGATCGAATTTCTGCGTGTCAATCTTTGCCGACTTCCAATCCGACGTCGTATGGCATTGCAGACAATTCTCTCCCAGCCGTCCCTGGTGCTTGTCCTGGTGGCAATTCACACAACTCACCGATAGCCCCATCCACGTCTGATTCAAATCTTTCCCTTGCAGCAATCCGCGCTCCGCTGCACCTATATGCTGTGCTGTATGACAACTACGGCAGCCAACGTTCACGTGCTTCCCGTCCAGCACATACCCGGTCTTCGCGTGGTCAAACCCCTTCGTTGAAGGATCCCAATGCAGCAATGCAAAATTCTCGCCATTGTGGTCTGAGTGGCATTTGACGCAACTCGAATCCTGCGGCCCTGATTGCGGATACGTCGCGTGAAGCCCCTTGTGTTGCTGTATCTCCGTAGCAATTTCCTTATGGCACTCCGTGCATCGAAACGCCTGCGACCGGATGGATACTGCATGGCACTTGATGCAGTTCGATGAGCCATTCATACTCTGATGCGCACGCGCCAGTGGACCCGGGGATATCTGTGCATGCACGGCAAACGAAAAATAGAGTCCAAGAAAAATTGCAATTAAGAGTTGCGATTTTCGCAGCGAATACCAACGCTGGCCGTGTCCGCATTCGGCTTGCAACAGCGAATCGCAATCAACTTCAATCTCGGGTTTGTGTTCGTTCCTCACCAATTCCAACTTGCCTATTACAAATGAGGTTGTAGTTGCCTGATTATTGTCTGTTTGAATGCCTCTTCAGACTGCCGCGTTTTTGCTTGGACGAACTTATCAGTAAAAAGATAGTTAAAGGTAGGCCAATAAAATCACGATGTCTACGATCTAAATAAATTAATATGACGCATTTGTCACTCAAACGTCTACTTTACTTCGCCTCAACTCAACTTCAGTGCAAGAATATCGAGCATTAGTCAAAGATAAAAAGTTGGAAGATTTTCATGTAGTAATCACAATCCATCCCCTTGCTGGTCACGCATTAACTTGCCTTATTAGAAATATTTCTCTGAAATCTTGTGCCAACGCAACAGATGTAGTGATAAAAAATGATGAATTTAGAAATCAGCACTGGCAATCGGTTTGCCCCGACTTTTTGTATCAGCTCTTATGAGTGTAGCTGCGCACAAAGAAACAGTGTCAGGGCACGGGGAAAAGCCATACCCTTGACCAGTTGCTATTGCAGTAAAGTGCATGGAATTCCTGATCGCAAGGATAGACAAATGGCAGGCCCGCCCATTGCGCTGGTCGGGCCTGCCATTTATGGCCTAAAGAAAGATAACCTGCTTTGACTCACTGATCATCTGGATAAAGCTTCCCACGCCTACATAATCGATCCCGGGGTACTCAATCATCTCTTCCTCTTTAAATCCCATGACCCCCATGGACATTTCGCAGACGTGAATTCGAACGCCGAACTCTCCAGCCTCCTTCATAAGTTGCTCAAGAGATTTGACGCCATGCGAGTTCATGACGGCGCGAATCATCTTTGGCCCGATGCCCCCCATCTGCATTTTCGAAAGCGGCAGATTATGAGAGCTGCGGGGCAGCATCCAGCCGAACATCTTGTCTATGAACTTTTTGGGCGGAGATTTTTTTGGATCGCGCAGTGCTGCCGTTGCCCAGAAGGTGAAAAACATATCTACCTCAATGTCGTATGCAACCGCACCGAGTGCAATGATGAAAGCGGCAATCGTATTATCGAGATTGCCACTCAGGAGGCCGATTGAGAGTCGGTCATTTCCGGCGGAGAGTTCAAGCGCATCGACGCGCTCCTTCAATTGTTGAACAGCCTGCAGAATATCGCCTTCGATAACTGTGTCGGACATGAAATGTTTCCTTTCGATGCAGTGAATCAAATACTAGAGTTGTGCGTCGGCCACAACCGATTGTGCGGCAGGTGCATGACGCCATGAAAACAAAACAAGCGCAAGCGTGCGATAAAAGGCATGAGCAAATTTGGAAAGCGGGAAAAGCGCGACCAGATCCATCGCCAGTACGACGTGGACAAAGAAGATGTCATGTCCTACTGTGTTCATCGGTAGATAGACAACTATCTCCGTAACCAGGCCAGTAAGTACCGTGGCAGCAAGCAGCACGGGAAAAAACCAATCGGCAAATGAGCTCTTGCGCCAGGGAACATCTTTTGCTTTTAACCGGCGTAGGAGAACCAGACTCAGTCCGTAGAGGCATACGATGCCGCCGATTGCACCCAGCAAGCGCATCGGATACAAAGGAGTCGCGGGAGATCCGATCGGCTTGAGTAGAAAGTCGAGGCTCGTCGCGAGCAGCATGGCGAGAAAGCCGCCCATAACAGTAGCGTGAATGAACCAAATTTGGCGATAGATTGGCTCAGTCGAATGCGGGGTTGGGTTCCCTTCTGAATCGCACTCGCGAAAGCGGCGATGCAAAATGGCCTCGGTGATAGCAGACACGACGGCACCAGGGAATGCACTCCATCTCAGATTCACACCCTCACGTCGACGCTCGATCCAGAAGCGGAAGAACATGGAACCAAGACCGCAGACGGCGCTGAGTCCGACGATGGAAAAGAGAACCACGCCGATCGCATGGATCCACCATCCCGGCAGAAAATCGAAGACTGGCAGTTGCGCGCCGGGATTTTCTTTGTTGATCAGCAGAAGACTGAAAAGGACGGAAAAGAGCGCAAAAACGAGCAAGCTTCCCCATGTCGAGCTTCCAGCAAGTCGTGCCAGGCCGGTGAAATCGTAGCGAGCAATCGCGTAGCTGCGAGCGGCAGCCATGAACTCGGCAGGGTCAGCTTCACGGGGGCACGTCTCCGTACACTCGCCGCAGGCATAGCAGCGCCAAAGGTCTTCACTCGAGAGCAACTCCGGCTCCATGCCGACCTGCGCCATTCGGATCATGCGCCTTGGAAAGCCCGTGGAGTCTTGCGCCAGTGGGCACACCGCGGTACAGTTTCCGCAGTTGAAGCAGGCGCTGACATCCAGTGTTTCACAAGCGCCGTGCTGTTTAATCTTTCGCAAAAGGGATACGTCGACCGTACGTGCCATACAAATACCTCTCCAAATCCTAGTGACCAGCTGCTGACTTTTCTTCCAGAACGACCACTGCGTAAAGCGGATAGTCGTCCTCCTCTCCGGCTTCAATGACGTTGCCATACTTGCGCATCCCGGTAATATGCCAAAGTGTTTCGTCCGTGGACATATTCAAGGCCTCGGCAATTTGCGGAACCGTGAGTGGTTTTGTTTCGATGAGTTTTTGAATCGCTTTTCGCGATGCGACCAAATGCTTCTGCGCGCTTCGCTTCGCCTCGCTGATGCCGCCGAGCGATCCGCGCAGCATTGCGAGCGCTTGCTTTTGTTCTGAGGTGAGGGTTTTCAACGCCATGTTTTTATTTCCTCTCTGGTGCCGTTGGGCGCTCTGATTTTTATTGAATGCTGACCAGCTCAGAGGAGCACTCAGGGTGCGGAATCTCCGCAGCCAGCCCCTCAATCATTGCTTCAAACTGGTCAATCCGCCAGCCATTCAGATCGATGGCGCGATGCGGACAAACGGCGACGCAAGCGCCGCACCCGACACACAGTCCGGCATTGACCTCTGCGCGGTCAACCATGACGCCATCCACTTCCACCTGCACCATCTTCAACGCGCCTTCATAGTCGCATTGCGTTACGCACCGCGCCTCTCCGCTACAGCGGGAAAGATCAACTTCGGCGACGTACGGATTCAATTCGACTTCCTCTGTGGCAAACATGGCAGCGGCTTTCGCCGCAGCCGCGCCGGCCGCAGCCAGCGTCTCGTGAACGTTCATGGGTGCCTGTGCTGTACCGGCAACGAGTATGCCGTTCACTGCGAGTTCAACAGGCCGCAGCTTGGGATGCACTTCCTGCAGGAATCCATCTTCGCCAACTGCGAGCTTCATCGCTTCAATCAACCCGGTAATCTGTCCAGGAATCATGCCCGTGCCGAGCACAAGCATATCGACGCCAATTTCCAATTCCTCTCCCCAGGTCAGCGCGTCCTTCACAATGATTCTCAGTACGCCATCCTTGCCGCGAGAGCCTGTTGCAGCTTCCACTCTGGGCGGCTCATCGCCGTTGTAGCGGAAGAAGACAACACCCTGCCTGCTTGCCTGTGTGTAATAGTTTTCTTCGCCTCGTCCATACGTGCGAATGTCCTGGTTGAAGTCGAAGACGCCGGTATGAGGGAATCTCTTGCGTACGGCCAGAGCCTGCTGCAGGATGGTCGTGCAACAAGTACGCGAGCAATATGTATTCAGTGCCCCGTTCGGCGAGGGCTGGTGAATACCATCGATTTGACGGCTGCCGACACAATGCAGAAATCCAATGTTGCGTATTGCCTGGCCGCAATAAGTTAACTGCTTTGCATCGCCGGAAAGCGATTGCATGTGTTGGATAAACTCAGGTAGAGTCAGAACACAGGGTTCTGCTTTATATAGGAACTCGCCATTCTGCGGAATGTATGGTCTGTATCCAGTCGCCATGATGATTGCGCCCACTGTTTCATCCATCTTGGAAGTGCTTCCATCACTCCGTAGTGATTCAATGACAATCTTGAAGTTACCTATGAATCCGCTGACAGCGCTGACCTTGCTTGAAAGCAGAATCTCGATGTTGGATGAAGCGCGCACTTGCGTGACCAGGGCCGAAACAAATTCACTCGCATCGTGCTCGCTGGGATAGATGCGCCCGCGCTCATTCAGATGGCCACCAAGTTGGTCGGCGATCTCGACCAGAAGCACTTTGATGCCGCGTCCAGCCAGATCGGCCGCTGCCTTCAAACCAGCGATGCCGCCACCGATGACGAGTGCGCGGCGATGATTGGGTAACTTGATTTTGTCGAGTGGTTGAGCGAGTCTGAGCTTTCCGACCGCAGCAGCCACCATCCTGATCGCCTTAGTAGTGGCACCTGCAGGATCATGCTTGTGAGCCCAAGATGCCTGCTCGCGGATATTGACATGCTCATAGAGATAAGGGTTCATGCCTCCACGGGAGACTGCTCCGCGAAAAGTCTGCTCATGAAGAAATGGTGAGCAGGACGCAACGACGACGCGGTCGAGATTCTCCTGAAGAATGTCATCGCTGATAAGATGCTGCCCTGGATCTGAGCAGACGAAGGTATGCACCTTGGCAACACAAACGCCAGGGATGAGCCGCGCGGTCTCGGCGACTTTCTCGACATCAACCACGTCGGAGATGTTTCCTCCGCAGCGACAGATGTAGACGCCAACCTTGAGTTGCGGTGTCACGCCATCGTGCACATGCGCGATTTCAGGCTTCAGGTGCAAAGTTTCCATCGGTCCTTTCGCTATCTCGATCTGTCTTTGGACATGTGCCTCTTCATCGCGCCCCGGTTCTCCGCACTCGAACTCTGCCAGATCTTTCTCATGTTCTTGCTGCTTCTTCTCTTGATCGCTCATAACCTGCCTCTTCATATTCATTGCTTGAATTTCCCCCCTGTTCAGTGCTCAACCAACCAATACAGGTGAGCGCTTCTGGAAGAGGTACTGGCTCACCTGCATCGCTGCAGCGCCGGCCTCCGCAATGGTATCGACGATGTCCTTCGGGCCTGCTGCCGCTCCCGCTACAAATATTCCTGGTGCGTTGGTGATTGTAGGAGCAGTCAGCATCGGCGTTTCTACAAAGCCGTCGCTCGCACATGTCACAGGCGTATCTACTGTGGGATTCCATCCGGGAATCATGCCCTGTGCCAGCACCACAAGATCGTGGCGATGTTCTTGCAGCGGATTCAACGCATCCTCGGTGCTTTCAACATGCAATGACAGATCACCACTGCTGACCGGCTCAATGCGCGCCACCTTGCCGCGCGCAAAGTTGATCCCCATCGCCTTGGCGTTTTGATAGAACTGCTCGTATCCTTTTCCGAAGGCGCGAATGTCCATGTAGTAGATAGTGATATCAGCCAGCGGAAGCGATCCGGAAAGCAGCATCGCCTGTTTGATCGCATACATGCAGCAAACCCGCGAGCAATAGGGAACGCCAATGGACTCATCGCGTGAACCCGCGCACTGCACAAATGCTACTGAGGTCGGAATCTTTCCATCAGAGGGGCGGAGAACGCGTCCATATGGCCCATGTGGCGCCAGAAGCCGCTCCAGCGTCAACGAATCAATAATATTTTTGTTTCGATGCGCGTTGTATTGCGGCTTCAAATGGATATCGTTCAGCAGAAATCCTGATGCCACAATCACCGCATCGGTACGAATGGTCAGGCTGCGCGGTTGTTGGTCATATTCAATCGCATCGGTCGGGCAGACGCGTGCGCAGGTGCCGCAAGTTCCGCAGTGCTCGGCATCGAGAATCGCCTTCTGTGGAATTGCATTCGTAAAAGGAACTGCTATCGCGCGAACCGTTCCCAGCCCCCGCTCGAAGGGATCCGGATACTCCGAGTCACATGCGTACTCGCACTGACGGCAGCCGATGCACTTGTCGAAGTTCACATACGTTGGCTTCTGCAATAATTCAACGCGGTGCATTCCGTCAGCTGACTTAATCGCCTTAACTTCAGTGTTGGTGAGGATCGTAATATTCTCGTGATGCGCAGCCGCTGACATCTTCGGCGTCGTTATGCAGCTTGCGCAATCTAATGTAGGGTAGACCTTGCTCAGCGCGATCATGTGCCCGCCAATGCTGGGTTGGCGCTCGACAATGAGCACCTTCAGCCCCTGGTCCGCCAGATCCAGGGCTGACTGAAGACCCGCGATCCCGCCTCCGACAACGACTGCATCCGGTCTGTATTCTGAATCGATTTGCATATTCATCGCATTCCTCCCTGCATTGCTGCCTCTGGTCGTGGGAAGCGTGCTGAAGCCTGAAGACGTCCCACGGATTGAAGGCGCAACTCTTCCGCCAATTTCCTGTCCACCGGGCCAAGACGCTGCAGATGATCGCTGAGCAGTGCAACCTCTTTGAGAAATGCCTTGATGCAAACCGTGCAGATGGCCGTCAGCCGGATGCGTTCGTAACCCAGCCCCCCAGCACTCATCTGGGAGGTCAGTTGGTCGATGCGTGCAGCCAACCGGTCATAGGCGCCATGATAGGGGCAATCGGATCCGCAGGCTGCAATGAGAATGCCGTCGATCCCCTCCGCATAGGCTTTGAAGTAGAAGTCCTCTGGAAATAGCACCGGCGAAAGCACGCGCAGAATATAAACATTGGAAGGATACTCCTGGTGCGCTTTGCCTACTGCGTCTGCGCCCGGGTAGGCGCATTTCTCCGTTGCTAAAACCAGTATCTTGGGAACGAATGGTTCGCTCATACGTATCCTCATTCGACATTTTCATTTGTAAAAACAATGAAAGTTCTACCGGCCCGGATGGGACGGCTCACTTTCGTTCACGTTTCCTAAAACTACTTCTTGCGACGCACGAAGATACGATCATGACCTTCGGCCTCGATCAAACCGAGAAACTCGTGGCCCATCTTGCCCGCCCATGCAGAAATGTCTTTCCGTGAGCCCTTGTCATTGGATTTGATCTCCATCGTCTGCCCCACCTTCACCGCGCCTATCGCCTTCTTCGCCTCCAAGAGCGGGCCGGGACATGCTGTTCCACGTGCGTCGATTACTTTGTCTGCTGTTAAAGATTCAAGTACTTCTGTCATTGAATTGCTCCTGTCTGAAATTCTGAAACCGGTGCTGCCGGTCTCAGGCGGGTTGTAGAACTCTGGTTGTCTTTTGATGCCGTGCTGGTATGGCCACATCGTTAGTTTCCTGTTGCATACGTTCTTGCAATGCTTCACGGATCATGTGCATGGCTTGCGCAAAGCGCGGATCAGCAATCCGGTAATAGACGCTTTGCGCCTGCTTTTCCGATATCACTGCACCTCTATCTCTCATTAACCGTAAGTGCTGCGAGGTGTTCGTTATCGAGAGATCCGCATAGTTGGCAATCTCGGTTACAGTTCTTGGCTGATACTGCAGCGCGCACAGAATGCGCATCCGCGTGGCATGGGCAAATATAGTGAAGAAGCTGCCCAGCAATTGGCAGGACGCATCGTTAATTTTCTTCTCCACCACTTGCTCCTTATTCTCGTACTTGCGTAACTACGCAACTACAATAACGAACTTTTATTTCCCCGATTCGCGTACTGCAATTTGTCTCGCCTTTTCCCAGTTGCAGTACGCGCAAAGCCATCCAAACTGAAGCTAGAAACTCCTTGCCACGCCGATGGTCAGTGAGTTTTCTGACATTTTGCTGGTGACACTGGTGCCGGGTATTGGACCTGCCCCGGAGATCCACGGACCGGTGATCGAATTCTGGAAGGCATGATAGTAAGCGATGTCGACTTCCCACGTCTTGTTCAACTGCTGACGCAATCCGCCTGAAAGATGATTTTGAACAATCGCCGGTGCCGGTGAATTGAAGAAGGAGTACTTGGCTGGAACCGGATTCTGTGAGAAGTTGTAGCCGACGATGAGCTTGGTTCCGCGCGCAACCAGCTGTTGGATGCCGCCGCCAATCGCCCAGATGTTTGTCCAGCCGAAACCTGTGACTGCTCCGTATTGGTTGTAACCGACTGAATCGAACCCGGCAGTGTTGGCGTAGTTGAACCAGCGCGCGTCGATGCCGATCTTGGTTTTGGGGCTTGGAGAAATTCCAACACCCATGCTGATTATCTGGGGAAGATCCATCTTGAAGGTCAACTTGTGAGAAACTCCGGTGAGGTCCTTGCGATACCAATTGAAGTTCTGGAACCATACGGGCGTGTGATAGGAAACTCCGAAACCGAATTTCTGATTTGCCTGATACTGCATCCCGACACTCATTCCAAAGCCAAGTGCTGGTGCATTGTTACCGGCTGAGAGATAGTAGGGCATGCTGCTGCCCGCCGTGACCGGAACGGAGAACGGAGCCGGAATCACTTGCAGCATTGAGAGTGACGGAGCTACTGAAAATCCTACTGCGAGCTTCTCAGTGACCAGCCGCGACATTCCAAACGGCACTTCAAGCAGCATATAGTTCGAGCGAATGCGCCCGAATCCGAAACCATTCGGCGCCTGAGGGGTCAAAATCGGATTCGAGAAATTTGTGTTCTGGTCATAATTCACGCCAAATCCGCTGATAGCCAGCATGGCCAGGTGATAGGCGTTCTTGCTGCCCTGCGGGTGATAAACATACGAGAGTCCAGGCATGAAAGACAGATCCCGATGACTGACCGTTGTACCGGAAAGTGTGCCTGCTGGCATTCCAGATCCAAATGCGTTTGCCTCAACCGTGCTTGAGAGGCTGCGCCACGGTGCAAAAAGTGTGCCATGAATTTCAATGCGGCGTCCTGCAATACGCACGGTGCAGGCGGGGTTCCATGCAATAGAGCCCGTGGCATCGAGGCAGAGCCCTGTATCTGCGCCCCCCATTGCCTCATTCACTGGACCGGCGCCATGCAAGAAGTGACCATCCGTTGCACGCAAGGCAACGGGCCAAAGAATGATCAGCGAGATTGTCAGTAAAAGGCTTGTAAGCGATTGGCTCCAACGAATCTTCATACTCTTCATGAATCTATCCCCGAGAATCCGTCTGGAATCTGCCGCTCATTTGGCTCGACAGGAACGGTACCCGGGAAACATATAAGCACTTCACAGGCCAAAATTAATCTGTTTAATATCTATGGTTTGTAGATTTTACCCCAACCGGTTGTAGCTTTATGTTGCAACGTATCGCTGCATGCTGAAACATAATGCAACTTCGACTGAAGGAATTAAATCAGTTGCAACTCACGCATCCTGCGCCATAGCGTAACGCGGCTAATGCCTAACGCAGCAGCGGTTTCTGCCTTCTTCCAGTGATGTTTTTCCAGCTCCTCACGCAATCGCTCAGCATCAAGTCCCATCGCATTGGGAAGAGTATGGCTCGGTGCGTCGTTCGCATGTGCAACAGGCCGTTCCACGGTGGAGCCATAGCCTGCAACATTTGAGCTAAGCGATGGCTCTTTGATCTCGTCAGGTAGATCGTCCGGCAGGATTGTCTCCATGCGCGCAACAGCCACAGCATATTCAATGACATTCGCCAGTTCGCGCACGTTGCCGGGCCAGGAGTAATCGAGGAACATTCGCATCGCCTGGGGCGAGACTCTACGCACCAGGCCCTTCTGCGCCGTAACTCGATTGAGAAGATGTATCGCCAAAGGTGGAATGTCTTCGCGGCGCTCGCGCAAGGGCGGCAATTCGATGGGCACCACACATAACCTGTAAAAAAGATCCATGCGCAATTGACCAATGCGCAGCGCCTCGCGCATATCAATATTTGTCGCGGAAATAATGCGGGCGTTGGTGGTGCGCGTTACGCTTTCCCCCACCCGTTCATACTGGTGCTCTTGCACGACGCGCAGCAACTTGACCTGCAACTGCGGTGGCAGCTCGCCGATCTCATCCAGAAAAAGTGTTCCGCTCGTGGCCAGTTCAAATCGCCCGATGCGATCTCGCACTGCACCCGTAAAGGCTCCGCGTACATGACCGAAGAGCTCCGATTCAAGAAGATCAGGTGGAAGCGCGCCGCAGTTGACCGCAACAAAGGGCCCACTGCTGCAAGCCGAATTCTGGTGGATGGCGCGCGCAACAACTTCCTTCCCCGTGCCACTCTCACCGGTAATCAGTACTGTCGCGTCGCTGTGCTGCAGCGTATCAACCAAACGGAAGATACGCTGCATCGCCGGAGAGCACGCCACGGCATCCGCATAGAAGACAGGCGCATCCGAGCAAGCCTCTTCCTCCTCAGCCGGACGAAGTAGAATCAGGTATCGAACCATTGGGTCGCAAATCGTCGAGTTGTCAGTGAGCATCGGCGCAAGTGTGATGGAAGCGAGCCGGGGAGCAAAACTGCCAAATTTGATTGTGGCGCGCCAACCCTCTCTCATTTGTCCATTGAGCAGCGCCTGGCGCAACGGCCCGCGCGGGCCAAAGAGGTCCACGCCCAACAACTCCTCCACCGGTCTGCCGCGCATTGCCACCGCTGCTCCAGCTCCCAGTAGCGAGTCGAGTAGTTCTGAGGCATGCAGAATATTGAAGGATGGATCAAGGCAAACGAAAGCCCGGCCTACTGAAGCAAGCGCGCGAGTAATGCCGTGAAGAGCCGCCTGAGTGAGTTGATTCGTAGGGTGCTCTTGGGGTTGAACCGAAAATCTTTCAGGAATCACGGTCATACTCGAAGCTCCCTCGTGTGCGCCCATGAGTTGATGTAATAACACATCTCGCCGCATCTGATTGTTCTCAAAATTTGTTAAACAATCAAATCCGCCAAGAATATGTTAAACCTATCTGTTGTACTTTGTACTTTGGAGTCGCGTTATGAAAGCTTACTGGATGCGGATTTTTGCAACAATCATATTGGCCTTGTCTGTCAATCAAGCCGGCGCGCAGGTAAAAAGCATTGACCCCAGGCTCATGGGCAAAGCTCAGGCGGGCGATGCTCAAGCTCAATATCAGGTGGCAATGGCTTATATGCAGGGCGATGGCGTAGATGTGGACTACACTCAAGCTGCACTTTGGTATCGCAGAGCTGCCGAGCAGGGCAATCCTCAGGCCCAACTGAATCTCGGCCAATTCTTCGAGCACGGCACGGGCGTACCACAAGACTCTGTGCAGGCAGCCGCGTGGTATCACAAAGCAGCTCTTCAAGGAGTCGCCGAAGCCCAGTTCAAACTCGGCACATTTTACGAGCAGGGATTGGGAGTGCCGCAAGATGCCACCCAAGCTGCGGACTTGTACCTGAGAGCGGCAGAGCAAGGCAACCGCTCTGCACAATTTAATTTGGGACTTCTATATGACAATGGTCAAGGCGTGCAACAGAACTATGGCCAGGCCGCCCTCTGGTACAAAAAAGCGGCTGAGCAGGGTCTGGCTCGCGCGCAATACAATCTTGGCTCCATGTATGTCGCGGGACAAGGTGTGCCGATGGACTATGTCGAAGCTTATTTCTGGCTGAATCTTGCCTCGCTCTCCGCAAATGGCTCACGCCAACAGGAAGCCATCAATGCTCGAGATCGTGTTGCCACCAGGCTGACTTCATCAGAAATCATGAACGTCAAGCAGAGAGTCTCGAAATGGGTATCCGACCATCAGAAGTAACCTGCACTCTGCTCGGCGTCAACCAGCATAGTTCCTATTCATGAGCCATCGGCCTTCACTTACTTCTACCCCCAACTGGTTCGCAATTTGGTCTGGTCTATGCTTCATTTCCGTATCAAGTCTCTGCTCTTTTTGTGCACAGTTTCGTTCGTAAGAACTGCGGCTAATGACCAGGTAAACCAAACGTCTCTGCAATTTTTCGTGAATTTTTTAAAATGTTGCTTGTACTCTATTGCTTCTTAAGTGGTGGTCAGAGACGGGATTGATACAACCGATATCCCCATAGAATCAGCATCTTTTGATTCAAACATCTTATAGAAACGGCTGAAACGCCTGCATCGTCCACCTTTCCCTGAATTTTCCTGAAATTACACAGAAAAATTTATACGCATGTCTATTTACCCGGCGCTGGCGCTGTCGGACTTTGCTTCTCTTGATTGTTGGCAGAGGGGCCAGACATCTTGTTGATGAGCGCAGTATCTGCAGTTTTGACTATGCTGCTTGCCTTCGAGAACTCCGCCTGCGCTTCTTCCTTTCGTCCCATTGCTCTCAGCAACCTTCCCAATCGCCAATGAACATTCACGTCATCTGGGGTCAGTTTGGCTGCCAATTGCATCTCCCGCAGTGCATCCTCATTACGGCCCCCATCCATATACAAAACACCAAGATCAAGATGCGCCAGCGAAAGCATCGGCGCTTCCTTCACAACTTTTTCCAGTATCGGGAGTGCTTGCTCCGGATGATTCAGTTGCATCAGTGAATCCGCCAGATAAAGCTGTGCCTGATATTGCTTGGGATTATTCGCTATCTCAAGTCGAAATTCGCTTGCGGCTTCCTCATATTGACGTTGAGTCCATAGCAAATATCCAAGACCAAAGTGAACATCCAGTTCATTCGGATTCGCTTTTATGGCCGCGCGAAATTGCTTGATTGCGCCGGGAAAATCCTTCTGCTCATCAAGCGCCTCGCCGGCCAGCATGTCTGCCTCTGCTGATTCCGCATTCAAAATCAAAATCTCGCGATAATCATCCAGTACGCATTGGTATTGCTTGGACCACAGGCAACTATGCGCAAGTGTCAGTCGCAACGATAAATTTTGCGGATCGGCCATAACTGCCGCTTGCAAATAGGGAGCAGCCTCCGCATACTCGCCCAGACCATAGTGAGCCATGCCCAGCAGAATATTCAGCCTTTGCAAATCTGGCGAATTAGGCGGTGAATTCTTGAGCAGCGGATTGAATTCCTCAATGGCTTGCTTTAATTCGCCGTCCTTGAAAAGCGCCAGACCCAGATTGAGCCGCAGGCTCGGGAATGAAGGATTCAGCGCCAGCGCTTTGCGATAATATGACACGGCTTCCTTGTAGTGCTCCGCACGTGCTTCAAGAAGTCCAAGATGTGCATAAGGTTCAGGATTTGATGGATGTGCCTTCAGATATAAACGCCATGCCGCTTCAGCTTCTGTATTTTGACCCTGCTGCTCAAGAGTTATTGCTTTTTCGCGCTCTTGTTTGGCCGCCGTCACTGATTGGCCCAAGCACAATGCGCAATACGAGCAAAGTATAAATATCAATCCGATTCGTAACTGTAGTGCGCCTCTCAATGCGATTGCCCCTAGGCTATGTTAATTGTTCGTGATGACTCTTGGAATCTTGTAATTGCTCTGGTAAAAAAATGGGGGCAGCAGTGATGCTCTGCTGCCCCTTAGGGAGACCACTGTTAGAAAGTAAATCTGCCGCCAAACTGCCAGGTTCTTGGATCTGCAGCGCCGCCATATTCACCGAATGTTCCGCTGCTGACGTTCAAGTTTACGTTTCCGGCTGCGCCACCGGTTGCAAATTGTGTGTGGTTGAACGTGTTGTAAGTTTCCGCGCGGAACTGGAAACTGAACCGCTCGTTGAAGGCAAAGGTCTTGTAAAGTGACGTGTTGAAGTTCACGCGTCCAGGACCTACGATTGCATCCCTGCCGGTATTGCCAAAGCCAAGGTTTGCGCCGCCATTCCACGCAGCAACCGGTTGTATAAATGCGCCATTGCTGTTGGTTACCAACGTCGGAATGCCATTGGCATCTTTTTTACCGTGGGTGTATTTGATTGACACGCCCGGCGCTCTATCTGCACGGTTCGTGTAACCGCCGCCGAGACCGACCGTATCCGCAAAGCCGCTGCCCGGGGTACTGTTTCCCGCCCAGGGCAGACCTGACTGCGCAATGAATGTACCTGAGATCTGCCATCCCCCAATCACGGTGTGAGCAATTCCGGATTGATGCATGAAGAATGGGAAGATGTACAGGTAATTGGCGCTGAGAATCTGACGGCGATCCAGACTGCCTGAGCCCCTGTCGTACTTCAGGTTGAACGGATTGCTCGTCGTGTTCAGATCGTTGCTACCTACCTGGTCATCGATCTCGTGCGACCACGTGTAATCCACTTCATAGCTGAATCCATGCCGGTCTTGCTGGCGGATACCAGTCTGGAATGAGTTATAGCTCGAAGTGAGTGGGTTAGTGATCTGGCTCATCCCGCCAAATCCTGGATAGTTTCTTGCATTCGAGGTGTCAACTGATGAAAGTGTGCCGCCAGCCGATGCTTCACGTGTAGCCAATGGTGTGCTCAGCGGGAAGTTGTTGATCGGAAGGAAGGTGTTCTGATGCCAGCCGATATTGCCAACATACTGTGTCTGCCAGATCAACGCCGGCAGAATCTCGTGCTGCACACCTATGCTGTACATGGCAACACCCGGAGCTGGGTAATACGTGTTTTCGCTGCTCGGGCCTGCCGGGAACAGTGGACTTGATGCTGCTGCTCCTGCCTGCCAGTTGTAGCTGGTGTTGGTGAATTCTACGTTACTCGCTGACGGTGAGTTCACAAAGGGTGCGTTACCTGCGATGTCGTAGATGTCGTTGCCCTGCATGCGCTCATAGAATGTTCCAAAGCCGCCACGCAAAATCGTTTTGCCGGTACCGAACACGTCGTATGAGAATCCGATACGAGGCTGCAAGGTCTTGTAGTCGTTCTTCACGATTCCGCGTGGTGTTCCATTCTGACCCGCAATCGCGATGCCGTTCATGTAGAACTGCGTCCCGTTGATGGTCTGAAGGCCGGGGCTGTTCGATGCAAATGCGCCTGAACTTGTAAACACTGGCGCTAACGCTGTCTGGTATTGTGACGGAACAAAGTTGGAGATTTGGTTGTTACGCTCCCACACGTGTGGCAGTGCATCGTAACGGATGCCCAACTGAAGGGTCAACCTTGGCGTTACATGCCAGTTGTCCATCGCATAGACGGAGATCGTGTTGTTGACATAGTGGAAGGTTGGATCGGTTCCTGCCTGTGCGAATGTTGTCGCAAGACCAAGATCAAAGTCCAGGTACGAATCGCCCGTGAGATCACCAGTTGGTTTCAGTGTTTCGGTATTCCAGCCATCGTTAAATGTGTAGCTTCCTTCTGTCTGGCTGCCATTGATCTGGTTCTTGGTGTAGCGATTGTACTCGCCGCCGAATTTGAACTGATGTTTGCTCTTGGTTATGGAAAGGCTGACAATCTCGTTGTAGTCCTCTGCTCCGTTCTTCCATGGATCGTTTCCAGGACCCCAGGCTTGGTTTCCGCCACCTGCTTTTGGATATGTGGTCAGATTCAGGTTTGGCAGGCGGCTCATTTGATTGTTCTTCGGATCAAAGTACGATTGTGCCGTCCATCCCGTTGGCTGTGTAAAGCTTCCTCCACCTGCGGCTACTGGCAAAATGGCGATCTTGTTGCCATCGTAGTTGAATGCGGCCTCTAACAGCATGTTCGGTGAAAGTGTCCCCGTCAACTTGATCACGGCTGCATACGACGGGTTGCTGAAGCTCGATCCTACGCTTGGGTAAGTGTCATTGTTCCACAATACGGTGGAGTAACTCTGTGACACTGAATCATGGAGAAAGTCGCCAAACAATTGCCACTTGTCATTGATCGTCTGGTCGATGCGGACAATATCTTCGTGCACGTTGGTCGGCAATTTGCCCTTGGGAGGCGAAAAAGTGCTGGATGCATTCGTCGTGCTTGGAATATTATTCAGCCCGTTGAATAGCATCGCGTTCGAATCCAGAAGCGAGCCAGGAATCACGTTGCCCGGGAACGGTGTACCGGGAGTTAGGCCTGCTGTCGCCAGCTTCGCGTTGAAGGCAGGATCGGCAACTGTTGGAACAAAGACCTGCGTCTGGGTAGAAGGTGCAAAGCCGGGCATTTTAAATGTGAAATCGGCTGCGGTAGTCGGATTATCTCCGGCAGGTACTGTTGCAATGTTTGAAACTGGCTGGCCATTGATCTCTTTGCGCCACTCTTCATTCACAAAGAAGAAGGTCTTCTTCTTGACCGGATTGTAGACATGTGGAATGATCACCGGACCGCCTACATTGAAGCCAAAGACGTTATAGCGCAACTCTGCCTTGGGGCTTACTACTCCTGTCGACGCATTCGTGTCGAAGTAGTTGTGCCCTTGAATGGCATCGTTGCGAATATACTCCCACGCATTGCCATGCAGTTTCGACGTGCCGTTCTTGATGGACATCGTCACCGTTCCGCCGGAGGATATTCCGTAATCCGGTGGATAGTTACTGGAGAGAACATTGAACTCGCCCAGCGCGTCCTGTGATGGCATCATCGACATTTTGCCGCCGGAACCGCGGTCATACGCTTCGCCGCCATCCAGTATCCAAATGTTATGTGCCTGGTTGAGGCCGTTGAAGCTGATCGCGTAATTGGCGCCCACTGATGTAGGTGCGTTCATATCCGGCAGATTGGCGCTGACCCCAAGGCCCAGTGTCGCAAGTGATACAACGTTGCGGCCATTGGTTGCAATCGTTTCCATCTGCTGCTCGCTGATCAGCGTACTGATCACGTTTGAATCGGCTTGCACTGTCAATGCATCTGCTGTGACTTGAACCGTCTGTGTTTCAGCTCCGATGGTCAGCTTCGCATTCACGCTGAACGTCATCGAGATGTTGACCACAATTCCGGTCTGTTCAAAAACCTTGAAGCCTTTAGCATTTACTTTCAAATTGTATTTAGCCGCGTTCAGGCCGTAGAAGCCATACAAACCGCTGCTGTCACTGGTGGTTGATCTCGTTAACCCCGTACTAGGATCTGTTAGCGTGATCTGCGCTCCGGAGACTGCTGCTCCGGTCTGGTCTGTGATGGTTCCTGATACTGTGGCGTTCGCTTGTGCATGAGCTCCTGCTACTGCCAGCACAAAGAACATCATCAGGATCAGAATCCTGCTGATTGTCTGTCTCATATGACCGTCCCTCTCAAATTGTTGAATGTTGTCTTGCATTGTTTCTTTGTCCCCTGTGTTACAAATGAAGCCGGTAAAAATCACCCTCTGGTTGTTGTTGCACGTTTCAGGGATCTTCTCCTGAACCTTAAAAATCTCGCTTCATAGCACGCGATTCTCACGGATCACCTGCTTGTAGTAAGCTGCGCTTTCTTTTGGTATGCGCTTCTGTGTTGCGAAATCAACATAAGTGATGCCGAAGCGCTTTTCATACCCGTCGGCCCACTCAAAGTTGTCCAGTAAACTCCACAGAAAATACCCCTTCACGGGAACACCTTCTGCTACCGCGCGCTGCAACTGGGTTAAATAATTGCGCAGATACATCACGCGATCCGTATCGTATACATGACCATCCGCCGCAATCTGATCCGCTGACGATGCGCCATTCTCTGTGATGTAAAGTGTCTTCACCTTCCAGATCTCTGCCACCAGCTTCGGTCCCCAGTAAATTGCTTCCGGGCCAACCGTGAGCCATGGACTGTACATGTGCGGATACGAGCTCGGTGGTTGTATCACGCTGTAACCCGCCTCCGTACCGTCCGCGCGTACATACGTCGGCTGATAAATATTCAACCCGACATAATCCATCGGACTGCTGATGACCTTCAACTCTTCTGCTGTGAAATGCGGCGCGTTTGCGCCGAGACGCTTGAGGTACAGTTCCGTATACCGGCCCTCTTCCACCACCGTCAGATACATCGCATTTTCTTCGCGCATCGCTTTGTGCGCCGCTGCAATATGCTCCGGTGTTTCAATCACTGGAACCGTCGCGTTGATGTTGTCGGCGATGCCAACCTTTGTGCCTCGATGTGCCTGCGCGCGGATCGACTGCACTGCCAGTCCATGGCCCAGTACTAAATAATGATTCAACTGCGCTAGCGATTTCGTGTCGAGATGCAGACCCGGCGCATGTACCCCCAGGCTATAACCCTGCTCTGCTACCGTGCGCATTTCGTTGATCGTCATGAAATTCTGGATCTTGTCCGACAGCTTCCCTGCTGTGTAACCTGCATAATCGGCAAATGCCTTCGACGTATCCGCATTCGACCACCCGCCTTTGTCCTGGAGTGGTTGCGGCAGATCCCAGTGGTAGAGCGTGCAGTATGGCTGAATTCCCGCTTCAAGCAACGCATCCACCATCTTGTTGTAGAAATTCAATCCCTGTGGGTTCGGTGTGCCGCGTCCTGTCGGAAATATGCGCGACCATGAGATTGAAAACCTGAAGCTCTTCAACCCAAGCTCTTTCATCAATTGAATGTCTGCTTGATAACGGTGAAAAAAGTCAACCGAAACATCACCTGTATCGCCGTTGTTTACCTTCCCCTGCGTATGTGAGAAGGTGTCCCAGATCGATTGCCCTCGTCCGTCCTCATTGACTGCGCCCTCCACCTGGTATGAAGCTGCTGCTGACCCCCAAAGAAACCCACTCGAAAAATGGCGTGGCGTTACCGACGCGCCTGAGTTTTTGGACTCGCTTTGTGTAATTGCCTCACCCAAACCGGGCATTGTAAGTGAGGCCGACGCAATACCAAGCAAACGAACCAGTGCGCGCCTCGAAATCTTCGCAGTCATGTGTTCAACTTTCAGAAAGTGGTTCCACCACCTTCAACTTCGCACCGAATCTTAATGATTAAAACTTTTAAATGAATAGGCTCTTTCTGGTATGGCACAGCTGATAAAGTGAGTTCTACTATGAAAGCAAACAAGTTAATCTCAACTAATTAGTAGGTAAAGAGCTGGTTAAGCTAGGTAAAGACTCGCAAGTTGCCAAAACTCGTCGGCTCAGCTTATGCTTGTGACGCCATCAAAAGTTAATTGAGTATGAATATGGTTCATGAGCGTGACACAGAATCTCCTCTGTTGAGTACTGCTGTACAGGTGCAGATTCGCAATCAACTAAACCGGATGCTCGACACCAGCTACTTCAAGAACAGTAAGCGGTATCCAGAACTTCTGCGCTATATCGTCGAAGAAACCCTGGAGGGACGTGGCGACTTTCTGAAGGAGCGGTTATTGGGCGTTCAGGTTTTTGACCGGCCAGCTGATTACGACACAGCGGCCGATCCGGTCGTGCGTGTAACCATTGCTGAGATTCGTAAACGCATCGCTCAGTACTATCACGACGAAGAACACGACGCTGAAATCAGAATCGAACTCCTCCCCGGACATTACGCGCCCAAGTTTCGCTCAAGAATCTCGAAAGCTGAGGTCGGTGTAGAGCAAACACCAATCCTTGCCCAACCCGAGGACGCCTCTACACCCCAGACATTGATTGAAGATGTGCACTCTCCTCGGTCAATACACAAATCGCACAAAATTTGGTATTTCTCAGCGGCGGCGGCCGTTCTGCTTCTGGCTCTTGCAGCACTGCCTGTTAAGAACTGGCTGAAGCCTTCTGCCTATGATGAGCTATGGGACTCTTTTCTGGATTCTCACCACACCATTTTGTTCTGCATACCCACACGCGCAGGCACTATCAATGGCCCGGCTAAAGACTCCGACACCATTGACTCCATGAAAGCTGACAGAGGCGCCAAAAGCTCTGACCTCGGCAGTGCTACTTTCAAGGATTACGAGGCCATGGGAGAGAATGTCGTTTACTCAGACATGATGGCCACACTCAGAATTGCCAATATCGTTGTGCTGCATCATAGCGATTACAGAGTCAAGCTGAACGTCCTGACGACCTTGGACGATCTACGACAGGGGCCGACAGTGCTCATCGGCGGTCTGGATAATCAGTGGACTTTGCACGCGCTTGAGCCGCTGCGCTATTACTTTGGCGGCAATGACGACGTTGGCTACTGGATCGCTGATGCAAAAAATCCCAGCTTCAAGGATTGGTCCCTGGATTTAAAGCAAAAATACGGTGCCGTCACGCGTGACTACGCCATCATCGCAAGATTACATAACGGCCAGACGGGTCAACCACAGATCATCGTTGCGGGCATCGGCATGAGCGGCACCGCCGCTGCCGGGGAATTCATCACCAACGAGAAGCGCGTCGAGGAACTTCGTCAGCGCATCGGGGTAGGCTTCAAGGATCATGACTTCGAAGTCGTGCTCAGCACGGACGTAGTCAATGGCATTGCAGGCTCACCTAAGATCATCGCCGCCAATGTTTGGTAGAGTGTATCCAGCCTGTGTATTTTTTGATACGTTTGCAGAACTGCAATTTTACGAATCTCAATTTGTTTAATGAGTGGTAGTGGTGGCCAGAGACGGAATTGAAGCAACCAAAATCCCTATAAAATCAGCAACTTACAGATTCAAACATCTTTCAGAAACGGTAGAAACGCCAGAATCGTCCACCTTTCCCAAAATTTTCCTGAAATTTTGCTTCTGGGTCAATATGACACGCAGCAAATCCTGCATCAGCAGACTAAAGGTAGTGAGATTGATGCACCCACATTTCGACGGTCTTGAAATTATGACTATGCGAAGCTCACTTTTAGTTGCGGCCTTCGCATAGTACAAGTGTGACGGGTCCGGGCTCATGAATCGCCCCATGCTCGATCCGTAATAACGAGCAGAGAAGTAGTCTTTTCCTGTTTATTCGACGTCAATCGACTCGATGTTCAGTCCCGGGCCCGAGATCGACGAGAAGCAGAGCACATTGCCAGCGCCTTCCCGATCAAGTAGCGCTTCAATCCAAACCGCCCCCACAGTGTTCTCGCTTCCCGTGGGATAGAATGCGATTCTCGTGGCGGTCCGGCCGTTGACCCGCAGTTCCGCAAATCGCGGGGCATTGTCGGCATTTGTGTACGAAATCCGTACTCTGGCTAGGCGTACGCGCGAGGACACCTTGTTAAAGCTGACGTCCTCGTCCTTGTGCACGCGATCGCCCGCGTCAGGAGAGTATGACTTGAGCTTGCCTTCGCTGCCATGAATGACCAGCATGACCGCATCGTTAGACTGAACGGTGGCGGAATACGAAGAATCAAAGGAGCCAAGGTCTTTCCTGATCCAGAGATTTCTCACCGAAGCGGACGACACGCCTGCGAGTCCCAGATCACTCCAATGTATGGTGATTGCGGCAGGGTCGCCGGTCCTGTTGAGCAGAAGCACAGCGCGATCTCCTGGAGTGGAGAGCGCCTTGGACCATACCTCAAGTCCGTCACCGTAGGATGCTACTTTGAGTCCCTGCAGCCCAAGGGAATCCTGATCGACGGCGATCACCTCGGGATTGGTAAGCGTGGCCAATGTATCATCGCTCAACGATGTGAGATCCGCGCCCACTAGGAGCGGAGCTGCCGAGATCGCCCAAAGGCTCATATGGACCCGGTTCTGAGCGTCCGTAAGGCCTGGCATTCCGACCACCATCATGTCAGGATCGTTGTAAAAACCGGTATGTTCCGCCTCTGGATGAATCCCCTGATCGTAATTCGAGAGCACACCAGTAAAGCTGGCCAAACGGCCGCTATGCTTTTCATGCGGCACAATAGGTACGACGATATCGCCGCTGGTCCGCCAGATATCTGCCGTTGCGCCGCCTACGTTGGGAGCCCAGGTCCAGGGGCTGTTGTTACCCCACTCGCAGATTGAAAAGTAGAGCCGGTGCCCTGTTACAGCTTCGGCTTTGCCGATCGCTCTGGCTATTTCGGCATACTGAACTGCGGGATCGAGTTTCTCCTTGTCGCCCCCGCACCAATCGACCTTCACATAGTCGAAGCCCCACATGGCGAATTGAAGGAAGTCCTGTTCGTAATGGCCTTCACTGCCGACATGCTGATAGACCGGGCCGAGATCCGGAAACAGGCTGCAGCCGTCCATTCCAGCGTCAGTGTAGATGCCGGCCTTCAGGCCAAGGGAATGTATGTAGCGGACGATGTTGGCCATGTCTCCGGCCTGCTCACCCGGAGCAAGTGCAGGCCAAGCCTTGGCATCGACCACGATGTTTCCTTGTGCATCGCGTTGGCCCAGCCACCAGCCTTCATCGATATTGATGTATTGATAGCCCGCCTTGGCCATGCCGTTGGCAACCATGGCCCTTGCCTGGTTCATGATGACTTTGGCATCGACGGTATTCGAGAAGCTGTTCCACGAAGCCCAACCCATTGGAGGAGGAGGCACCGCAATCTGTCTTTGGGCGTTCGCTGGCGACGGCGCGCCAGGTAGAGCGAGAATCGTAACTGCGAATGCTACAAAAAACACCAATTTGAGACGCGCACATTTCGAATCTTGAACCATCTGCATCTTTATCCCTTTCGCTTCAGAAAAATCATGTTGACTGCAGTCGCCGCAAATTAACCTTTGGCAGATTGAAATGGGTCAGATCATCACCGTTTATCTCAAACTGCATCCAGAAAAGATTTCAATGCTCATCGGCGACATGAACGTCAATGCCTTCGATCCCATCGGCTTCAATATTGACAAATTCCGGAATGTTCACAGCGCGGTTGGCCGCAGTAGCGTTATCGATCAGGATTGGTGGACTGTCATTTCCATCGGAGTCGAGATGGGTGAGATACATCTGGGTGTAAGGCGAGCGCGCCTTGGATGAGAAGACCATCCAGTGGCCGTTGGGGGAAAAGCTATGCCAGGAATTCATGAGCCGGGTGTTGGCGCGCATACGTCGCGCGGTCCCACCGCCAAATGGAACAATGAACAGCTGACTATCCGGCCGCATAAGTTGACCGTTCTTGCACTGCACAAAGACGATCCACTTTCCGTCGGGCGAGACCTTGGGAAAGTTATTGCTCATTCCGTTCTGCGAGGCCCCGACAATCCGTTCGGGCGTACCGCCTTTTCCCTCATTAAACGGGATTCGATAAAGTTGGTATTGTATTGTGGTCTCGTTTGGATCGTTCGCGCGCAGTGCCGGTTTTTGACCAGGCGCCCTTGGATCCTTTGCTTCGGCGCGAGCAAAGACAATGTATTTACCATCAGGACTCCAGACTCCATCTGTCTGCACAAAATGAGGGTCATCGGCTCCAGACAAGGGCTGACGCAGGCCTGTAGATCGGCTATACCACTCAAGAATGCCGCGCGTTGGATAGAACACTTGAAGAAAGCGATAATCCAAAAAGTTAGTCACGTAGTATGAGTCAATGAGACTGACTGAGGGGCCCGCGAAGGTACTAATTACATACTTTCCATCCGGCGACACCTGAGACATAAAGCCGACTCTAACCTTTCCCACGCGTCCGTCGGTGTTCCACTGCACCAAATTCTCGCGCTGGATCGACATGTGCTTTTCTACCGGAACAAGTGCGTATAAGCCCTTGTCGTTAGCTGGTCCGTCGATGTCCATACCAAGCGTCTTGCCATCAGCAGAGAACGAGTGGCAATTTGCGCAAGTTGGCATGTTCTTCAGAACGGTCCGAGACTCAGTCTGGCGGATATCGCGTAGACGCCATTTAATTAGATGGATCGTCGAGGGAGACAGCGGTTGAACTAATCCATCTACTCCTCTTGTAGGCATCAGCGGAACATCGCGGTAAAAGATCGGTGCGCCTACCGGGTCAGCTGAAGTAAAAATTGAAATATGCGAGCGCGAGAATGGAGTCTGGCTGCCACGATAGCCACTTATTGTAACCGTAGCTGGGTGTTCCGTTGAATGCGACTGGATAGTAGCCCAAACAACCGCATCGGGAGTCCAGGTCCACGTCGCAGCTTGCTGCGCGGTCAATTTTGGTTGGTCTTCGGGGTTTTCAATGCACTCTGGATCTATTGTGCCAATGTGCATCTTCTCGCCTTTAGTTTGTATGTGAATGGACGGGCTCTTATCACTAAACGAGACATCGATAGTCCAGGAATTGCCTGCTGCATCTCTCCATAGAAATTTAGGCGGAGTGATGCCGGGCGGAAAGATGGAGCCGTCTTCCGGGTAGTCGATAGAGATGATCGATAGCGGTTGATTGACATCTTGCGAACCCTCTGTGAATCCAGTCAATGCAACTATCCCGGGATTCCCAATCGGTCTATTAAACCAGCTGATGACAAGGCCTGGAAAAGCGAAAGCTGTGAAAGCTATCAGGACTACAGCCCTTGCCGGGTATCGCTGATAGTTACTCAAATAGACCACGCTTCTTCTCCTGACTCGTTGAGCGAACTGGAGCGTTTTAGATGCTCGCATACTAGCGGAGCAGACATCTTAATGTTCTGATCCTGCTCCACTGAAGTATTGAGGCAGCTTTGACAAAGTACGCTTGACGTCCTCACTGTTGTCTCTAAGGGCAATTGCCTTTTGCTGTTGCTCCTTTGCTTCTCGGATATCTTTCAATTGGGCCAGGACAAGGGCGAGCGCCGCGTGTGATGCAGCTGAGTTAGGGTTAAGATTTACCGATTGCTCCAGATGTCTTCGTCCTTGCTGCAGTCTCCCACATTCGGTATCAAGTACGCCGTTGAGATACTGAACCTCCCAATTGCCGGCAAAGCTGGTGAGAAGGCTATTTCCCAACACTTCCGCTTCATCCGGTTTAGTCGCAATGAGGGCCCTCATATACAGGAGTTTGGTGCTCAGCTCCTGGGGATGTCGCGTGAGCGCCACTTTCAACAGCGCCGCTGCTTCCCCGTACCGACCAAGTTGAATAAGCATTTCTGCCAGATGGTTGGCCAGTAGTACAGAGTCAGGATAGGTATTCAAACCATCGCGTAGTATGCTCACCGACTCGTCGGGTTTTCCAGTTCCGGCATACGCCATCCCCAGATTCACGATCTGCAGCGGCGTCCTTTGTCCAATCAGGTTTGGGTCCTCTAACAGCGCGATCGTCTCAGAATATTTTCCTTCAAGGACGAGGTCTCGTGAGAGGCCTTCGAGCGCCACCGGGGCCTCTGGGTTGATCGCCAACTGAGCCCTCCACTCAGTCTCTGCTTTTGCGAACTGATGCAATTGATCGAACTTTGAGGCCATCTCCAGGTGAGGTTTAAGGAGAATGGTAGTGTTGGGACCATGCTGCTCTGAAAGCTGCTTGAAGATCGCAAGCTCAGCCTTTGCTGCCTCTGGATCATTCAACTTGTGGTATATCCTAACAAGATGATAATGAATTGAGGAATTTCCGGGATCCATCCTACTTGCTTTCTTCAAGTAATCTAATGCAATCTGCACCTGCCCCAGATCCTCGGCAGCTTCGCCATAATCCCGCAGGGCCCAAAAAGGCGCATCTGATCTTGTGGCGATCTTATTCAGCAAATCAATTACGGCTTGATTTTGGCCTAGATGCATAAGCGCTTCACTGATGCGTTGCTTGAGGTAGAGGCTGCCGGCGGCTTCTGATTCGACCGAGCGGTATTGTTCCAACGCAGAGTTCCATTTGCCGCGTTCCCCATACAGAAGTCCTAATGCAAAGTGAACCGCTGGCGGGGCTTCCGGATGCTTCGCCAGAATATCTTCATAGGTTTGCATAGCACCGTCGCGGTCCCCTTGAGTATCCTTCAATTCCGCTATCAACTGGTTTAGCGCGATCGAGTCCGGCCATCTATCCTGGACGTTCTCAAAGCCTTCGGCAGCACGCTCCGCACACTTTACGCCCAGTATGTATAAAAGCGGCGGGTGATTCGGATGAGACTTTAATAAGTTGATCTCTTCGTCTATTGCCATATTCTGTCTCAGATATGGCGCATCGTTGAAAGCCATTCGAAACTGCGAAGTGGCGTCAAGCGAGCCGTCACTCTTGGCAGATTGAACAGCGTGCGTGTAGATGGCGCCATCTGGAAGCGTGGCCAGAGTTTCCAGCAGTTTGCGAGAGAGATCGTAATAGGCGCGAACAAGATTGACGGCGTTCTCATCCTCGGGCGGTGTCTTCAGATTTACGAGCTTTTCGTAAACGAGCACTGCATCTGAGGGCTGATCGGCTTCAAGAAAGCACGAGCCTAGAGAGGCCATGATGTTGGGATCGTCGAGATGCGCTTTAGCTTCGTTCAATAACGGGATCGCGCGCTGAAAGTCATGATTCCGGCAAAAGTCTGAGGCCAGCATTGCCACGGCGTCGGGCAGCCGTTTGATCTTCAGTACTTTCTGAAATATTCTGACCGCATCGTCTGTCTTGCCCTGCAGTTGATAGGCGATGCCGAGATCATCGAGTATCTCGGCAGAATTGGGGTGACTGGCGGAAAGTGCAAGCAAATCCGATTCTGCCTTTGCATAATCCCCTCTATGTAAAGTCTGGATAGCGTCGTCGAGGGTTTTAGGAGCTTGGCATTCAGCATGGAATGTTGGAAAGAACGCCAAAATACAGAGGCATGCAACCAGTACACCTTCCCTCATCATGCCGGTCGTGATTCGGTATTTGATAACTTCTGCCAAATCCAGCTGCCTCATTCCTTGCCGTCGTGCTGGTTCTTAAGATTTCATCGCCCTTGTACGGCTCACATATAGGGTCTCGGCTTATTGCAGGACGATTTTATACAACCAAGTGAGAGATGCATAACCCGGCACTGGCCCAAGTTAAGGAGCGTAGCCGATACCTTTCCTAGCTTCCGCTCTTCACTTCATGGTGACAACCCCAGTCGTGACGTCGATTGTCCACGGTGTTGGCGCAGGAAGATACATCTTGCTCCCATGTATCTGCAACGGCATCCAGAGATATCTCGCATCCCACAACTCCTTCGGCTTCCATATGTCACCCATGAAGATTAAGGCAGTATTTTTGTTACCGGTAACTTTTAGCAGGAAGGTCGATTGCGATCCATAGGTATCAGTAGAATCTGGAGAGATTGGAGAGAATTCCGACCAAGGGCCCGATAGGCTGGGAGCACTCGCGTAAACATTTGGATTCGGACTCCATCCTGTGAGGTGCGAGCCCAGGACAGTGTAGAGACCATTGTAGTGAACGAGAGCTCCACCTTCGAGGGCGAGATGCAGAAAAGCAACCTGGCGTTCTACAGAGAGACGGTCCGAAGAAAGCAGGGCTATGTAAAAGCCGCCGGAAGGACGGGACTCGAAGATGATGTAGCCAGATCCATCGTCGTCAACGAATTGGCCGATATCGCGGGATTCAAGCCCGAGAGGGCGGAAGCTGCGAACGTAGTGAAAAGGCCCAGTAGGCGTTGAACTAATTGCGGTACCGACCCGCGCCACTTTGTACTCGGAGTCGTCGAGATGGAAGTACATCACGAACTGTCGTGTGGATGGACTATAGAAGACCTTGGGGCGTTCAAGTACCCAGTTCCTGCCGATGTTGGTGGGGTCAGTGAGTTCGAGGGGGTGCCCCCGGAAGGTCCAGTGAATTAGGTCCTGCGAAGAGTAGCAGGCGACGTAACGCTTGTCAGGATCCAGGCCCTGCCTGCGATCTTCGCCATACCAGTACCAAAGATGATCGTGGTATAAAATCCCTCCGCCGTGGGCTTGGATCTGGTGACCTTGAGTATCCAGCCAAACAGTGCCCGGCTGGATGAAGGCTGACGGATCGTGTGCGGATTGCGCACACAAAAAGGGCGCAATGACAGCGAAGGCAAAGAAGAGAAATGCGCGAACCCATCTCATCGTAATCATGATTGCGGTATTCACTCCAGAATGAATTGGGAAATCAAGGCGACCAGTTGCCGAGAAACACACTTCAATCAAGGATGTTTCTTCTACGAATCGTGGGTCGAATGGCTAACCTACGGGCCGTCGCTCGATGCGACGGCCCGATTCGGGGTTAAGGTTTGCGATTTAGAAGATTACCTTGCCGCCTAATTGAATGATTCTGGCCGGCGCCGCACTGTTGATGGTTCCGAATGCACTGTCTTGTACGTTGTAGTCAGGGACACCGTAGTTAGTGTGGTTGAAGGCATTAAACGACTCCGCTCGGAACTGGAATCTCGCCTTTTCTGTGATGTTAAAATTCTTGAAAAGCGACAGGTCGAAGTTCACAGTTCCGGGGCCGCTGACTATGCCTTTGCTGGCATTTCCAAACATGCCCTGAGCCGGCTGCGAAAAGGCTGCCGTGTTAAACCATTTCGTAGGCGTCTTTGTTCCAGGCCCGAAAAGTGGAGCCCCGGGCACCTTATTTGCGCGTTGAGAGAATGTGTCAAGCAGACCATTGAGATCCCACGCCGCTATAGAAATCGGGAACCCGGACTGCAAAGTTACGATCCCGTTCAGGCTCCAGCCGCCAACAATTGCATCCACAGGTTTGCTAACTGAGGAAAGATACCGCTGCCCGCGGCCTACCGGAATGTTGTGAAGAAAGCTGATGATAGCCCGGTGTTTCACATCAAAGGATGAGGGGCCATAATCAAGTCTCAGGTTCTGTGAATCCATTGGACCGGCCCAGCCATTCACTTCAGCACCACCAGCGCCATCCTCACCGGAGCGTACATCCAGGCTCTTTGAGAAGGTGTATGCGGCAGTTAAGACCAGCATACGGGAGTCGTGGCGAACCTTGATAGTTCCAGAATTATAGTTTGAGCTCAAGCCATAGATGCGTGAGTATACGTCTCCGAAAACCGCATAAGGTCTACGCTGGGCCACGGACTGAGGATTTGAAGGATCGTATTGAAGTGGTTGGTTCAGATTGTAGCGGGTAACCTGATGCGTGCCGACTGATCCGGCATAGCTCATTTCTACAGTGGTGTTCTTCAATGGGCTCTGCTCAACCGAGAGATTCCAGTTCTGAGTATAGGGTCGATACATCTTGATCTCGGCGAGATTAACAAAGCCAAGATCGGATGCCTGCACGGGACGCAGCGTTGTAATTGGCGGGATCGGGTTCGACGTGCTCAGAATATTCGTAACTGGCGTTCCGTTGGCAGACTGCGCGCCCAAGTATGGATAGTTACCGGCGTCGTTCACATAATCTTGACCATCGATCGTGTTATAGAAGATTCCGTAACCGATCCGGATAACAATCTTATCGTTATTCTTATAAGGAAGGTAAGCGATACCGATACGAGGTGCGAAGGCTAGTTTCGGCGCACTCCTTTGCTTGCAATACTGCAAGAGTCCATTTCCGCCCACTGCTTGAGCCGACGCTTGATTTGCCGTGCACTCTGCGCCTCCTGCAACAGAGGGATCAAACCATAAGTAGCGGTCATTCTTCTCCCTGTCGATTGAATAGTACTCGTAGCGAAGTCCCACGTTAACTGTCAAGCGACGATTTGCTTTCCAGGCATCCTGTACATATGCGGACCAAGTGTATTGTGGAAACGTAAACACAGCATCCGCGGCTGTTTCAGCATATGGTGAAGGAACGTTAAGGCTGTACGCGCTGGGGTTTCCGAGCAGTAAGTCCGCAAACGTATTTCCCGAGTAACGGCCGTCGAAAGTCCAATTTCCCAGATTTGCGCCCTTACCGTAATAATGCGACCAGTTCAAGATCGATAATCCAGCGGTCAAGGAGTGATTACCCCGCGAGTAGGTAAGGGTATCTGCTTCGTTCCAGTACTTGGTCTGGTCGATTTGGGGCCAATTGTTGTTGGTGCCCATTCCATCAATGATCGTATTGTTCAATGACAAAAGCGGAACTTCTGGTGTAGGCTGTGGGTTGAATCCACCCTGAATCCCGAAACTCGCGAGTTGAGCTTGGCTGATGGTGGGCGCAACCGTATCGAAATTCGCGAATACATATCCAAAGGTTGCCTGGTTGACAAGGTGAGGCGAGAAAATGTGCGTATAGCCGGCCTGGTAAGCATCGTTTTGCGTTTGTGTTGTTGTGGATGCGGAATCTCCGGTTCCATTGAGAGATCCCGTCGTGCCGAAATTACTTGACCTCGAATACCGGAAGAATAAAGTGTTGTTTGCGCCAAGGTTCTGGTCTAACCTGTAATTCTGCTGGTCTGCGTTGTCTGGATTGCCGGCCTCTCCTGTGAAGTTGCCGTAAGTGGATGTTGAATTCGGCTGCAGCGCCAATGCCTGATAACCCTTGGCGAATTGCGATATGCGATCTGATGGCACAGTTTGGCCATCAGTGCCTGGAAAAGGCAGTTGGGTGAGTGGGTCGACTATATTCTGACCTATTTTTCCAGACCATTGATCCGCCGTAGGTACCCAGAAGAATTGCGGGGCTGAATTAGACTTCACGCGAAGCCCTTCGTAATTTGCAAAGAAGAAGCTTCTATTCCTTCCGTTGTACAGCTTTGGTATGAAGACCGGTCCCCCTAGAGAGTAGCCGAATTGGTTCTGGTCGAGTCTGGGAACTGACGTCTGATTGAATCCGCGAGCATCGAAGTCATTGTTGCGGACGAATTCGTATGCAGTGCCGTGCAACGAATTCGTTCCGGATTTGAAGTGGAGCTGTACTTGAGTGGTTGCGCCACCGTATTCTGCGGAGTAGGTTTTTGTCTGGAACTTGAACTCCTGCAAGGCGTCAATTGAGGGAATCAGAATCGCAGATCCAAAGCCGATATCGCGATTATTGAGTCCGTCGATGAGGAACCCGACGTCGTCGCTGCGCGAGCCGCCAGCGCCAACGACACCTCCACCGTATAGACTTTGAGATCCCCTAAACTGGTTTTGCACGCTACTGCCAATCGAATAGGCGCTTCCGTCCAGCGTCATCAACTGCTGGAAATTCCTCCCATTGAGCGGGAGGTCCGATACTTCACGCTCAGAAATGGTGGTAGCGACCTCCGCATTCTCGGTATTCAGCTCGATGTGCGAAGCTGTCACGGTGACAGTCTCGCTGGTGCTGCCAACAGTCAAACTCAGGTCAACGCGGGCGACGTCCGTAATGTTCAATCTGAGACCGTCCTGTTTGGCGATCTTGTATCCCTGTTTGCTGGCGGAAACGCTGTAGATGCCGACAGGAAGTTGGGGGACTGTGTAAGCACCGGACGAGTTCGACGTCGTTTCGTGCTTAATTCCTGTTTGAGTCTCAACAATCAAGACTGCCGCATTTGGGACGACGCTCCCGGACTGGTCGCTCACGGTTCCCGTAATTGTGCCTGTAGCATCTTGAGCAAAGGCAACGGGATATTGAAACATTAGGATACTTGCAACGAAGCAAGCACCAATGGCTAGACGGAATCTGTTCATCATGTTTTCCTTTCACTGGTCTCATTCGTGCTAGAAAACGTTGCAGCTGCGGTTACCCAAGCGTTATGTTCACTACCGTTCTTACTCAGGTTTAACAACGTGACGAATGCTAGTCACCACGTGGACTGATGTCCATCCTATAAACGACCCAAATCTACCGACCCTTTTGGGTCTGCGACGACCCATCATATGAATGAGATCCAGAGTGTACATATGGTCTATGCCGGCATCGTACAAATGTACGATTACCATCGCATTCCAATTGCTGTAACGCACTTCCGTGCTCCCTTATCTGTTTTTATACTTCGGCAAGACTGGTGTAGCATACGAGGTTGTAATGAACGTACGACATGAACTCTTGCATTGTCGGGCAACGCTGCATATGCTTAGGCGCGGCGAGGTGTCAGAAGACATTTTCTCGGAATCGGGAATAGTATTGAAAACAACCGCAAGTAATTCATTGCGTTTCTGGTACTGGCCATGCATGCAACTCGAAAATCGAACTGGACGCTTCCACTTGCGACACAGATGGTACAGCATCGGTCAACGGTGAGCCGCGCAGGATTATGCAAGTTGTATTGGGTCTTGGTAATGTTGATTATCCACAGCGCGCAGCTTTCCATGGAAGGTCGTGCCCAAACACAGCCGCAAACCTCCGGCATCATTCAGACAACAGCATCACTTCTAGCTCTGACGCCGGAGCAAGCCAAGCGTGGCTTGCCGGTTCGAATACGCGGTGTGGTGACATGGCAAGTTCCGCTCTCCCTGATCATTCAGGATCATACTGCGGGCATCTGGGTCTACCTGGAGAAACCAGCAGAACTCTCTCAAGGCGACGAAGTCGAGGTCGTCGGACATGTTAGCGAGGGGTTATTTTCTCCAGTTGTGTATGGACACACGATTCACAGGCTGGGGCGCACAACTCTTCCCAAACCCCGAGACGTTACATTCAAACAACTCAGCACCGGCGAGATGGACTGTCAATTTGTGTCGGTCACCGGACTGGTGCGCTCTGCGGGAGTTGGATATGGAGAGTCGCGGCTGCACCTTCCTTCGCTGCGGATTGCTATGAAGGATGGTGTAATCGACACAATTCTTCCGGCGGAGGATGCTTCAGGCGTCGACAAACTGATCGGTGCAGTAGTTCGCGTCGATGCAGCTGCAACAGCGATCAAGAACGAGAACAGGCAAATCATCGCGCCACAGATCTCTGTTGACGGCATGCATAACATCACTGTGTTGCGACCTCCACCACCGGATTTGTTTGCGCAGCACCTTATGCGGTTGAGCAATGTCATGCAGTACAGGTCTGGCACAGATTACTGGCACTCTGTCCGGGTGGCAGGAATAGTAACCTATTACATTCCTGGAGAAAGCCTGTATCTGGAAGATCAAGGCCAGGCGTTGTTTGTTAAGACACGACAGGTTGATCGGATCAATCCGGGTGATCGTGTTGAAGTGGTCGGTTATCCGGCGTCACACGACTCCGGACCAATACTGGAAGATGCGATTTTTCGCGGTACCGGGTCTGGAAAGCCGCCTCAACCAACGCAAGTGTCTGTCTCTGACCTATCAACGGGCAAACTGAACAATGTGTTGGTTAGTGTCACCGGGACGCTTCTGCGCCGTGTACGCGAGCCGTCTTCCTATGTGCTTCTTCTGCAGGATAAGACCGATATCCTTCTTGCAGAATTAAATCAGACAGGCGCCTCAGATCCCCTGCACGATCTTCGCGAGGGAAGCAACGTCGTGATTTCGGGGATCAGCATTCTGGAAGTTGAAGGCACGTGGAATTATGGAGTTGACAGCGCACATGTGGTCCGGTGCAAGCTCCTGATTCGTTCTCCTTCCGACGTCAAGGCAATTGGTCCTCCCACATGGTGGACGATTCAACATATGTTATACGTCTCGGCGTTCTTGGGGATCCTGGTTATAGCATTCCTTACGCAGGTTGTACGAGGCCGCATTGAGCAATGGAGACTGAAGGCTATGCACAAGGAACGCGAACGGCTGGCGAACGAGATCCATGATACCCTGGCCCAAAGCTTCGCCGGAATTGGCTTCCAGTTGCAGGCGATTCACAAGGAAATTCCAAACGAAATGTCGAGCCTGAGACGACAAGTTAATCTGGCAAGAGACCTAGTTCGTCACAGCCACAAAGAAGCACGTCGAAGTATTGAACAGCTAGACTCTGGCTTGTTGGAAAAAGAGAACCTGTTGTCTTCGCTCACCGCCTCTGCTCGCTCTATGGTTAAGGGAGGATCAGTAAAAGTCATTGCGACCAGCACCGGAAGTCCACGTCCTATTCCACTACGTATCGCTAACGGGCTGGTGCGGATCGGCCGAGAGGCGATTGCAAACGCGGTTCGCCATGCCGACCCGAGTACTCTGTCAATACTCTTGCATTACGAAAGCGCGAGCGTCCGACTTACGATTCAAGACGATGGAATCGGCTTTGTAAAGAGTGGCGATCTACTTGGGTTCGGCCTGCGGGGAATGCGAAATCGAGCTGCAGACATCTCAGCGATTCTTGAGATCGATAGTCAACCGAAACACGGAACTCGCGTTGTCGCCACAGTATTGCTGCCCGCCGAAGCTACTATGGCGAGCTCTCTTAAACACACTTTTAAGTACTTCTCGGAGCGCACATTCTATGCCAATGAAGAACCACAATCCAATTCGGATACTGATCGTTGATGACCATCCCGTCGTCTGTGCCGGCCTGACGAGTATGCTTAGCACTCAGCTTGGATTCGAGGTCATGGGATCGGCGGCAAGCGGTGAGGAAGCGCTTGCCATTGTCAAGCGTAATAGTCCTCACGTTTTACTTCTGGATCTGCGGATGCCAGGAATGGACGGAATCGACGTGTTGCATGCACTCAAATGCATCACGTCGCCTCCGGCAGTAATCGTACTGACCAGCTTTGAAAAGGAAGAAGAGATCTATCGCGCAATTCGTGCGGGAGCCCAAGGGTACTTGCTCAAGGATTCATCCGAGTCGGAGATGGTTGAAGCCATATCTGCTGTCGATGCGGGAGAGCGCTACATTCCTCGACAGATTTCTGCCAGGCTCGCAAATCGAATGTTGCGCGCGGATTTGACTGGGCGTGAGTTATCTATTCTCGAACTGCTTGCGGATGGTTCGACCAACAAAGAAATTGCCGGAAGCTTAAATATCAGCGACAACACAGTTCGTCATCACGTGAACAATATTATGGATAAGCTCAAGGTGTCAGATCGCACTGAAGCAGTGGCCACTGCAATCCGAAGCGGCATACTCTCGGGAAGCGATTAGTGGTGGAGCAAGAATCGCGACGGTCTGTTTTGCGGAATTGTCTAGTTTGCTTCAAATGGAGAGCATCCGGAGTATATGTACCCCGGTGCGAATGCGTCCCTCTTTCTTAGACTCCCGACTACTGCTATGAGACATATTTATCACTTGCTTCGCTGCACTAACAATCACACCGGTACAAATGATCGTGCAGGCCATCGTCCTGAGAGGCATACTGTGTTGACTTCAACAACCAAAGCGCTAATCCAGTCTATGTCTTAGACTTCCCAAGTGGATCAGTAACGGAAAACGCCGTAATGACCTGCTGGCAATCTTCTTCTTTGCGGTTCTATATTTGCTGATTGTGGTGTCGGCTTCATCCTTTTTCGTCGCAAGCCAGCGCTCCAACGCTGCATCGATCGTCACCTCTTCCAATTCCTGCTCTTCCTTCTGCCCTTCCAATTCACGCTGCAACTTTTTTACAGGATCCCAGTTGTCAATAATCTCGCGTGCTTTCAGTTCGGCCTTGTCCCAGGAGCGCGTTTTAGCTGAGATGGTTTTATCATGACCGTTTTTATAGATGTACAGATACTTCCAACATTTGCATCGACGGTAGGTTGGATCCCCACGGTGCGAGCACTCCGAATCATGGCGCGGAACCAAAACGTTGACGGTCTGCTTTTTGGTATGCAAGAGCTTTTTATCAATCGGATCCATCCGGGAAGTCTGACATTTTCCCGAAATTTTCCTGAAATTTGTAAAAAGTGTCCATAAACTATTGATTCTAAAGTGGTGGCCAGAGACGGGATTGAACCGCCGACGCCGGCCTTTTCAGGGCCGCGCTCTACCACTGAGCTATCTGGCCTCAGTGCATGTTTGCATAGGGTTGTAGTGCGGAATTCATACGATGACTGCGTGACTCGCGAACAACCAGAATCAGTATAGCAACTAATAGCTCGTGCTGGAAAGCTCGCCATATACGGAAGTTCATTACCCCTTCGCTGCCTTCAGCCAAACTGCCTCCGCCGCAGGCCTGCCCAAAATCGCCTCCCCGGTCGGCGTCTCAATCACCACCGTCTGATCATAATTCTGCCGTATCACACGCACCTTCAATCGCGGATTAATTCCCGCCCGGTGCAGAAACAAAAGCAGCTTCGGATCTCGCTCCTGCAAACTCACCACCGTATAACTCTTCCCGTCCTCGGCCTCGCTCAATCGCAATTCGCCGCGCTTCTGTTTCTTCTTCGGGCTCTCCGGCAACACCGCGTTTCCGTGTGGGCAACTTCCCTCCCCGCCCAGCTTCTCCAGCAACCGCGCCTCAAACGTCGGTGATACCGCATGCTCAAGCCGCTCCGCCTCTTCGTGTATCGCGTGCCACTCCATTCCAAAAATCTCGCTCAGCATCCGCTCAATCAAATGATGCCGCAACGCCGTCCGGTAAGCCGTCTCGCGGCCCTTCGCCGTCAGTCGCACAATTCCATCTGCGCCCACCTTCACATACTCATCGCGCTTCAGCCGCTTCAACGCCATTGTCACCGCCGGCGCTGAAACCTCAAGCCAATGAGCCAGCGTCGCTGGAATCACATCGTGACCCTCGGCCTCCGCCTCAAGTATCGCCTTGAGATAATTTTCTTTCGATACGTGAAGTGCGTCCTTCATCGTGTCTCACTCTTCGTTCTTCCTGGTTATTTCACATAAACCGTCGGCTCAACTGATAGTCCCGGCCTTAACTTGTGATCTGCATCCTCGTTCTTCAAGTCCTTAAAATCAATCCGCACCGGAACTCTCTGCACCACCTTCACATAATTACCCGTCGCATTTTCCGCCGGAAAGAGTGAAAGCACTGATCCCGTCGCGCCCCCAATCTGCGTCACATGTCCGTGGTAAGTTTTCCCCGTCGCGTCAACCTTGATCTCCGCTTCCTGCCCGGCCTTCATGTGTTTGAGTTCCGTCTCCTTGAAGTTCGCCGTCACCCAAAGATCATCCAACACCACCAGCGTCAGCAGGTCTTGCCCCGCCGCAACATTCTGGTTGATCTCCACTCCCTTGCGGCTCACAATTCCATCCGCCGGCGCCACAATCTTCGTGTAACTCAACCTCAACTGAGCCTCGTCCAGTTGCGCTTGCGCCTCGGCCACCATCGCCACTGCCTGACGCGCCCGTGCATTCTGCGCCGCAACTTGCTGTGGCCCTGTCTCTGCACTCTTCAGTTGCGCCACGCTCTGCTTCTCCCGCTCGCGAGCAACCTTCACCTGTTCTGCGGCCGCTTCTGCGCCGGCCTTCGCATCCGCCAGTTGCGCTTTCTCTGAATCCGCTTCTGCAACCGCCGCATCCCACTGCTGTTTGCTGATCACATCCTTCTCAATCAGCGGCTTGTAACGCTCCAGATCTGCCTGCGCCTTCTTGTTCCCTGCCTCCGCCTTTGCTACCTTCGCTTGCGCTGATTCCAACTGACGCTGCGCCTGAGCAACACTCGACCTCGAACCGCTCAAATTCGCATCCGCACCACTCAGGGTCGAACTCGAATTCACACTGGTAATTGGCACATTTACGCGCGCAGCTTCCGCATTCGCCTGCGCGCTCTGGAGTGCCGCCTTCGCATTCTCCACCGCAACTTCATAATCGCGCGGGTCGAGCTGCGCAATCACGTCGCCCTTGTGCACATACTGATTCTCCTCCACCGGTACGCTCAGAACCTGTCCCGCCACGCGCGCGCTCACCTGGATCAAATGTCCATCCACCGTCGCGTCGTCTGTATCCTCGTAGTAGGTCGAGTGCCACCACAATCCCAACACCACCAGCGCTATCACTATCACCACGCCCGAAATTATCAGCCGCCGGCGCGTCGTCCGCTCGTCCTTCTCGTCCTGCAATTCCTGCAATTCCTTTGCGCTGGGCGCTGACTGCATCTTGTCTTGTTCTGTATTCGTATCTGCCACTTATTTCCCTCCCAAATATTGTTTGTAATTCTTTGCATCGCCCAGCGCCCGTGCCAAACTCAGTCGCGCCATGTTGTACTGATACTGGCTCGCCACCAGCAATGTATTCGCCTGCGCATATGATGACAACGCATCCGTTACCCCCAGGTTATCCGTTATGCCGCTCGAGTATGCCAACCGCGCCTCGCTCAATGCCTCGCTCGCCAATTCCACATTGCTGCGCGCCACCTCAACCTGCTTGCGCGACGATTTCAAATCCAGAAGCGCCTCTCTGACATCGGCATCAATCTGCGCATTCTTGTCGCTCAGTTCGGCCTTCAGTGCATCCAGTTGCGCGCCCGTATACAGGCTCTCGCCACGCAACTGCGCCTCATTCAGAATCGGTATCGATAGCGTCCCCACAGCATCCCCCGTCCCATGTGAGTGCCGCACATTTACGCCGATATCCCCATAATCCGCTGTCGCCTTGAGCGTCGGCAGCCGATCATCCTTCGCCGCCTGGTGCTCATCCTCGCCCGCCTGCTCCTGCAAGCCAAGTGCCGCACGGTCCGCGCGGTTCTCTCTCGCCTTCCGTATCTCCGCGCCCGGCTCCAGCCCATCCAGATTCAGCGTATCCATACCTGCAAAGGACGTCTGGTCTGTCAGCGTAAACTTCTGCTCCAGAGGCATTCCAATCGTCCGCGCCAATGCCAGCTTATCCTTCTGCAGAGCATTCTCCGCCGCTATCAGCAACTGATCCTCGCGCTGAAAATCCACCCGTGCCCGCAACTCATCCAGCTTCGGTGAAGCGCCAGCCGCATGGCTCGCCTCCGCATCATGAAGCGCGCCCTCTGCCACTTTCAACTCCGCATTCACGCTTTCCACCCGCGCCGCATCGGCCACTGCCAGCAGATAAGCATTCCCCACCGCCAGCACCACCATCTCCCGCGCATCCTGGACCGTGAAACTCGCCGCCTCAAAATTATGTTTCGCCGCCATGTAGTGCTTCATTGATGCCACATTCAGCAGCGACCAACTCAAGTTCGCTCTCAGATCCGTGTAACCATACGGCCCAATCACCGTCGGGAACCCGGGAATCCGCAACCCCTCCGCCGCCAAATCTGTCTGCTGCAGCGCTTCTGTAATATTCCCATCAATCTTCGGCAATAGCGGCTGCAACTCTTCCAGCTTCTGACCCCTCAACGCGCTCTTCTGCGTCTCCGACAAAATCACGCCCAAATTATTCTTGAGTCCCCGCTCAATCGCCTCATCAAGCGTCAACGCAAGCACATCATTCGTCGCTGCGCCAGAAGTCACGCTCCCGCTAAACGCCGTAACCTGACCCAATGCCACAAACGGCCCCGCCCCGGGCGCTGATCCAAGACCGAGCGCCATCCCTGCCAGCAGTAGCCAACCACCCGCAGCCCCGCCCCAGCGAGTTCCAGTCAATCCCTGTCCATCTTTGATTTTTCTATCCATCTCTTCCATTACAAATGATTTCGCCCCATCGCGCAGACCACTCTGTGTAAATTCATTCTATATTTTGATGCAACTCAAACAAAAAATGACTCATCCAGCTGAAAACCCTCTCAAATCCATAAAAAATCCTCTCCGCCCCTTTCCCTAACCCTGTCCCCTCTTCTTCGTCGAGTTGCTACTTTCGCCGCGATATACAGAGACGTGCAGGTGTGAATCTATGTATGTGGACATCCTGTTCTTCGAGGCCTGCAGCTGCGCACATCCGTTGCCAATCTTGCGGCACAAACGACCGGGCTATTGAGACCGGGCCATCATGCTGCACAAATGGATGAAGCCTTGCCAACTTTGAGAAGACTTTGAAGGAATAGTAAGGTATCGCGGCGCGGGATAGATCGTTGATAAACCATCCCAGCCTGGCTTGCTTCTCCATCCATCGCAGGAATCGTACAATATTGTCTTCAGAAAGATGATGTGTGAAGAGTGAACTAACGACCAAATGCACCGGCTGCGGCGGCGCGTATGCAAAGACATCAGCGGTAACCCAACGAATTCTGCTTGAAGGTGGTGCGGCCTCTCCTGCAATTATCTTGGCGTCAGGATTCAAATCAATTCCGATCAGTTCAACTGCAATGCCGCGCGACTCAGCCCATTCCTCGATCTTGTATAACCCATCGCCATAACCGCTGCCAACATCGAGTATGCGGATCGGATCCGCAAGCGAAGATAATTTGTCAGCCAACGTATCAAGCCAGTGCAACTGAGGCCGATAGCCCAGCGTCCAGCGGTTTGTCCAGGCTAGATCTCGAAGACACGCGCGCATTTCTTCGCGGCTCGATGGCGCATCCATCAGTTCGTCAAGCTGCGAGCGTTCTTTGAAATTTGGCATATTAAACGGCATGAAAGAGCATCGTCTCCGCACTCAGTCCCGGTCCAAAGGACATGGCACAACCTTGTTGCCCTCTCTGCGACTTTTCCATGATTTGCTGCAACACGAACATCACTGTCGCAGAGGACATGTTTCCGAATCGCGCCAGAATATCGCGTGAACAAGCGAGTCCATCACTGCGCAGACCGAGCCCTCTCTCTACTGAGTCAAGAATCGAGCGGCCTCCCGGATGCACCGCCCACCAGTCAATCGATGAAGGATGCCGGCCTCTCGTTATTTCACTGCCTGATCTTCCCAACGCGCGGCCTATCTCCCCCGGCACTTCTCCGGAGAGATGCATATCGAATCCAAGGTTGCCTACACGCCATGTAATCATCTTGCTTGTGCTCGGAATGGTGAGCGCCAAAAAGCTGTCAATGGAAAGCCCTTTCTCTTGCGCAGTGACCAGGGATGCGGCACAGCCGTCGGCAAAAACCATAAACGATAAAACTTGTTCAAGTTCATGACTCTCTTGAAAATGCAGCGAACAAAGTTCAAGATTCAATACCAAAACAGCCGCTTCCGGAACAGAGCGTATGATGTGATGTGCCGACTTGAGCGCATTCATTGCTGCATAGCAGCCCATAAAGCAAATCATGGTGCGTTCAACGGACGGATTGAGTCCTAGATAATTGACTACCTCGAAATCCAGACCCGGCGCGTAAAGTCCAGTGCAGCAAGTTACGATCACGTGCGTGATACCGCGGCGCTCTTCCTCTGTCAGCGCGAGTTTGTCCAGTGCCTTGCGCGCCAATTGCGGAGCATACTCTTCAAACAACTCCATGCGGCGTGCTGTTGAGGGAAACTTGCCCGGCTCATAGATGCTTTCCACATCCCGCCACGTGCCGTCTGCAGTAGCGTTGGGATTCACAAATGAGTAACGATGTTCGATCTCCGACATCCGCGCCATGCGGTGAAACAATTTTCGGGTCGTACCCTCTGCAAGTAAATTGGCTGCAAAATCGATAAATGCGTGATGGACATCATATTCAGGTGTTGCTGTCCCAATGCGGTTAATGTGTGCCGTTGTCATTCCTATCCCTTTGACAGCAAAATAGCATTTATTGATGGTGATTGCCGGGCTGGTTACATCATGACTTCGCCGTCAAATAGGTCTCAGTGAAGGCAGAAAATATTTACCATGACCTTCCCGGTGCATGAGTCTCTTATCTGATATAGACGCGCCATTTTCTGATAAGTATCACCTTGGACTCAAGGATTGTCTGCCCACTTTCGCTCAACTGAAAAATTCAATTGAAAAAAGTCATCATGCGAATGTCAATCTTGGTGCGCCTCAGAACTATCATAATTAAGCCGATTCCGTTGCGGGTTGAGAGTGATCGCTAGACTCACCCTGGCCGCTCTCCACTTTTGATGCTCTTTGTGCAGTTGACAAGCCTGTTTAAAGACCGATAAAACTGATTTCGCACGGTGAATTGCGGGTGAGGTCAAGATGTACGCACAGCTTGTCGAAACCGGAGCAAAAAAGGTGCCAACTCTCGCGGAGATGACTCCGGAAGAGCAGGCATTTCAAGCAAAAATTGACGCCGGAATCAAAATCGAAGCAAAAGATTGGATGCCTGAGGGTTACCGCAAGACGCTGGTCCGGCAGATCAGTCAGCACGCGCATTCTGAAATTGTTGGACAGCTCCCGGAAGGAAACTGGATCACGCGTGCGCCAAGCCTGAAACGCAAATCAATTCTGCTCGCCAAAGTACAGGACGAAGGTGGCCACGGCCTCTACCTCTACAGTGCTGCCGAAACGTTGGGCGTATCGCGCGAACAGATGGTCGATGATCTGCACGCTGGCAAAGCCAGGTACTCAAGCATCTTTAATTACCCAACGCTGACTTGGGCAGACATGGGCGCAATCGGCTGGCTTGTGGATGGTGCTGCAATCATCAACCAGATTCCTCTCTGCCGCTGTTCGTTTGGCCCCTACGCGCGCGCGATGGTGCGGATCTGCAAAGAAGAATCCTTCCATCAGCGTCAGGGTTACGACATCATGATTTCGCTGATGCGCGGCACTGCCGCACAACAGGCGATGGCCCAGGATGCGCTCAACCGCTGGTGGTGGCCCTCGTTGATGATGTTTGGGCCCAGCGATGCCGAGTCTATCAACAGTGCGCAATCTGCCCAGTGGGGAATCAAGCTTTTTTCAAATGACGAACTGCGACAGAAGATGGTGGACCAGACTGTTCCGCAGGCTGAGCACCTGGGCTTGCGCATTCCTGATCCTGATTTGAAGTGGAATGAGGAACGCGGCCACTACGATTTCGGAGCCATTGAAAGGGATGAGTTTTACAGCGTGCTCAAGGGCAATGGACCCTGCAACAAGGAGCGGTTGGCGACCCGGGTGAAGGCTCATGAAGACGGCGCATGGTTTCGGGATGCGCTGATGGCTCATGCGGAAAAGCGTGCGGCGCGCGCAGGCAAAGCGGCATAATGCGCAAGAGAATCAGGTGAGTTGATGACAACGAAAAATCTGCCTCTATGGGAAGTATTTATTCGCAGTCAGCATGGTCTTGCGCACAAGCATGTGGGCAGCCTGCACGCGGCAGACGCGGAGATGGCAATGAACAATGCGCGCGACGTATACACGCGGCGCAATGAAGGAGTGAGCATTTGGGTGGTGCCATCTGCAAGCATCGTCGCAAGTTCGCCCGATGATAAAGAGCCGCTCTTCGATCCTGCCAATAGCAAGGTCTATCGACATCCAACTTTTTTCCCCATGCCCGACGAAGTCAAGCACATCTAGTTGTTGAGATAACTTCCCCATGCAAGCAGCATCAAATGCGTCCAAGATGATCTACCTGCTCCGGCTAGGCGATTCCGCCTTGGTCTTGAGCCAGCGCATCTCTGAATTATGCGGGAAGGGTCCGGCGCTTGAAGAGGATTTGGCACTCGCAAATACGGCGCTCGACCTGCTTGGCCAGGCGCGCCTGTGGCTGAGTTACGCTGGCGAAATTGAAGGCGACGGACGTGATGAAGATGCACTCGCGTTTCTTCGCAGTGATCGCGAGTTTCACAATTTGCTGATTGTCGAACAATTAAATGGCAATTATGCCGGGACGATAATGCGCCAGTTTCTTTTTGACGCGTGGCACACTCTTGCTCTGGCTCAACTGACCCAATCATCAGATCCACGCATCTGTGAGATTGCTCAAAAATCTCAAAAGGAAGTGACTTATCATCTGCGCCGCAGCTCTGACCTCATCGTGCGCATGGGCGACGGGACTGAAGTGAGTCATGCGCTCACACAGGCGGCGCTTGATCAGCTTTGGCCGTTTACTGGTGAGATGTTTACCGGCGATGCAATCGATGAGGAGATGACGGCCGCAGGTGTTGGCTTTGATCCTGCGCAATTGAAGCAAACCTGGCAAACGTACATTGATCAGGTTTTCACCGTTGCAACACTGCAACTTCCGCGCCAGGATGCGTGGATGCAAAAGGGCGGCAAGCAGGGTGTGCATTCAGAGCATCTAAGTTATTTGCTGGCTGAGATGCAGGTCTTGCATCGTGCACACCCGGGAGCAAAATGGTGACCGAGCGCGCAAGCCCCAATCGCCCCAGTATCGATGAACTCTGGTCATGGCTCGCGGAAGTGCCAGACCCTGAGATTCCCGTTGTCTCCGTTGTCGATCTCGGAATTGTGCGCGACATTGCATGGAGCTCTCAAGACGCTGAAACAGCAATCATCACCGTGACTCCCACGTACTCAGGTTGCCCTGCAACTGATGTGATTGGCCAGATGATTCAAGAGGAGTTGCTCAAGCGCGGCGTGAAGCGCGTACATCTGCGCGTTCAACTATCGCCTGCGTGGACAACCCAATGGCTGACAGATAAAGCCAGGCAAAAATTGCAGGAGTATGGCATCGCTCCGCCCACGGAAGAAACCGCTGCTGAGGGTGATGCCCTCTCTGGCAGCCTCGTAACACTCGGCCAGGGAGCTCACACGCCTTCTCTTGCTTGTCCGCGTTGCGGATCAACAAATAATGAAATGATCAGCCGCTTCGGTTCGACTCCATGTAAATCTCTGCATCGTTGCCTCGATTGTCTGGAACCGTTTGACCACTTCAAGTGCCACTAAAACAAAAATCCATGAATCAGTTTCACTCACTTCGCGTCGCCAGTCTCTCTCACGAAACTCGTGATGCTGTTGTCGTCACGTTTGATGTGCCTGAGGAGCAGAAAAATTATTTTCGCTTCACTCCCGGCCAGAGTCTTACCCTGCGGACACATCTCAATGGCGAAGAGATACGCCGTACTTATTCCATTTGCTCGGCGCCCTCTGAGAACAAACTACGCATTGCTATCAAGCGCGTACCCGATGGAGTTTTTTCTACCTGGGCAAATAAAGAATTGAAGCCCGGACAAACCATCGAATGCATGAGCCCTGTAGGAAGTTTTGGAGCATCTTTAGAGCCCGGAGTGGCGCGGCATCATCTGGCATTTGCCGCCGGCAGCGGCATCACTCCGGTGCTCTCCATCTTGAAAACCGTGCTCCAGGAAGAACCGCTGAGCCGGTTCACGCTGGTTTACGGCAATCGCTCTTCCTCATCGGTCATCTTCAAAGAAGAGCTCGAGGATTTAAAGGATCGTTATCTGGATCGCTTGAGACTGGTCTTTGTTCTGAGCCGTGAGCATCAGGACATCGATCTCTTCAACGGACGCATTGATCGCGCGAAGACTGATCAGCTCTTGAATCATTGGATTGATCCCACCGGCATCGACATCGCATACATCTGCGGACCACTGACGATGATGGAAGATGTTTCTGCCAGTCTGCTTGCGAACGGAGTGGCAAAAGATCGCATCCGTGTGGAGTTGTTTAACGCAGCACCATCTAGTGGACCGCGCAAGCAGACAGTCACAGCCGAAGCCGCGCAACTGCAAAGCAAAATCACCATCATTCAGGATGGCCGGCAGAGCGAGTTTGTGATGGCTCGCAACGAAGACACAATTCTGGATGCGGCGCTCGAGCATGGAATCGAGCTGCCCTACTCCTGCAAAGGCGGAGTCTGCTCCACATGCCGCTGCAAGATGACAGCCGGTGAGGTTGATATGGATGTGCACTTTGCCTTGGAAGATTATGAAGTTGCGCGCGGATTTATCCTGACTTGCCAAAGTTATCCGCTGAGCGACAACATTGTTCTCAATTTTGACAAGGAAAGCTGATTCAAAGTTTTGTGAATTTGAGGTGCGACGTTGAAACTTGAAAGCTATGCATCCGGCCAATGGTTTGCAGGGGAGGGCGGCGAGACCATTCTCAACGCAATCACCGGCGATCCTGTCTGTACCGTTTCGAGCAAGGGACTCAACTACAAGGCGATGCTCCATCATGGTCGCAAGGTTGGAAGTCCCGCGCTGCGCAAGCTCACTTTTCATGACCGCGCTCTGCGACTGAAAGCTCTGGCGCAGTACCTGATGGAGCGAAAGGAAAATTACTACGAGATCTCGCGCGCCACGGGAGCAACGCGAAGTGATTCATGGATTGACATTGAAGGCGGCATCATGACTCTTTTCGCTTACTCAAGCAAAGGGCGCAAGGAATTGCCCAACCAGACTTTTCTCGTTGATGGCGCGCCGGAGATGTTGTCGAAGAACGGTACCTTTGTAGGGCAGCACATCTGCACTCCTTTGCAGGGTGTGGCTGTTCATATCAACGCATTCAATTTTCCCTGCTGGGGAATGTTGGAGAAAATTTCCGTCACCTTGCTCGCTGGAGTGCCAAGTATTGTGAAGCCGGCAAGTCAAACCGCATTCCTTGCTGAAGCCGTCTTTCGCGACATCATCGCGTCGGAAATTTTTCCAGAGGGTTCGTTGCAGCTAATCTGCGGAAGCACTGGCGATCTTCTTTCGCATCTTGACTCGCAGGATTCTGTCACCTTCACAGGGTCGGCTTCGACAGGTCGTATGCTGCGTCAACTTCCCGCCATTCAAAATAATTCAGTGCGCTTCACGATGGAAGCTGACTCGTTGAACTTCTCGCTGCTGGGGCCGGATGCAACGCCCGATCAACCTGAATTTGAGCTCTTCGTCAAAGAAGTAGTGCGCGAGATGACCACTAAGGCCGGACAGAAATGCACCGCCATTCGACGCGCTTTTGCGCCGCATGCTCTGATGCAGCCGCTCATCGACGCAATCAGCAGGCGGCTTGCAAAAGTTGTGCTCGGCGACCCCGCGGTTGAAGGCGTCACGATGGGCGCTCTTGCCAGCCTTGCTCAAAGAGATGAGGTGCGTGCGCGTGTGCAGGAATTAAGGTCAGACGGCGCGGAGCTTGTCTTTGGCAACCCTGATGACTTCGAAGTCAAAGGTGCTGAGATCGTCACAGGCGCTTTTCTCGGCCCGATTCTCTTGCACACTCCGAACCCGAGAGTGCATCGTAGCGCGCATTGCATTGAGGCCTTCGGGCCTGTCGCAACGCTGATGCCGTATGACTCGACTGAAGATGCAATTGAGTTGGTGAAGATGGGTGAAGGCAGTTTGGTCGGCTCCATATTTACGTATGACAATTACTTTGCGCGCCAGCTTGTGCTTGGAACCGCCGCATTCCACGGACGCATTCTAATCGTTAATCGTGACTGCGCCAAAGAATCGACAGGCCATGGATCGCCGTTGCCTGCGCTTGTGCATGGAGGTCCTGGTCGCGCCGGAGGTGGCGAGGAGATGGGCGGTATTCGCGGCGTCATGCATTATCTGCAGCGCACCGCATTGCAGGGATCACCAGAAACTCTGTCGCTCATCAGCCAGCGTTGGATTGTGGGTAGCAAGCGGCACGATGAGGTTCACCCATTTCGAAAATATTTGGAGGAACTTGATCTCGGTGATTGCGTCGTCTCGCCACCCAAACTCGTCACTCTTGATGACATCGAGCACTTCGCTCATTTCACCGGCGACATGTTCTACGCGCACATGGATGAGGATGCGGCAAAAGCAAATCCATTCTTCGGTGGGCGCGTCGCGCACGGCTATTACATACTCTCGCTGGCCGCAGGCTTATTTGTTGACCCGGCGCCGGGCCCGGTGCTTGCCAACACCGGTATCGACAATTTGCGCTTCATCACACCGGTCTATCCAGGCGACTCGCTCAAGGTCATCCTGACTTGTAAGCAGAAGAACCCGCGCGAAATTGAAGGCTATGGTGAAGTGCGTTGGGACACAGTCGTTACCAACCAGGATGACAAAGTGGTTGCGCAATACGATGTGCTGACAATGGTGCAGAAAAAACATTCAAGTGGTGTGACTAAACAATCGCTGACTCATGAGCAAGCAGGGAGCCACGCATGAACTACTCCAGCATTCTCTTTGATTTTTCTGACGGCATCGCGAGACTTACGCTCAATCGTCCCGATAAACTCAACAGCTTCACTGCAGAAATGCACGAAGAGATCCTCGATGCTCTTGCACAAGTTCGTAGTGAATCCAGTGCGCGCGTGCTTTTGCTCACGGGTGCTGGGCGAGGCTTCTGCGCCGGGCAGGATCTCGGTGATTGCGTTGTCGCGCCGGGCGGCGAACCGCTCGACCTTGGCACAGCAATTGAAAAACACTATGCGCCTTTGGTTCTTGCTCTGCGCTCATTGCACATTCCTGTGGTCTGCGCGGTCAACGGTGTAGCTGCTGGCGCAGGTGCCAATTTGGCGCTCGCATGCGACCTTGTCATCGCCAAAAAATCAGCAAGCTTCATCCAGTCCTTCGCACGTTTGGGACTGATTCCAGATACCGGTGGAACCTACTTTTTACCTCGCCTTGTCGGCACAGCACGCGCGATGGGGCTGGCCATGCTTGGCGAAAAACTAATGGCCGAGCAAGCCGCCGAATGGGGCCTCATCTGGAAATGTTTTGACGACGAAGTTTTTGACGCTGAGACAGAAAAACTTCTTGCGCATCTTGCATCAGCGCCAACACTCGGCCTTGCGCGTACCAAAGAAGCAATCTATCGCAGCGCTAACTCAACGCTTGATCAACAGCTAATGATGGAGCGCGATTGTATGCGCGAACTCGGCCAAAGCGGAGATTATGCAGAAGGCGTGCAGGCATTTCTAGAAAAGCGAGCGCCGGTTTTCCATGGACGCTAAGAGCAACATACGAAGCGCAGCGCTTCCTAGCAGCGCCATCATTGGCATTGTCGGCGCTGGCGCCATGGGCGCAGGAATTGCTCAGGTCGCTGCACTTGCCGGGCACAGAGTGTTGCTTTTCGACACACGCGTCGGCGCAGCAGAAACTGCAATCGCCGGTATTTTCTCATCCTTAGATAAGCTTGTTGTGAAGGGGCGAGTCAAAGCAGAACAAGCTGCCCAGGTTCACAATGGTTTGCGACCGATTGCGTCAATCACTCAACTCCAGGAATGTGCTCTAGTGATTGAGGCCATCGTGGAAAATCTTGAGGCGAAGCGCTCGCTCTTTTGTGAGCTCCAACATATAGTCGCTGCGGATGCGTTGCTCGCAACTAATACTTCTTCCATCTCAGTGACCGATATTGCATCTTCGCTGCAAAATCCAGAGCGCCTCGCAGGAATGCATTTTTTCAATCCTGCTCCACTGATGCCGCTCGTTGAAGTTATCTCCGGAGCAGCTACATCAACTGCTGTCGTTGAGTGCATTTACGCAACTGCAAAAAAGTGGGGCAAAATTCCAGTCCATGCAAAATCCTCGCCTGGCTTCATCGTCAATCGGGTGGCTCGACCCTTCTATGCGGAGTCGTTGCGCGTCTTGCAGGAAGGCGCTTCAGATTGCGCAACCATTGACGCAGTCATGCGTGAATCTGGCGGCTTTCGCATGGGGCCATTCGAGTTGATGGATCTCATTGGCAACGATGTAAACAATGCCGTTACACGTTCAGTCTACGAAGGCTTTAATGGTGATCCACGTTTTGAGCCGTCAGCCCTTCAACAAAAGCTTGTAGACGCTGGCTTTTTAGGCCGCAAGACCGGACGTGGCTTTTACCGCTACGATATCGGCGCGCCTGCATCACTTCCATCAACAATTGAATCATGCCCCATGCCGAGCGATACTCGCATTTATGATGGTAGTTTTTTCAGCGAAGCGCTGGTTGTGCGACTCAAAACTGCGAAGGCGCACTTCGTTCAGTGTCCGGCACATGCTGATGGCCGAATCGCTGACTCGTGCAATTGCGTTCTTTATCTCTCGGACGGCCGTACTGCAGCATCGCGAGCCGCGGAGGCCGGAATTGAAAATTTAGTTTTGGTTGATCTTGCTCTCGATGCAAAGAACGCAACGCGATTGGCTATCACGAGCGCGTCCAAAGGTATTGCATTAATGAGTGCTGCGGGTTTGCTGCAGACTGCCGTTTATGCGGTTTCGGTGATCAACGACATACCGGGTATGATCGTTTTGCGCACTGTCGCAATGCTGGCAAACGAGGCCGCAGATGCTGTGTATCAAGGTGTGTGCAGCGCAGAAGACTGCGATCTGGCGATGCGCAAGGGCGTGAATTATCAGCTGGGCCCGCTGGAGTGGGCTGATAAGCTCGGCATCGAGCGAATCGTGCGCACGTTAGATAATATGCAAAACGCATATGCTCTGGAAAGATATCGCGTCTCCCCTTTTTTGAGGCAAAAATCGCTTTCTGGTCATCTGCTTATTGAGGAGAATGAAAAGAATGGCTGAGACGAGGGCAACACAGGCAATGCGTATAGTTAAAGCGTTGATGCACAGAGATCGCGCTTCGCATTCCATGGGAATCAAAATAATCAGCGCCGCAGTGGGCAACTGCTGCGTCGAGATGCGCATCCGTGAAGATATGTTGAATGGGCACACAACCTGCCACGGTGGCATGCTCTTCGCGCTGGCCGATTCAGCTTTTGCCTTCGCTTGTAACAGCCGCAATCAACGCACGGTAATCGCCGCCGCACATATCGACTTTCTTCGACCTGCCGTTTTGAACGATGTGCTGCGCGCTACTGCGATCGAGCATACTTTAGGATCCCGGCTTGGACTTTACGATGTTACTGTGACAAATCAGCGAGGCGAGACTGTTGCACTTTTTCGTGGGAAGTCCTGCCCAATTGACGGTACCATCATCGAGGATCTGCCCGTAATTCACAAAGCACGCAGCAGTGCAAAAAAATTGCAAGCCAGCAAGAAGAGGAGCGCCACTCGATGAACTCTGCTTACATTTGCGATTGCATTCGTACCCCATTTGGAAAATATGGCGGCGCACTTGCAACTGTGCGTACCGATGATCTAGCCGCAATTCCGGTTAAAGCATTGATGGAGCGCAACAAAAATGTCGATTGGGCTGCTGTCGACGATTTGCTTTACGGATGCGCCAACCAGGCGGGTGAAGATAATCGCAACGTGGCCCGCATGGCTGTTCTGCTAGCGGGATTGCCGGTGGACGTTCCAGCTGTAACGTTGAATCGACTCTGCGGATCTAGCCTTGATGCGATTGCAGCGGGAGCGCGCGCAATCAAGAGCGGCGAAGGCGATCTTCTCATTGCAGGCGGTGTTGAGAGCATGACTCGAGCGCCTTTTGTAATGGGAAAGTCAGAGAGTGCATTTGCCCGTGCGGCAAAAATGGAAGACACAACTCTGGGATGGCGATTCGTCAATCATCGAATCAAATCACAATATGGTGTGGATTCCATGGCGGAGACCGGAGAGAATGTCGCCGAAGAATTTGGAATTTTGCGCGCCGATCAGGATGCATTCGCGGCGCGCAGCCAGGCACGTTGGGCTGAGGCAAATGAACGTGGATTTTTCGCCGCTCAAATTGTTCCCGTCGCCGTTCAACAACAAAATGGCGTGACGCACATGTTCACAACAGATGAGCAACCACGCCCCACAACCACAATAGAAGTACTTGGCAAGCTCAAGGGAATCGTCAAGCAAAATGGCACCGTGACAGCCGGCAATGCTTCCTCTATCAACGATGGAGCGGCTGCAGTTTTAATGGCCTCTGAAACCGGTGTGAAGGCTCATGGATTAACTCCGCGTGCCCGTGTTGTGGCTGCCGCTGCCGCCGGAATTGCTCCACGCATCATGGGATACGCACCCGCACTCGCTGTTCCAAAAGTGCTGGCTCGTGCCGGACTCACTCTAGCGCAAATGGACACAATTGAACTCAACGAAGCTTTCGCCGCACAGGCGCTTGCCGTAACGCGAGCTCTCGGTCTATGGGATGACGACCCACGCACAAATCCGAATGGCGGCGCCATCTCCATCGGTCATCCCCTTGGCGCATCCGGCGCAAGACTGGCCATAACCGCAATCAATCAACTGGAGGCGATCCAGGGCCGTTACGCTCTCTGCACCATGTGCATTGGCGTCGGGCAGGCTCTCGCCGTTATTTTGGAAAGAGTTTAATGAATACTTACGAATTTGATGGCATCATCCCCGTCGTCGATCCCAGTGCGTATGTGCATCCAACTGCCGTACTCATCGGTGATGTTATCGTAGGACCGCTGTGCTACATCGGAGCGAACGCCGTTTTGCGTGGAGATATTGGCCGGCTCATTTTGCATAAAGGAAGCAATCTGCAAGATACATGCGTCATGCATAGCTTTCCCGGGTGCGACACGATTGTTGAAGTCAACGGACACATTGGACATGGAGCCATATTGCACGGTTGCCGGGTTGGCCGTAATGCCATGGTTGGCATGAACGCCGTCATCATGGACAACGCTGTCATTGGCGAAGAATGCATTGTTGCGGCACTTTCTTTTATCAAAGCTGATATGCAAGTGCCACCACGCACACTCGTCGCCGGAGTGCCCGGTAAAGTGATTCGCGAGCTAACTCAACAGGAAATAGACTGGAAGGCCGCCGGAACCGGCGTCTATCAGGATCTTGCAATCAGAAGCCTCGCGACTCTGCGCTCCGTTGCGCCGCTCACCGCTGTTGAAGCAGATCGCAAGCGCTTCGGAGCCATCGCCGGCCTCGATCCTCTTTTCGCGCTCAAGAGAAAAACAACTTAGTCGCGTACAAGACCGCTCTCAGTTGACGCTTTCAATCGTAATCGTATCGCCTTTTAATGTGCCTTGAATCGTCACATTCTCACCGGCTTTCGGGATGATCTTATCCTGATTGGCGATCTGATAAATCTTGCCGTCTGCCGTAACCAGCACCGCGGGAGAGCCGCGCTTGATGCACCTTTTGGCGCACTCGGAATCATTCTTCATCGCAGGCTTGGTTGAACACGCAGTGTCTTCAACAAAACCCTTGAATTCGTCAGCAAAGGCACTCGCTGAGAAACACAGTACAACCACGCATATTGCAAAAAATCTTTTCATATCGCCTCCAGGGGGAAGAGTAGTCGATCGAGCAACATCATACAACAATCATGATTACTTGGAAAAGTATCTTGAGATAATTTCAAAGTCCAGTTGTTGAGAGATACTTACCGAACCATCTCTCAGGTGTAAAGTATTCTTCGCAACCGGTCAATCCCACCATCATTGTCTGCCCGGCCGCTGAAAGAATTTGAACGGCAATGAATGCTGACGGCGCTATGACACAGCAAAACTCATCACAATTCATACATTGAAAATTGCGTGTCGCACAAATCAGCTTGCCGTCCTGCAATCAATTTGCTTCGCCGACTACGCCATGCGCCAAAATGTAATGGGTAGCGACTGCATTTCAATGAAAATTGAACAATGTATAAACCTGTCAGGCGTCTCTAAAATGAAATGAATAATTAAGTCCAAGTGGTGGGCCCGGAGGGTATCGAACCCCCAACCAAGGGATTATGAGTCCCCTGCTCTAACCATTGAGCTACAGGCCCTTCAATGACTTACAGTGCTGCATCTTCGAGTGTAGCGGATTCTGTCGCAGTTGGCATCACTCGTTCTGGTCAACGCAAAAATGACGGAGTGCTGCGGCGGTTTCTGATTTCCTAAACCTGCAGATCTCAGTGTTTTGCGATTGCATGCCTGCGGTGACGGTGTACAACATAATGCCCGATGAGCCATCCTGTCGCAGCGCCCACCAGCACATCCGAAGGAAAATGTTCTCGACCCAGGACGCGCGTGAGACTCACGCCTGTGGCAGCCGAGTAGACAACAATCTGGGCCCATGGGGAGTGGTATTCACTGGCGATTGCAGATGCCGCAGCCCACGCAATCAAACTGTGCGATGATGGAAATGAGGAGTCGAGTCCCGCAGCGGATTGATAAAAATGACCGTTTGCGTTGTCCACGCTTGGCCGCTCACGCCACGTCATCAGCTTCAACCCCTGCTCAACAACAAGGGCATCCAGCATCGCTTCTCCACTCAGGATACCGGCCTCCTGCGCGTGCTCGTTCTTCTCAAAATGACCCCACCCATATAAAACGACTGGCGCAGCTATGAACCCGCCGATCATTGCATTGGATGTCGTAATGTTGTTCTGGTTAAAACTTGAGTCATAGGAAACAACTTGCGTCATCGTATGATGATCGGTCGCAAAAGCCACTCCCGTTGCAACTCCCAGCGGTACCAGCCACTCCAGATCGTGCGCACGTATGTGCGCGGGACTCGTCCAGATTGCACCCTGATCTTTGAGAAAGTTCCTCGGCAAGTTGCGCAACGTCGCTGCATCTCGATCTTGCACCTGCGGATTCGGTGCATCTGGCAGCGGTGCAGTCAATTCAGAGTTCGTAGTGCTCTGCGCCTGTGACGCTAGGCTTGCGCCAAATATCAAAGCACAAAATGCCAGCCTATAAAAGTAGTTACGAAATGTGTGTTCCACGTGTGTCCACAACTTTCAAATGCTTTGCTCTGTTTCAATTAGCTCCCGCAGAAATTCAATTCCACTTTCCTTCTCAACTCCAAAATACGGCGCTTCGTTGTATGGATCCACGCGTTGCTGACACCCGTCAGCTTATCTATCATTTTACCTCCACCACTAACGACCCCGGCTCCTGTTGCACACTAAATTCTGCTTGTAGACCGTAAATCTCTGTCCCCTAACTGCTTGTGGAGATACTAATTCACACTCGTCGGTTACTAGTCAGAATTGTTGTGCTCAATTCATCCGCTCTGATGAATGAATTGCTCGCAGGATCTGTGGCTTTTACAGTCTCACAATTGCATAAGCTCTTCCATGAACCATGCACTCAACCGGCAAAGTGCTATCCTCATCCTGTCTTGATTCAGCAATGAAAAATGCTCTCCTGCACCATTCAACTCAAGCTCGATTCCGACTACGAGGCACTTGCGATGATGAAGATATGGCTCACTTTTGCAACACTGATTCTGGCAACACCCACCCTGCTCGCAAACTCTTACTACTCTGAACTCCCAAAAGACACGCAGGCCGTTGTCGTAACCGCGGCGAATTTTCCCGTCAAAGCAGATGGAATCGCCGACGACACAGACGCCCTTCAACAAGCCATCGACAAAGCGCATGACGCGCACGAAGCCGGCGTCGTCCTCCTTCCCAGCGGTCGTTACCGTCTCTCCAGAACTCTTTACATCTGGCCCGGTGTGCGCTTAATTGGCTTCGGTCCAACGCGCCCCGTTTTTGTGCTCGCTGACAATTCCCCAGGCTTTCAGAGCGATCCAAACAACATGGTCTTCTTCGCCGGCAACCGCCCCGGCACGCGCCAATGGGACGGCTCCATATTGAGCAAAACCACTAAACCTGGCGATGCCACTCCCGGCACCTTCTACTCCGCGCTCAGCAATGTGGACTTCGAAATCGGCGCGGGCAATCCAGCCGCCGTCGCAGTGCGCGCCCGATACGCCCAGCATTGTTTCCTCGCCCACATTGACTTCCACATCGGCTCCGGACTCGCAGGTATTCACGATGGCGGTAACTTCGCTGAAGATCTGCACTTCTTCGGCGGTCGCTACGGAATCTGGACCCGCAAGCCATCACCCGGCTGGCAATTCACCGTCATCGATTCCACTTTCGAAGATCAGCGCGAATCAGCCATCCGAGAGCATGAAGCCGGACTCACCCTCGTCCGCCCTCAATTCAAAAACCTTCCCACTGCAATCGACATCGACGCCACCTACCCCGAAGAACTCTGGATCAAAGACGCTCGCTTTGAAAACATCTCCGGCCCCGCCATCATCATCAGCAACGAGCGCAACCCGCACACTGAAATCAACGCCGAGAACGTCGCTTGCAAATCCGTTCCAAAATTTGCTCTTCTCCGTGAAAGCGGAAATATCATTCAAGGCAAATCCGGCGCGTACATTGTCTCCACTTTCAGCCACGGCCTCCACTTTGCTTCCATCGAGTCAACTTCAAAAATCGAAGACATCTTCGACGCTCAATCTGTGCAAACCCTCCCTCCGCCAGTAATCTCCGACGTCCCCGCACTTCCGCCCATGCAATCCTGGGTCAATCTCCACGACCTCGGCGCAATCGGCGACGGAGTTGCCGACGACACAGCAGCTCTGCAAAATGCCATCGACACGCACCGCACCATCTATCTTCCCGAAGGCCAATATCGCATCACCAACACCATCACTCTCAAGCCGGACACAGTTCTCATCGGACTTCATCCCAGCCTCACCCGCATCTTCCTCGCCGACCGCACGCCAGCCTTCGCCGGAGTCGGCAGCCCCGTTCCCATGCTCATCGCGCCGCACAACGGCACCAACATTATTCAAGGCATCGGCCTCTATACAAACGGAATCAATCCCCGCGCCGTCGCTCTTAAATGGATGGCCGGAACAAATTCTCTCGTCAACGATGTGCGCTTCCTCGGCGGCCACGGAACCGTTGATATCAATCCGCCCATCAATCCCACCCCCAAGCCCCGCACGCGCGGTTGGAGCATCTACAACAACACCCACACCGCCGACTCCGACCTCGAACGCCGCTGGAATGGCCAGTATCCAAGCCTCTGGATCACCGATGGCGGAGGCGGCACTTTCATGGACATCTGGACGCCGAGCACTTTTGCGCAAGCTGGAATGTTGATTTCAAATACCTCCACTCCAGGCCGCGTCTATGAACTCTCCAGCGAGCATCACGTCCGCAACGAAATCCAAATCCACAACGCCGCGCACTGGCAAATCTACGCCCTCCAAACAGAAGAAGAACGCGGCGAGGGCGGCTTCGCTCTTCCCCTCGAAATCACCAACTCCAACGACATCACCATCGCCAACTACCACTCCTACCGCGTCGTCAGCATGTTCCAGCCCTTCCCTTACGCAATCGAAGTTCAGAACTCGCAGAACATCCACTTCCGCAACATTCACATTTACAGCGATTGCAAAGCTTCCTTCGACGATGCCGTCTTCAGCGCAAATGATCACCTTTCAATTCGCAATCGCGAATTCGCATGGCTCGATTTTTCCGACGGGAATCCCGGCAATCATCCCGCACACGACAAGGAAGTTGAAAAAATTGTCGACGGTTTCTTCAACATCTCAGGCGGCGCAATCGCTCCCAATGGCGACCCCTATTTTATCGATGCGCATTGGCAAACCATCTATCACTGGTCAGTTGCAAATCACGAACTCATCAAGGTACGCGACAATCCTCTCGATCCCGTCAACCTCGCCTTCGACAAATCCGGCAACCTGCTCGTCGTCTCCTATCAAGGCAACGGCACCGTCTACACCTTCAAGCCGGACGACCCTGATCTTAATGCTGATCTCAACGTCGAACTCCTCAAAGCCCAACCCACTGCCGCACGTCCCGGAGCGAAGGCAATCATCCCCGTCGATTACTGGCGCAACGAAAATGATTTCCCCGCGTACATCGCAGAAAAAAGACCCTGGCAATTCGTCTCCCCCGATGGCTCCGTCTTCATTCCCACCGGTGACGATTTCGTCAAAGGCTCTCTCTACTACGGAACCAAAATGCACGACGTCCTCCGCGCTTACGGACTCGCGACCGCCGAGCCCGGCAAAAAGTTTTACGTCAGCGATGAATCGCAGGAGAAGACCTTCGAAGTCACCGTCGGCGATGACGGCAATCTCTCCAATCCAAAACTCTTTGCTGAAGAAGGTGGCGAGAGTGTCGCCGTCGATCCTGCCGGCAATGTCTACCTCGCCGCCGGTGAAATCTACGTCTACTCGCCCGATGGCAAGCCCCTGCGCACCATTCACGTACCCGGCCGTCCCGAGCAGCTCCTCTTCGGTGGCGGCGATGGAAAAACCCTCTTCATCCTCACCCGAACCACGCTCTACGCGACGCACATCAAATAAACCACCGCACTCTGCGAAAATAGAAGTGAATGTTATCACTTCAAAATGCAGGCAAACGCTTCGGGCCGCGCGAATTATTCCTTGACGCCAACTGGCTCATCCGCGCCAGGGAAAAGACCGCGCTCGTCGGCGCCAACGGAACCGGAAAATCCACGCTCATGAAGATCCTCGCCGGACTCGAGCATCTCGATTACGGCTCCATGCAACAGACCCGTGGCATGAGCATCGGCTACCTCCCTCAAGACGGCCTCCAACTCAGCGGTCGCACAATTTTTGAGGAGTGCCTCACCGTCTTCGATTCCCTCCATCAAATGGAAGACGAGATCGAGCTCCTCGCCGGTCAGTTGTCAACACTCGACCACGCAGGCCCCGAGTACGACTCCGCAGCCGAGCGCTACTCCACGCTGCAGGAGCGCTTTCACGCACTCGATGGTTACGCGCTCGACGCGCAGGTCGGCTCCGTACTCACTGGGCTCGGCTTCGGCAAAGATGATTGGTCGCGCTCAACCAGCGAATTTTCCGGCGGCTGGCAAATGCGCATCGCTCTCGCCAAACTGCTCCTCGCCAAACCCAACCTCCTCCTCCTCGACGAGCCCACCAACCACCTCGACCTCGAAACCCGCAACTGGCTTGAGGAATATCTCAAAGCCTATCCCTTCGGTTACATTCTCATCTCCCACGATCGTTACTTCCTCGACGTCACCATTGACCGCACCGCTGAAATCTGGAACAAGCGCCTTCATCTCTACAGCGGCAACTACACAAAATATCTCAAGGAAAAAGACGAGCGTCGCGAGCAGCTCACCGCCGCATGGCGCAATCAGCGCATCCAGATTGAGCACCTCGAAAGTTTTATCAATCGCTTCCGCGCCCAGGCCACAAAAGCCAAACAGGTTCAATCGCGCATCAAAGAGCTCGAGAAAATCGTGCGCATCGAGATCCCTGAAGATGAACCCGTCATGCATTTCAAATTTCCCCAGCCGCCGCCCTCAGGCCGCATGGTTGTCGAAGCTGAAAATCTCTCCAAAAGCTACGGAGCCAAGCATGTATTTTCAAATGCGCGCTTCTCCATCGAACGCGGTGATCGCGTCGCATTGGTCGGCGTCAACGGCGCTGGCAAATCCACTCTCATCCGCCTCCTCTCCGGCATGGAATCTCCCACCAGCGGCACCGTCAAGCTCGGCCACAACGTCGTCAGCGAATACTTCGCGCAGGATCAGTACAAAGTCCTCAATCCGGATTCGCGTATGATCGACGAGATCAACGCCGCCGCGCCCAAAGTTCCCGCCGTCGAACTCCGCTCCCTCCTCGGCTGCTTCCTCTTCTCCGGTGACGACGTCTTCAAACCTCTCGGCGTCCTCTCCGGCGGCGAGCGCAACCGTTTCGCTCTCGCAAAAATTCTCGTCTCCCCCTCCAACTTCCTCCTCCTCGACGAGCCCACCAACCACCTCGACATGCGCGCTAAAGATGTTCTCCTCGAAGCCATCGCCGCATTCTCCGGCACCGTCGTCTTCGTCTCCCACGACCGCTACTTCATTGACCGCCTCGCCACGCGCGTCATTGAAGTTGAAGCCGGCGCCATCACCACCTACGAAGGCAACTACGAAGACTACTTGCGCAAAAAGGAATCACTCAGCGCAGCTTCTTCGAATGACACACAGAAAAATGAATCGGCTAAGAGTGCGGGTGCCCCCGCTCCCTCGCCTTTGGGGACCGGGGATAGAAGAGCTTCTACAAACTCTGCTACTCTCGGTAACCATTCCGCCGTTGCTAACTCCGCTACTCCCGCCGACCCCGCTAACCCCGCTAACACCGCTAACTCCGCTAACTCCGCTAAGAAAAAACTCAACCCCATCAAGCTCAAGCAAATGCAAGACCGTTGCACCTTCCTCGAAGAAGAAGTCCCCCGCATCGAAGCCTCCATCGCAACAACCGAGCAGCAACTCGGCAACTTCATCTCCGTCTCAGAAACCGAGCGCCAATCCACCCTCCTCGAATCCCTCCGCACCCAGCTCCACGAACTCACCGCCGAATGGGAAGAACTCATGACCCATTTGGAAGAGTAATCTTTAATAATTAATTCAATAAATCTTCGGTATCGGTAAAAGCGATAAGGTGTATTCTTTCTCCAACGTACTATGTTGGAGGCAATCATGCAGGTAGAATCGCAATCTGTTGCTATCTGGATTGAAGCAATTGCTGTATGCATAGAGGCTGTTGCCCTCGTATTGATCCTTCTTTTTGAAGAGCGTGGAAGAAGAAAAGATCATCAGGAACTTCTAAAACAACTTGATATTTCGCGTAAGCAGATAAATGCTGATCGTGTCGCTGAAATATTTAAGGCGCTTCGCAACTTTGAGCATTACATTGTGCAAGGTGTGCACTTCAAGAAAACGTTAGGACCCGGGAAAGACTTTTCTGAATATGGCGATTATTCCAACAAAGGTGGATCTATTGACAAAGAGTATTTGGATCTTCAAGAGGCTTATTACCTCTCTTATCTTGTGTCTGACTCATTGGCAGTATATTTGAAAGCACGAATGGCGGAAGCTGATGGATTACAACGTCTCTCTAGTGCAACTGAATTTAATGCAAGCCTCCAAGAGTTTCACAAAAATTGGGATGTTTACAAAATGGCAGTTCAGATAAGGGAACTTTCTTAATGTCTGAATTTTAAAGCTCGAAAATCTGCTTAGAGGCTTGCGCACACACTTTAATTTCCACAGAATTATTTGTCCTATTCGTCACCTGAACTCGATTCAGTATGAATCTCTAAGAGTTGCTTCGCGAGCATTGAGCTCAGCAATCCCTTCATGGCTGTAAGGTCTATCTTGCCATCCACCCAAGCATCGTCAGCGGCTTCGAGTGCTTTATAGTATGGAGATTTATCTTCGGCGATTTGGTCTGGGATCGTCTTCTTGCCTGGTAAAACATATCCCAGCTTTACACACAGGATCATGTAGGATGCTGCTCTTGAAGTTCGTCCGTTCCCATCAGTGAATGGATGAATCCAGTTCAGCCTCCACATGACGTACGAAGCAAGATGAATTGGACTCTTTTCATTCCATTTTTCATTGATGTAGTCGCAGAGTTCCTCTATTTGAGCTGGGACTTCAAATGCAGATGGCGGTTGATGCTTGCTACCACCTATTTCAATATCAGATGGTCGAAAGTTTCCTGCATATGAAGAAATGCCAGCAAGTGCTTCACGGTGGAGGTGAAGAAGTTGCGAAGGACGAAATTTAAATGGCTGTCTTTCTGGGTCGATGAAAGTCTCGACCATTTTTATTACCGCATCAAACTGCTTGAGTCCGTTTAGCGCTTCTTGCATTGCCCTGAGATCAGGGTCTGAAATAATCTCAGCATCAAATGCTTGGCTATGCCTGGTTGGCTCAACCATTATTTGCTCCGGTCGGCCAACTTCAACGCTTCTGCTTGTTCGTCAATCATTTCACGAGTGACGCGTTCATTTTCGATATGCGTATTTCCGTAAGCAAAGCTTCTGCGTTGTGCCTCACGTTCGTCGCTTGGGAATGCAACGTCACGTGCAGCTTCAACAAGTTCCTGAAGATAATTTGTCATGACTGCACCCCCTAAACCTTATCTTTTGACATTATCACTGTCCGGCGCCGATGCCAACAATACGTACATCATCAGAAAACACTATTCAGTATATTGTGGTTAGTACATTCGAAAGGTTACTGCAGCGACTACACCACGCAAGCGGCCTCAAGATAAGAGTGGGACGCGCGCGCTTTGCACATCATTACCCCATTCTAGCGCAATATGAATTCATCTGCAGATCTCCACGATTCATCCCTGATCCCTGACTTCTGACCCAAGTTTCACAGTTTCACAGTTTCACAGCCCTACCCCCACCCCACCCCCCTCTAAAACGCACTTTAAGGGCCATCTTCACTTTTCCACGCTCAACGCAACTCTGGCTCGCTCTCAAATCTCAATTTCCGCAAGCTCTATACAATAAAGGATGAATGGCTTTCACTGAACAATACGATGTCGCAATCGTCGGCGCGGGTCACGCAGGCTGTGAGGCCGCGATGGCCGCTGCGCGTATGGGCATGCGCACCGCGCTCATCACCATGAATCTCGACCTCATCGCGCAAATGAGCTGCAACCCAGCCATCGGCGGCGTCGCCAAAGGCCATCTCGTCCGTGAAGTCGACGCTCTCGGCGGAATCATGGGAGAAGTTGCCGACGCCGTAGGAATTCAATTCCGCCTCCTCAACACCTCACGCGGCCCCGCCGTATGGAGCCCCCGCGCACAATGCGACAAGCAGCTCTACCGCGTCAAAATGCGCGAAGTTCTCGAAGCCCAACCCGGCCTCCACATTCGCCAGGCTGAAGTCTCCGGCCTCGTCGTAGAAGATTTATCGGAGCACAATCCAGCCGAAATTCCCAACGCCCCCGCAGGCCAACCCACGCGCCGCGTTCTCGGCCTCAAACTCCGCGATGGCCGCACCCTCCTCGCCGGAGCAACCATCATCACCACCGGCACTTTTTTGAACGGCCTCATACATTGCGGTGAAGAGCGCTACCCCGCAGGCCGCAGCGGCGAACCCGCCAGCGTCCTCCTCGGCGAAGCACTGCGTGCGCTGGGCTTGCGTACATGTCGGTTAAAGACAGGGACCCCGCCGCGTCTCGACGGCCGCACCATTCACTGGGAGCGTTTTGAAGAGCAGCCAGGAGATGCCGATCCCACACCCTTCAGCTTCCGCACCACAAAAATTCCCCAGCGCCAGATTTCCTGTCACATCGCGCACACCACGCCGGAGACATTGCAAATTATTCGCTCGAACGTCCACCGCTCCGCCATGTACTCCGGACAAATCGAAGGCATCGGCCCGCGTTACTGCCCCTCCATCGAAGACAAGATCGTCAAATTCCCAGATAAGACGCATCACCAATTCTTCCTCGAGCCCGAAGGCCTCAACACGCACGAGGTCTACGTCAACGGAATGTCCACTTCGCTGCCGATGGAAGTGCAATCCGCTATCGTCCGCTCCATCCCCGGTCTTGAAGATGCCGAGATGCTGCGCCCCGGTTACGCAATCGAGTACGACAGCGTCGACGCAACCGAACTCAATCGCTCGCTCGCCGTCAAATCCATTGCGGGCCTCTACCTCGCCGGGCAAATCAACGGCACCAGCGGTTACGAAGAAGCCGCCTGCCAGGGACTCATGGCCGGTATCAACGCCGCGCTCTGGCTCAATGGCCAGCCCCCCTTCACGCTCGATCGCACCGAGGGCTACACCGGCATCCTCATTGACGACCTCATCTCAAAAGGCACCAACGAGCCCTACCGCATGTTCACCTCGCGTGCCGAGTTCCGCCTTCACTTGCGCATCGACAACGCCGACCGCCGCCTCACACCATACGGCCGCAAGCTCGGCCTCATCGACGACAAAGCATGGGCCGCTTATGAAGCCCGCGAATCTCTGCGCATCGCGCTCGAAACTTTTCTTACCACCAACAAGCCCACATCGGATCAACTCACGCGCGCCGGATTCAGCGAACTCCCCGCTACAGTCGGCCTCACCTGGGCTCAACTTCTCAAGCGCCCCGAAGTCACCATCGAGCCCATCCTCATCGCGATCCATTCCACTCTCACAACCCAACCCGCGCTCGCCCCTCTCGCCGCCGCAGTTGAAGCCGGCCCACTGCGCTCCTCTCTGCGCAATCAGATCCGCGCCGTCGAGACTGAAATCAAATTCGCCGGCTACCTCGACCAGCAGCGCAAATCGATTGAAAAAATGAAGGCTGCAGAATCACTCGCGATTCCTGCCTCGCTCGACTACTCCATCATCAGCGGACTCTCTCGCGAAATGCGCGAAAAACTCGAGCGCATCCGCCCCGTCACTATCGGCCAGGCCAGCCGCATCCCCGGCGTCACCCCCGCCGCGGTCTCTCTCATACACGTGTCAATCAGGATTCAAGCAGAGAAGATAAAACAAAAAAATATTCAAGTAGAAGAAAAAGCTGGCTAATGTATTTTATTGCGTAAAAAAATTACCCTCTGCGCCGATACAGCACCTGAAACTCATACCCCGCATTCGGCGGAAATAAATTCGCAATCAATCTCAATCTCTCCGCCAGCGCCGCCGGAGCCAGCAACGGATAATCGCGTTCCCTCAAATCGTGATAATCAAAATCCACATACAATGACAGCATATAAATTGCCAGCGAATCAGAAAACGCAGCTTCGTTGTATACATTTCTCAGTCGCTCATCCGTCTGACCTGCAATCGTCTCAAGCGCGCCCTTGCGCGACTCCCACGCGTCTTGAGATGTCTCGCCGCGCACATCCGCCTGAACCTGCGTCCATGCCAATCCGCTGAAACTCTCCGGCACTCCCGCTACCTCAACAAAGTTGTGCGCCACGTTGATAAAGAACTCAAAGGCCAATCCGAATCTATCCTCAACCAACCGCGTCGAGATGAAAACCGCCTCAGTCTCTCCAAAGCTCGCATTGCGATGGCAAACCGCGCGATCACCCAGTTCAACCGTATAACCCGGCGCAATCTGGGTCTCCGGCAACTCTGATATCACCAGCGGCACAAAATAATACACCCGCGACTTGATCGCCTCGCTTAGCGCTGCCGGAACCGCGCCCACCATCCGACCAAAATCTTTTTCTGTCAGCCGCGTCTCGCCCCACAACGCCGCGCGCACACCATTCGTCGCCTTTTCAATCGGCGTCTCTGCGGTAACCCGCTCCGCACTCCAAAGTTCGACTTGTGCACTACTGGCCATAAAACTGTATTCTAGTCCAGAGGCCTCCCCTTATGAGCATTACCACCGCCAACTCCAGCCACTCCAACGTACCCACTCAAAAATCGCACGGCAAATTCCTCGGCTTTCCTCTTGAAGGCTTCGGCTTCTTCACCAGCGCACTGCTTACTCTCGCATCCGGTTTTCTCGCCTTTTTCGCTGTCACCACCATCGCCATCTTCGCATTGCTCGCATGGAACATCTACGGCAACCACAACGTCCCATACAACGACAGTTACCTCTACGCCGGCCTTCCCGCAGGCATTATCGTCTTCGCCATTGCAGCCATCGTCTTCGGTGTCTTGTGGTTTCGCGCTACTTTTTCTGCAAAATAATTTACTTCGATAACTCTTCCGCTAATCTCTTTGTAAATATCTCAACCCCTGCCGGCGTCATGTGCAGTGGGTCTTGAAAATTCTTCTCGCCATTCACCCACTCGCTGCCATCAATCACTGTCATCCCGCGCGCTACCGCCAATCGACGCATATTCTCCATGTATTCATGCCAGATCGGCTGACTGTAGTACTTCTCCCGATGCTGCTCTGAGATCGGCATCAGCAGAATCACCACCTTCATATTCCGCGCTTGCGCCTCGTTGAAGATGCGTTCATAACTCATATTAAATTTGTCCGGATGAGTGTTGAACTCGACAACTTCTATGGGAAAATTCTCAGCAATGAAGTACTCAATCGATTCAAAATCCTTCACGCGTCCCAGTTCCGTCGTTTTCTCTTCAGGCATTCCCATTTCGCCCATGCCACGCCGCATCAACTCAACATACTTCCACACATTCGCCCGCTCCCTCACCAGCGGACAAACCCGTAAAACTCTGAACTCAAGTTGCTCGACCAAATCAAAATTGTAAGCCGCCAATCCCTGTTCAATCGCAAACCGGTGATCCAGCGCCAGCAGCCTGTTTCCTTTGAGCTCCATCGGATGCGTCACAGGCTCCGAGGTCAACAGCGCATCATTAAAGCCCGCTATCAATGTATGTATCCCCGCATGCTGATGCACTGCATAATCAAAAAGCAGCCACTGCTCCGGATTCAAACTCGCACCCAGCGCCGCATCCACGGGCCGATAATCTTTTCCGTGCTGCGCAGCAACCGCCGTAAACTCCGCCATGTCCAGGTGACGATCCATCATTGAGTTTCCAGTGAAAACAATATTCGGGTTCTCCGCCTTACGGATGGTTTCAAGCTTTGTTTTGTACGGCACACGTTGACTCCAGATCCCGAGCGCAACATTGAGCGCGGCCAGCAAAATGGCCGTTGAAATCAACACCGGAAGTAATCTTCGTCCGCGCACAAAAATCCCCAAATCAAAAATCAATGTAGATAAACTTCGATGCCTGCCCGCTGAATGCATAAATCAGCAACACGGCCGCGGCCCAAACAGCACACCGCACCACCCACTCATACTTTCCCGTCAAAATACCCGGCGCACTTTCAACCTGCTCAAGATCGCGTTCACCTGCCAGATACTCAACCACTGCTCTGCTTTTTTTCATCATCCAATCAGTATCCTCCTGTAAAAGAAGATCGCCGTATGCAGATCCATGCAGAAGAAGGGCCACGCCGCATTCACCATCACAAACGTCAGCACGCGGCTCCCCATCACCGCCGCAGGATGCAAACTCGGCTCAGGCTTGATCTGCCTCCACCATCGGTGCACCACCAGCAGCACTCCATGCCACAATCCCCACACAATAAAATTCAATCCTGCGCCATGCCACAACCCGCTGATTAGCATCACCGCCATCAAATTCAAATAAACAAGCGGCATCGCCACGCGCGATCCACCCAGCGGAATATAAACATAATCCCTCAGCCAACTCATCAGCGACATATGCCAGCACTGCCAAAAGCGTTGAATATTCCGCCGCCCATACGGCCAGTTGAAATTCTCCGGCACTACGATCCCGAACAGCCTTGCCGAACCAATCGCAATATCCGAATACCCTGAAAAATCCGCATAAATTTTAATTCCGTACGCCAGCCCCCAGAGCGGCAGAACCCATCTCTGCGCCAACATCAAATCATGCGGATTCAAATGGTCAGTCCACGCTGTCAGCAAATCTGCCACGGCAAACTTCTTCACCAACCCCGTCAGGATCCTCGTCAGACCGCGCTCCCAATCACGTTCCCACTCCCTGGGTTCCGCGCGCAGCTTCGGCAAAAAATCCTGGTACCGCTTGATCGGCCCAGCCACCAGCGTCGGAAAAAATAATATGAACGCCAGATACTCGCCCAGCGTTCCGGCTTCAGTCTTGCCCTTATGCCGGTCCCACGCATAGTGATAAAACTCAAAGGTAAAAAATGAAATTCCCAGCGGCAAAAATGCTCCCGCCCAATGCACCGGATTTTGCCGGTGAAAAAAGATCAGCCCGCTAAAAAAATTCCAGTATTTGAATACCCCCAGCAGCAGCACGCTCTGCACTAGACCCGCCACGCACCAACCAGAAGACTTTCTATAGAGCCGGCTGAAAACCGACTCCCACAAAAATATAAACAAGCACGCCGCGCCCCAAATCCCAGCCATCGAATACGCAAAATACAAAAAAAATCCGCTGCCAAATACAACAATCACCCACGGACGCGCACGCCCCGGCATCACGCGATAAAGCACCGCCGCCGGAAGCAGAAACAGCACGTAATAAATGAATGTATTGAAGATCAACTTTGTATTTGCTCTCTGGTCAATCGATTATAGGCCAACACAAGCGCATCACTCCCTCATTTTCTAGCGTCTTTCGCTCTTCCATTGAGTTACAATTCCCTACGGACAATAACATCATCCACTTCAAGCCCTACAATCTGACTGGAGTCATCGCACATGACATCGATTCAGCGCACTCTGCGCACCTCTCTGTCCCTCGCCACTCTTCTTCTTTTTGCCTTCGCACCCCTGTGTGCCCATTCCGTTGACAAAAAGACCGCCGCTGCACCAGCTCCCGCTGCTACCGATCCTTACGCCGAGGTCCAGCCCGCAACTGAAACCATCGACCTCGCCATGTACCAGCGCATCCGCGATGAAGGCCTCAACCACTCACACGTCATGGACTTCGGTTACGCGCTCATGGACGGCATCGGCCCGCGCCTCACCGGCTCGCCCAACGCCAAAAAAGCCAACGAGTGGACCCGCGACACGCTCACCAAAATCGGCCTGGAGAATGCGCACCTCGAAGATTGGGGCGAGTTCGGTCTCGGCTGGCAGCAACTCAACACCTGGGCGCGCATGGTCACGCCGGACACCGCCATCCTTATTGTGCAGGCCACTCCGTGGTCACCCTCTACAACCGGCCCGGTCACCGGCGACGTTGCCTTCGTCACCATCAACGACGAGAAAGACTTCGACAAATACAAAGGCACTCTCGCCGGAAAAGTTGTTCTCTTCGGCGCCATGCGTCCCGTTCCTCCCGTTGATAAGGCTCTCTTCGATCGTTACACCGAGAAGGAACTTGAAGACATGGCCGAATTCCCAGTCAGCGAAGGCGCTGGCGGCATGAGCCCGGAGATGCAGGCACGCATGAAGGCACGCATGGAGCGCATGCGCCTCATCGACAAGATCGCCGACTTCTTCGCCAACGAAAAAGTTGCTGCCATCATCGAGCCCAGCCGCGACGCCAGAAATGGCGGTGGTTCCGGTGGAACGCTCTTCGACGACAACGGTGCAACCCTCGGCCGCACTCCTTATCTCGCCGACAAACGCGTTAAAGTTCCCGTCGTAGTCGCAGCAATTGAGAGCTACGGCCGCCTCTATCGCCTCACCCAGGCCCACGTTCCCACCACCGTTGAGATCGACGTTGAAACTAAATTCACCGGCGACCACGAACACGGCTATGACACCGTCGCCGAGATCCCCGGCACTGATCCCAGGCTCAAGGAGCAGATCGTCGCCGTCGGCGGTCACCTTGACAGTTGGATCGCAGGTACCGGCGCAACCGACAACGGCGCTGGCGTCATTGTCGCCATGGAAGCCGTTCGCATTCTCAAAGCGCTCAACGTTCACCCGCGCCGCACCATCCGCATCATGCTCTGGACCGGTGAAGAACAAGGCCTCTACGGTTCGCGCGGTTACTGTCGTGACCACTACGGCTCCGCACCTCTCTCCACCAAACCCGATCAACTCCAGCTCCCTGAATTCATGCGCCGCGCCGACGGCCCGCTCAATCTCAAGCCCGAGCAAAAACTTGTCAGCGTCTACTTCAACGTCGACAACGGTACCGGAAAAATTCGCGGCATCTACACCCAGGGCAACACCGCCATCGCACCCATCTTCGCGCAGTGGATGGCCCCGCTCAAGGACCTCGGCGTCACCACCATCACCAATCGCAACACCGGCGGCACTGACCACCTGAGCTTCGATGCAGTCGGCATCCCCGGCTTCCAGTTCATTCAGGACGAGATGGACTACGAGACCCGCACCCACCACTCCAATGAAGATGTCGTCGAGCGTCTCCAGCCCGCCGACCTCAAGCAAATCGCCACCATCGAGGCCATCTTCCTTTACAACGCAGCCCAGCGCGACCAGATGATGCCCCGCAAACCCATCCCGCAGCCCGACAAGGAAGAGCAAATGCGCGCGCCACTCGAAGGCATCTACCCCGGCGCCATGCCTCCTCCGCCACCAGCAGACAAAAAGTAATTTCTCTACTCAATCAATACAGGGTGCGGATTAACTCCGCACCCTTTTGCTTTTCCCGCAAATAAAATTACAGTCTCCCGGCTTATCTGCTGTTCGTCAACGCCGCCTTCATGAGTAACACCACAACCATCAGCTGTCAGTTGTACAATCCATCAACAAGAGAATCAGAGGCCAAAACATGCTGACACACCAATCCCCATCTCCAATCCCGACGAATCGCAGAATTTGCTGCTCTAAGATTCTTCCTCTTTGCAGTCTTGTTGTCTTCGCAATCTCCGCAGCGGCGCTTCTGCATGGACAATCAAAGGAAAACACGCCCAAGCCGCCTTCAGTCATCGTTGCGCCTGACGGATCTTTGTCTGTACCCGCGCAAACAGTACCCCTGTCAAATCTTCTCAGCCCTGAAGCAAAAGCCTATGTCACACAACATCTCCTGGATATGCAAAACCCCGCTGCAACTTATGTTGAAAAGGGCATTCCTCACTTCATGCTTCCCTATCTTGCGGCGCAAAAGGCAATCTTTCCCGTCGACCTGAACGATACACAAATTGCAGGAGTGCATGTTTATGTCTTCACTCCGCACGAAGGCATCACCGCCGTAAACAGCAAAAGAGTTCTCATCAACCTGCATGGAGGAGGATTTTCAGGATGCTGGCCGGGTTGTGCTCTGCTGGAGTCGATCCCGGTCAGTTCAACCGGCCGCATCAAAGTCATCAGCATCGATTACAGACAAGCTCCAGACCACAAGTTTCCTGATGCCAGCGAAGATGTTGCCACCGTCTACTCAGAATTGTTAAAGCAGTATGCGCCGGCGAGTATCGGCATCTACGGTTGTTCCGCAGGTGGTGCGTTGACTGCAATGTCTCTCGCCTGGTTTCAAACGCACAATCTTCCCACACCAGGTGCTGTCGGAATCTTCTGCGCGGGTGCCGGAAACTTCTTCACTGGCGATGCAATGTACACAGCTCTTCCACTTGGAGAAGCGCGCATGCCCGCCGCCCAGCACAGCTCAACGCCCACCCTTGGTTATTTCAAAGGAACTGATCCAAACGATCCACTCATCGCTCAGGTGAACCACCCTGACGTGCTCGCTAAATTCCCTCCCACTCTCATCATCACCGGAACCCGCGACTTCGCATTGAGCAACGCCTTGAACACAAATATTCAATTGACCAAAGTTGGTGTCGATTCCAAGCTCTACGTCTGGGACGGACTCTTTCACGGCTTCTTTTATAACCCCAGCGTTCCAGAGTCACGTGATGCGTACAACATCATCGTGAATTTCTTCAATCAAAAGTTGAAGCCTGAATAAGCTGACCGCTCGCCTCTGAGCACGATCAACGCAAGGGCGTTGTGCCTGAGATTTTGCCTGCAATTTTTCCCAAAATCAACAGGACCAACTCTCCGTGAAAAAATCCCCCTCCCCACTTGCATACCCAGTGGGGGTATGCTATAACAGAATCTGCAAGTCATTCCTCGCTTGCTGGAGAAATAAGCCACCATATGAACATCGAATCCGCTAAGGAACCTCCGAGTACCTGGGTTTCTCTTCTGTGTCGCGATGTGCGTTCAGGAAATTGCCTTTAAAAAGCACATTCCCTCCGCGCTCTTCACGGCATGCAACCTGTGAATTGAGCGCGTGAGCCGGGTTTTTTTCGCCGCCTCACCCCTCCCGAACCTTGAATCCAATGCTCCACCCTCTGATTTGCGCCTCCACGCATTTCGTTCGTTGAAGCACGTTCGGATTCTGCGAGGAGGAACCATGAAGAAGAATCTGCATCTCATCAAAAACAACGCACGCCTGCGCTGCCTCTGGATTCCTACCGGCAACGTCAGAACCCCCCTCGCCTGCAATTGGATTGCCGCACTCGCGGTGCGTAAAACTGCTACCCGCGTGTGCAGGAACCCTGCGCCTTCCAACGATGAACTCGGGGGGTTGCACCTGTGCGCGTAACCGAATCAAAACTCGACGCCGCCATTCTGCCCAGCTTGAGTTCTGATAAGAAATAAAAAAATGGCACGGAGAGATTTCATCTATGCCATTTTTTGTCCTCTCCAACACAATCCTTAAACCACTCCCGCCTTCTTCAAATCCTCCCAATCCTTCACCGTCACCTCCGCATACGCATTTCCAAAATTCGCAATCGCCTCTGCAAATTTTTTCCCCGCGCCCAGATATCCAGCCAGCACCACCGGATCTCCCGACCTTGCATGACTCCTCGCCAGCAACTCGCCGCAAACATGCGCATACGCCGCCAACCCGCCGCCCGACAGATCTGTTATCTCAACCGATCCCTTATGGTCATTCAATTGACGTACTAAATAATTCCGCCCTGCCATATCCGTCCATCCCAAAAATGGATCTGTCTGCACTTGCATCGCACGCTGACCATCTACCACCCGCTGTCCATTGTGCTTCGCAACCTTGTTCTTCAAATACGGCGCAAAGCACGAATCCGGCTCCTCCTTCACTTGCAAAAACAGCGGGTCGCTCACACCGTTTCCTTCAAAGTAAATGCAATAATCCCGCAATCCGACTGACCCCGTACCCACCACCTTGAAAGCCACATCCACAGGGCGATACATCGAGAGCAAATGCTTTCTCTGCGGCTGCAACCTTTCGCGATACGGCCCTAAAGCCGCAATCACAGCTACCGCCTCTTTTCCCGTCACCCGCGTCAACACCGGCTTCACTTCTTTGAACCGCCGCACCGAATCCTTTTTCACTGTTGCCGCAACCGTCAACTGCTCCATATTGCGCACCGGCGTCGATCGCTCCGCCTTCAACAACGCCGCATGAACCGGCGTCACCTGGTTCAGCAGATGCACCTGCCAGCGGCTCGCTTCCACCAGCGGCAACTCCGCCAGCTTCATCATCAAACTCACGTAACTTTCCACGCACAACGCCGCCGCCTTCACCGCGTTGCCATTCTTCTGACCGGCCTCATGCCCAGCCAGCACAATCGACGCTGCCATGCGTTTCAAATCCCACTCAAACGGTCCCGGCATCGTCTCATCAAAGTCATTGATATCGAAAACTAGCCGTCCATCGGGTGCAGCAAACGCTCCCAGATTCCGCACATGTGCATCCCCGCACAACTGCGCCATCAACCCCGTATTCGGCACCAGACTCAAATCCGCAGCCATCACCCATGTCGCACCGCGAAAATATCCAAATGGCGAAAGCAGCATTCGCTGATATTTGATCTTAACCAGCTCCGGCAAACGTCCCTTCATCGAACGCTTCAGCAAATCCAGCGCCGACACAGGACGCCGCCGCTTGCTCAACTCTGCATGATCCTGACGCGCCACTACCTTCCGCGCAGCCTGACCCATCTTCAATCGTTCTTCACGTGTAACCCAGCTCATAGGCGAACTTTATACTTGCGCGCACTCCCGTGCAAGTACTTATTCCTTTCACTTACTTCCATCTAACACCCAAACCTTGCGCCATTTTGCAATCACCCTGTGCTAAACTCCACTTGCTTACCCAAGCATCTCTTTGGAGGTCCAGTATTATGTTCAAGAAGCTCTTTCTTGCTGCCACACTCGTGTGTGTTGCGTTCTCGCATCCTTCTTATGCTCAAACTCTCACCCCGCTCACAAATCAAATCGCCGATGGCTTTGACTCTGCCTTTCTCATGACTGACGGCACGGTCATCGCCCAAGACAGCGGCTACCCAAACATCTTTTGGAAGCTCACACCAGATATCAATGGCAGCTACGTCAATGGCACCTGGAGCCAAATCCCGCAGCTCGGCTACGCTCCTTACGCCTTCTCCGGCGCTGTTCTTGCTGATGGAAGGCTTTTGGTTGAAGGTGGCGAATATACCAGCGACAATTACATCTTCACCCTTACTGCGCGGGGCGCCATCTACAGCCCGTTCACCAATCAATGGTCCAACGTCAATCCCCCTCAGGGTTGGATCAACATCGGCGATTCACCCAGCACCGTTCTCCCAAACGGAAATTTCCTCCTCGGGCAAAAGCTCAGCGAGTCAATGGCCGAACTCAATCCATCCACTATGACGTGGACCGTCCTCGCCACACGTGGCAAAAGCGACTTCAACGCCGAAGAAGGATGGACCCTGCTGCCCGGCGGCAACGTCCTTGCCGCCGACGTCAAAAACGCTCCCAACTCTGAAATCTTCTGGCCCATACGCAATCAGTGGGTCTCAGCCGGAAGCACCATCCTTGACCTGCACTCTCCATCGCCCTTCGGTTGCAGCCCCTATCCGCCTTCTAATGCCTGCTACTTTCCACCCGGAGAAATCGGTCCCGCCATCTTGCGTCCAGATGGGACCGTCTTCTATACCGGCTCTTATTCCAACAACAACACAAATGATCCCGGACACACTGCCATCTTCAACTCCAAAACCAGCCAGTGGTCCGTTGGTCCTGATTTCCCGCTCCTGAACGGAACCTATGGTGATAACGCCGGCGACAACTGGGCAGTGCTCCTTCCCAATGGCAACGTCTTCGTTGAAGGCCAGTACGCTCTTGGTTACGAGTTTGACGGTTCCAACCTCACCCTCACCACGGGCACCGGCGCCTATCTTGGCGCCATGATTCTTCTGCCCACTGGTGAAGTCCTCGTCGGTGGAGCGCCCTATGCCGGCTTCCCCGTCTCTGTCTACGCCTCCACAGGCACCTACCAAAGCTCATGGGCTCCGGTCATCGACGGCATCACTTCCTCTACTCTTTTTTCTAACAACACTTATCGCATCTTTGGTCTGCAATTCAACGGACTCTCCCAAGCCTGCGCAGTCGGCGATGAAGAGCAATGCGCCACCAACTACCCTCTCGTCCGCATCACCAACTCCGGCACCGGCCACGTCTTCTACGCCAGAACACACAACCACAGTTCTATGGGTGTTGCCACCGGCTCAAGACCTATCCAAACCTGGTTCGACGTTCCCAGCTCAATTGAAAGTGGCCCCAGCAAGTTGGTCGTCGTCGCCAATGGAATTCCATCACAACCAATCAACGTCATTATCGCCGGTTGTGGCGCCCCAACTGCTCAGTGCGTACCGCTTCTCTGAAAACTACTGCGGCAATAATCAAAAGGAAAGATGCATCGTTCAATGCATCTTTCCTTTTTTATTTGTGTCTATATTCATATAGAAGACGACGCCTCTCGATTCGAAGGTAATCTAATCATGAGCTGCCGCACTTTGGAGTCACATTCATTTTGACCTCTTTCCTCCATCGCCACCGCCTCCTCTTCAGCGCACTTACACTCTTTGTGTTGCTCGTCGCCGCTGCGGCTCTCTGGCTCTCTTACCAAATCCACCGCATTGAACCATTTCTCCGCGACCGCATCGTCTCCCAACTCTCTGAGCGCTTCCATGCCCGCGTCGAACTCGACCAATTCCACATCTCGCTCCTCCACGACCTCGCCGCTGAAGGTACTGGCCTGCGCATCTGGCCACCCGACGGAACCACCAACTCGCCTATCCCCACCACCCCGCTCATCTCCCTCTCCCACTTCTCATTCCGCACCGACGCCAATCTAAAGCGTCTCGCCATCATGGTCATTCAGAACAAGGGCCAGCTCCACATCCCCTCCATCGAACTCAAAGGTCTCTCCATCCACATCCCACCTCACTCCCACTTCCATGACCAAATCATGAGTGTGAAAAATTCAGTAATCTCATCTGCCTTTGCTAACTCCGCTAGCCCCGCTGTCTCCGCTAACTCCGCTTCGCCAACCATCCCCCACACCCAACTCACATTCCGCATCGGCAAAATCATCTGCACCAACGCCGCTCTCGTCCTTGAAACTGACAAGCCACACAAAGATCCCCTCAACTTCGCAATCGACTCACTCACCCTCACCAACTTCTCCGCCGACTCCCCCCTCCACTTCGAAGCAACCCTCCACATCCCGCGTCCCAAAGGCCCCATCCACACCACAGGTTCCCTCGGCCCGGTAAACTTCGCTGACCTCGGCGATTCCACCATCAACGGTGACTACTCGCTCACCGGCGCCGATCTCTCCGTCTTCAAAGGCATCGCAGGCTCTCTCTCCTCCACCGGCCATTACAGCGGCATATTGCGCACTCTCGACGTTAACGGCGACACCAGCGTCCCCGACTTCCGCCTCACCCACTTCGGCAATCAACTCCCTCTCACCACCAACTTCACCGCGCAAGTCGACGCCACCAGCGGCGACACGCGCCTCTCCTTCGTCACCGCAACTCTCGCCCACTCTCACTTCAATGTCAGCGGACAAATCCTCCGCGTGCAAAACGCTGCCAACCCAGCAGCTTTTGCTAACTCCGCTAACTCCGCCATCACCGCTAACTCCGCTGTTCCCAACGGCCACGAGATCAACCTCACCACCGCCTCCACCAACTCGCGCATTGAAGACTTCCTCCGCCTCACCAGCAACAAACCCAACACCCTTCTCACCGGCGCCGCTGACTTCAAAGCCACCTTCCATCTCCCGCCCGGCCCAGCTCACGTCCACCAACGCATGCAAATCGACGGCACCCTTCACATCACCGGCGCCCACTTCACCAGTCAAAACGTCCAAAGCAAAATCATGCAGCTCAGCCTTCGCGGACAAGGTCATCCCGACGAAATCAAATCCACCGACCCCGCCTCAATCGACTCCACCATCACCAGCGACCTCCACATCGCAAACGGCCTCATCACCCTACCCAACCTCATCTACACTGTCCCCGGTGCAACTATTGACATGAACGGCACCTACCTCCTCGACGGCGGCGTACTCAACTTCTCTGGCTCCGCCAAACTCGACGCACCCATCTCCAAACTCATCGGCGGCAAGCTCGGCAAATTCCTCCAACCCGCCGATAAATATCTACAGCGTGAAGGCGCCGGCACCTTCATCCCCATCCATCTCACCGGCAACCGAGAAGAACCCCACTTCGCCATCGACTTCAACCAACTCCTCAAACCCTGAGTCACGCCTTCAATTAAAATCCATACAAAGAATTGAGGACTTCACATGTTCCGCCAAAAACTCCTGATTGCTCTTGCATTTTCTCTATGTTCCACCTCCACCTTCGCTCAAGCGCCTTCCACCGGCAGCGGCTCATCAAAATGCCAATTCTCTGAAGTCTATCTTCAGAACGGCTGGACAATCCCCGGTACTGACAGCGCCAAATCAAAACAACGCACCCCGCTCGCCAGGCACGCAGGCATCTTTCTCACAACATTCGACACTCTCGATGCTGAAATCAACCTGACCATCGCAACCTGTAAATCAACGCAGGAAGGACGTCTGGAAATTAAGGAAATCTCTGCAAAAATCATCAAATTATGGGCCTTCGATGCAGGCAGCAAGCCCTTTGCCTATCGCATTGAATACGCCGAATCAGCAAGCGATGACAAACGTAGCGACCCCAGCTCTGCAATCATCTTCTTCTACGACCTCGATGGCTCCGGTACATTCACCCTCTTCAGGTACGCCGACCCATCCAAAAGCATCATGCTGCCATCCATCATTCCTGATTGGGCTCAAAATGAAATGGATCAACCCACGCCTCATCAGTAACAAAGCCAATCCTCATCCACCCCAATCGTAATGACAAACTCCGCGCCGGACGACTCCCCAAAATTCCCAACAAATCTATGCACACCCCTCCAAAACTCTATAAACTAATCCCTGATTTTGTTTCACTGTTTTATTTGTCTGCAATCTCGCCCGCAATCTCAAGGAGAACCATCATGACCCGTTATCACCTTCGCATCACCACTCTCTTTCTCTTCACACTCCTCCTCGCTCTACCTTCTCTGCGTGCCCAATCCGCGCCCAAAAACAATCTCAACGACTGGTGGAAGAACGCCGTCATCTACGAGATCTACCCGCGCAGCTTTCAAGACACAAACAACGACGGCCTCGGCGACCTCAACGGCATCACCGCCCATCTCGATTACCTCCACGACCTCGGCATCGACGCCATCTGGATCTCGCCTTGCTATCCATCACCGCAAGTCGACTTCGGCTACGACATCTCCGACTACAAGAACATCGATCCCGCATACGGTACACTTGCCGACTTCGACCGCCTCGTCGCCGAAGCCAAAAAGCGCAACATCCGCATCCTCATGGACATGGTCATGAATCACACCTCAGACAAACACAAGTGGTTCATCGAATCACGCTCCTCCAAAACCAATCCATATCGCGATTGGTACGTATGGCATGACGGCAAAGGTGAAACCGCTACCGACCCCGGACAGCCGCCTAACAACTGGCTCTCCGAGTTCGGTCATAGCGCATGGGAGTGGGACCCAACCACCCGCCAGTACTACTATCACAAGTTCTACATTCAACAGCCAGACGTCAACTGGGACAATCCCAAAATCCACGAAGCATTCAAGGACATCATGCGCTTCTGGTACAAGCGCGGCGTCGCCGGTTTCCGCTTTGACGCCATCACCACGCTCTTTGAAGATCCTGAGCTCCGCGACGAAGCTTACCGCTACGACAAAGACGGTAAAATCATCATCAACGCATACGGCGACAAGGAGACCGACGGCAAAAGAACTGAGTTCCTACCCCAGGTCAACGACGTCATGGTCGAGATGCGCAAAGCCTCTGACGATTTCCCCTCCAACAAATTTCCAGGAACCCGCCTCTTCGTCGGTGAAACCTACGTCCCCAACATCGCCGCACTCGCCGCTCTCTACGGCACGCCTGACAAGCCCGAGTTCCAGCTTCCCATGGACACCCAGATCGGACTCGGACACCACAAACTCGATGCCAACTACTTCCGCACAAAAATTACCGACGCCGAAACCGGGCTCAATGGCAACCTCCCACTCATCGTCTTTGACAATCACGACAACCCGCGCCTCGACGCACGCTTCGGTGACGGAATCCACGACACCGACATTCAGCGCGCTATCTCAACTTTGCTTTTCCTTACCCGTGGCACCGCTCTCTTCTACTACGGCGACGAGATCGGCATGAAGACCACCCCGCCCACGCGCAAAGAAGACGTCAAGGACCCAATCGGCATCACCGGCTGGCCCAAGTTTAAAGGCCGCGACGGCGAGCGCACCCCCATGCAGTGGGACTCGTCCGCCAACGCCGGCTTCTCCAACGCCGCGCCCTGGCTCCCCGTCCCGCCGAGCTACACCACCATCAACGTCAAGGCCGAGCAGTCAGACCCCAACTCGCTCCTCAATTGGTACAAGGCCGTCATCCATCTGAAGAAATCCAACGACGCCCTCGCCAACGGCGACAACATCATGCTCGACCAATCGAACCCCAGCGTCCTCAGTTGGATTCGCACCTCCGGAAAAAATCGCGTCCTCGTCACTATCAACTTCACCGCCGAGCCGCAATCCGTCAACCTCAGCACTCCCGATATTCAACCCAAGCCGCTCGCAACCCTCCTCAAAACTCCCGGCGCAAAGGACCCGCAAAACCAGAGCAACATCGAGCTCGGCCCCTACGGCGTCTACATCGGCCAGTTGTAATTTTTTGTTTTGAAGTAAGGCAGTAATTTTTTCTAAACTACAAGCAGAAAGGGCGCGGATTCAAACCGCGCCCTTTACTTTTTCCCTAAAATAATCCTTTCAATCCCCTGCAAATCCGGCACTATTTCTATCTCTTTAAACCCCATCTGCTCCATCAAATCCATCACTCGCTCACCCTGCCCGAATCCCATCTCCATCACCAACCATCCACCACTCACCAACACATCCTTCGCCTGCGGAATCAACCTGCGATAAATCCCCAACCCATCCTCGCCGCCAAACAACGCCAGGTGCGGCTCATGATCTCTGACATCGACCGACAACCACGCCTTCTCCACATCCGGCACATACGGCGGATTGCTCACCACAAAATCAAATTTTTCTTCCGCACACTGTAAGTTCAAATATGTTTTCTCATCCTGCTCTTCCAAAGATGTGTCATCCTGAGCGAAGCGCAGCGAAGTCGAAGGATCTGCGGTTGCTTTTCTTTCAAATCCTCCCAATGATTTGTCATCCTGAGCGAAGCGCAGCGAAG
>VFSW01000089.1_pt1 | contig 109799 bp, 96 predicted proteins | sample 5358111 | NCBI WGS metagenome assembly VFSW01 (sample SAMN11554181, study PRJNA540505) | mine drainage metagenome | isolation source: sediment from site ElyBrook_90M | place: USA: Ely Copper Mine, Vershire, VT | collected 2017 | reverse complement strand
CAAGCTGCACAAGGTTCTGGGCGTGGAAACCCCGGTGTTCGACTGAAGCCCGGGCCTGGCACGCGCTGTCGGCACGACTGCGGCGCGGTCTACCCGGGGGCGAGGCTGGCTTGAACCGGAACGCTCCGGGGAGGGTGGCGCCAGCTCAGTCCTGGTTGACGAGGACGCTGCGATCGGCGCGGCGTACGTCATTGAGGCCGCAGAAGGCCATGGTGATGTCGAGCTCGTTGCGGATCAGATCCAGACATTTGCTGACGCCGGCTTCACCGGCGGCGCCCAGTCCGTAGAGGAAGGCACGACCGATCAATGTGCCGCGGGCACCGAGGGCCAGCGCCTTGAACACGTCCTGCCCAGAGCGGATGCCGCCATCGAGCCAGACCTCCATGGCGCCGCCAACGGCATCGACGATGGCAGGCAGCGCCGCGATCGAGCTCGGCGCGCCGTCGAGCTGGCGTCCGCCGTGGTTGGAGACCACCAGCGCGTCAGCGCCGCTGTTCACGGCCAGACGAGCATCCTCCGGATCCATGATTCCCTTGAGAATCAGCTTGCCACCCCATCGGCGCTTGATCCATGCCACGTCGTCCCAGCTGAGGCTGGGATCGAACTGCTGGCTGGTCCATGACGACAACGAGCTCATGTCCTGCACGCCCTTGACGTGGCCGACGATGTTCCCGAACTGACGTCGCTTCGTACCAAGCATGCCGAAAGCCCAACGCGGCTTCGTGGCGATGTTGAGCAGATTCGCCAGGGTCGGCTTCGGGGGCGCCGACAGGCCGTTCTTCAGATCCTTGTGACGCTGGCCCAGGATCTGCAGGTCCAGGGTCAGCATCAGTGCCGAGCATCGTGCGGATTTGGCACGTTCGATCAGATCTTCGATGAACGTGCGGTCGCGCATCACGTACAACTGGAACCAGAATGGCGCCTTGGTGTTTGCCGCAACGTCCTCGATCGAACAGATGCTCATGGTCGACAACGTGAACGGCACGCCGAAGCGCTCCGCAGCCCTGGCGGCGAGGATCTCGCCGTCGGGATGCTGCATGCCTGTCAGACCGGTTGGCGCAAGCGCCACCGGCATGGAAACAGGTGCGCCAAGCATCTCCGAACGCAAAGATCGCTGCGCGATGTTCACTGCGACGCGCTGGCGCAATTTGATCGATGTGAAGTCGTGTTCGTTGGCGCGGTATGTGCCTTCCGTCCACGCCCCAGAGTCAGCATAGTCATAGAACATGCGGGGTACGCGCTTCTTCGCCAACAGGCGAAGGTCCTCGACGCAGGTGACGACGCTCATGGATGATTTCTCCCAGGATGAGGGGTTTCCGATTTATTTCACGGGCAACGCTGGAATCATCCACGCCAGCCAGTGCTGCTGTGCCAGCACCAGCAGTCCCAGGAGCACCGTCAGCGCAACGCTATGCCAGAACGTGCGTGCGAACACAACGCCTTCCTGGCCTTTGAGTTCGGTCGTGGTGACTCCGGTGGCGATGTTTTGCGGTGAGATCATTTTGCCCATCACGCCGCCGGAGGAGTTGGTCGCAGCCATCAGCACCGGGTTGAGATTGAGTTGCTTCGCCGCGACGACCTGCAGGTTGCCAAACAGGGCGTTGCCGGAAGTGTCGCTACCCGAAAGGAAGACCGCAACCCAGCCCAGGAAGGCCGACACGAGTGGGAACAGGGCACCGGCAGAGGCCACGCCAATGCCCAGCGTGTAGCTCATGCCTGAGTAATTCAGCAGGAAGGCGAGGCCGACGATCATCATCACGGTGACGATGGCGATCCAGGCTTGACTCCAGGTGCGTGCCGCACTCGACAGCAGCCCGCGCATGCCGACGCCGGTCCACGCTGCAGTGATGATGGCGGCAAGCAGGATGGCCGTGCCAGTGCCCATGGGCTGGAAGTCCCAGAGCGCGGGGTACGCTTTGTGGAACAGCGAGATGTAGATCACGTTGTCAAGGCCCGGCCAATGGATCTTGACTTCGCCGACGGTGAAAATCTTGAAGTTGATCCAGACGATCACGATGGCCGACACCAGCAACCAAGGCATCCAGCCGCCATAGCCCACCCGCGCGCGGCCAGTGTCCGCAGCGGCGGTCCGACGCAGAGCGTAGGCAGGATCGGGGGTGTGCTTCCAGTTCTTGAGAAATGTCACGGTGACAATCAGGGAGACCAGGGAGGCGAGTACGTCGGTGAGCTGGTAGCCGATGAAGTTGGAGGTCACGAACTGGGTCAGCGCGAACGACCCACCCGACACCAGCAGCGCGGGCCACAGGCAGCGAATCGACTTCCAGCCGCCATACATGCCGACGACGTAGAACGGGAGCAAAAAGGCAAACAGCGGCAGCTGGCGACCGACCATGGCGCCCAGGGTGGCGGCCGGCATGCTGGTGACGGCGCCGAGCACGGTGATGGGCACGCCAAGGGCGCCGAAGGCCACCGGCGCGGTGTTGAAGATCAGCGTGTACGTCAGGGCCTCCAGCGCCGGGAAGCCCAGACCGACGAGCAGGGCGCTGGTGATGGCCACCGGGGTGCCGAAGCCGGCGATGCCCTCGAGCAGGCAGCCGAAGGAAAAAGCGACGACCAGCAGGACCAGGCGTCGGTCATCGGGAAGATGGTCGAGCATCCACTGCCGGAATTGCTCGAAACGTCCGGACTTGACGGCGACGTTGTAGAGCAGCAGAGCGTTGAATACGATCCACATCACCGGAAGGAGGGCCAGCGCCATGCCCGCAGCGATGGCGTTGAATGCCAGTGTTCCGGGCATGCCCCACACGCCCATGGCAACCGCGAGGCCGACGAACAGACCGGCCAGTGCGGCCTGCCAGGCCGGGCGCCGGAGGACACCAAGCATGAGCAGCGCGACGGCGATGGGAAGCGCAGCGATCAGGAAGGACATGAGCAGCGAATGCGCCACTGGCGTGAGTGGCTGTGCCCAGATGATGCCCGAAGGAAGGGCGGGTGCGGGATTCATTGAGTCTCCTTTCAATGGGCGTCGCGGGGACACCCAAGAGGGGGCCGCCGTCGCGCGCTGTTTGGGTCGGGCGCGTCGCAGCGGGGTTTTAACGATTTCTAGCGGCAAAGAACAAACATGTGGTTTGCCATATGGATAAGTGGTAAGACCACATTCAGCGATTAGAAACCAAGGAATACTTGTCGTCAATAGGGCCGAATCACATCAGATCCCTTCTGGATTCTTGTTTGATCTCGTGGCAAAATCAAAGTGGTCTGACCACTGGAGCCAAAGATGGATGTCGTACGTCTGTCCGATACGGTAGCCGCTGACCTGGAAAGCCGCATCCTGGAAGGTTCGTTGCGTGCGGGAGAGCGCCTGCCGTCCGAGCGTGACCTCGCCGGAACCCTGGGGGTGTCACGGCCATCCTTGCGCGAAGCGCTGCAGAAGCTGGAAGCGAAAGGTCTTGTGCGCAAGCGTCAGGGCGGTGGCACCGTTGTGACCGATCGGCTGCAGGCGAGCTTTGTCGATCCGTGGCGCGAGATGTTGTCCGACAACCCCGATCTTCAGCATGACTTGCTGGAGTTTCGCCACATGCTGGAAGGCGAAGCGGCACGTCTGGCCGCGGAGCGCGCCAACGATGTCGATCTTGCGCAAATCAATGCGGCGTTCGAAACCCTCGAGCACGCGTACGCTTGCGATGACCTGAACGCTTGTATCGCTTCAGATGTCGCGTTTCACCAGGCCATTGCCGAAGCCTCGCACAATGTGCTGATTGCACATTTGAGCGCCAGCTTGCACCGCCTGGTGCACGGGCATGTCGCGCGCAACCTTGAATACTTGCACGAAAAGGCGGATCAATGGTCCAGCCTGCGTGCCCAGCACCGCGCGATCTGGCAAGAGGTGGTGGCGCGCGCGCCAGCGCGCGCTGCGTCGGCGGCGCACCGTCATATCCTGTTCGTGCGCAGCACGATGGGTGAGAGTGCCCGCGAGGCGACGCGCCTCGAGCGCGCCCGCCGGCGCATCCGCGGCGAACCGGCAGCGGCGCTGTGAGTCCGGGATGGTCGAGGTGATGCCCCGACCTTGCGCCGTTTCGCTCAGGAACCCTGGCGCACGCCTTCGATGCGTACGGTGATGTCGACGGTGTGGCTCAGGCCAGCGGCGAAGGCGGTGATGCCGAAATCCATCCGGTTGACGGTGGTGGTGGCAACGAAGCCGCCCAGGAAGCCGCCCCAGGGCTTGGGTAGGTAACCGACCTTGCCAGCGCCTTCCAGCGTCACGTTGAACACCGCCGGTTTGGTCACGCCGCGCAGGGTGATATTGCCGTAGAGTTTGCCGGCGTCCTTGCCCTCTGGCACGTAGCGGGTGCTGACGAAATGGATATCCGGATATTTGGCGGCGTCGAAGAAGCTGGCGTCTTTGAGGTGTTCGTTGCGTTGCGCCATAAAACTGTCGATGGAATCGGCCGCGACGCTGATATCCGCCTTGTCGGCAGCCGCATTGACCGGATCAAAGGTGAATGTTCCGGTGACCTTCCTGAACACGCCCGCGACCGGGACGATGCCGGCGTGGCCGATGACCCAGCTCAAGCTTGAGTGGTCAGGGTCCACGACATAAGTGCCGGTGGCATCGTCGTGCATCACGGCGTAAGACGGCGTCGCGGCAGCATCGGCTGCGTACGTGGGGGCGGCGAGCAAGGCCACAGCGAGCAAGGTGGCGGCGGTGGAAACGATTGGAGTGTTGCGTTTCACGATGGGTCCTGTGTAAAGGTTGCGAGGATGATGAGACACGTGTCGGGGAAGTCCCCGGCGATCTGTCAACGCGCGGGGGCGAGCAGAAGATCGACGTGCACGGGCAGTGTGGCGGCGACCACGCTGGGATCGGCCCAACTTCCGGTTCCGAGGCCCCAGGTGGTGCGATCGAGGCTGAAATCCGCGTCGAGGTGCATGCCGAGGGCGTCGCGACGCGTGGACGCGACCACCGTCATCGGGTGTGTATGGCCCTTGAGCGTGAAGCGTCCGCTGACCCGGTAATGACCCGGTCCCGCGGCCTGGAACGCATCGGAGGCGAACACGGCCTGGGTGAAGTGCGTCGCGTCGAGCCATTCGGTGCCCTTGAGCAGATCGTCGGTATCCTTGCCGCCAGCGTCGATGCTGGCGGTGTCGACGGCAACGCTGATGTGGCTGTGCGCCAGATCGGCAGGATTGAAACTGCCTTGCACCTGCGCCCTGGCGAAATGGCCTTTCATCACGACACCCATCTGGGTGGCCGAGAAGGTCACGTCGCCGTGGGTGGTGGTGTAGGCGGGCGCAGCCGATACGGCGCCAGCAAACGACAGCAGCGAGGCGGCGATGAAAGCGAAGCGAAACGCGGGGGTCATGAGAATCACTCCTGATGAAGGAAGGGAAGCATGCGCGCCAGCACACCGTCACGGTCGATGACGTGGTGCTTGAGCGCGGCGGCGACGTGCAGCGCCACCAGGGCGATGAGCCCGTCATTGAGCAGGGAATGCACATTCCCCAGGATGTGGGCGAGGGCTTCGTTTTTCGCCAGCAGATTCGGCAGCGGCAGCACGCCCCACCACACCACCTGAACACCGGCGGCGGAGCTCGTCGCCCAGCCGGTGAGCGGAATGATGAACATGAGCAGGTAGAGGAGGTGGTGCAGGCCGGTGGCGATGGCACGTTGCCATGCGGGAATGGTCCCTGGAAGGGGGGGCGGTGCGTGCCCGGCGCGCCATGCCAGGCGCACCAGCGCCAGTGCCAGCACGGTCAGACCCAGCCACTTGTGCCAGGCGAACAGTCGGATCTTGAGTACCGAAAGCGGCAGGCCTGTCATGTACAAGCCGAGCGGAACAAGGCTGAAGATCAGAATGGCGATCACCCAGTGCAACGCGATGGCGGTGGTGGTGTAGCGTGGAGTGCGGTTCATGGTGTGTCTGTCTCGCAGTGTGAGGCGGACGTAAAGGCTGCGCGCAGCGCCGCGAGCAATGCACGGGTCCGCTCCTGCTGCTCCGCGGGAATTTGATCGAACACCCGGGCGATGTGGGCGCCATGGGCAGGAAATACCTGTTCGAACAAGGCTTGTCCATCGAGGGTGAGACGGACGATTTGCGCCCGTCCATCGCGTGGGTCCGGCAAGCGCTGCACCAGGCCCTTGTCGCGCAGCCGGTCGACCACGCCAGTCAGTGTTCCTTTGGTGATCAGTGTTTTCTCCCCGAGCTGCTTGGGGTTCATGCCGTCGGTGTTGCCCAGGGTGGCAACGACGTCAAATTGCGCAGGCGTCAAGCCGAGGGTCTGGACGTGCGAACCCGAGTAATGCTCGAACGCCTGGTAGGTGCGGACGAGCTCGCGAACGAGTGGAAAGAATGAAGGACGAGGTGGCACGGGAGCCAGACAAGGTTGAAGGATGCACAATTATTAGTTCGCATTAGAACTAATGTTGTTTGTAGGGTTATTTCGTGCGCCGGCCTGAACGTCGTGCCGCCGGGAGGCGGGCAGGGCGCTTGCGCTAACCTTGTGTCCTTTTCAGCTTCCATCATGACTTATTGCTGCGCCGTCAAGCTCAACGCGGGACTCGTCTTCGCCGCCGACAGCCGTACCAACGCGGGTGTGGACAACATCGGCCGCTTTCGCAAGCTGCATGTTCTCGCACAACCCGGAGAGCGTGTCATCGCCATGCTCTCTGCCGGAAATCTCAGCATCACCCAGGGTGCCGTCGAACATCTGCATCGCGCCCTGCGTCGGGGTGACATCGACAATTGGCAAACGGCGCCAAGTATGTCCGATGTCGCTTTGCTGCTGGGCGAAGCGATGCGCGCGGTGCGCCGCCGCGACGAACCTTATCTGGCCGAAAGTGGCGTCGATGCCAGTGCCAGCTTCCTTCTGGGAGGGCAGATCCGCGGCGAGCAGCCGCGCTTGTTCCTGGTCTATTCGGCCGGCAACGCGATCGAGGCGACCGCGGAAACGCCGTTTCTGCAAACCGGTGAGGTCAAGTACGGCAAGCCCATTCTGGACCGCGTGATCCGGCCAGAGCTCAGTTTGCTCGACGCCACGAAGTGCGTACTGGTGAGTTTCGACTCGACCATCCGCAGCAACGTGAGTGTCGGGCTTCCGATCGACATGCTGCTGCTCCCGACGGACCGTCTGTGCGCCGACCAGCGCTTTCACATCGACGAGCACGACACCTATTGGCGTGACCTCTCTGATCGATGGGGCGCCGGGGTGCGCCGCATATTCGCCGAACTGCCACCACCGCACTGGTATCCCGATTCCCAGCAGTGAGCAGGCGGCCCGGCAGCCTCACGCCAGCTTGCGTATCAGGGCTGGAGGGCCGTCACCAGCAAACCCTGGCGCTCGATGAAGTCAATGACGACATCGAGCCCTTCGAGCGTCTTCAGATTGGTGGTCGTAAACGGGCGGGGGCCGCGCATGCGCTGCGCATCGGCGCGCATCACGCCGAGATCGGCACCAACATAAGGCGCGAGGTCGGTCTTGTTGATCACCAGCAAGTCGCTGCGCGTGATGCCAGGCCCACCCTTGCGGGGAATCTTTTCGCCCCCGGCCACGTCGATGACGTAAATGGTGAGGTCGGAGAGCTCGGGGCTGAATGTGGCTGCGAGGTTGTCGCCGCCCGACTCGATGAACACAATATCAGCCTCGGGGAAAGCCTCCAGCATCCGCTCGACGGCCTCCAGATTGATCGACGCATCCTCGCGGATGGCGGTGTGAGGACAGCCGCCTGTTTCCACGCCCATGATCCGCGAAGGCTCAAGTGCCCCCGCGACAGTGAGCAGACGCTGATCCTCTCGGGTGTAGATATCGTTGGTCACCACCACCAGGTCCCAGCGGTGGCGCATGGCCTTGCACAGCATCTCCAACAACGTGGTCTTCCCACTTCCCACAGGGCCGCCGATGCCCACGCGCAGCGGCGGCATGGATTTGGTGCGCCCCGGAATCGCGTGCAGCGCGGGGGAATTCGAGGGAATGGTCGTCATGATCGGAAGAGTCTGGAGTACTGGGTTTCGTGGCGGCTGCTCAGAATAGCCAGCATCGGGGAGTAACTTTGCCAGCGCTCCATGTGATCACGGATCGAGGTGGCATGCGCAATGGCCGCGGGCAGCAGTGGTGTGAGCGCGGCGAGCAGGCGTTGACCCGCGCCCTGGCCCAGCGGCACGCAGCGCAAAGCGGACTGCACCTGGCTATCCAGCCACGAGAACGCCAATGTCTGCGCCGCCTGCGCGGCGTCGAGGTCAAACGCCAGCGCGGCAAGCGCGAATGCGCAGGTCCAGCAGGGTGCAGGCCGCAATTCGACACACAGCGGTAGCGCGGGGTGATCGGGTTGCAGGCCGCGCAACCAGGCAACGAGCGACCGACCCATCTGCAGCGTTTGCTGGCGCAGCTCACTGCTTTCTCGCGTGGCCAGAATCCAGCCCTGGACGGCACGGAGTGATTCCAGGTCCCTGGCCCACCATGCCCGATGGGCGCGCAGCACCACCGGAAGGTCGCTGCGCGCCAGCGTCAGCGTCAACTGACCGCGCAACCAGTCAAGCGCCTGTGCCTCGTCTCGCACCAGGCCTGCGTCCACGGCAGCTTCCAGTCCTTCGGAGTAGCTGAATCCGCCAACCGGGAGCGTGGTCGAGGCCAGCCACATCATCCGCAGCGTCCGCTCAGTGTCCATGGGAGTGCGGGTGAGCGTGAGACGGGTCCGCTTCGTGCACGGCATACGCGCCCGCCTCGGGCTCGAACGGCGCGTCGGCGCTGCGCACGTCGAGGCCCATGGCGCGCAGCATCGTTTCGAGGACCGGATCGGGCTCGAGTTGCAGCAGTGCCGGCTGCAACTCGAGTGCCACGTGACGGTTGCCGAGGTGATAGGCGGCACGCATCAACGCGAACATGCCAGCTGCGCGGACCTGGAGCACAGGCTGCGCGGCCGCATCGATACGAATCACGCTGCCGTCGCCCGCCACGAGGGCGTCGCCACCACGCAGCGCGCGCCCGCGCGGCAGAACGACGGCAAGCGCTCTGCCCTCACTGTCGGTGGCGGCGAAGCGGCTGCGGTTGCGCGCGTGCCAGTCGAGCACCAGCGCGGCGGCGCGCGCCAGCAGCGCGGGGGCCAGACCCTGCCCACCGGGGAGCAGTTTGTTCACCTGCAGGGTGTCCATGATCAAAACAGGAAGTAGCGTTGCGCCATCGGCAACACGGCCGCGGGCGCGCAGCGCAGCAGTTGCCCGTCGGCCCGAACCGCATAGGTCTGGGGGTCGACTTCCATACGTGGTGTCAAGCCGTTGTGCACCAGATCGGCCTTGCGAATGGTCCGGCATCCCTGCACCGCTGCGAGCTTTTTCGCCAATCCAAGTGCGTCACCGATGCCAGCCGCCAGCGCGTCGCGCGAGACGAACGTCAGCGACGTGGCGATGCGCGCACCGCCGAACGCGCCGAACATCGGACGGGTGTGGACCGGTTGCGGCGTGGGAATCGATGCGTTGGCATCACCCATGAGGGCGGACGCAATGAAGCCCCCTTTGAGGACCATGCTCGGACGCACACCGAAAAACGCCGGACGCCACAACACGAGGTCGGCCCATTTGCCGACCTCGATCGACCCGACCTCATGGGCGATGCCGTGCGTCAGCGCGGGGTTGATGGTGTATTTGGCAACGTAGCGGCGCGCGCGAAAGTTGTCGTTGCGTGTGTCGCCGGCAGAGGCGGGCAACCCGTCAGGCGGCGCAAGCCATCCCCGCTGCTGCTTCATTTTGTGTGCGGTTTGCCAGGTACGCAGAATCACCTCGCCGACGCGCCCCATGGCCTGGCTGTCGCTCGACATGATGCTGATCGCCCCGAGGTCATGCAGGATGTCTTCCGCGGCGATGGTTTCACGCCGGATGCGACTTTCCGCGAACGCGAGATCCTCGGCAATGTTGGCGTCGAGGTGATGGCAAACCATCAGCATGTCCAGATGCTCGTCGATGGTGTTGACCGTGTAGGGGCGTGTCGGGTTGGTGGACGACGGAAGGACATTCGATTCGCCCAGCACGCGCAGGATGTCGGGGGCGTGGCCACCACCCGCGCCTTCGGTGTGGAAGGTGTGGATGGTGCGCCCCTTGAACGCCGCGATGGTGTCCTCGACGAACCCTGACTCGTTGAGGGTGTCGGTATGGATGGCGACCTGGATGTCGGTGTCATCGGCGACGTCGAGGCAGCAATCGATGGCGGCGGGGGTCGTGCCCCAATCCTCGTGCAGCTTCAAGCCGATCGCGCCAGCGTCGACCTGTTCGCGCAGTGCTTCGGGCCGACTGGCGTTGCCCTTGCCGAAAAAGCCGAGATTCATCGGGAAGGCATCGGCTGCCTGAAGCATGCGTGCGAGGTTCTCCGGCCCGGGGGTGCACGTCGTGGCGTTGGTTCCGGTGGCGGGGCCGGTTCCGCCACCAAGCATGGTCGTGATGCCGCTGGCGAGCGCCTCGTCGATCTGCTGCGGGCAGATCCAGTGAATATGGGTATCGATGCCGCCGGCCGTCACGATCATGCCTTCGCCCGCGAGAATTTCGGTGCCGGGTCCAATGATGATGTCGACACCCGGCTGGATGTCGGGATTTCCCGCTTTGCCAATGGCCGCGATGCGTTGCCCGCGAATGCCGATGTCGGCCTTGACGATGCCCCAGTGATCGACAATGAGCGCATTCGTGATGACGAGATCCATGGCGCCCTCGGCACGGGTGTGCTGACTCTGGCCCATGCCGTCACGGATGGTTTTTCCGCCCCCGAACTTGACCTCCTCGCCGTAACCGCCGGCACGCAAGGTGTAGTCATCCTCGACCTCGATGAGCAGATCGGTGTCGGCCAATCGAACACGGTCGCCTACCGTGGGGCCGAACATGTCCGCGTACGCGCGGCGCGACAGCGTTGCCATTACAGCGCTCCCATGATCTGACCCTGGAATCCGACCACCCGGCGCGCGCCCGCGTAGGCGACGAGCTCGACGGTGCGTTGCTGGCCTGGCTCGAAGCGCACGGCCGTGCCGGAGGCAATGTTCAGGCGCATACCGCGGGCAGCGGCCCGATCGAAGCGCAGGGCGGCGTTGGTCTCCGCGAAGTGGTAGTGCGAGCCGACTTGAATCGGGCGATCCCCGGCATTCTCGACCAGCAGGGTACGCACCGGGCGCCCCGGGTTGAGGACCAGATCGTCGGGTGCGACAAGAATTTCTCCGGGGGTCATTGGCAGCTCCTGCGTCATGGGATGGGATGGTGGACAGTGACCAATTTGGTGCCGTCCGGAAAGGTTGCCTCGACCTGGATGTCAGGAACCAGTTCGGCGACGCCCTCCATGACGTCATCGCGCGTCAGCAGGGTCTGCCCGAAATGCATCAACTCCGCCACGCTGCGCCCGTCGCGTGCGCCCTCGAGCACCGCGGCGCTGATATAGGCAATAGCCTCGGGAATATTGAGTTTGAGACCGCGCGCGCGACGCCGCTCTGCGAGCAGGCCGGCGGTGAAGATGAGCAACTTGTCGATATCGCGGGGCGAAAGATCCATGGTGCGGTCCTGTGCGGTCATGCAACGGTGCTGTGACGCGTCCATTTTCGCAAGAACCATGCCCGCGAATCGGGCATGGACGCGCACCGCAGTGCGGCACGCGGCCATGCCCATGCACCGACATGGTTCATCACGTCCATGTCCGGTGCGTGCGTGATGGTGTTGTCGCGGTGCAGCACATGGCACGCGAATTGCAGACGCCAGGAGTGCAGCACCTCGACGCCTCGTCATTGACCAATCTTGGAGGATTTTAGGAATGGATCGTCGTCAAGCATTGAAAACGCTCGGCTCCGGCGTCGCCGCCGCGGCCGCCAGCTCACTTCCCTTCCCGGCGATCGCCGCCAAGAAGGCACCGATCAAGGTCGGTATCCTGCATTCGCTGTCGGGCACGATGGCCATTTCCGAGACCGCGCTGAAGGACGTGGATCTGATGACCATCGCCCAGATCAACGCCGCCGGCGGCGTCGACGGACACATGATCGAACCGGTCGTGGTGGATCCGGCTTCGAACTGGCCGCTGTTCGCCGAAAAGGCGCGACAGCTGATTTCGCAGGAAAAAGTCGCAGCCATTTTTGGTTGCTGGACTTCGGTGTCGCGCAAGTCGGTGCTTCCGGTGCTCGACGAACTCGGTGGCCTGTTGTTCTACCCGGTGCAGTTCGAAGGGCAGGAACAGAACCCGCATGTGGTGTACACCGGCGCGGCGCCGAACCAACAAGCGATTCCGGCGACCGAGTACCTGATGAGCAAGGACGGCGGCGGTGCGAAGCGCTTTTTCCTGCTTGGCACCGACTATGTCTATCCACGTACCACCAATGCCATCCTGCGCGGCTTCCTCCACTCGAAGGGTGTGAAGGATTCGGATATCGCCGAGGTTTACACCCCGTTTGGTTTCAGCAACTACCAGAACATCGTCGCTGACATCAAGAAGTTCGCCACTGGCGGGCCGACCTGTGTGATCTCCACCGTCAATGGCGACTCCAACGTCCCGTTCTACAAGGAGCTTGGTAATCAGGGGATCAAGGCCACCGATATCCCGGTGATTGGCTTTTCGGTCGCCGAACAGGAAATCGCGGGCATGGACGCCAAGCCCCTGATCGGCCAGCTCACGGCCTGGAACTACTTCGAATCGCTCAAGAGCCCGCAAAACGCGACATTCATCAAGTCGTGGAAGGACTATGTGAAGGCCAAGGGTTTGAAGGACTATCCAGTCACCGACGACCCGATGGAAGCGTCTTACATCGGCATACACATGTGGAAGCAAGCGGTCGAGAAAGCCAAGTCGGTCAAGGTCGACGCCGTGCGCAAGGCCCTGATCGGGCAAAAGTTCTCGGCCCCAAGCGGGCATGTGGTGGAAATGCTCGAAAATCAGTATTTGAGCAAGCCGGTCTACATTGGTCAGTTGCGCGGGGACGGTCAGTTCGACGTGGTGTGGAAGTCGGCCGGACTTGTGCCGGGCGAATCGTGGAGCCGCTACATCCCCAAGCCCAAGAACGCCTGACCATGATGCGCGCCGTCCTGATCGCTTTGGGGTTGGCGGCGTCGGTGGCGCTGGCGCCGTCGGCGCATGCGCTCACCCAGGCCGAGGCGCTGGCGATGGTCAGCGGCTCCAGCGATGCGCGCATCGCCGCCGTGCAGCAAGCGATGCAACAGCCCGATCCGGGTGGCCGACTGGCACCGTTCCTGGGTGCCTTGCTCGGTGATGCGGTGCAGGTGGACGGCGATCGCGTGGAGGTGCAGCACGGCAATGGGTGGGTGGATGCGGCGTCGGGCGCCCCGGTCACCCCCGGTGGCGCAGCGCAGGGGGTCGTGAGCAACAATTACATGCGGCGCGCCTTGCAGGCCGCACGGGCGGCGCTGGATCTGTTTGCCGCCGATCGCGGAGCGAGATTGCGCGCCGTGCAGCGGTTGGAGCAAAACCCGGGTGCCGTCCCCCCCGCGTTGCTGGCGCGGGCCTTGCGCACCGAGCATGATCCTGACATTCGCGCGCGCCTGCTGCGGCTCCATGCGGTGGGAGCGCTGATGGCGCAGGATCCTGCGCAACGCATCGCGGCGGCGCGCGAGCTCGGCACGACGGCCGACCCTGGCCTGCGCGCGCTGCTTGCGCAGCGGCTGGCCGCGGAGACCGACCCTGCCGTGCGTGCCCGGATCGCAAAAAGCATCTCGGAGATCGACACCCGCGCAGCATGGGGCGCGCGCGCTGCCACGGTGTTCTCCGGGATCAGCCTCGGCAGTATCTTGTTGTTGGCGGCGCTCGGACTGGCAGTGACGTACGGCTTGATGGGCGTGATCAATATGGCGCAGGGCGAATTCATCATGCTCGGCGCCTATGCCACGTACGTCGTGCAGGGCTTGTTCCAGCGTCACGCCCCCAATGCGGTGGCGTGGGCGCTGCCCGTCGCGCTACCAGTGGCGTTTCTGGTCTCGGCCAGCGTGGGAATGGTGGTCGAGCGCCTGGTGATCAGACGTCTGTACGGGCGTCCGCTCGAAACGCTGCTAGCGACTTGGGGTATCAGTCTGGTTCTGATCCAGGCCGTGCGCAGCGTATTCGGGCCGCAGAACGTCCAAGTGGACAACCCGCCGTGGATGTCGGGTGGGTTGCAACTGATGAGCAATGTCACGCTCCCGTACAACCGTATTGTGATCATTGGATTCACGCTCGTCGTGCTGGTGGCGATGTGGTTATTGCTGGCACGCACGCGTCTGGGGCTGTTCGTCCGCGCCGTCACCCAGAATCGGACGATGGCGGCCTGCGTGGGCGTGCGCACGCCGCGGGTCGACATGTTGGCGTTCGGCCTTGGAACCGGTATTGCTGGACTTGCCGGCTGCGCGCTCAGCCAGGTTGGCAATGTCGCCCCCGACATGGGTGGAGGGTATATCGTCGATTGCTTCATGGTCGTCGTGCTTGGGGGTGTCGGCCAACTTGCCGGAACGACCCTGGCGGCCCTGGGGCTGGGTGTCGTGAATACCCTGCTTGAAGGCGTGGCCGGTGCTGTGCTCGCGAAAATCGCGGTGCTGGTGGCGATCGTGCTGTTCATCCAGAAGCGCCCGCAAGGCCTGTTTGCCCTCAAGGGGCGCAACGCGGAGGGATGATGAAAGCTTCACCGAACGTGCAATTGCAGGCCCCGCCACCATTGCTTCCACGCTGGGGCTGGTGGACGTTGGCGGTGTGTCTGCTGGTGGCGTGCGTGCTGGTGCCGCTTGCGGCACTGGTGGTGCCGCGTGCGAGCGGTCTGCACGTGTCGGCCTACTGGATCGGCTTGACCGGCAAGATTCTCTGTTACGCGATCGTTGCCCTGGCCATGGATCTGGTCTGGGGCTATGCGGGCATCCTCTCGCTCGGGCACGGACTGTTCTTTGCGCTTGGCGGTTACGCCATGGGCATGTACCTCGATCGCGCCGCGACCGCGGCGGGTGGCACCTTGCCTGATTTCATGCAGTACATGCAGTGGACCCGTTTTCCCTGGTACTGGGCAGGAACCGGGCATTTCGCCTATGCCCTGTTTCTGGCGCTCGCCGTACCGGGCCTGCTTGCTTTCGTGTTCGGGTTTTTCGCGTTCCGGTCTCGCATCAAGGGGGTGTATTTCTCCATCATCACGCAGGCGATGACTTACGCAGCCATGCTTTTGTTCTTTCGCAACGAAACCGGGTTCGGGGGCAATAACGGGTTGACCGGCTACAAGTGGCTGTTGGGCTTTCCCGTCGGAACCAACGCCATGACGGTGTCGTTGTTCGTCGCCAGCGCGGTGGCACTTGCTGCGTGCTTCCTGTTCGCCCGCTGGCTGGTGCAAAGTCGTTTCGGGCGCGTGCTGGGTGCAATCCGCGATGCAGAAAGCCGGGTGATGTTCTGCGGATATAACCCCTTGTGGTTCAAGTTGGGGGCATGGACGGTCTCGGCCATGATGTGCGGGCTCGCGGGTGCGCTGTATGCGCCGCAGGTCGGCATCATCAACCCGAGCGAAATGTCGACTGCGAATTCGATCGAAATTGCCATCTGGACCGCCATCGGTGGGCGTGGCACCCTGATCGGGCCCATCATCGGCGCCGTCCTGGTGAATGGTGCGAAAAGCTGGCTCACGGTTGCGCTTCCGCAGGCGTGGCTGTACCTGCTGGGTGCCCTGTTCATTGCGGTCACATTATGGGCGCCGCGCGGGGTCGTGGGTTTGCTTGGCGCGTGGAGGAAGCGTGATGTCTGACATCGATTGGCGCAACGTCGTCTTCGTCGATGGCGGTGAAGCCGGCTGGGGCCATATGCGGGGCAAGGGCCTGGACGGAAGTCATGGCGTCGCCTTGTATCTCGACGACATCAGTGTCAGCTTCGATGGCTTTCGCGCGCTCAACAAGCTCACCCTCTCGGTGGATATTGGCGAGTTGCGCTGCATCATCGGCCCCAACGGTGCCGGCAAGACCACGATGATGGATGTCATCACCGGCAAGACCCGCCCGGACAGTGGAAGCGCGTGGTTCGGACAGACCATCGACCTGCTGCGGCTGCGTGAGCATCAGGTGGTGGCAGCAGGGATCGGGAGAAAATTCCAGAAGCCGACGGTGTTCGAGGAATTCAGCGTGCAGGATAACCTTGAACTTGCGCTCAAGGTCGACAAGCGCGCGCGTCGCAGCCTGCGGTTCCGGCTGGATGCATCGCAGCGTGCGCGTCTGGAGGAAGTCCTGGAGATGGTCGAGTTGCAGCAACATCTGACGCGTCGCGCCGGCGATCTTTCGCATGGCCAGAAGCAATGGCTCGAGATCGGCATGTTGTTGATGCTCGAGCCCACGCTGTTGCTGCTCGATGAACCAGTGGCAGGCATGACAGACGCGGAAACCGAGCGGACAGCCGAGTTGTTCAAGTCGCTGGCGGGGCGGCACACGCTCGTGGTCGTCGAGCATGACATGGAGTTCGTGCGGCGCATCGCTGACCGGGTGACGGTGTTGCACGAGGGATGCGTGCTGGCCGAGGGAAGCCTTCAGCAGGTGCAGGCGGATCCGCGCGTGATCGAGGTTTACCTGGGACGCTGACAGCGATGCTCGAGATCGACACCATTCACCAATACTATGGCGGCAGCCACATTCTTCGCGGCGTCGGCTTGCGCGTTGCGGCGGGGGAGGTTCATACCTTGTTGGGTCGCAATGGCGTCGGTAAGACCACACTCCTCAGGGCGCTGATGGGGTTGGTTCCGATCCGTGAGGGGGAAATCCGTCTTGGCGGCCAGCGCATCGATCGGCTGCGCCCGGAGGAGCGCGCGCGTCTTGGCATCGGCTATGTCCCGCAGGGGCGTGAGATCTTCGCGCGCCTGACGGTTGAGGAGAATCTCCGCATGGGAATGGCCGCCGGGCCGGCCCGGGCACCGATTCCCCCTGAGTTGTTCAGCTTGTTCCCGGTGCTGTCGCAAATGATGCACCGTCGCGGCGGCGATCTCTCGGGCGGCCAGCAGCAGCAGCTGGCGATTGCCCGCGCTTTGGCGATGAAACCGAGATTGCTGGTGCTTGACGAGCCGACCGAGGGTATCCAACCGTCGATCATCAAGGACATCGAACGCGTGATCCGCACCCTGGCCGCCCGCGGCGACATGGCCATACTCCTGGTCGAGCAGTACTACGACTTTGCTCGCGCCCTGGCCGACCGCTATACCGTCATGGCGCGCGGCGAGGTCATCAGTGCCGGACGCGGCGAAGAGATGGACGCCCATGGTGTGCGTGACCTGATCGCTGTCTGACCAGGGCTCTGGACGGGGTTCAGGTGCGCCAAACGCGCGGTTCGCATGGCTTCAGCCCCCAAGCCAGGGGGCGCCATGCGTGCCAGACCCGGCGGAAGGCATCCTGGATCGGTTCGATGCGCGCATCGAGCGCGCGTACGACCATGACCTGCGGGTGCGCCAGCGTGACGCCGATCTGCGCGGTACCGGGCTCGCCGCCGAGGGTTTCGCGGGCGGCGTCGAGCATTGCTTGGGCGCGTGCGGATTCCAGCGCCCTGCCTGCGGCAAACCACATCGTGCCGAGCGCGCGATGGCCCGCGAGGCCGCCTGGGGCGTCGAGCAATGTGGCATCGGTGCCACCCACGTATCCGTGCTCCAGCCAGACCCCGGGAATTTCAAGGTGTTGCATGATGCTTCCCGCGTCAAATGCGCGGCCGGCCGCGGGCAGCCCCAGCGCGAGCAGGTCCCAGCCCATCACTTCGGCGTTCGGTGCCAGAAAAAACTCCGCGCGATTGCTGGCGATGCAACCGGCGAAAGCGATGGCTTCCAGCGGTAACCACTCCAGACGCGCACCGTCGCCAAGCACGGCCTTGACGGACTGCGCAGCCGTTGCCCCCTCGCTGCGATAAAAGCGCGTCGCCCCCGGGGTGGTCACGAGCGCATGCGCGCCTTCGTCGATGCGCAGGCTGATGTCGATGGTGTCGCCGGCCACCAGGCCACCGGGGGGGTGCACGAGGACATGGTGGCAAATGGCATCGTCTTCAGGGTACAAAGGGGCAAGCACGCGCAAGGCGCCATGGTGGCGCGCGAGTGTCGTGGTGCGTGCGCCCCGGCGCATCGCGTGCAGATCGAGGTGTGAGGGCCAGCTCGAGGATGTCTCGGCTGGCGTGGCAAAGGTCGTCATGGCACTGTGGGCATGAAAAAAAGCATTCGCTGACTGCAGACTCTCGCCCGAAAATCGATAATGATCCAGAGCTTTAGACCGTTCACCAATGCTTGTGCGAGAAAACAACAATGGAACAGATGCAGATTCTTGAAGATAGGCAAGCCCCTCCAGAGCATTCGCGCCACCCCGGTCACATTGGCGATCTCGGCTCCACGCTGTTGACGAACCAGGATCCGGTTTTGCTCCGTCGCGCGATTCGTGCGTCCTTTCACGCGACGTTCGCGCTCTACACACGATTATTCGACGTATTGGCCGACGAAGAAGCCTATTTCGTCAAACCGATCAGCTTGCGTCATCCCTTGATTTTTTATTTCGGGCATACGGCGACGTTTTTTGTCAACAAGTTGGTTCTCGCCGGCATGGTCGATGCGCGCCTGGATCCGCGGCTGGAGTCGCTGTGCGCCGTCGGTGTCGACGAAATGAGCTGGGACGACCTCGACGAGGCCCATTACGCCTGGCCGACGGTCGCCGAGGTGCGCACCTACCGCGAGCGGGTGCGCGCGTTGGTGGACGGGGTGATCGAGCGACTTCCGGAGCCGGTTGCCGTGGGCTGGGACAGTCCTTGGTGGGTCATCCTGATGGGGATCGAGCACGAGCGCATTCACCTGGAGACCTCATCGGTACTGATCCGCCAGCATCAGCTGCGCTACGTGCGTCCGAACGCGGCGTGGCGCCCATGTGAGCACAGCGGCGCGGCACCTGCAAACGGTCTGGTCGACATTCCCGCATGCGCACTGCGCCTGGGTCGGGAGCGTGCTGATCCACTGGTGTATGGCTGGGACAACGAGTTCGGCGACCACCGAGCCGAGGTAACCGCGTTCAAGGCTGCGCGCTGCCTGGTCAGCAACGCCGAGTTCCTCGCGTTCGTCGATGCCGGCGGCTACGACGACGATGCACTGTGGAGCGACGAGGGCCGTGCCTGGAAGCGTTTCGCGCGGGTGCGCCACCCGACGTTCTGGGTGCCGGAAGACGGCGGGTGGCGCCTGCGCCTGCTCGCCGAGGAGGTGCCGATGCGCTGGGACTGGCCGGTGGAGACGAACTTCCACGAGGCGTGGGCGTTTTGCGCCTGGATGGCGCGCGAGACGGGACAGCCGGTCCGCCTCCCCACCGAGGACGAGTGGCAGGCCATGCGTGTGTACGCCGGAGTGCCCGACCTGCCGCAGTCGCCTCCGCTGCAGGCCAACCTGGAGCTTCAACACTGGGCGTCGTCGTGTCCGGTGAATCGTTTCGCGCACGGACCGCTGTACGACGTGGTGGGCAATGTCTGGCAGTGGACCGACACGCCAACCTATCCTTTCCCTGGATTCAAGGTTCACCCGATCTACGATGATTTCACGACGCCGACGTTTGACGGGCTCCATGCCGTCATCAAGGGCGGGTCGTGGATTTCGTGTGGCAACGAGGCGCTGCCATGGTCGCGCTACGCGTTCCGCCGCCATTTTTTCCAGCATGCCGGATTCCGTTACGTCGTGGGGGCCCCCGCGGTGCAGCCACCCGATTCGCATTACGAGACCGATCGCCTGGTGGCCGATTATTGCGAGTTCCACTATGGTGACCCGTGTTTTGGTGTGCCGAACTTCCCGGCAGCGCTGGCGCGCCTCGCGCTCGAAGCCCTGGGTGACGCACCGGCGCGTCGCGCCCTTGATCTCGGGTGCGCAACCGGACGTGCGACGTTCGAATTGGCGCGTCGGTTCGAACACGTCACGGGTGTGGATTTTTCCGCGCGCTTCGTCGGTGTCGGCACGCAGATGGCCGAGCAGGGGCGGGTGCGCTATGCGGTGGTGGACGAGGGCGATCTGGTGTCGTACCACGAGCGAACATTGGAGCAATTCGGCCTCGCGCACACCGCATCACGCGTTGCGTTCCTGCAGGGCGACGCGTGCAATCTCAAAAGCGCGCTCAGCGGCTACGACCTCATTCTCGCCGCCAATCTGATCGACCGACTCTACAGTCCGGCGCTTTTCCTGCGGGACGTTCACGCCCGCTTGAACCCGGGTGGGCTGCTGCTGCTGGCTTCACCCTACACATGGCTCGAGGACCATACGAAGCGCGAGGAGTGGATCGGCGGTTTCAAGCGCGACGGCGAGAACGTCACCACCCTCGACGGACTGAAGGCGATGCTGTCACCGCATTTCGACCTCGTCGGCACGCCGCGCGACGTGCCGTTCGTCATACGCGAGACCCGGCGCAAGCATCAGCACACCATCTCGGAAGTCAGTATCTGGAAACGTCGGTAACAGCGATGTCAAAGCCGGCCGCCATCAACCGCGGCTGGCGTCGTCGCGGCGTTTGTCCAGCGGGATTTGGTGGCGATAAAGGGTGCTCCGGTGCACGCCCAGCAGCCGCGCCGCATGGCTGACATTCCCGTCGCACGCGCGCAGCGCTGCTTCAATCGCGGCGTCGGTCATGCTGCGCAGATCGGGTGCGGTGTCACGGGCGTGCTGGGGCCGCGGCGCTGCATCTTGTGGACGCCAGCTACGGCGAATGTCCTCGGGAAGGTCGCTGAGCTCGATGCAACCCTGCGGTTCGACGAGGGCGACAAGCGTCTGGCAGACCGCCGCAAGCTGACGCCAGTTTCCAGGCCAGGGGTAGGAAAGCATGACCTGACGCGCGGACGGACTCAGCCCCAGACCCTGCTGCAGCAGCATGGCACGCAGGAGCTCATCGATGCGTGCACGCCGGTCATCCAGCTCGCGAAGCGCGGGAAGCTTGACGGTGAAATGCTGAAGCCGGTAGTAGAGATCGGCGCGGAAGGCGCCGCTGGCGGCCATGTCCGGGAGGCACCGATGTGTGGCACATACCAGCGCAAAGTCCACCGACTGGGCTCGGCCGCCCCCTAGCGGCTTGACTTCGTGGTCCTGCAGCACACGCAGCAGGCGCGCCTGCAGCATCAGCGGCATGTCACCGATTTCGTCGAGGAAAAGAATGCCGCCTTGCGCTTCACGGACCAGTCCAGCCTGGCCGCGACGCCTGGCGCCGGTGAAGGCGCCTTCCTCGTAGCCGAACAGCTCGGTCTCGATCAGCCCCTCGGGTACGGCCGCGCAATTGATGGCGACGAACGGACCATCGCGCCGCGTGCTGGCGCGATGGAGTTGACGTGCAAAGACTTCCTTGCCCACGCCCGATTCACCGGTAATGAGCACGGGGATATTCGCATCGATGATCCGCACCGCGCGCGTAAGCTGGCGCTCGCGCTCGGCGTCGCCGACGATGGCGATGCCGTCTGGTCCGCGCCGTACGCGGGGCGCGTCAGGCCCGACGACGTCTGCTGTTGTCGCAGCTTCGGTGTGCTTGGCCGGGACGTCGTCCACGGGCGCGACTGACGCGATCCGATGTTTGACGTGCGTAGGCGTCTCAACCCAGGTCGCGGTCCATGTCGCGAATCGGCCGGGCTGGATCAGGTGTGGCTGCAACGCGAGTGACGCGTGTTCAAGCTGTCGTGCCGGGAGTGCGCAGAACAGATCGTCGACGTAGCGGTCGCGCAGCTGCTCGAGATTCATGCCGAGAATGCGCATCGCCGCGCGGTTGGCCCCCACCAGAATGCCGTTGCGGATCCAGAGCAGGGCTTCGCGATGGGAGCCGATCAACGCAGGGTCGTTCGCGAAGCGCAGCACTTCGGTCCCGGCAATGTGCAAGTCGAGCGCGAGACGATGTTCAATCATCTGGCCGGCCATGCGCACCAGCCCGACGGTCTGTGCCTGGATGCAGCGCGGATCGCCCGACACGTCGAGCACCCCCATCACCGTGCCGTCCGGTGCCAGCAGGGGTGTTGCGGTGCACCCCAAGGCGGCGTTTTGTTCCATGTAATGCTGCGGCCCGACGACGCTGACCGGCACGCCGTCCGTCAGTGCGGTGCCGATGGCGTTGGTTCCGCGTTGTCCTTCCGACCAGTCGACACCGGGCATCAGCGCAACGCGCTGCGCTTTGGTCATGAAGGCATCCGATCCGGCAGCATCGAGAATCATGCCTTCGGGGTCGGCGAGCAGGACAATGACCTTGGATGGCACCAGGGCCTCCGCCAATGCCTCCAGTTCGGGCAATGCGTGGTGGCGCAGACGGCCCTGGGCATCGCGGCGCGAAAACAAGGCGTGATGCTCCAATGGCTCCGCCGACACCGTACTGCGCATCGGTACCGAAAGGCACCGGCGCCAGCTGCGCGCAATCGGCTCGGGTACGAGCGTGCTCGGATCGGCCCCCTGATCGAAGAAAAGCGCGCGCGCACGCTGGAGCTGCTCCGGGGAGCTGCCGAGTTCCGGTTGTTTCAAAGAAGCCATGATGTCTCCCGTTGGCTTCGCGGTGGAAATCCTGCAGCCAATCGATGGTCTCGGATCGAGACAGCGCAGTGTCGCACCATGCGCGGCAGATGTCGACTGTCGCGCAATGCGACAATTTTTTTGTCGCACCCGGCCTCGCCCAGTGGGGTGCAGGGTCTCGGGTGAAACCCCTAGTGTCGCTTCAGGGCGTTGAAAAATAACATAAAAAATCAATGCATCAACCCATGCATTGGCTGGCACGGTTCCTGATACATGGTTGGGGACTGCCCAGGCAGCTCAATCTTGATTGTGCAATCTCATACCTCGAAAACAGGAGACGCAAGTGGACATGCTTGAACCGGGAAAATTTGGCACCCCTGTGGCTTTTAAAAAGCGTTATGCAAATTTCATTGGCGGCAAGTGGGTGGAGCCGGCGAGTGGGCAGTATTTCGAGAACGTGACCCCCGTCACCGGGCAGGTCTTCTGCGAGGTTCCGCGCTCCAACGCCGACGATATTGAACTCGCGCTGGACGCCGCGCACGCCGCCAAGGGGGCATGGGGCCGTACGTCGCCGGCGGAGCGCGCAGGGATTCTCAATCGCATCGCGGACCGCATGGAAGCAAATCTCGCCATGATCGCCGCGGCCGAGACCTGGGACAACGGCAAGCCGATCCGCGAGACGATGGCCGCCGACATTCCGCTCGCCATCGATCACTTCCGCTACTTCGCGGGCTGCATCCGCGCCCAGGAAGGCACGGTTGCCGAGATTGATCACGAGACCTACGCATATCACTTCCACGAACCCCTGGGCGTCGTCGGTCAGATCATTCCCTGGAACTTCCCGATCCTGATGGCGACGTGGAAGGTTGCGCCGGCCCTGGCCGCTGGCAACTGCATCGTGCTGAAGCCGGCCGAGCAGACCCCGGTGAGCATCCTGGTGCTGATGGAACTCATCCAGGACCTGCTGCCCCCCGGCGTACTCAACGTGGTCAACGGTTTCGGCCTCGAAGCCGGCAAGCCCCTCGCCACCAGCAAGCGCATCGCGAAGATCGCCTTCACGGGGGAAACGACGACCGGGCGCCTGATCATGCAATACGCCAGCCAGAACATCATTCCCGTGACTCTGGAACTTGGCGGCAAATCCCCGAACGTCTTCTTCGAAGACGTCATGGCACGCGACGATGGCTTCCTCGACAAGGCGGTCGAAGGTTTCGTCATGTTCGCGCTGAACCAGGGCGAAGTCTGTACCTGCCCGTCGCGCGCGCTGATCCAGGAATCGATCTACGACAAGTTCATGGAGCGCGTGCTCAAGCGCGTGGCTGCGATCAAGCAGGGCAACCCACTCGATCCGCAGACCATGCTCGGCGCCCAGGCCAGCAATGAGCAGCTCGAGAAGATCATGTCCTATATGGATATCGGTCGCCAGGAAGGCGCGAAAGTCCTCGCTGGTGGCGCCCGGGCCGAGTTCGATGGCGACCTCAAGGGCGGGTACTACGTCCAGCCGACGGTGTTCCTGGGTCACAACAAGATGCGTATTTTCCAGGAGGAAATCTTTGGACCGGTGGTCTCGGTCACGACCTTCAAGGACGAGGCAGAAGCGCTGGATATCGCCAATGACACCCTGTACGGCCTCGGCTCAGGGGTGTGGACCCGCGACATGAACACGGCGTTCCGCATGGGTCGTGGCATTCAGGCCGGTCGCGTCTGGACCAATTGCTACCACGCCTATCCGGCGCATGCGGCGTTTGGTGGCTACAAACAGTCCGGCATCGGTCGCGAAACCCACAAGATGATGCTTGACCACTACCAGCAGACGAAGAACCTGTTGGTCAGCTATAGCGAAAACAAGCTTGGTTTCTTCTGACCTGCCATGACGACGCCCGTTCCCGTGGAGCAAGTCGTCGCCACCCCGGCGGCGCTCGATCTGATCGAGCGCCTCAAAGGGGCCTATGGCGCGTTGATGTTCTATCAGTCGGGCGGCTGCTGCGACGGCAGCGCCCCGATGTGCTACGAGGCTGGTGAATTCATGCTCGGCGACGCCGACCACCTGCTCGGGCACATCGGAGGCATGCCGTTCTACATCAGCGAATCGCAGTTCGAGTACTGGAAGCACACACAGCTGATCATCGATGTCGTCCCGGGGCGGGGTGGCATGTTCTCGATCGAAGGCCCCATGGGCCTTCGTTTCCTGACGCGATCCCGGCTCTACGACGATGCCGAATGGCAGCTCCTCGCGCAGGCGGGGCGTGTCTGAGAAGGTGCCCGGGGGAACGAAGTCGCCCATGTGAACAGGGTTCCCCCACCCTGACGCGATCCCCGCGCCGGTGCGGCGAAAAGATCACAAAACGCGCTTGACCCGGCGCCCTTCGAAGGGTGCAATACCGGTTAGATGCGCAACTCACCTCCCGTCCCTCCCAGTTCCGCCGCGCGGCAGCGCTTTCTTCTTGCGGTGCCCTTGGTGCTGACGTTGGCATGGGTCGCGTGGACTGAAGGCACGACCTGGAGTCGGGCGCGCGCCGGCGTTCGCGAGGACGTGCAGCGCGCTGCCGCCGGACAGGCGAACGAAGTGGCAGCACGCCTGGACACCATGTTCAGCGCCCTGGAATTTGCCGCTGCAGCCGTCGACCGACCGGACGCCAGCCCGGGCGTGCCCGATGCCCGGGTCGCAGCACTGTTGCGGGGCTTCGTTGCCGGGCGCCATGGCCTGTTCGCGTTCAACATCCAGAGCGCGGACGGCACGCGGGTCGTGTGGTCGACCGACCCGCAGTCTCACCGTACCATCGTCTCGCCTGCGGATTTTGCATCCTTGCCCTCGAACCCGGACGCGTTTCTGGGGCCGGTGTGGTTTGCCTCCGGCATCGGGGCCGAGGTGATTGCCTTGCGGCTGCGGGTGCGTGATGCGAGTGGCAAGACGCTGTTTTTCGTCGGCACGCCCGAGCCCGTCGCCCGCCTGATGCGGGGCACCGGGACGGCCATGCCGGCGGTGAGGCTCAGCCTGCGCGACCTGCACCACGTGCCAGTACCGTCGAGGGCGCGCTCGGTGGTGCCAGGTGGGCCCGCGTCAACCGTCGCGGTGGCGCGCGTCGAGGTGCCGGTGCCGGGTTATCCCCTCGCGATCACGGCAACGTGGCCGGAGGCGAGCATGCCCAATGATTTCTGGCGCCTGGCGCTTCGGCGCTGGGCGCTGGAATTCGGCATGCTTGCGCTGCTCGGGCTTGCGGGCGCCGGGATGGCGCGTCTTCTCAGACAGCGCGACGCAAGTCTCGCGCAGCAGCGTCGCCTGGTCGGTTTCAACGCGGCCCGTGCCGCGTTCGGGCACGAAGGCGTATCGGCCCAGGATGAGACGCAATTGCTGCAGCGGCTGTGCGACATCCTGGTGGAGCGCGCAGGGCTGCGTCTTGCATTCATTGGGCGCCCGGATGCGACGGGGCGTTTTGTCTGGCCGGCTGCGGCTGGGGTCACAGGCTATCTCGATGGCATCGATATCCGTACCGACCCTGGCGTTCCCGAGGGACAGGGTCCGGCCGGGTGCGTCTGGCGCGATGGGCATCCGATTTTCAATGCGTGCTATGCCGGGTCACCGTTGCTCGAGCCCTGGGCGGAGCGCGCGCGTCAATGGGGCATGCAATCCTCGGCAGCGCTCCCGGTGCAGCGCGGCGGTGTGATCTGGGCCGTGTTGATCGTCCTGCATGCTGCCGGGGGCGTGTTTGATGGGCAATTGCAGGCTTTGCTGGGCGAGCTGGCGCAGGATCTCACGCGAGGGCTGGACCTGCTGGATGCGCGCCAGCATTTGCGTGAACTCCAGCAGGAGGAGGCACAGCGGGCGCGCCGCGATGCGCTGACCGGCCTGCCCAATCATTTTGCGTTTGAGGAGCACCTCGGACGCACGCTGGCACGCGCCCAGCGAGAGGGCGGTGTCATTGCCATCGGATCGCTGGATCTGGACGACTTCAAGCCGGTCAATGATGTCTGGGGACACGAGGCAGGCGATGTTCTTCTGCAGGAGCAGTCGCGGCGTTTGCTGGCACGTTTGTCGGCGTCGGATTTTCTGGCGCGTTCGGGAGGGGATGAATTCGTGGTCGTGTTCGACGGCCTCGATGCGTCCACTGCGATGCAGCATTTGAGCGTGGCCCTGGCCCGCCTGCACGGGGCGGTGGAGTCGCCCGTCGAGGTCGGCCCGGGGCATATGGTCGAGGTCGGGATGAGCATGGGTCTGGCCTTGTACCCGGCTGATGGTGAGACTGTCGACGCGTTGCTGCGGCAGGCCGATGCCGCGATGTATCAGGCCAAGGCGCAAAAGCAGACGCGCTCTTATTGGTGGCGGCTGGCGGGATCCGGTATCGAGCTTCCGGAGGCCGAGTCGGCCTTCGATGCCTACGGCGTCGCGGCGCGCGCCTTGTTCGCCCAGTGGCAGGGCTTGTTCCAGGAAGCCGCGGCACTGTTTGTTGCCGAGTTCGCTGCGTCACTGTGTCGCGATGCGGGCATCGACCGTATCGTTGCAAGCCTGCGTGACGACGAGTTCAAGTCCCTGCTGGCGAGCCAGGTCTCCCAGTTCGCGTTTCTGTTTGCACCTGACACCACGCGCGAGGCGGTGAGGGCGCGTGCGCGCCACCTCGGCGAGGTGCACGCGCTCGTGGGTCTGGAGTCTGCACACTTCGTGCGCTCGGTTGCCATGTTTCGCGAGTTGCTGACCGCGCATCTCAACCGCGCAACACTGACCGCGCGCAGCCGCTATCGCCTCCTGGTCAAGGCCGACCGCAGAATGCAGGACGATATCGAGGCCCAACTCCTCGCGCGTGACGCCACCCTTCGGACCTATCACGCCGTGCTCAACCGGCCGATGCCGGCGCACGGGGCACTCTGGGCCGACGTGGCGACGACCGAGATGGCGGCACTCGGGCTGCTTCCCGGGGTGCGTACCGCATTGCTCCTGCGTCTCGACCCGGGCGGCGCTCTTGTCGTCGTCCATGGTGGGGGACCTTGCGCCCAGGAGGTGATGGCCCTGTTGCAAGAGCCGGGAGCACAGCCGCTCATCGATCCGGCGTCTGCGCGGGGACACACCGTGAGCGCGTCCGCGTGGCGCACCCTGCAGCCGCAGACCAGTTCCGCGTACGTCAGTGACGAGCGTTACGAATCGTGGCATGCGCGGGTTGCGCCGCTGGGCCTGCGTTCGGCGCTGGCGGTGCCGATTCTCAACCAGGAAGGGCACGCGGTGGCGGTGCTGACCTTTCATGGCGCGTATCCGCATCAGTTCGAGTCGATCTGGGCCCAGCAGTTTGCCCAGGGCGTGAGGCGGCGATGGGAGGAGTTGTGGCGGCGATGCACCACACCCCGGAGCGCCACCGTGCTGCCGCATGCACTGGCGCAGACCTACCGCCAGCGGCTGTTTTCGGGCGGGTTGACCATGTATTTGCAGCCAGTCGTCGACCTGCGCACCGGCAGGCTCGACAAACTCGAAGCGTTGGCGCGCCTGCGTCTCGATGATGGCAAGGTGGTGAGCCCTGGTGCCTTTCTGCCCCTGCTTGGCGACCAGGAAATGGACAGTGTGTTTCGCATCGGCCTGGACCAGGCGCTTCGCGCACTGGTCATCCTGGATTCGCAGGGTCTGTGCGTCGGTGTGTCGCTCAACCTGCCACCGGCCACGCTTCTTGACCCTGACTGCACGGATTGGGTCGAACAAGCATTGGTGCGTCATGGTGTCGGACCGTCGCGCCTGTCATTGGAACTGCTGGAGACGCAGGTGGTCGACGCGCCCGCGCAGGAGGCTGCCATCGCCCGGTTGATGGGTTTGGGCGTGCGGCTGGCAATGGACGATCTCGGCTCTGGCTACAGCAGTCTGCGCCGGTTGTCCGCGCTGCCGTTCAATACCGTGAAAATCGATCAGGACCTGCTGCGGCAAATCCGTTCCACCCCTGTCGAGACGCTCAGCCTGATCGCCACCTTGATCCAGATCGGTCACGACTTCGATCGCGCGGTGATCGTCGAGGGACTCGAGGACGGCGGAATGATCGAGGCGGCGGCCGTACTGGGCGCGCGCTACGGCCAGGGCTACGCGCTGGCGCGGCCGATGCCGCTGGAGAGCGTGGCATCGTGGTATGCCGGGTTCAAGCTCGACCTCGAGGCTGCGCAATTGAAGACCTGGCTCGGTGCCTTGGCGTTTCACTGGAGATACCTGCACGCGCGCGACGACGGGCACGACCTCAACGTCATCGAGGCCTGCCCGCTGACCCTGTTCCTCGAGGCGCAGGGTCTGCATGACGGCGACGTCGCGCGCTGGCATGCGCAGGTCCATGAGGCCGCCGCTGCTGGTGCGCGAGCGCCCGACTCGGCGGGCGGGCCGTTGCTCACATGGCTGGTGGAGCGGGTGCGTCGCGAGCCGCCACGCGCTCCTGATTAAGATTGGGGCATGATCCGCTTCCACTCCATGCGCCTTTTCACGGACGGCTTTCGATGAAAGACATCGCAGACAAGCTCTTTACCGCAGAGCATCGACTCACCACGCGCAGGCGCGCGGCCAGCGTCCTTCGTGAAATCTGTGAGCAACACGAGCGCGTCACCATGCTGCCCGACGGTGAGGCGATCGATTTCGCCAGCATTTTGCTGGCGGTGGAAGAAGCCGACAACTGGATCATGCTGGACGTGCCCGTTCCGGCATCGACGGCGGAGCGGATCGCGGCGATGCAGCCGCTCATGGGACTGACACGCTACGGTGGGGTTTACGTCGGATTCCAGATCGAGGGCGTCGAGGCGGCCACGTGGCGGGGTGGCGAGGCACTGCGCGCACGTTTTCCCGACCATGTGTATTTCCTTCAGCGCCGTCAGCACTACCGGGTTCCGGTCGCGGCCGGCGACGTCGGCACCGTCACACTGGTGCGTCTGGGCGGCGTCAGCATCGAGGGGCGCTGCCACGATCTCAGCACCGGCGGTATGCGCATGGTTGCCAGCCCCGTCCTTGGGGGGTTCCCGCTGCGGGATGGCGAGCATCTGGCCGAGGTGCGTTTCGCGCTCAAGGGGACGGCCTTGACCTCCCAGGCGCGGGTCCAGCACATCGAGGAGCCGGTTCGCATGTCCGACGGCACGTTGCTGCTTCCCATCGGGGTGGAATTCGCGCAGGTTTCGCCGATGCTGCAGCAGACGGTGGCCCGCTATGTCCAGGAGCGCGACCGGGACATGCTGGCGGGTCGTTGAGTGGCGCCGGTCAACGGTGAAGCCGGGCGGGTGGCGACCATCACCGTCTCGGTGGCATCTCACGGTCACGGCGTCCTCGTGACGGAATTGCTGCGTCAGCTGGCGGTGCTGGATCATCCCGGTGTCGTGCGCGTGGTCGTGGTGCACAACCTGCCTGCCGCCGATGTGGCGGTCCCGCCCGGCGCGCGATTTGACGTCGTCCAACTGCACAACACGCGGCCTCTTGGGTTCGCTGCGAACCATAATCTCGCGTTTTCCCACTGCACCACCCACTGGTTCGCGGTACTCAACCCTGATCTGGAATTCAGCTGCGGTAACCCGTTCCCACCGCTGCTCGACGCCGCCGCGACCGATTCCGGGCTTGGCGCAGTCGCCCCCGTGCTGCTGGACCCTGGCACGCGCGCGCCGGCGCCGGCGCGTGCCCTTGTCACGCCGCTGGAGTTGTTGCGCAGACGTCTACCCGGCTGGGCGCCGCCACAACAGCCTCAATGGCTGGTCGGGGCGTTTGTGCTGGTGCGTGCGAAGGCGTTCCGGGACGTGGGAGGTTTCGACGCCCGCTACCGTTTGTATTGCGAGGATGTCGACTTCGGCTTGCGTCTGCAGCTTGCCGGATGGAGGATTCATCGGGTGGCGCAAGCGCGCGTCGTGCACGACAAGCAGCAAGCGAGCCATCGTCAGCTGCGCTACCTCTGGTGGCATCTGACCGGGCTGGCGCGGTTGTGGACTTCGGCGGCCTTCGCGCGATTTCTGCTGCGACGGTAGGGCGTCGGTGTCGGTTTCCCGTCAGCGCTGCCGGGGGCGCCAGCCGGCAGCGATGACGCGTCGCCAGACGTGATGCCGCTGATGGTCGTCCATGAACAGCCAGTCCGCGATTTCGGCTGTTGTACGACCGCAGCCGCGGCACACCGCGTCGAATCCGGCCGAGCACAGGCCGATGCAAGGTGATTGCGGCAAATCGCGAGGCAGTGTGGCGGTGGGGGCCGGGTCCATGTTGTCGGATCGAACGTCAGGTATTGACCCTGAGTTTAGTTCGATCGGCGCTTCCCATCGTCAACATGCGGAGTTACGCTGGCGCGGGAACTTGCACGCTGCGCCCGCCCGCCTGTCGCCTTGACGACGAATGTGCATGATTCCGCCGCTCTGGCACCTCGAGTGGCGGAAAACCGCCGATCAAGGCGACGTGGAGCCTGGTGCTTTCCCTCTCAAAACCGGCCGTGGCGGGGTGACGCCACGCCTGGCATGGGGATTGCTGGTTCCGCACGCCTACTCACAACCTGGAGACAATCCATGAACAAAAAATACGCCTTGAACTTGCTCGCTGCCGCGGTGGCGTTGGCGGGTTTTTCCGCAACCGCTCGCGCCGACATCACGCTCGGCGCCTCGGTGCAGGAAACCGGCCCTGTCGCCAATACTGGCCGCTACTACCGTGATGCTTACCAATTCGCAGTGGACAAAATCAATGCCGCGGGCGGCATCATGGTTGGCGGCAAGAAGGAAAAGCTGGTGCTGAAAATGGTTGACAACCAGTCAGACATCAACCTTTCCGTTCGCCAGTATGTGCAACTGCTCAGCCAGGACAAGGTCAACTTCCTGCTCGGGCCGTTCGACAGCAGCTTCGTGATCGCCGATTCAGCCGTTGCCGAGAAGTACCAGGTGCCAATGGTGCAAGGCGGCGGCGCATCCGACCAGATCTACGGCCGTGGCTTCCATTACATCTTCGGAACCCTGCCGAAGGCGAGTGACTATTTCAGCTCGACCCTGTCCATGATGAAGGAGCTCAGCCCGAAGCCGGCCAAGGTCGCGCTGCTGTACGCGGATGATGCCTTCGACTCATCCGTCGCCACCGGTACCGCCCCGAAGATCAAAGCAGAGGGCTTCGATCTGGTGCAGCAGCAGAAGTACGCCTCCAACAGCTCGGATTTTGGTTCGGTCATTGCCCAGCTCAAGGCCAATGGCGCCCAGGCCGTTCTGGTCGCCGGCCACGAAACCGAAGTCCTGAATTTCATTCGTCAAAGCAAAAGCCTGAACTACTCACCGATGATGTACTCGTTCACGGTGGGCGTGCCGAGTGCGGATTTCCGCCACGCACTTGGCAAGGACGCCGAAGCCGCTTTCGGCATGACCCCGTGGCTGCCGGCGCAGAAACTGAAGGACCAGTGGTTCGGAGACTCCGCGCAGTTTGCCCAGGCCTACAAGTCGCGTTTCGGCTATGACCCGGACTATCACGCCGCGAGTGCCATAGCCGATGTCGAGGCCTATGTCCACGCGATTCAGGCGGCTGGTTCGCTGGATCCGAAAAAAGTGCGTGATGCCCTGGCGAAGGTCAACTTCGAAAGCGTGTACGGGCCGATTCGCTTCGCCGCCGCGGGCCAGATCAACCTGCCGCAGAACGTGATCCAGATCCAGGGTGGTCAGATCGTTCCGATCTATGGCACGAAGATGATTGGTCACGCCGTGTATCCGATGCCGGCCTGGAACAAGCGCTGATCGTATCCGGCGTTCGCTGCATCGACACTCCCGACCTCATGGTCGGGAGTGAGTCTTCACATTCGCGGAAAAATCCGATGCAACTTCTCCTGCAAGTCCTGCTCAATGGCATCCTGCAGGGCGGGCTGTATGCGCTGATGGCGCTCGGCCTGTCACTGGTCTGGGGCGTGCTGAATATTGTCAATCTTGCGCACGGTGCCCTCATCATGCTGGGTGGCTACGTGGTCTGGGTGATGTTCAACCGCTACGGGCTGGATCCCTTCCTGGCGCTGCCGGTCGCCGCTCTGGCCTTGTTTGTGCTCGGCTACATCATCCAGCGCTTCATCCTGAATCTGGTGATCCGGGGGCCGATGTTCAACACGCTCTTGATCACCTTCGGACTCGAGGTGGTGTTGACCTACCTCGCGCAAATCATGTTTTCCGCTGATTTCCGTGCCATCAACCCGTCGTACGCGGGACGCTCGGTCAGTTTCGGGCAGGTCACGCTGCCGGTGATGAACCTGATCGTCTTCGTCCTTGCGCTGACGCTGACGCTGGGGATGTGGGCATTTCTCCTCCACACGCGCGCCGGACGCCGGATCCGCGCGACCGCGCAGAATCTGGTTGCGGCGCGGCTGTATGGCGTCGAGCCGCGCCATCTGTACGCGCTGACATTCGCCATCGGCGCCGCCCTCGCCGGGGTGGCGGGAGGCCTTTACGGCATGGTGTCGCAGCTCAATCCGTACATCGGAGGATCCCTGACCGCGAAGTGTTTTGCCATCGCCATTATCGGCGGGCTGGATTCGCCGCTGGGCGTCATCGTCGGCGGGTTGCTGCTGGGATTGGTCGAAGCCTTCGCGTCGCTTTGGCTGGGGCCGACCTTTGTGGATGTGGTCAGCTTTGGCATCCTGGTTCTGGTGCTTGTCACCCGCCCAACCGGCCTGCTTGGCCGTACCGCCTGAGGAGGGCGCATGAAATTCATTCAAGTGGCGATTGGCCTGGCGGTGCTCGCCGGCCTCGCGGCACTGCCCTGGTGGGGCGGCGACGTCCTCATCCAGTTCGGCATCAACGCCTTGTTGCTGGCCGTCCTCGCGCAAAGCTGGAACATCCTCGGCGGCTACACCGGATACGCCTCGTTCGGGCAATCCACGTTCTATGGTCTGGGCGCCTATGGTGTGGCCATCGCGATGGTGCAGTGGCACCTGCCGTTTGCCGCTGGCATGGGCATCGGCGCGGCATTCGCCGTGGTGGCGGCGCTGGCGCTGGGACTGCCGGTGCTGCGCCTCAAGGGGCACTACTTCGCCATTGCCACCCTGGGCTTGGCGCAAGTGATGAGCGCCATTTTCTCCAATCTGCCGTTGGCTGGTGCGAATATTGGCCTGGTGCTGCCGCTGATCAACAACAACGTCATGTTTTTCGAGCTGTCGCTGGCGTTGCTGCTGGCCGCGACCGCGACGGTATGGTGGATTTCGCGCAGCCGCTTCGGCTTCGGGCTGATTGCGATTCGTGAGAACGAGGAAGCGGCCGCGGTGATGGGCGTGCATACGACCTTGTACAAAGTGCAGGCATTCATGCTTGCAGGCTTGTTCGCGGCACTCGCGGGCGGGATCCACGCCTACTGGATCACCTTTCTCGATCCGAATGGCGCATTCGATATCGGGCTGAACGTGAAAATGATCATCATGGCCGTGTTTGGCGGGCCAGGGACCGTGCTGGGGCCAGTCATCGGCGCCTTTTTGCTGTCGGCGGTCTCCGAGGTGCTGGCAGCAAAGATCACCACCGTCGCGGCCATGTTCTTTGGCGTCGTGATCGTGCTCGCCGTGGTGCTGATGCCGCGCGGTCTTGCCGACCTGCAGCGCCGGTTGCCCAAGCTTGGGCTTGGCTATTTCGGCGACAACATCCGGAGGAACCGGCTGTGAACGAGAACGCAGTTTCCACAACGCGCGAGAATGTTCTCGAGGTCCGCGGTCTGACCAAACGTTTCGCCGGGCTGACGGCGGTGAATGATGTGAATTTTCATCTTGGCCGTGGCGAGGTTCTTGGTTTGATCGGCCCGAACGGTGCCGGAAAGACCACGCTGATCAGCATGATTTCGGGAACCCTGCAGCCCACCACGGGCGACATTCTCTACCGCAACGTTTCGGTGGTGCGTGCGCCGGCGTTTCGCCGCGCCCATATGGGGATCGGCCGCACGTTCCAGATCATGCGTCCGTTCCCCGGACTCTCGGTGCTCGACAACGTGGCGGTCGGGGCGTTGTTTGGCGGCAGCGGCCTGCGCAAGCTGCCCGCGGCGCGTGAGCGCGCGCGCGCCTGCCTGCAGCGCCTGGGCCTCGGTCACCGCGTGGACCAGCGTGCCGACGACCTCGGCGGTCCCGACCGCAAGCGCCTCGAGCTGGCCAAGGCGCTGGCGATGAATCCTGCGGTCCTGCTGCTGGACGAAGTCATGGCAGGGCTGAATCTGGTGGAAATCGACGAGGTGATTGACGTCATTCGCTCGCTGCGCGATGAAGGCTTGAGCATCCTGGTCATCGAGCACGTCATGAAGGCGATTCGCAGCCTCTGTGACCGCGTATTGGTGCTGCACCACGGCGAGCGCATTGCCGAGGGCTCGCCCCAAGATGTGCTTGCGTCTCCGGCGGTGATCGAGGCGTATCTAGGGAAAAGGAAATCGTGATGACACAGCCACGCGATCCTCTGCTGCTGGTTGAGGGGCTCGTCGCCGGCTATGGCGAAGCCCCGGTGTTGCAGGATGTGAACCTCGAGGTTCGGCACGGCGAGCTTGTCGCCCTGGTGGGGAGCAACGGCGCGGGCAAGACGACCTTGCTGCGCAGCCTGTCACGCCTGATCACGGTGCGGGGGCGCATCGTGTTCGATGGTGTCGACATCACCCACGCCCAGGCTGATGATGCCTTCAAGGCCGGTCTGGTCCAGCTTCCGGAGGGGCGCCAGTTGTTCGACCGCATGAGCGTTGAAGACAACCTGCTGATGGGTGCAAATCGCCGGAGCGACCGCGCCGGCATTCGGGCCGACCTCGAGCGGATGTACGCGATGTTCCCGCGCATGTCGGAGCGTCGCCGGCAAATCGCCGGCAGCATGTCGGGAGGTGAGCAGCAAATGTGCGCCATGGCGCGCGCCTTGATGGCGCTGCCGAAATTGCTGCTTGTCGATGAAATGAGCCTGGGTCTGGCGCCGGTCGTGGTCGAGCAACTCATGGACATCCTGGTGCAGGTCCGTCGCAGCGGTGTCACCGTCCTGCTGGTTGAGCAGGACATCCACCTCGCGCTGGAGCACGCCGATCGCGGTTACGTGCTCGAAACCGGGCGAATCGCGCTCGCCGGCCCGGCGCAGTCTTTGCTGGACGATCCCGAGGTGCAGCGGGCCTACCTCGGCGTCTGAGGTCGGGTCGTCGCCGTGGGCCTCGTTGTGTTCCGGGGGGCGTCCGCCCGCATGGGCATCAGCGGCGTGGCCTGCGCGATTGGCGTTGCCGTTGCCGGTGCAATCGCCTACACCCTGAGCTTGCGGGTGGAGGCGTTGGCGCTGCGTGACGAGGCCGCGCGCAAGTTGACCAGCCACAGCGCCGCGCTGGTCAGCGAGCTCAAACGGTATGGCTACCTGCCGGCACTGATCGCGTTGAGCCCACCGGTACGTGACGCCGCCCTGCACCCCGGTAACGCCGCTGCGCTGGCCACGGCCGATCGCTTTTTGCAATCGGCGAATCGCGAGGCGGACGCCGCAGCGATCTACGTGATGAACCCTCATGGGCGGACGTTGGCGGCGAGCAACTGGAACGAGCAGGTCAGCTTCGTCGGCATGAACTTCGCATTCCGCCCTTATTTTCGGGAGGCGATGGCGGGGCTGGCCGGGCGTTTTTACGGTATCGGGACCACGAGTCACGTTCCCGGCCTGTATTTTTCATGGCCGGTGCGCGGCCCTGGCGGGATCGCCGGAGTGGTTGCCACCAAGGTCGACCTCGACAAGGTTGCGCTGCCGTGGCAAGGGGCGCACGATCCGGTCCTGGTGGTCGATCGCAACGGCATTGTGTTTCTCGGATCGATGCCACAGTGGCGCTTCAAGTCGATTGCGCCGCTGTCCGAAGCGACGCGCAGGCGCTTGCAGCAAACGCGCCAGTATGCCGACGCCGGGGCCCTGCAAGCCATCGGGCTGCGCGCTGCGGGTCGGGCCGCGGGACTCGCTCTGGTCGAGCCACCCAGTGTTGGCGCCGATCCCCTGCGTTTGTTTCATCGCGTCACGTACATGCTCACACGCCGTGGCGTGCCCGGAACCGACTGGCAGATTTTGTCCCTTTCGGACATGCGCCCCGCGCGGCAGGCAGCGCGTCGAAGTGCGCTCGCCGCCGCGGCGCTGGCTGGTTTGCTGGAGGCGCTCGGTCTGTTCCTGCTGCAGCGTCGACGCACGCAGGCGGAGCGGCTGGCAGCGCGTGCGCGCCACGAAGCACTCAGCCAGGCCAACGCCGAGCTGCGGCGGGAAGTCGACGAACGCGAGCGCGTCGAGCAGGCGCTCACGCGCACCCTCGACGAACTTGCACAGGCCAGCAAAATGGTCGCGCTCGGCGAAATGGCCACCGGTATCGCCCACGAACTCAACCAGCCACTCACGGCGCTGCACACCTTGTCCGACAACGCCATCGTGTTTCTCGAGCAGGGACGCACCGATGTCGTGCGGCAGAACCTCGAGGCGATCGGGCGGCTGGTCGGGCGCATGGCACGTATCACCGTGGACCTGAAGTCATTCGCACGCAAGACCCCACCCAGTTGGGAGCCCTGCCGCGCCTCCGATGCGTTGGCGGGCGCGCGCTCGATCATCGATCAGCGGCTCGCAAAGGAGCGCATCGCGTTGCTGGTGCGGCTCCCCGACGACGAGCCGCTGTTGATGTGCGACGAGGTTCGGCTGCAGCAGGTGCTGCTGAACTTGCTGGCCAATGCGGCCGATGCCCTGAAAGGCTCGGCGGACAAACGCATCGAGGTTGGCCTCGACCTCGATCCCGACGCGCCAGGCGGCGCAAGCGCCACGCTGCGTGTCCGCGACAACGGCCCTGGCATCGCCGATGCGGTGCAGTCCCATCTGTTCGAGCCGTTTTTCACCACCAAGGGGCAGGGCTTGGGTCTGGGGTTGGGTCTGAGCATCGCGCGAAGGATTCTGCGCGGCTTTGACGCGTCGCTGGAGGCGCGCAACGCGCCGGAAGGCGGTGCCGAATTCACCGTACGATTACGCGTGCAAGCGCCGGGAAAGTCCGATGGATGAGCAACACATGGCGATCGTCGTGGAAGACGATCCGGAAGTCAGACTGGGCATCGCGCAAGCCTTGCAGATTGCAGGGCTGGAGGTGATCGCGCTGGAAAGTGCGGAACAGGCGCTGCAACATCTGCAGCGCGGCATGCGCGCCGTGGTCGTGACGGATGTCCGACTGCCAGGGATGCATGGAGTTGCGCTGCTGGAGGCGGTGAAGCGCATCGACGCCGCCCTGCCGGTGATCGTCATCACCGGTCACGGTGATGTGCAGACGGCGGTCGAGTCCATGCGCGCGGGTGCCGCGGATTTCCTGGAAAAGCCTTTTTCCTCCGAACGACTCGCGCAACTCGCCCGCCAGTCGCTGCTGACGCGTTGCGCATACCTCGACGCGCGCGCCCTGGGCGACGTGCCGCAACGCATCGAGGCCCGCATTGTCGGGCGCTCACCGGCCATCCGTGAGCTGCGTCACAAACTCCTTTCGCTGGCAGACGCGGATGCCAGTGTGCTGATCCATGGCGAAACCGGCACTGGCAAGGAAGCGGCGGCGCGAAGCCTGCATGCGTTTGGCGCACGTGACCGCCATGCGTTCGTCGCATTGAATTGCGCGGGTTTGCCGGAGACCTTGTTCGACAGCGAGATTTTCGGGCACGAGGCTGGCGCGTTCACAGGAGCGGCCAGTCGACGCATCGGCAAGATCGAGTTCGCCGCCGGAGGCACGTTGTTCCTGGATGAAATCGAGACCATGCCGATGGGGTTGCAGGCGAAGCTGCTGCGGGTCTTGCAGGAGCGTACCTTCGAACGCCTGGGCTCGAACCAGTCGCGTCCGATGCAGTGCCGCGTGGTCGCCGGCACCAAGGTCGATTTGCGCCGTCTCGCATCGCAGGGCCGGTTTCGTGAAGATCTCTACTACCGGCTGGCCGTCGTCGGCATCGACATTCCTCCCCTGCGCGAACGGGTGGAGGATATCCCCCTGTTGTTTCAGACGTTTGTGTTTGACGCCGCGCGCGCGGCCGGACAAGCGCCGCCCGTCGTGCCGGGGGCGTTCGCGTTGGACCTCATGACCCGGGACTGGCCCGGAAATGTGCGTGAATTACGCAATGTCGCGGAGCGCTTCGTCCTCGGCATGTTGTCACCGCAGGAGTCGCAAGCGCTGTCGCAGTCGCCGCTGTCGTTCGAGCAGCAGGTCGGCGCGTTCGAGCGCCAGTTGATCCTGCAGGCGCTGCGGCGCGCAGGCGGTCGGATCAGTGTCGCCGCCGCTGCGCTGGGAATGCCGCGCAAGACCCTCTACGACAAGATGCGACGCCTCGCGATTTCGCGCGAGGGCCTGGGCGCAGATGAGGGCTGACCGCGCGCCCCCCGTCGCCACTTATTGCAGTGGCGTCAGCGATCCATCCTGCCCTACGCGCACGCGGATACCGGTTGGCGGAGGCGTGTTCACGGTCATGGTGCGGCGGACCCCGTCGTCCATGCGAAGTTCCACCCGGTAGACCGTGGTGGCGCCAATGCGCTTCTGCGCTTCGTTGCCGGCAACGCCGCCACCGAGTGCGCCGATGACGGTCATTGCGGTGCGACCGTTGCCGCCGCCAACCTGGTTACCGAGGATGCCGCCGAGCACGCCTCCAACTACGGCACCAACGCCGTTGGCCTGGCCTTCATGCTGTACGGCCGTGACCGATTCGACGGTGGCACAGTCGGGGCAGGCGGGGGGTGCGGCCGGTATGGCGGCGATGGCAGCGGGCCGTGTTTCGCGCACCCGTTCGCGCGTCTCCGGGCGCCGGGTTTCACGCCGGGACTCGGGTTCGCGCTCAGGTCCGACGCGCGGACGCGGCACCGAACCGGCAAATGGCGCTTGCGGCGCGGCCGATGGGCTCGTCACGGCAAGCGCCGATTGCCCGTTGGGACGGGACGCTGCCATGGATGCCGACAACGCGGCCGGCATGGCTGGCTGCACCGGGGTCCCCGGTGCCGCGGCAGGTGCGAGAACGCGCCAGCCAGCGATGGCCAGCGCAGCCACGGCCAGAGCACCGATCGCCCCTGCGGCCGCCCATGCGCCCTTGCCCGGTTGGCCGTTGGCGCCCGACGGGCCCTGCGAATTGTGGTCTTGCGGCATGGAATCCTCTCCTGGAAGAATGTGAAGCGTCAGCGTTCGAGCAGCCGCAGCTTGTCGGCGCGGCCTTTCCAATCCTCGGCATCGGGCAACGCAGCCTTGCGCTTGCTGAGCACGGGCCACGTGCGCGCCAGTTCAGCGTTGATGGCAATGAATGCCTGCTGATCGCCCGGGACGTCCTCCTCGGCGAAAATCGCCTCCGCAGGACATTCAGGCACGCAGACCGCGCAATCGATGCATTCGTCGGGGTCGATGGTGAGGAAGTTCGGCCCTTCATGAAAACAGTCGACGGGGCAGACATCGACACAATCAGTATATTTGCAGCGTATGCAGTTTTCGGTGACGACGAAAGTCATGATAGATGCTGTCTAGAGAGTGAGAAGTGTAGTGTGAGGGGCCGATGCCCTTGCCCCTATCGTAGGCAGTTCGCGCCGAGGCGCCAACGATGATGTGTGCATAAGGGTAGACGTTCGCCGGCATATTCCGTTGACGCGAACCGTCGAAGTTGCATTGACAATACCACTTTGCGCGTCTAATCTCTGTTTGCCTCCGCGCGACCAGATCGTGTTGCGGGGGAGCACGAGGAGGTCGCATGCAGATCAGCCATACGCCAGCGATGGCAACCGGTTTTGAGGTGCCACTGGAAATGCTTGCCGCCTGTCACGGGCGCATCGAATCGCAATGCGCCACGCTGATCCGGTTGGCTGAGCATCTCGGCCGCGTCGGCGCCGATGCTGATGCACGTGAAGTCGCTGCAGCGATCCGCCGGTATTTCGGTACCGCCGCTGTGCACCATCACGCCGACGAGGAGCAGGACCTGTTCCCCGCGCTGCTCGAGTCGATGGCGGGATCGGATGCGGTGTGCATTCGCCAGCTGACCGAGCGCTTGCGTGCCGAGCACCGCCACCTCGAGGCCATGTGGGCCAAGGTGGATGCCGCGCTGCAGGCGGTCGAGGGCGGCAACGCGGGCGTACTGGATCCGGCGGCGGCGCGCGAATTCAGCGCGGCGTATGCGGCGCACATGGCGGTCGAGCAAACGGAACTGCTGCCGATGGCTGCGCACCTGCTGGGTGACGTCGCGCTTGACGCCATCGGGCGTGCCATGCGCGAGCGCCGCGGCGTTGCCCTGCCAGGATCTGATTGACGGCCGTGCGCTGCGACGCGCTCCGATCGACGCAGACCACCTCATGGGGCAGCTGATGGAACGCCATTTTGCCCCAAGCAGCAAGGGCTGTTCAGCGATTGCGCCGGCCCGCGCGCATCACGAAGCAGCGCACGCTCTCAGACGGGGGTCGTGTCGACGAAGGCGTGCAACTGCGTTGTGAGGCAGTCGGCGAGGGAGCTGCTGTCGAGTTCGGCATAGAACGCCCGCCGCGCCCGTTCCAGGCGCGAGCGCAGCGCGCAGTGCGGCGTGAGCACGCAATGCCCCTGATCGGCCCGAAAGCACTCGGTGATCACCTGTCCTTGCTCCAGCCACGCCAGCACCTCGCCGAGGCGGATTTCGTCGGGGGCGCACGCCAGTGCCACGCCGCCGCCGGCGCCGCGCGTGGTGGCGACGTAGCCGCCGGCAGCCAGACGCTGCAGCACCTTGACCAGATGATCCCTTGACACCTCGAGCTTTGCCGCGAGCTCGGCGCTGGACCAACTCGCGCTGCTGCTGCTACCCAGCACCAGCAGCGCGCGCAGACCGAAATCCGAGAACGACGTGAGCTTCATCCGTTGGACAAGTCTTGATACGACTGATTAACTGCGCATAGTGGAATCCATTGTACCTATTTTGAATGGTACGGAACTGACGGAGACTCGGGATGACACCAAAGGTAACGATGAAACAACCAGATGTAGCCGCAAATCCAGTCAAGTATCCACAGCTCGCCGGTAACCGGGGGCGCAAGTTCGACGCCGAACCGGGTGACCTTCGCGGTGAAGGCTCGGTGTCAAGCGATAATTCGCACGCATGAACAAGCAACGGAACCATGATGGCGGGCGCGGGGAACAGCAACATTGGAGGCGGTGACGGCGCGAGGCGGGCGGATGTCTGGACCACGGCAGCGGCCGGATTTGAAGCGGCGCGGCACTTCGATCCGTCGCCGCAGGCACCGCGCGGGCGCGGTTTGCACGGACATGGTTTCAAGGTCTCTGTGTTCGCCGCGGATGCCGAGGCCACGTTTCCGGGCGGCGAGGTGGTCATGCTCGGTCAGCGTTTGCGTGACGCCGTCGCGCCGCTGGACTACTCGTACCTGAATCAATGGATCGACAACCCCGATGACCTGTCGCTGGCACGCTGGATCGGCACCCGCCTCGGGGTCGCCGGTCGCGTGCGCGTCGCGCTGCGCAGCACCTCGACGCAAGGGGTGGACATCGACGCCGACGGCCGTGCACAGATCTGGCGGCGCTACGCATTTCAGGCGGCGCACTGGCTGCCACGCGTGCCGCCGGGCCACAAGTGCGGACGGATGCACGGCCATGGTTTCGAAGTGGTGGTCCACGCCTGGGTCCACGCAGGTACCGAGTTCGCCGTCATCGACGCGGCATGGGAGCCGTTGCGAGGTGTGCTTGATTTCTGTTGCCTCAACGACCTCGAAGGCCTCGACAATCCGACCAGCGAGATGCTCGCCGCCTGGTTGTGGCGGCGCTTGCACGCCACGCTGCCCGCATGCGCCTCGGTCACTGTGTTCGAAACCGCGTCCGCCGGGGCGAACTTCGATGGACATGCGTGGCGAATCTGGAAAGACTTCAGCTTCGACAGTGCGGTACGGCTCGCGCATGCGCCGCCAACGGCCCCGGAGTCCCGGTTGCATGGCCATACCTATGATCTGCGACTCCAGTTGCGGGCGCCGCTCGACGCCGTGCAGGGCTGGATTGTCGACTACGGGGACGTCAGGACCTTGTTCGATCCCGTGTTCAAGGCGTTGGATCATCGTTCCTTGCCGGAGATCGATGGCTTGACCGGGGCCGACACCGGATCGCTGGCTACCTGGATTTTGCGCACGACGGCGCAAGTCTTGCCCCAACTCAGACGGGTGGATGTGATGGAAACGCCCGGATGTGGAAGTGTCGCGGGCCTCGAAACCGACGAACCGGCGCTGCCCGTGCTGGATTGATCTGCATGCACACAACACACAGGATCAAAACCGGATGAAGCAGGCAACGGTCGGACGCGCGGTCGCGCGCGCCGTGGTGGGCGGAATGCTTGCCGGCATGACGCTCTATCTGTGCAACCTGGTCGCTGTCACGGTCCTGGCGCCCTCCATCCACGCGTCCGCGCAGGCCTTCGTCGCCCCCTGGACGGGACTGGTCATGGCCGCGGGAGCCCTACTCGGCTACCCGCTGAATTTCAATCTGGCCTTGCACGCCGGATTGCCGGGGCTCGGACTTGTCACGGCGGCGTTGTCCCTTGCGCTTCTACTGATCGGGCTCTGGCGTCAGGGGCGCCAGTTCACCGTCGCTGGCGCGTTGCTGCTGCTCCTGGTGGTCCAGGTTCCGTTGCGCTCCGTCACCCGGGGGGCGCGTCAGCGCGCGGCCTGCCACGTGGCTCTGGATACCGCCTTTTTCGCGTCCGCGCCATCCGAGGACGTGACCCGGCAGGCGCGTGCGCAATGTGCGCCGCTGGCGGGAAGGCTTGACCCCGTGGCGCGGGAACGCATGGAGGCGCTTGAGGCGTTGCAGCAATACGCCCATGGCAACGCGGCAGCGGCAACGCAGCGTCTTGCCGCGCTGCTGCAACCGCGCGCCGACGCGGTCAGCCTGCATCGCGTCCTGCAAGGCCTGCTGGCCCATGGCCAGGACGCTGTTGTCGCGCGTTTCACGGATCGTTACGTCAGCCAGTTCACGGCAATGGACACACTGCCCAAGCGCCGCGCGTTTGCCCGCATTGCCATCGCCGCGCATTCGCACCTCGGGCAATGGGACGCAGCCCTGGCCGACCTGACGCAAGTGGACCAGGACGTGGACGCGGCGCCCATGCAGGCGACGCAGCGTGCGTCCTTGCTCGCCGAAGATGCGCGCATGCGTGCCGACTTGCAATCGCATCGGGTACCGAGCGGTCTCTGACGGCGCTGCCGTACGCACATTCTGTCGCGTACGGATACATCTCGGCGGCAGCAGAAACGTTTATATTGCAGCAAGAGTTGACGTCGTCCTTCGCCGGAGGAGTGTTCAAGAGCCTTTGACCATGGTGCAAGAACTACCCGATCTGCAGTGGGGCCCGTCGATCGCGATCGGCGATAGCCTCGTCGATGCGCAGCACCAGCGCCTGTTCGAAGCGTTCAACGCTGCCGTGCGCGGCCACGCGCACGGCATGGTGCAGGCCGATGCCGACGCATTGATGGCGGAACTGATCGTTTACGCGCGTGAACACTTCCGCGATGAGGCCGCGCTCATGCGGCGTCTCCCGATCGACCCCGCGCATCGAGACATGCATTTGCGCGCGCATGCGCGTTTCGAGGCGTTCCTCGGCGAAGCCCGCGCGGTGGCGGGGGAGCAGCCCGTCGACGTGATGCTGGACGTTATAACCTTTCTTGGGCAATGGCTTTTGCACCATGTCGCGGGCGTCGACGCGCAGCTGGGACATCACATTCAGGCGCTCGCCTCCGGCGACCCCACTCCTGCTGGCGATCTCTCCCAGCTGCGGATGGCTGAAGCTGTCAACCAGCTGACCGAAACGCTGGTGCAGCGTAGCTTCGATCTGCTGCGTCAACGCCAGCAGTTGGCGAACCTGCAAAAGCTGCACCGCGCCTTGCTGCACTCGGGCGACGTACTGATCCAAAGCCGCAGCGAGCAGGAACTGCTTGACAGCCTGTGCAGCAAGATCGTCCAGGAAACGCTGTTTCATGCAGCATGGATCGGGCGACCCGGCGCCGACCGCCCCATGTTCGACGTGCTTGCGCTTTTCGGCGAAGGTGTGGCTCAGGTGCATGCCGCGCGGCCGCGCCTGACCCGGGAGTACGAATCGTCGATGACGGTGCGCGCATGGACCGGTGAGCAACTGCTGTACAGCAACGATACCCTGGCCGACCCGCTGCTCGCGCATTGGCACGAGGGCCTGGCGCAGAACCGCTGGCTGAGTGCGCTGGCCGTTCCCATCAAGCGCGGTGGAAACATCTGGGGCGTCTTGACCCTTGGCTCGCCCCGGCGCGGGACTTTCGACGAGCAAACCGTCGAAGCGTGTGCGCGCATCGCCGCGTTGCTGGGTCATGGGCTCGATGAGCTTGATCTGAAGGCACGCATCCAGTCGCTGCAGCGCGCCGAATCGACGCTGGCGCGGACCGATGCGCTGACCGGCCTCCCCAACAGACTGGCCATCGAGGAGTATGTGCCACGCGCGATCGAGCGGGCGCGCCGCCATGGCGCCGGCCTCGCCATCGGACTGCTCGATCTGGATGACTTCAAGAACATCAACGATCGATACGGACATGAGGCGGGTGACGCCTTGCTGCGCGACTTCGCGCTTCGCCTGCGCGGCGGTATCCGTGGCGGCGATTTCGTGGCGCGCCTCGGGGGTGACGAATTCGTCTGTGTGCTCGATGATCTCGGCCCCGATGACGACGCAGCCACCATCGAAGCGGGCCTGTCGCGCTTGCACGCCACCATCGAGACACCGTTTGAACTCGGCGCCGGTGCGCAGGCGACGGTGGGGATGACCCTCGGTCTGGCCTTGTATCCGCATGATGCCACCACCGTGGGTGAGCTGCTGCGCCGCGCCGACGCCGCCATGTACCGGGCCAAGCTGCGCAAGCATGACCGCGAGGCGTGGTGGTGTTTCGCCGGGGCGGCTGCCTGACGCCCGCAGACCGCCGATGTCGTGATGGCAGCGCACAGGATGTAAACTTCATTCATCCATACGCCGCCCTTCATTGATTGTGCGTGGCATTGTGGGGTCGGGAGCATCGTGAAAGCGCAAGCGGTCGAAACCCATGCGGCATCGAACTTGACCATCCTCGCAGCGGACGAGCAGGAGGCGATTCTCGACTTCCAGCAGTCGATTCTCCGGGCCGTGCTGAGCCGTGGCGATTCGCGCAGCATGGTTGTGGACATTTGTCATCTGGCCGAAATGCTGCTGCCGAACGCCGTGGCGACGGTGATGCTGCAGGATCGGGTCGATGGCAAGCTGTATGTCTACGTGTCGCCAAGCGTTCCGGACGCCGCCGTGCGACGCCTCAATGGCTTGGTGCCGGGGCCCGGGGGTGGATCGTGCGGCAATGTCATCTACCGTGGAGCGCCCCAGTTCGTCAGTAACACCTTCGCGGATCCGCGCTGGAGCGATTTGCGTGAAGTCGCATACGACTTCAATCTATGCTCGTGCTGGTCGGTGCCGGTTCTCGGTCCTGACGACAACATCATCGGCACTTTTGCGTTGTCAAGTTTCGAGCATCGGTCGCCAGCCGCGTTCCACCGCAAGCTGCTCGACACCGGCGCGACCCTGATCGGGATCGTGCTCTCGCATGCGCAGTGGCAGGACAGCCTGCGACTCTACGGCCGTGCGTTTGAAGCGGCCGAGGAAGGGATGGTGGTCACCGATGCAGAGCAATTGATCGTCGAAGTGAACCCGAGCATGCAGCGGATCCTCGGCTACACGCGCGATGCACTGATCGGGCGCACGCCCGCACTCTTTGCCTCCGGACTGCATCCGGAGGCGTTCTACGCGTCGATGTGGCAAGACCTTTCCGATGCGGGCGCATGGAGTGGAGAGATCTGGAATCGGCGCAAGGACGGCGAGGTTTTCCCTGCGTGGTTGTCCATCAAGGCCATCCCGGGAGCCGACGGTCGGATCCTGAACTACGTTGGCGTATTCACTGACCTCAGCTCGGCGAAAGCCGCCGAAAGCGCCATTCAGCACCTCTCGACCCACGATGCCCTGAGTGGACTCCCGAACCGGACCGTGTTTCGCACGCGTTGCGAGGGGCGCATCGAAAGCGGGGTCGCGTTCGCACTGGTGTGCCTGAATATGGATGACTTCCGCAGCGTCAACGCCCTGCTGGGGCTTGCCGCCGGCGATCGCGTCCTCAACGAGACGGCGCGCCGATTACGCGAGGTGCTGGGCGCGGCCGACAGCGCATGTCGCTGGAATGCGGATGAATTCCTTGTCATGACCCCAGCCGCTGAGCTGGGCGCGCTCGCGGCGTTGTGCGCACGCCTGGCCGCATCGGTGGGAATTCCGCTGTTCATCGATGGTCGGGTGCTGTCGCTTTCGGCGTCTCAGGGGGTTGCCCAATACCCTGATGACGCTGCGAATTTCGATCAACTGCTGGCGCAGGCAACGTCCGCGCTGGAGCAGGCGAAGGCTGCTGGCAAGAACATCGTGCGCTACGCCAGGACGAAGGCGAACGACACCGCACGCGAGCACTTCCGCATCGCCCAGGACTTGCGTCGTGCCCTTGCCAAGCGGGAATTTGAACTCCATTACCAGCCGCAAATCGACCTCACGACAGGTCGGCTTGTCGGTGCCGAGGCACTGCTGCGCTGGCGTGACCCCGACCGCGGCCTGATTGCGCCGGGCGTGTTCATCGGTATTGCCGAGCGCACCGGCTTGATCGTTGACATCGGCGCCTGGGTGATCGACACGGCCTGCGCCGATGCGGCTCGATGGGCGGCGCTCGGACATCGCGACCTGCGTGTCAGTGTCAATGTATCCGCCGTGCAGATGCGCCGTGGCGGTTTTGCGGCCCTTGTCGATGCGGCGCTGCAGCGGCACGGACTGTCACCCACGCAGCTGGATCTCGAATTGACGGAATCCGTGTTCATGGATGACGACGCCGCCATGCGCACGGCATTCATGGATCTCAAAGGCACGGGTACGTGCCTGTCGATCGACGATTTTGGCACTGGCTATTCCAGTCTGGCGTATCTGCGGCGCCTCGAAGTCGATCGTCTCAAGATTGACCAGGCGTTCGTGCGTGAGTTGACCGACGACGCAGACGCCGCGGCAATTGTGAGCGCCGTCATCAGCATGGCGCATGCGCTGAACCTGGTTGTCGTCGCCGAGGGGGTCGAGGACGCCGCCACCATGCTGCATTTGCAGGCGCTCGGTTGCGACGAGGCACAGGGCTTCCATTTCGATCGTCCGTTGCCGGTGGTCGAGTTCGAGCAACGACTGGCGCAGCGCGCGGCCGCGGGTCACAGCCGGCACTGAAGGAATGTCTTGCTGGTGCGTTATTCTGCCGCCGGGTCAACGCCGCATCCCTGGAGGATTCGATGCATCGTCTCAAGCTGGCTGAAGTCCTTGGCGCACTGAGCTACGCCCTTGACCTTACCGAGGGGCAACCTCCCGGACATTGCCAGCGCTGCGCCTACATCGGCATGCACATCGCGGATGCCCTGAACCTGCACGGGCGCCAGCGCTGGGACTTGTATTACACCCTGCTCCTGAAAGATCTGGGTTGCAGCAGCAACGCGGCACGGATCTGCCAACTCTATCTGGCTGATGATCTCGGCTTCAAGCATGATTTCAAGCGCGTTGGTGGATCGCTTCCCGAAGTCGTGCGCTTTGTCCTGAGCCACACCGGCTTGCGATCCGGGATGGCCGAGCGTTTTCGCGCCGTGATCGACGTCTTTCAGAAAGGGGGGGCGATGCGCGACGAGCTCATCGCCACGCGTTGCCAGCGCGGCGCCGACATTGCGCGTCAGTTGCGTTTTTCGAATGCGGTGGCCGAAGGCGTGCATGCCCTCGATGAACATTGGGACGGCAGCGGACGACCCGATCGATTGCAGGGGGATGCCATTCCGCTGTTTGCGCGCGTTGCCCTGCTGGCGCAGGTGGTGGACGTCTTCCACGTCGGGGGAGGACAGGCGGCGGCGCGCGATGAAGTCCACAGGCGCAGCGGAAGCTGGCTTGATCCGGATCTTGTGGCGGCCTTCGACGCGGTTGCGGCCGGCGCCGATTTCTGGGAAGGGCTGCGTGCCGATGACCTGGCGGCACGGGTGCGGAGCATGGAACCCCAGGGACATGAGGTGCCTATCGATGAAGACTACCTCGATGCCATTGCGGAAGCATTCGGCAACATCATCGATGCCAAGAGTCCCTATACGGCCGGGCACAGTACGCGCGTCGCGCTGTATGGCGATCTCGTTGCCGAGAATCTCGGAATCGATGCCGCACGGCGCCGCTGGATGCGTCGCGGATCCTTGCTCCATGACCTCGGCAAACTCGGAGTCAGCAATTGCATCCTTGACAAGCCCGCCAAGCTCGATGCCTCCGAATGGACCTCCGTGCGCATGCACCCGGTGTATACCGAGCAGATCCTTGCACGCCTGACGCCCTTTGCGGAACTGGCGGTGATTGCGGGTGCACATCACGAGCGTCTCGACGGGCAAGGCTATCCGCGCGGCCTGACGGCCGAGGCGATTGCGCTGGAAACCCGGATCATCACGGTTGCCGATATTTTCGACGCGATTTCCGCCGATCGTCCCTACCGTTCGGCGGTACCTGCTGAGGAAACCCTGCAGATGATGGACAGGCTTGTCGGCTCCGCCATTGACGCGGATTGCATGCGCGCATTGCGTGACGTGGTTCGGGCTGGCTATCCTGGATAGCCACGACTCGGCGGTGGAGGATTCACATGGTGGTGACCAGAATCGTGGCTTGAAAATCGGCCGAGCCTCGTTGCAGCCCGCCGTGTTCAGGGTCGTTTTCGCTGCTGAGGAATTCAGTCGCGACGCGATCGTATCGAGCATAATGCGTCGAATCCCACGAAATCCTTCATGTCTCGTCGCCTGCTCTGGTCCGTGTTCACTGTGTTTGTGCTGGCGCTACTCGCTTGGTGGGGCGTGCAGCGCTGGCAGGGCCCGAAGGTCGGAGCCTATCGGGTACTGCCGCGCGCCCTGGTGCAGGAAGTCGTAGCGACCGGGCACGTGATCACGCCTTCGCGCGTGAACGTCGCCAGCGAGATCACCGGCACCGTGGTGCAACGCTTGGTTCGGCGCGGGCAGCGCGTGGTGCGTGGTCAGGTGCTGTTGCGTCTGCGGAGTGATCAGGCGCGGGCGCAGCTTGCGCAGGCACGCGCGGCGTTGCGGGAGTTCACGCAGCAAACCCGGCCGCAAGCGCTCGCGGCGCTGCGTAGCGCCGACTCGGCGCTGACGCTGGCGCGCGCGCAGGCTCGGCGAGCGCGTGCGCAGGTGTCGAGTGGTGCGTTGTCGCAACAAGCCCTGGAACAGGCCGAGCAGGCCGAGCAGGCCGCCACGCAACAACAGCGCGCGGCGCTTGCGGCGTGGGATGCGGCCGCTCCGGGAAGCTCCGTGCAGCGCCAGCTGCAAGCCGCTGAAGCTGCCGCGGACGCAGTGGTGCACCGCGCCGAGGTGCGTGCCGAGGTGGCAGGGCAGGTGCTTACGCGCAATGTCGAAGTCGGTGACACGGTGGTCCCCGGCCAGGTCCTGTTGACGTTGGCGCGCGCCGGAGACACGGAAGTTTCGGTGCCGGTGGACGAGCAGAACCTGCACGAGCTGGCGCTCGGTCAAACCGCGCGTTGCATCACGGACGGGTATCCCGATCGCGTGCTGGGCGCGCGTCTGATCTTCATTGCGCCGGCGGTCGACACCACCAGTGGCACCATCGAGCTGCGCTTGCGCGTCGACGACCCGCCGGCGTGGCTGCGGCAGGACATGACCACGTCCTGTGATGTGTTGACGGCTGCAGTGAAGCGCGCGTTCGTGGTTCCGGACGACGCGCTGCGCGATCCGCAGGGCGCGCGCGCCGGGGTGCTGGTGCTGCGCGGCGGCAAGGCGAAATTGCGCGCGGTGACGCTGGGTCTGCGCGGACTGGTGGCCACGCAAGTCGTGCAGGGTCTGGGGTCTGGGGATGTCGTGATCACCGCACGTTCGGTACGTGACGGTGATCGTGTGCGTGCGCAGCTTCAGGCGCTGCCGGTGGCTCCGGGCGTGGCGTCGTCCGGCGCGCGTTGACCTGCACGCCCGACGACGGGGGCCGCGCGGCGAACAACCATGGGACTGTCCTGGCGGATCGCATTCCATTTTCTGCGGGACGGTAAAGCGCAGACGCTGTTGATCATCGGCGGCGTCGCGGTTGGTGCGGCTGTGATTGTGTTCATTACCGCCTTGGTGGACGGGCTGCAAAGCAACATTGTGGAGCGTACCCTCGGGACCCAGCCGCACATTGTGGTGTCGGCGCCTGACCTCGTCCCGATGGCGCCGCCGGTGCCGCGCAACAGTGTCGATCTGCGCGCCGTGGATGCCCGCCCGCAGCGTCTGCGTGCGATCAATAACTGGCCCGGCGTGCTGGGTGTGTTGCAGAGTTTGCCGGGAATCGCGGCGGCATCGCCACTCATCAGCGGCCCCGCGTTCGCGCAGCGTGGTACGGCTGTGCGCGCCATTGCTGTCCTGGGGATTGCCCCGCGGAAATATGTGCGCGTCATTCCGCTCGATCGCCATATCGTGCAAGGCCGCCTGGACGTCGGAGCGAGACGCATCCTGGTGGGCGATCGCCTCGCGCAGGATCTGGGGCTGCGCCTCGGCGACAAGCTGCGCGTGCAGGGGGCCGCCGGCGGATCCCAGGTATTCGACGTTGCCGGCGTGTTCAGCCTCGGGGTGCGAGACCTCGACGAGCGATATGTCTACATGGGGCTCAAGCCGGCACAGTCGTTGCTTGGATTGCCGGGCGGGGTCACGGAGATTGATCTGACGACGCAGAACATTTTCGATGCGGAGTCCATCGCCACGCGTATCGCCGCGCTGACCGGACTGAAATCCGAGAGCTGGATGTCAACCAACGCACAACTGCTCAATGCCCTGCGTTCGCAGTCCTTGTCGAGCGCGTTGATCCGGTTTTTTGTCGGACTCTCGGCAGCCTTCGGTATTGCCAGTGTGCTGGCTGTCAGCGTCGTCCAGCGTACGCGGGAAATCGGCATTCTGCGTGCCATGGGTGCCAGCCGCGTGCGGGTGTTGAGCGTCTTCCTGCTCGAGGGCGCAGCGGTGGGTTGCGCAGGCTCCATGGTGGGGGCCGCGGTCGGAGCGGGCATCGTGCATGCCTTCAACGTGTGGGGTCCAGGGCTTTTCTACGTCCCCGTGGCGGCGGGGCTCGTCGTCGAAGCCGTGGTGCTGGCGACCGTGGTCGGCGTCGCGGCAGCCGTCTTGCCGGCACTGCGTGCCGCGCGTCTTGATCCGGTGGTGGCGATCCGTTATGTCTGAACCAGACATCCGCGTACCAGCCGGGAGCGTGCTGCGCCTGCAGCAGCTTCGAAAGTCCTATCAGGCGGGCACACCACTGGAAACCGAGGTCCTCCACGGTATCGACTTCGAGCTTCGGCGCGGTGAGTTCACGGCGTTGGTCGGCCCCAGCGGTTCGGGCAAGACCACCATGCTCAATCTCATCGGATTGCTCGATACGCCGACATCCGGCGAACTCTACCTACTGGACAAACCGACACGTGCACTCGATGACGCTGCGCGCACAGCGTTGCGCGGCCGTTCGATCGGTTTTGTTTTCCAGTTCCATCATCTCATCCAGGCCTTCAGCGTGCTCGACAATGTGCTGATGCCGGCGCTGGTGCAGGGCGCGCCGCGTAACCGCGAACTCGAACGCCGGGCGCTGGAGTTGTTGCAGGCGGTCGGTCTCGAAGCGCATGCGGGCAAGCGCCCATCGGAGCTTTCCGGAGGGCAGCAGCAGCGTGTGGCGATCGCGCGCGCCTTGTTGACGCGCCCGCCGCTGGTCCTCGCCGACGAGCCAACCGGCAATCTCGACACGCGCAGCGCGGATGACGTGTTCGCGTTGCTGCGGCGTTTCAACCAGGCATTTGGATGTGCCGTGCTGGTGGTCACGCATGATCCACGACTCGCGCAGCGTTGCGGGCGCATCGTCGATCTCGTGGACGGCCGTCTGGCTGGTGATCGGCATTTGCCGACCACCCCCGACAACGATCCGGGGCAATGACCTCCAAGGCCGCGTGGCCTCGAAGTCATTTCCGACGGTCGATGATCAGACGGTCAGATCCTTCAGCCACCAATCATGAAGGTTGCAGGTGCTGGTGACGGTGATCTTGCCTTTGAATCCGTCCGGCAACTGGTGCGTGGACGTCGGCTTGTCTTTCCAGCTGAAGGTTTTGCGGTCGAGGAACTTTCCCCCTTCAAGCACCACCGTATGGCTGACGATGTAGTGCGCTTCGCTCATCGGATGCGGCGTTGTGACGTTGAGTGTGTTGCCGGAGACTTCGACTTTGGGGACATGCAAGCCGGCAAGCTTGGCAAAATGACCCGGATCCTCCTCGGTGAAAACAATGTTGGTGAGGTTGTCCGCCTCGGCGGCATTCGCCCCCGCCGGAATTGCGAAAGCCGTTGCAGCGGCAGCAGCCCCGCTCAGCGCGGTGCGTACGAATCGGCGACGTTCCATGGTGATTCTCCTTTGCGTTTCAAGGTTGAAGGGGTAAGGCAACATCGAAGGATTCGGGGTGCCTGTCGAATCCTGCCGATTTTGTGCATTCGCGTCGATTGCATGATGCATGCTCAAGCACGAATGCGGCGCTTGATGGCGCGTAACAGCGCGCCGAGCAAGGGCCAGCGTTCGTAGAACTCCTGGGCGGCATCCCAGTAATCGCGGTGGACATGAATCCTGCCGTGCTGGTCGAATGCCAGGTGGCTCGCACCGCGGATGGTCCAGTCGCGGGCGCCGAAACCCACACTGCGAAAGTGGAACGTCCAGGTCACGAAACCCTGGGCGTCATCGCCGAGCGTATCCATGACGGCGAAGCGCGGTGCCTCCGTGGTCGCGAACATGTGCTCGAACACGCGGGCGATGGCGGATGTTCCCTGGACCTCATTGAATGGATCGGTGAATCGGGCGTCAACGGCATAGATATCGCCGATGCGGTGCAGGCTGGATGGGGACAGTGTTTCGAAGAAATCGACCACCCGGCCAATGGGCGTGGTCGAGGCGCAACGGTTCCGGTCTGTGCTCATAGCCCAGTCATCCTGCGGGTCGCGCTGAAGTACAAACGATCGGGCAAGCAGCGCAGCAGACGCAGCCAGAAGGTGAAGCGCCGGGGAAAATGAATGTCGAACGCGCCGTGCTCCCAGCCACGGATGATCGCGCTTGCGGCCTGCGCAGGTTGCAGGAGCGCCGGCATGGTGAACGTATTCGCGGCTGTCAGTGGCGTTTCCACGAAACCGGGGTTGATGACACTGACGCCAATACCCGTATCGCGAAGATCGAGAAACAGGGTCTCTGCAAGGTTGATCAGTGCCGCCTTGGTCGGGCCATAAGCCATGGCTTGCGGAAGCCCCCGCCATCCGGCGACGCTGGACACCAGACTCAGATGCCCGGCGCCTTGCCCACGCAAGGCGGGGAGTATTGCCGCCAACCAGTGCAAGGCACCGCGATAGTTCACATCGTCGTGCTCGAGCGCCGACGTCAGATCGAACGCATTCGCCCGCATTGCGCGGTAGGTGCCGGCGCAATACACGGCGAGATCAATGCCGCCGAAGGCAGCTTGCACCTGGGCGGCGCCGGCAGCCAGGGCATCGGCGTCGCACACGTCCAACGGCACTGTCAAATCGGCGCCGAGCGCGTCCAGCGCGGCTTGACGGCGCGCCGAGATGGCGACGCGCGCGCCCCGTGCGATCAGCGCCTGCGCGAGCGCAGCGCCGATACCGCTCGACGCACCAATGATCCAGACCCGTTGCGCGGTCCAGTCGAGGATGCGGGGATTGAGTGCCATCGCCGCAGACCGTCTCAGGGCTTATGAAAGGCAATGAAAATGCTGGCAATTTTGAAACCAAATTTACTCATCACAGTTTTGTTGAGCAGAACATGTGCGTTCATCAGGTACATCCAATCATCCATGCGCATTGTGTAGGTTGAACTTCCAACCGGAAGTTCCAGCAAATAGCGCCAGTGAAAGGCGTTCCCGTCGGCGCTGCCGCGCGCGGTGCCCAAGACATCCGCGGCGGTGCCTTCGTAAGGTCGCTGGCCCGCCTGGTCGGGTAAGCGGCGCAGGTGCCAGACCCGCTCTGACTTGGTGCCGTCGCTGTACGTGAAGTGCTCGTCCAAGGTTCCGACGTCGCCGGTCCATGTTCCGACCATGTCGACATGGAAGCGCTTGATGACTTTGCCGCTTCGGTTGAAGACAATGCCTTCAGCGGTGAGCGGGCCGTTGAAGTAGTTTTCCAACGCCAAAGCCGGCGTTTGGCCGCGGTAATCAGCGGGGGACACGTCGCTGCAGCCCCCAAGCAGGCTCGCGGCCATGGCCAAGGCGGGAACTCCCAGCGCGAAGGTCGTGAATCGATGCATGTTCGAGGTCTCCAATGATGGCAATACGTGGGCGATGACCCAGTCGTTCACGAACGACCGGTGTGCGCAGAGGGTGGCTCGCGATGCTGGCGCATCCCCGGTTTGCGCAGGGTGAACTGCACGACGTCAATGGTGCCAGCGGCGAAGCCGGACTCGCAGTAGGCAAGGTAGAACTCCCAGAGGAGTTCGAAGCGGCGGTCAAATCCGAGCGCACGTACCTGATCAAGCGTTCCGAGAAAGCGGGTACGCCACAGCGCGAGGGTGCGAGCGTAGTCGGCACCAAAGGCGTGGACGCCCACAATGTCGAGGCCCGCGCGGCGCGCGTGCTCGACAAAGATCTGCTTGCTCGGAAGCATGCCTCCCGGGAAGATGTAACGTTGAATGAAATCGGTGCCGCGGCGGTAGCGCGGAAACAGCGCGTCATCGATGGTGATGGTCTGGATGCAGGCATGGCCACCGGGTTTGAGCAAAGTTGCAACGGTGGCGAAGTATTCTGGCCAGTAGGCCATGCCGACGGCCTCGAACATTTCAATCGATGCAATCGCATCAAAACCTCCGTCCGGAGCGAGACGTGCGGCGTCGCGATAGTCCAGCAGGTGCAGTTGCGCGAGCTTGTCAAGCCCGGCGGCGCGCAAGCGCTGTTGCCCCAGAGCCCACTGTTCGTCGGACAGTGTCAAGCCGTGGACCCCGACCCCGACACGTGCCGCGGCCTCGGCGAAGCTGCCCCATCCACAGCCGATTTCGAGCAACGCGTCGCCGGCACCGACGCGCAATTGCTGCAGCACGCGGTCAAGTTTGGCCGCCTGAGCTTGTTCCAGGGTCAGATCGGGTTGCGTGAACAGACCGGCAGAATAGGTCATGCCGGGGTCGAGCCATAGTCGGTAAAAGTCGTTACCGATGTCGTAGTGTGCGTGAATGTTGTCACGGCTGCCGCTGCGCGTGTTGCGCCGCAGAACCCAGTGGCGAAGCCGCTCGAGCACGGTACCGAGCCAACTGCCGTGCAGCCCGCGTTCGATCGCGTCGCGATTCGCCAGCAACAGGCGCAGCAGCGCGCTGAGGTCGGGCGTGCTCCAGAGCGCACCGAAGTAGGCCTCGGCCAGACCGATGTCTCCACGGCGCAGCAGCAAAGAAAACGTCTTCCAGTCATGCACCGTGGCGCTGGCAGTCGGTTCTGAAAGCGCGTGGCTGCCGACATGCAGCAAGCGGTTGCCGGGTAGGCGCAGCTCCAATCGACCGACCTCAATCCGGCGCAACATGGTGACGACGGTGCGTGCAGCCCAAGGCATGCGCGACATCCCGGAATCGGTTGCAAGTTGGTTCGATTCGGTGACTGTGGAGTCGCTGGATGGGTTCATCGCGTCACATGTTCATGGGGTGGAGTCGGCTTGGCGACAAAGGGCACGCGCTTGCCCCAGAGCTTGAGCGCCTGCCAATGAATGCGAACGACCACCCCGAAGCTGTGCATCGGATGGCTCAGGAAAGCGCGACGGGCGCTGATCTTCGTCAATGGCTCCAGCTCGCCGGACAGGCTGGTGAGCAGAAGCGGACCGGCGTTGTCGTCATGATCGATGCGGGCCACGATGCGTTCCCGGGGAAGCGTCGGGGTCGAGGCCGCGGTGCGCAGGAAGCGGAAACGGTAGCCCCCCTCGGTCTTGCAGAAAGGGGAAACATGGAACACTTTTGTGGCGCGCATTTGCTCGCCCCAGCGCAGCGAGCGGCGCGGCGCATCGGGCAGAAGCAGGTAGCAGTGGCGTTCGCCGAAAGTATTGTTGACCTCGGCGACCACCGCGGCCAGCGCACCATCCGCGCGGTGGCAATACCAGAAGCTCACGGGGTTGAAAACGAAGCCGAGCACGCGCGGGAACGTCTGCAGCCAGATTTCGCCATCGATGCCGTCGACGCCTTCCGTCGCCAGGAGCCGTTCGATCCACGCCAGGCAGTCGCCAGAGCCTTCACCGTGATCCGTATCGAAAAAGCTCAGCAATCCGCGTTGATTGCGCGGGATTTGCAGTGCTGTTGGATCACGTCCCAACGTGCGCATCGGCAGGAGCAGGAAAAAAACCCGATAGTTGAACGCATTGGCCGCCGGCCGCAGGCGCGTATGGCGAACCAGGCCAAGGCCGATGAGCGGATGCGGGCAGGCTGCCTCCAGGCTCGGTGGGCGCGTCATGGCGTGGCGATCTCGCTGCGCGCGCGTGGCGAGATCGGGCGCCGCTGGTACTGCGCGAGCAAGGCGTGTGCAGCGTCTTGTCCGGCGCGCAACCCATCCTCGTGGAATCCGTAACCACACCATGCGCCGCAGAAATAGGTGCGGTGGCGACCTTGCAGGGCCGCCAGGTGTCGCTGGGCAGACACGGCGCCAGTATCGAACACCGGGTGCGCGTAGTCGATGTCCTGCAGCACCGTGGCCGGATCAGGTTGGCGGAGTGGATTCAGGGAAACGATGACCGGCCGGGTGAACGGAACAGGTTGCAGCTTGTTGATGAGATAGTGCAAGCATACGGCAGGCTTTGCCGCATGTGCATCGAGATCATCCGTGGCGACGGCACTTTCAAAGTTCCAGGCCGCCCAGGCCTTGCGCTTGCGGGGTAGCAGGGTTGCATCGGTGTGGAGGACGGCGCGATTAGGCTGGTAGCGAATCGCACCGAGCACGTCGCGTTCGTGCGCATCCGCATCCGCCAGCATCGCCAGGGCCTGATCGCTATGACAGGCCAGGATCACGTGGTCGAACCATTCCGTTCCCTGCGCTGTCGAGACCTCCACGCCGACATCGTGGCGCTTGACGCGGGTGACGGGTGCGTTCAAGCGCGCATCGGACAAACGGGAGACGATGCGCTCGACATACCGCTGTGCACCTCCCGGGACCGTCAACCACTGCGGACGCGCCTCGACTTGCAGAAGACCATGGTTGTCGCAGAAGCGCACCATGGTAGACACTGGAAAATCAAGCATTTGTGCCGTTGGGCACGACCAGATGCAAGCGACCATCGGCAGGAAATAGCCGTGGATGAAAGCCGCGCTGTAGCGTCCATCGCGCAGGAAATGGCCGATCGTCCGCGGATCCTCTTCCGGACTGCGTCGCGCATGTGCCAGTGCAGTCGCTTCGCGATTGAAGCGCAGGATATCGGCAAGCATGCGCCAGAAGCCCGGCCGCAGCATGTTCGTGCGCTGGGCGAACACGGTATCGAGATTGGCACCGTTCCACTCCAGCCAGCCGCCGCCGGGTCGGGGGCGTTGCACCGAAAACGACATGTCGGACTCTGCCGTGTCGATCCCGAGTTCAGCGAACAGCGCAAGCAGCCCCGGGTAGGTGCGGCGGTTCAGCACGAGGAAGCCCGTGTCCACCGGGTGGGTCAGCCCGTCCAGGGTGGCTTCGACGGTATGGACGTGCCCTCCAAAATGACGGCCTGCCTCGAACACCGTCACATGCGCATGCTCGCGTAGCGACCAGGCAGCGGCCAGGCCGGCGATGCCGCTGCCAACGATGGCCACTCGCGGTGACCGGCCTGGCGATGTCAAGGGTGATTGCATGAACGATGCGTGCTCAGGGGTTGCGCCCTTCGAGCCAGGCCCAGGCAGAGTGGTTGTGGATCGATTCGAAGTTTTCCGACGCCACCGTGTACGCGGCGACGCGTGATTCACCGCGCAGCGCCACCGCAACATCGCGCACCAGGTCCTCGACGAACTTCGGGTGGTCGTAGGCGTACTCCGTAACGTATTTCTCGTCGGGGCGCTTGAGAAGTCCCCACAGCTGACAGGAGGCAGCATGCTCCGCGAAGGCGATCTGCTCGTCCAGGGTCAGGTCGCCGCGCAGCTCGGCGCCGATGGTGATCATGGATCGCTGGTTGTGGGCGCCGTAGTCGGAGATGTCGCGCGAACATGGGCACAAGCTGGTGACTGGCACATCGACGGTCTGCCGCAGCACGCGTTGCGCATGGTCGCGCTCGGCGTGCAGCGTGACCCCATAGTCGAGCAAACTGGCAACCCCTGACACCGGCGCGACCTTGCGTCGGAAATACGTGGCCTGGACGGTGATTGCGCCCGAGGTCGCGTCGAGCCGCGCCAGCATGGTGTCGAGCAGCTTCCCCAGCGTGGTGGCGTCGAGCGCCTCGTCGCTGGCTTCGAGGACTTCGATGAAGCGCGACATGTGGGTGCCTTTGACCTCGGGTGGCAGCGCCACGGTCATCTGGAAGGTCCCGATGCTGTGCTGCGTCTGGCCATCGGATCCGCGCAGCCGCACCGGATGGCGCACATCTCGCACGCCGACCTTTTGAATGGCGATCTCGCGACGGTCGGCTCTGGATTGCACGTCCGGCAGCGTGCCGGACACTTCGTTGGCGAGAAATACATCGGGGGCGTTCATGGCGATCCTTGGCTTGCGATGCGGGAGCTCACGGGCGCTGCGCGAGGGCGCGGCGGATGGCGGTGTTGAGATCGGCGTCTTCGGGCGTGGTGAAGCTCGAATAAGCACCAATCACCCGACCGTCGCGGCCGATCAGGTATTTATAGAAATTCCATTTCGGACTGGTTCCGGTGGCGCTGATGAGTTGCGCGAACAGCGCATTGGCGTGCGCACCGGTCACGTGCGAGGGGGCAAACAGTGGAAATGTCGCGTTGAATTTCGCACGTGAGTAGGACACGATCTGTGTCGGATCGGCAAGTTCCTGATGGAAATCGTTCGAAGGGAATCCGAGCACAGCGAAGCCCTGCGGCCCGTATTTGTCGAGCAAAGCCTGCAGTCCGCGTTCCTGGGGGCTGAAGCCGCAATAACTTGCGGTGTTGACCACCAGCACGACGCGGCCCGCGTACTGGCACAGGCTCTGAGGACGTCCGTCCTGCAGCGAGCGAACGCTATGGTTCAGAATCGCCGGGCAGGTCCCGGCTTGCGCGCTCGTCAGCAGGCTGACCGCCAGCGCGGTTGCAATCAATCCGAATGTCGTGGCTCTCATCGGGGTCTCCAACGCAGTTTGTCCTGGACAATTTAACGCGCATGCGGTGGGTTTGACGGCGTCGCTCCACTTGACCTATATCGCAACATGGTTTTTCGAATCCGCGTCGGTGACCCTTACGATGAGGTCCTTGCGGTACATGGGGAGGGGGCTCGACGCCGTCTCGCCAGCCGAGGGCCTTGGGTTTTGTCCAGAACAAACGGCTGCAATGACACATTCAGGTGGAGAGATTGGGCGTGCTTTGAGTATCGCTGCGGTGGAGCGCGACACGGGGATCGCCAAGGATACGTTGCGCGTCTGGGAGCGTCGCTACGGATTCCCGCTTCCGGGGCGTGATGGCGCGGGGGATCGTGTCTACCCGCTTGAGCAGGTCGAGCATTTGCGGAGAATCAAGCGGCTTGTCGACGCGGGCCTGCGCCCGGCCAGGGTCGTGAACCTGTCGTTGGACTCGCTCGATGCGCTGGCTCAGCAGACGTTCGGTCGTCCGGCGACGGGAGCAACGGCCGATTGCGTGGTGCCGGCGGTCGCTCCGTACATCGACCTGCTCAAGCGGCATCAGGCCGACGTGCTTCACCATGCGCTTTCGCTCGAAGCGGTACGCGTCGGCCTCGCAAGTTTCGTTGTCGACATCGTGGCACCGTTGAACGCCGCTGTTGGCGCGGCATGGTTGCGCGGGGATTTGGCGATTCACGAAGAGCACGCCTACACCGAAATCGTGCAGCGCGTTCTGCGCGCGGCGATGACGTCGGCGGCGCGCTCGCAGTCGACGCGCGCGCGTGCCCGGGTGCTGCTGGCGACTGTGCCGCAGGAGCCACACGCCCTGGGCCTGCTGATGGCCGAGGCGATTCTTACCCTTGAAGGCTGTTATTGCATCCAACTCGGGGCGCAAGTGCCGCTACCTGATATCGTGGATGCCGTGCAGGCCTACGGCGCGGACATTCTTGCCTTGAGTTTTTCGGCATTGCCATCGCCTGGGCAGGTTCTTGAATCCCTTTCCGATCTGCGCGCGGCGCTCCCCGAGCGTCTGGACATCTGGGTTGGGGGCAGCTCGCCGGCGCTGGCGCGCGCCCCGGCAGGTGTGCAGGTCATCAAGGACTTTTCACAGTTGTCACGAAACGCGCGTGAATGGAAACAGCCAGAGCTTGGTGGCCATTGAAGCTGCACAGGCTGCACGTCGTAATCGTGTTTCCTTGTTCAATAATCGACAAAAGGGGCACAATAGGCTACGTCCATGGGCAGTGCAGCGGGATGCCGTTGCGGCTGATTCGATTGCGGTGGTGCAGCAAATGGAGGCCGGCATGCATGAATGTGTTCAAAATACGCGAGCCAGTCTTGCATCGCTGGCCTTCGCGCCAGCTGGAATGACCAGCTTCGCGGGGCGTATCCGCCGCGCGCGTGTCGCGCTGTGGCGTTGCAGGCCAGTGCTGTCGTGGGCGGTCGTTGGCCTGTGGATTGCCTATACGAGTTACGTTCTCTGGCACTACCAATTGTTGTTTCAAACTCCTCTCTGCGGACACGGATAAGGACGGGACCGAGATGGCCGATCAAGCAATGACGATGACACACGATGTTGTGGACAAGGCCAGCGTGCGTGCTGACCGGCTCATGGGGGCGACGCTGGTGTTCCTGGTGATCGTATCGTTCGGTCTCGGATTGTGGACGCAGACATGGACCGAGGCGCTGCTGGTCGGCGTTCCTGCCATGCTGGTGCCGCTGGCCTTGATTGCGCTGCAGCCGGGCCGATTGGTCACACGCATGGCCGTCGCGGCAGCCTTCATGATTGATTGCGCACTGATGATCCAGCAAAGTGGCGGTGCGGCAGAAAGTCATTTCGGAATTTTTGTGCTGCTGGCTTTCCTGCTGTATTACCGCGATTGGAGGCCGATCCTGTTTGGTGCGGTGTTGATTGCCGTGCATCACCTTTCGTTCGACTGGCTGCAGGCGCAGCATTCAGGCATTACGCTCTTTGAGCAGGGGCCGGGCCTGGTACGGGTGATCGTGCACGCGGTCTACGTTGTGTTCGAGGCGGCGATCCTGATTTACATGGCGGCGCAGCTGCGGCGGGATGTGGACTTGCTCGGTGGCGAAGCCAGCGACCTCAGCGCTCACGCGCTGCGTCTGGCGCGTGGCGATATGACCGTCGCGATCGCAGTTGGTACCGCGCGCGAGGACAGCGCGCTGGTGTCGCTCGAATCACTGCGGGCCAGTCTGGAGGACGCCTTGGGGTCCGTCCACGCCGCGGCGCACGGCTTGGCGGTTGCTTCGGAGGAGGTCAGCGGCACCGCGCAGAGCCTTGCCAAGGGTGCCTCTGAGCAGGCCAATTCGGTGGAGCAGACGTCCGCCACGTTGACACGGTCGGCGGCCTCGGTCCGGCAGAGTTCCGAGAATGCCCGCCTGACGGCCGAGATGGCGCAGCTGGCGTCGGTGAAAGCGCAGGATGGTGGAGCGGCCGTCAAGCGCACTGTGGGGGACATGGATTCGATCGCGCAGCGCATTTCGATCGTCGACGACATTGCGTACCAGACCAACATGCTGGCGCTCAACGCGGCGATCGAGGCCGCACGTGCTGGTGAACATGGCAAGGGCTTCGCGGTCGTGGCCGCGGAGGTTCGCAAGCTTGCGGAGCGCGCGCAGGTCGCGGCCAAGGAGATCAGCCAACTTGCAGTGGGTTCGGTTGCACAAGCGCAGCATGCCAGTGGACTGCTGGAGGAGATGGTTCCGGCCATCACGCGAACCTCGGCTCTTGTCGAGGAAATCAACGCTTCCAGCGAGGAACAGGCCAGCGGCATCGAACATATCAACGGTGTGGTCGAACAACTCAACGCGACGGCACAACACAATGCCGCTGCGTCCGAGCAATTGGCTGCGACGGCTGAGGGGATGAAGATGCAGGCTGCCGAGCTGCTGCAGGCGATGCAACGCTTTCGTCTGGCGAACCTCGGCGCGTTGCCGTGATGCTGCCTTCGCATTGTCATTGCCATGACCGACCGAGACAGCCTGGGGCGGCCGGGCGTTTTCTCAATATCACGATCACGGTCACGATTCGAAGGAGGCGAGGCAATGCGTGAGACGAAGACAGTTGAGCCGGGGCAGTGTCCTGTCATGCACGGCGGCGCAACCGCGGTTGGGATGTCGAACATGAACTGGTGGCCGAAGGCACTGAACCTGGATATCTTGTCCCAGCACGATCGCAAGGTCGATCCCATGGACCCCGGGTTCAATTACCGCGCCCAGGTCAGGACGCTTGACGTTGCAGCGCTCAAAGCCGACTTGCACGCGCTGATGACCGACAGTCAACCCTGGTGGCCGGCAGATTGGGGTCATTACGGGGGCCTGATGATTCGCATGGCATGGCACGCCGCTGGCACGTACCGTATCGCCGACGGCCGCGGCGGGGCAGGAACCGGCAATCAGCGATTCGCACCACTCAACTCCTGGCCGGACAATGCCAATCTGGACAAGGCGCGACGTCTCCTATGGCCGATTAAAAAGAAATACGGGAACAAGCTCAGTTGGGCTGACCTGATCATCCTTGCGGGGACTACTGCCTATGCGTCCATGGGGCTGAAGACGTTCGGCTTCGGCTTTGGCCGCGAAGACATCTGGCAGCCGGAAAGGGATGTCTACTGGGGTGCGGAAAAGGAATGGCTCGCGCCCAGCGAACATCGCTACCGGAACGTGGATGAGCCGTCGACCATGGCCAGCCCGCTTGCCGCAGTGCAAATGGGGCTGATTTACGTGAACCCCGAAGGCGTGAATGGCAAGCCCGATCCCTTGAAGACTGCGGCGCAGATTCGGGAGACGTTCGCCCGGATGGCGATGAACGACGAGGAAACGGTGGCACTGACTGCCGGAGGACATACCGTCGGCAAGTGTCACGGCAACGGCGATGCAAAGCACCTGGGTCCCGCCCCGGAGGGTGCCGCCATCCATGAGCAGGGCCTCGGATGGATGAACCACACGACGCGGGCCATCGGTCATGATGCTGTCACCAGTGGCCTCGAGGGCGCCTGGACAACCCACCCGACCCGTTGGGATAACGGTTACTTCGATCTGCTGCTGAAATACGACTGGCAGCTATCCCGGAGTCCGGCCGGCGCGTGGCAGTGGGAACCGGTTGACATTCGGGAGGAGGATAAGCCGATCGACGTGGAAGATCCGGCCGTGCGGCGGAATCCCATCATGACCGATGCCGACATGGCGATGAAAATGGATCCCGCGTATCGCGAGATTGCGCGGCGTTTTCACGCCGATCATGCCTATTTCTCCGAGACGTTCGCGCGTGCATGGTTCAAATTGACCCATCGGGATATGGGGCCCAAGGCACGCTATATCGGGCCCGATGTTCCGGCCGAAGATCTGATCTGGCAGGATCCGGTGCCGCCTGGTTCGACGGATTACGACGTCGCCGCGGTCAAGGCCGCGATCACACAAGCCGGTTTGCGGGTATCCGATCTTGTCACGACGGCTTGGTACAGCGCCCGCACGTTCCGCGGTTCGGATCGGCGCGGTGGCGCCAATGGCGCGCGTATCCGGCTCGCGCCGCAGAAGGACTGGGTGGGCAACGAGCCGCAACGCCTCGCCAGGATGCTCGCGGCGCTTGCCCCCATTGCGTCCGCGTGCGGTGCGAGCCTGGCTGATGTCATTGTGCTGGCGGGCAACGTCGGTATCGAGCAGGCAGCACGGGCGGCTGGTTTCGACATCACGGTCCCCTTCATCCCCGGTCGCGGCGATGCCAGCGCGGAGATGACTGACGCTGCCTCGTTCACCGTTCTCGAGCCTGTGCACGACGGCTACACCAACTGGTTGAAGCAGGACGACGCGATCGACGCCGAGGAATTGATGCTTGATCGCACCCAGCTGATGGGACTGACGGCGCCGGAAATGACGGTGTTGGTTGGAGGATTGCGCGTGATCGGTGCCAACCACGGCGGCACCCCGCACGGCGTTTTCACAGATTGTGTCGGTGCCTTGAGCACAGACTTTTTCGTCAACCTCACGGATATGGCCAACGACTGGGTGCCGACCGCTGGTGGGCTTTACCAGATTCGTGATCGTGCGACAGGCAAGGTGAAATGGACCGCCACCCGGGTCGACCTGGTCTTTGGTTCAAACGCCGTCCTCCGCGCTTACGCCGAGGTCTACGCGCAGGACGACAACAAGGAGAAGTTCGTGCGTGATTTCGTCGCGGCCTGGACCAAAGTCATGCATGCAGACCGCATCGATCAGTCCTCTTCGCCGTTGCGGTAGCTGCGCCACATGTCGAGCGCACCGCGCATGGTGCGCACTTGTTGTTCAAAGCGCGGGCATGCCTTGCAGATCATGAAATGCACGCGAATGGCAAGCCGCTCAGACCAGTTCAGGCGACGGTCTTCCCGTGCCAGCACCAGGGCGGAGACGTCGCGGCAGGAGCGAAGCGAAAAGCGTTTCATGGCGTGCTGTGGTTGAACCAGTTGACTTGCAGGCACTGCCGCAGGCGCAACCTTGCGCGTGACAGCATTTGCCATACATTGGTCGAACTCAGTCCCAGCTCCTGACAAATCTCCGCGGTATCAAATTCCAGCCATTCACGCATCAGGAACACGCGGCCCAATTGTCCCGGCAGCGCATCCATGCAGGCCTCAAGAACGCTGAGAAACTGCGACTGCTGTAACGCCTGCGCTGGCGGGTCCCAGGTATCGGGCAGGTCGCGGAAATGCCCGTTCGGAACGTAGACGGCATCCTCGATGGCGTCGTCGTCATCCGTCGCCGCATAGGCACATTCGCGCTGGTGCAGTCGAAGCTGATCCAGAACCTTGTATTTCAGGATTCCGACCACCCAGGTCTGGAGCTTGGAGCGCTGGGAAAAACTCCCGACTCCCTCGATGGCGGCGAGCATGGCCTCCGAGACCGCGTCCTCGGCCCAGGCCTGGTTGCGCAGTTGAAGCAATGCCAAACGCATGAGCATTGGTCTGAAGGATTCGATCTGTTGCTGGACGTCGTTCATTGCGCGGATCACAAGGAAATGACTGTTACCGACCGGAGTGATGCAGAAGTTTCGCAGATGCGAGCGCCAAGGATACCGAGATTGTTTCGCAAGAACCCGCGCCGTCCCGGCGAACCGATAAAAAGTTTTGAAGGACCTGCGCCGGAGGCGTCGCCTGCCTCTCGCTGGCGCAGCTCGCCATCGCTGGAAACAGCGCGTCCAGCACGGATGGAATGAAAACCGCTGTTCTGTGCCGCTACGTCATGGGTCAGATGACCAATCACGCGATTTCAATCAATATCGGGCGGACAAGCAACCCGTGACGAATGCTGAGGCGCATGATTGCATGGACGGCGGCATGAAAATGCTCAACAGCTCGTCACCTGACGGCTACAGGGAAGTGTTTTCAGGTGCCGAAACCGGCTTCACCAATGTTTCGAAGGTGGTGGGCTTCAAGATACCGGACGGATTCTTCAAGAAATACGCGACGCCTCCTGGCGATGAATGACCATCGAGTGGCATCAAGCTTTCATGGATTGTTGTCCAGGATGCGCGGCGTGACTTGCGCGCCTTCCAATCCCTGCAAACCGTCGAGATCCTGCCATGTCTGAAAAAAGCTCCTTCCCGTTTTCATCTCGTGGCTCATTCCTGGTATGTTAAGCGCGGATCGTTTCAGCACGATTGGCCAGCGGGTAAACCCTCTTGCAAGTTCATCTTCGGTGAAAGATGCTGGAGAGTGGGGTGCCCTTTGTCGACGTTTTGCGGTTTTGACACACACCGACGCTGGCGCGTTGCCCCTTCTTCGCCGCCCGACGTGGATGAATCTGCAAGATATGCGCTTGACGTTTGAACACGTGATCATGCTGGTCGTGTGCTGTGTGGCAATGGCCGGAGGCATGTTGCTGGACTTGCGTGCGGGAGCGTGGCCACTGCTGACGTCCATGTGCGGGCAGCACATTCCTTTCTGGCAGGCACTGCAATGGCAGGCCAGCATCATGCCGGCCAGCAATGCCGGCATGATGCTGGTGGGCACGCTCGGATCCGTGTTGCGGCCCGCTTCGATTCGCGGATCGGCTTCATCCTGTTCCGCGCGCTGCCTGCATGGCATGGCCATGGCTGTGGCGATGCTGGTGGGCATGGATGGCGCCATGACCCTGATGCCGGCGGCGCATGGCTCGCTTGTCATCCGGGCGGGCGCGATGGCGCTGACCATGCTCGCCGGCATGTCCGCCGGAATGCTGATGCTCGAGGCGGGGCGCACTTTGTACAAACACGCTGCAGCGACCCTCGCACGATGAGTTCTCCGCTTTATCTGTTTGAAAAATTCGAGGTTGGCGTGATCCATCTCGACGCCCGGCACAACGTGGTGGCGATGAATGATTTCGCCCGCGACATTTTGCCGGTCTCGGAGAAGATGCCATTCAACAGCCTGGTGACGTCCTTTCATCCGCCCGCCTCCGCCGCCAAGGTTTCATTTCTTCTCAAGGAGGCATCGGCTTGTCCGGTCGGCGCTTCGAGCCCGATGAGCATGATCATCAACATGCCGGAACAGGTCCTGTTGATCAAACTGACCAGGTTGGCCGATGTCGATAACGCAACCACGGGGTTCGTGCTCGTGTTCTACAACGTCACCAATCTGGTGGTTGCGCAGACGGAGTCTCCGGAAGCCAAAGGCGCCGAACCAACCGGCAAACGCCAGCTGATCCGCATCCCAGTCGTTGCAAATCAGCGCGTGAGTTTCGTCGACATTGCCGACGTCATTTTTCTCGAGTCCCACGGGCATTACACCCGCGTGAAAACCGCGCAAGGTTTCCAGATCTGCAACCTGAGCATCGGCGATCTCGAGGACCGGTTGGATGCACAGCGGTTCATGCGCGTGCATCGCTGCTTCATCGTCAACCTGTTCGCGGTCGCAGAGCTCCGCCGCGATGGCACCAAGACGATGCTCCGGATGCATGACGCCCAGCATCCGAAGGTCCCGGTGTCGCGCACGGCCATCAGCCGCTTGCGACAACAACTCGGGATGCGCGCGGGCTGATGCGCAGTCGCGTGTGTGGGCTCAGGCTGCCGCGCAAAGCGTGCGTGACCCACTCCAGTCATTCAGCGGCTGGTTCAGGTCGATGCCACGCCGCACCGCCGTCATTTCGGCCATGATGCTCATGGCGATTTCGGGAGGTGTAAGCCCCCCCAGGCGTAGTCCGACCGGGCCCCGGAGCAGGCGCGACTGCTCCGCGCTGACACCGAACTCGAGAAGTCGTTCGCGACGCCTGGCGTTGTTCAACCGAGAGCCGATGGCGCCGACGTAGAACGCCGGCGTTTGCAAGGCCTCCATCAGGGCAAGGTCGTCGAGCTTTGGATCGTGGGTCAGACCAACGACGGCGCTGCTGGCATCCAGATGCATGGCCTGGACCTGATCGTCAGGCATCAGGGTCGAGAGCTCGACGCCCGGGAGGGTTTCCCATCCCTCGTGATACTCGAGCCGCGGCTCGCAGACGACGACGTGGTAGTCGAGCATCAAGGCCATGGTTGCGAGGTAGCGTGACAGATGGCCGCCGCCAATGATCAAAAGTCGCAGCGTCGGGCCATGCACGGTTCGGAGCGTGCGGCCATCAAATGCGACGCGCTCACCATCATCGACGCTGGCGAGGGTTACCTGCCCGCTGCGCATGTCAAGCGTGCGGCAGACACGGATGCGTTGTTCCAGGGCTTCGAGCAGCGGGATGATTTTCGAGCCTTCGTGCAGTGGTTCGAGCACGATCTGCACACTCCCCCCGCAGGGCAGGCCGAAACGACGCGATTCCTCGGCCGTGCTGCCATAGGTGGTCGTCTCCGGGCAGTGCAGGGCGAGCTCACCCGCGCCAACACGTGCGATCAAGTCATCCTCGATGCAGCCACCCGAGACCGACCCCGCCACTTGACCGTCGTCGCGAATCACCATCAACGAGCCCGGGGGGCGCGGCGCAGAACCCCATGTGCGCACGAGCGTTCCAAGCACGAGACGACGCTCCTGCTGCAACCAACGCTGTGCAGTCCGCATGACTTCAAGATCGATGTTGTCCATCGCTCATCTCTCCACGACTTGAAATGGGGCGGTCATCTGCTCAAGTGGCAGCGAACGCGTGCTGCTGGTCCGAACCCTGTTCGGCATGCACGCTGGCGTTGAATGAGACGATGATGCGGTCCGATTCGCCGCGATACGGCATCGCCTGGTGTCCGAGCCAGGACGGGAACACGATCAGGCGCCCGGGCAGGGGTTCGAAGTCGGCATGCGGATGCTGCAGATACACGTTGCCGAAATCGTTGAAAGCACCACCCAGGTGGTTGAAATAGGGTCCGTAGAAACGCGTGACGCCGTTGGCGTGACCATAAACCGGGTCCGCGCAGCGGCTGGATGCATCATCGGCCTGCACGCAGTACACACCCGACCAGGAGCAGTTGCCGTGGGTATGCACGTCATGGTGCGCACCACCGTTGGCGATCTGGAACCAGATTCCACGCAGCGCGATGCGCAATCCGGGGGCGGATTCCGGCCAATGGGTGCGGTTGCTTGCCGCCACGGTGCGATGCAGAGCGTCGACGATGAAGTGGATGAGCTGGTCCCACTCGGGAATCCGGATGCGCTGCAGGAGGTCGTCGTCGCTGGCATGAAACGACGCGCCTGCTGCACCGGCGGTCGCGCGCAGGGCGAGAAACGCACGCGCCAAGGTCGGGTTCACCGCGTCGGCGGCATCAAAGCGATGCAACCCCACCGGGGTTGGCCACAAATCAAGATGCTGATGGGATTCAAGCGTCATGGCTGCACGCTTGCGGAGAATTCGCGCACGAGCGTCGCTGGCCAGCGCAGATGGTGGCCGGTTCGCTGCGCCAATGCATCGATATCGGCCTCACAGTCGATATCGGTGAAGTACCGCGCGTTTGCGGTCGGCCAGTGAAGAACCTGGCTGGCATGCCCGGCCTTCCAGCGCCGACATGCCACGTCCGCCCCGCCGGAGAGGATTTGATCACGCACGTCCGCACTGAAGACGATCGGGTTACCAATTCGGCCTTCGTGCTCAGGTTGCACCATCAGCACCGAGTCTGGGCGTTGCTTGTAAGCCTTGATCACGTCACCGATGTCAGCCGCGTTCAGCAGCGGCTGATCGGCAAGCGCAACGACGACGCAGTCCAGCCGCGGCGACAGGGCCTTCAGTCCGCAGCGCACCGAGGACGCCTGGCCGGCATCGGGATCGGGATTGCGCACGATGGTGACGGGAAATTCGCGCACGGCCGGTTCGATGTGCTCTGCGTAGTGACCGAGCACGACCACCAGTTCGTCAACACCGGCCCCGGACAAGGCAATCAGTTGGCGCCGGATCAAGGACACGCCGCCGAGTTCGAGCAGGCATTTCGGACGATGCTGCATCCGGCTTGCCGATCCGGCGGCCAGCAACACCGCGCCCACGCTGAGCCGACGATACAGACCTCCACCCCCTTTGAGCATGCATCCCATGGTGAGGCCTCAGTGACTGCAGCAGCAGGAAGCCGGGGGCGCATCCGCGACTGCCTGGGCTGGCGCGCTGACGTCCGGGTGTCCATCCAGCACCGCCTCTTCCCGGTGCGCCGCTGGCGCTGCTGTTTCTGCGCATGTTGGCACTTGTCCCGCCTCTGGTCCGGAACTGTCGCGACGGGCAGCCACCACGGCCGCCAGTACCGACAAGGCGATTTCCTGCGGCGTCTGCGCACCGATCGGGACGCCGGCGGGGGCGATGATGGCGTCGACCTGGCGCGGCTCCGCGCCAGCGGCAATCAGGTTCTGGCGCAAGACGCCAGCCTTGCGCTCGCTGGCAACGAACCAGACGCGACGCGACGCCAACGCAAGCGCTGCCCGCAAGCCCTGCATGTCGCGTTGACCTTGCGTGGCCACCACGACGAAATCGCATTGCGGCAAGGCGCGCCGCACATGTGCGGCGTCATCGTCTTCCACCGCGATCGAACAGTCGTCCTCATCGCGCAGACCCTGGCCGACGCGCGCCACCCGGAAGCCGAGATGCGGGGCCAGGATCGCCAGGGTGCGCGCCATCGGCGTATTGCCGATGACTGCCAGCATGGGCGCCGGAAGAATCGGATCAATGAACAACTCGAGGGTGCCTCCGGAGTGGCACGCCATGCCGAACTCGAGGATGTCTCCGAGGTCACGCTCCTGTGCCTCGGCACTCGGGCTCAGGCGCACCGTGCGCGCCCGTCCGTCGGCGAGGCACCGAACCACGGTGCGTTGCACCACCGGCTGCGCGCAACCGCCACCAATCCAGCCATGGATCGTGCCATCAGCCTCGACCAGCGCTTTGTCGCCGGGTTTCGACGAAGTCGGCGAAAGCGCATGAAGCACCACGACCATCGCGAACGAGCGGCCCTGTGTGCGAAGCTGCGCCGCCTTGGCGATCCAATCGAATTCGTTCATGGGTTGTCCTTGAGATTGCATGGGCCGGGTCTCTGGTGTTGATCGACGATGTGGTGACGGACGCCGCCCTCAGCGCAACAGGCGCTCGGCTGCGGCGAGGTCAATGATCGATGCCAGCGGAATGAAACAATCAATCGCATTCCGCGCCAAGCCAAGTGCCGTGGACTTCGGAGCCTGGCGGGTGGGATGAAACCAGGTCATGCGCGCTCCTCGCGCGCGCAGCGCATGCACAGCATGGGCGAGCTGCTCGGGTGGGTCCGTATCGAAGCCATCCGAGAAGATCCACACGCGCGCACCGCGACCCAGTTGGGCGCGCGCACCGCGCCGAAGAAATTCGTGCAGGCACGCGGCGATTCTCGTGCCCTGCGCAAAACCACCGACCACGGCGTTGACCTTCTCCTGGATCGCAGGGCTGTCGCGTTGCATCAGCTCGGTGACTTCGGCAATACCGAGGTGGAACACAAACACGCGCGCGCCCGCGGCCTGGGCGAAGGCTCGCGCAACCAGAAGAAAAAACGCACCGTGTGACTCCATCGACCGGCTCACGTCGATCAGAAGGAACAGGCGCGGCGGAATGTGCCGCTTCGACAGCCACCGCGGCGACAAGGGCTCCCCGCCCCAGGCCACGCTGGCGCGCAGCGTGGCGCGAAGTCCCAGGCGTTCTCCTCCTGACGCCACACGCCAGCGCCGTGTGGGGCGAGGCTGGAGGCGCTTCACGATCCGCGCTGCGATTCGCTGCAACGCAATCAGCTGGTCGGGCATCCACAGACTCCCCTCCCGCGCATGCAGTGCTTCGACGCGCGATGCTCCCCCTTGTGCGCGCGGGACGGCGCCGGGCGCGTCCGCGTCCGCTCCGGCCGCGCCGCTGTGTCCGCTTTGCGCGAGACTTGCGGGCTCGGTGCGCGGTGGGGCCTGGGATCCGGTCTGCTGCTGCAGCGATTGCACCAGCTGTCGCAAGTCGCGGGAAGGTTTGCTGTGCCCGCTGACACTGACGTTTCCGCGCACGCGCTGCGGCCACCAATAGCGATCGAACGCATCACGCCAGCGTCGCCAATCACGCGCGCTGTGACAGGCGATGCAACGCCAGGCGGCATCAATCGTCTCACCCGAGGTGACGTCCAGACGCAGCGCTGCTTCCAGCATCACCGCCTGCTCGGCAATACCGATGGTGAACCCATGCTCGCGCAGGAACGCGGCAAACCCGGCGACCGATTGCGCTGGGCTCGATGGCGTCATGCTGACAGTCGTGTCCACCGTCAAGCCGTGATCAAGTGGCAAGCACGTCCGGGGCGCGCATTGCCTCCGACACCCCGGTTTGCCTGGCGCTGGCATCCTCGAGTAGAGCGAGCAAGCGCGTCGACTCGACGGCAAAACGATCCTCGCGTGTTTTCAACAGGCATCCAAGGGTGTCCATCAGCATGGCTGGATCGTCTGGCAGGGTTCGACGATCGAGTTTGTGCAGCGCCAGGATCCAGTCGAGGGTTTCGGCAACGCCAGGGGTTTTGGCGAGATCCTGCCGGCGCAACCGTTGCACGAACTGCACGCATTGCTCGACGAGTCGGCCGTCCACGGCCGGGAGTGCGATCTTGACGATGGCGATCTCGCGCGCAATCGTCGGATAGTCCAGGTAGTGATAGAGGCAGCGTCGACGCAAAGCGTCCGACAGCTCTCGCGTGCCGTTGCTGGTGAGAATCGCCAGCGGCGGGCGCTGCGCGCGTACTGTTCCGAGCTCCGGAATCGTGATCTGATGCTCCGACAGGACCTCGAGCAAGAACGCCTCGAACGCTTCGTCGGCACGATCAACTTCGTCGATCAGCAGTACGCACGGACCGCTGCAGCTGATGGCGCGCAGCAAAGGTCGCTCGAGCAGGAAGGCGCGTCCGAACAGATCAGCCTCGCGCAACGGTTGGTCGCCGGACTCTCCGAGTCGAATGGCCATGAGCTGGCGGCCGTAATTCCACTCGTAGGCCGCCTGCGCGAGATCCAGGCCTTCAAAACACTGCAGACGGACCAACTCGGCGCTCAGGCAGTTCGCCAAAGCGGCAGCCAGCGCGGTTTTCCCGACGCCGGCATCTCCTTCAAGCAACAGCGGCCGGTTGAGCTCGAGCGCCAGCCATGCCGCCGTCGCCAACTCGGCGTCGGCGACATAGCCTGCCTGATGCAGGCGCTGTCGCAGCGCTTCAGCGCCTGGTGCACGCGCCATGGTCATGTGCGCCCGCGACGGGCCCCGAACAATCCGGAGAACCATTGGCGAATCAGCATCCAGACAATCGCCAAGCCGTTGATTTCCTTTGCAGCGACAGGCGCTGCCGCAGACGCAGGAGCTGGCGTCGCCGCCGGCGGCGCGGACGCGTCAGGTGCGGCGTCGACCGCCGCCGCAGGTGCCGCCGCCGGCGCCACCATGGCTTGCGCAGTGGTGCGGAAGTTGGCGATGAACTGCTCGAGCAGCATCTCCGACACTTGAACCATCATGCGGCCACCGAATTGTGCGAACTTGCCGTTGACAATCACAGCCGCGTTGCCGACGAGGACGCTGTCGCTGTCGCCGGCAGGTTCGATCAAGGCCTGCAGGTCCATCGATGCCGACGAGCCTCCCTTGTCGGCGCCTTTGCCGCGCAGCGTCAGTGAGTGCTGGGCGTCATCGCGGCCGACGACATCCACCGTACCGCCAAACTGGGCGACCGCGGGGCCGACCTTGACTTTGACGCTTCCCTTGTAGGCGTTCTCACCCAGTTGCTCGGTAATCGCGGCGCCGGGCATGCACGCAGCCACTGCGCGAATGTCGCACAGCAACGTCCACGCCGTGGTCTGATCGACCCCCAGCGGGTAGCGTTTTTCAAGTTTGACTTCCATGGTGCTCCTGTGATGGTGACGCATACGGCAGCTGCCGTATGCGTGTGGCGAGATGGTCTGCGCGGATCAGAGCGCAGCGCCGTGTTTTCGCAGTTCCTTCCAGACCCGGAACGCGGTGTGGGGCATATCGATGTGCGTCGCCCCCAGATGGGCGAAGGCATCGACCACCGCCGAGGTGAACGTCGGGATGGACCCGACGTGCGGCGACTCGGCCACACCCTTGGCACCGATCGGATGATGCGGCGACGGCGTGACGGTGTAGTCAGTCTCCCAATGCGGCGCTTCGACAGCTGTCGGCAAAAAATAGTCCATCAGCGTGTTGCCGAGCAAGTTGCCCTGCGCATCGAACGGCATCTGCTGGCCCATCGCGACCGCGAAACCCTCGGTCAGACCGCCATGGATCTGGCCTTCGATGATCATCGGATTGATCCGGGTGCCGCAATCGTCGAGAGCATAAAAGCGCCTGACCTTGGTTTCGCCGGTGGCGCGATCGATGTCGACCACGCAGAGGTAGATTCCGAACGGAAACGTGAAATTCGGCGGATCGTAGTAGTGAACCGCCTCCAGCCCTGGCTCCAGGCCTTCGGGCGGCTGGTGGTAGGCGGCCCACGCAATGTCGGTCATGGTCTTGAATCGACCGTCATCCCCCTTGACCTTGAAACGATCGACCTCCCAGTCGAGGTCTTGCTCATGGACCTCGAGCAGGTGCGCAGCAATCTTGCGCGCCTTGGCGTGGATCTTGCGTGCCGCCATGGCGATGGCAGCACCCGCCACCGGGGTGGAACGGCTGCCATAGGTCCCCAGCCCGTACGGCGCCGTGGAGGTGTCGCCTTCCTCGACCTGAATCACTTCGCTGGGAATGCCAAGTTCGGTCGCGATGATTTGTGCGTAGGTGGTCTGGTGACCCTGCCCCTGCGTGATCGTGCCCATGCGGGCGATCGCACTGCCGGTGGGGTGAATACGGATTTCGCAGGAGTCGAACATGCCGACACCAAGGATGTCACAAATCTTGCTTGGACCCGCGCCAACGACCTCGGTGAAGGTGACGAGGCCGATTCCCATCAGCGTGGGCGAGTTCGGGTCGGCGCGCCTGGCGGCCTGTTCGGCGCGTAATGCCTTGTAATCGACGGCATCGAGGACCTTTTGCAGCGCAGTGTGATAGTCGCCGGAGTCGTAGTCGAAACCAAAAGCACTGCGGTAGGGAAATTGCTCCTTGCGGATGAAGTTCTTGGCGCGGATTTCCGCCTTGTCCATCCCCAGCTTCTGGGCCAACACGTCGACCATGCGCTCGATCATGTAAACCGCTTCGGTCACACGGAACGAGCAGCGATAGGCAACGCCACCCGGAGCCTTGTTCGTGTAGACACCTTTCACGCTGGCATGCGCGGCGGGAATGTCATACGAGCCCGAGCAGATGTGGAACATGCCCGCCGGAAACTTGGTCGGATCGGCGCAAGCGTCGAACGCTCCGTGGTCGGCGAGGACGTTGACACGCAATCCGAGGATGCGGCCGTCGGCTGTTGCCGCCAGTTCACCATCCATGTGATAGTCGCGGGCAAACGCGGTGGTCGAAATGTTCTCGATGCGGTCTTCAATCCATTTCACCGGGCGCCCGAGGACAATCGAGGCGACGATGGCGCATACATACCCCGGGTAGATCCCCACCTTGTTGCCGAAACCGCCGCCGATATCCGGACTGACGATCCGTACCTTGGATTCGGGAATTCCGGACAGCATCGACACCACTGTGCGCACGACGTGCGGCGCCTGCGAGGTGATCCACGTGGTGAGATCACCGCGCACCGGGTCGAAGCTGGCCACGCAACCGCAAGTTTCCAGCGGGCACGGGTGCACGCGCGGGTAGTACATGTGCTGGGATACGGTCACCTCCGCCTTCGCAAACGCGGCGTCGGCGGCGTCCTTGTCACCAGCGGTCCAGGTAAAAATGTGGTTTGGATGCTCGCGCGGGCCGTGAGCACCTTCGGTTTTTCCGACCAGGTCCTCGCGCAGCACCGGCGCATCCGGTTGCAGCGCCGCGTAGGGATCGATGACGGGTGGCAGTTCGTCGTACTCGACTTCGACGGCCTCGACGGCATCCGCGGCGATGTAGCGATCGTCGGCGATGACGATTGCCACCTCCTGCATCTGGAAATGCACCTTCTCATCCGCCAGCACCGCGGCGACGTCGCCAGCCAGGGTCGGCATCCAGTGCAACTTCAGCGGCTTGAGATCTTCCGCGGTCAGCACGGCATGCACGCCCGGGATCGCCAGGGCGGCAGCCTTGTTGATGCTCTTGATACGGCCGTGCGCGATCGGCGAGCGGACGATGTCCATGTGCAGCATGCCGGCCAACTTCATGTCGTCGACATAGGTGCCCTTGCCTTGAATAAAGCGGGCGTCCTCCTTGCGCAAGCGCGAGGTGCCCATTCCTGCCAGCGCGACTGCGCGGGCCTCAGCGCTATCAACGGGTGCGTTCATGCGTCATATCTCCGTGTGGTTGCGGTCTCAGGCAGCCTGTTGTTGCTGCTGTTGCAGCTTGCGTGCCGCAGACTGCACGGCCTTGACGATGTTTTGATAACCCGTGCAACGGCACAAGTTGCCGCTGATGCCGGCCCGAATTTCGTCTTCCGTCGGGCTCGGGTTCTCTTGCAGGAACCGATAGGTGCGCATCAGCATGCCTGGGGTACAAAAACCGCATTGCAGACCGTGCTCCTGGTAGAACGCTTCCTGGACGGGATGCAGTGCGCCGCCCTGGGCGAGTCCTTCGACGGTCAGGACCTCGGAGCCGTCGCATTGCACAGCCAGGTGGGTGCATGCCTTGACCGAGCGCCCGTCGATGTCGACGGTGCAGGCGCCGCAGTGGCTGGTCTCGCAACCGATGTGGGCCCCGGTCAGGTTCAATTCTTCGCGAAGGAAATGGACCAGCAAGGTCCGCGGTTCCACCGCTTTTTCGATCGTTTTTCCGTTGACCTTGATGGTCACGAGTTTTTTGGTCATGAACGTGTCTCCTTGGATGTCATGCGCAGCGCGACCAGGCTTTGGACAACGCGCGCTTGACCATCTGCGCGGCCATCGCCGTCTTGTATTCAATGTCACCGCGCAGGTCCTCGGCGGGATCGCAGACCGCCACGACGGCGGCAGCTGCCGCGTCGAGGGCCGCAGCGTCGAGGGGTCGGTTGATGAGCGCCTGCTCGGCCTGCTGTGCCCGCAGCGCACAGGGCGCGACATTGGTCAGTGCAATGCGAACGTCGGCGACGTGATCGCCGCTGCGGCGCATCACGACGGCGCAGCCTGCCGTGGCCCAGTCGCCGGTCTTGCGTTTGAGCTTTTCGTAGGCCCACCCGGTTCCGGCCACAAACGCCGGCACCTTGATCTCGCACAGAATCTCGTTGTCGTCGAGCTGGGTCATGTAAGTGCCCAGGAAAAACCCGTCCGCGGCCAGTTCACGGCGCCCGTTCGGCCCCTGCACCACGAACGTCGCGTTCAGCGCGATCGACAGCGCTGGGTGATCGTTGCCTGGGTCGCCATGCGCAATGTCGCCGCCGATCGTGCCGCGGCTGCGTACTTGCGGGTCGGCAATCAGGGCTGCCGCTTCGGGCAGCAGAGGAACCCGGCTGCGCAGAAGTTCGGATGTGATCAGGTCGTTCTCGACCGTCATCGCACCAATGACGATCGCATCGCCTTCCTGACGGATGCCGCGCAACGATGGAATTTTGTTGAGGTCGATCAGGGTCCCCGGCTGCGCGAAGCGCAGTTTCATCATGGGCAGCAGGCTGTGCCCGCCGGCCAGGACTTTTGCATCACCGTCGAGGGAGGCAAGAAGCCCCAGAGCTTCCTCGACGGTCTGTGGGGCGTGGTAGTCAAAACTCGGGGGAATCATCAGGCTGCCTCCTTTGTTGTCTTGGGCAACCTACTATATCTGTAAGTGCGTTACGTGTTATTCCCCCCGTGACACCGAATTGAATTTCTCTGAATACTCATCGTTATTCATCAATTGCGCATTAACACGCACGAAATGCAAAGTGCGTGCGGTGTGGAATTGTCAAGTAGGGAATATCCTTGCTGTCTGGGGTTCCCCCTGCGCACGGGACGCGTTGCGCTGACAATGACTGGTTGTGCCCCACCGATTTCTTCGTCTTCCATGCCTTCATCCCCGCGTTCTCCGCAATTGCCCTCGTTCTCAGTGTCCGCGCCCGCTGCGCCGGAGCCGGTCGTTCGGCGTGTGGCGGTGATCGGCGCCGGACTGGCAGGCCTCAGTTGCGCGGACGCGCTGCGCGGGCATGGGCACGCGGTGTGGCTGTTCGACAAGAGCCGTGGTCCGTCGGGTCGGGCTTCCACGCGCCGCGGAGAGGGCTGGAGCTGCGACCACGGCGCCCAGTACTTCACGGCATCCGATCCTGCGTTCGTCAGCGAAGTGCGGCGCTGGTGCGAGACCGGGGTGGCTGCCCTCTGGTCGCCTCGGCTGCGCGTGATCGGGGAGGCGCCGGCGAACCTGCAGCGCCAGCCCGGGCAGGCGGCACCGATCCATCGCTACGTCGGTGTGCCGACGATGACCGCCCCGGCGCAGGCATTGGCGCAACGCCAGCGACTGCTGACGGGGCATACGATTGACATGTTGCGGCGCAACGATGGTGACTGGCGGCTGCGCAGCGCCGAGCATGGCTGGCTGGAGCCGGGGTTCGACAGCGTGGTGCTGGCGTTGCCGGCGCCGCAGGCGCAAGCGCTACTGCTCGGCGTCCACGACGAACTGGCGACGCTGGCAGCGCGAGAGCCCATGGAGCCTTGCTGGACGGTGATGGCCTTGTACGAGCGCGACCCGCTGCCGCAATTCGACGCCGCATTCGTGAACCAGCCGGTCCTGTCCTGGGTGTGCGCCAACCATCGCAAGCCGGCGCGTGACATGCGGGCCTGCTGGGTTCTGCAGGCACAACCCGCGTGGAGCCGCGCGTGGCTCGAGGCGCCGCCCGAAACGGTCATCGAGGCGATGCTCGCGGCTTTTGCGGCACTGGGCGCCGACGCAGCACCGCGTCAGGCACTGGCGCACCGCTGGCGCTATGCCCGCGGCGCGCTCGCGGGTGCCATGCCGCAGGCGTATGGCGTCGGGCAGAGGCCGCGCGCGGCGTGGGATGCGGCAGCGCGCCTCGGGATGTGTGGTGACTGGCTGTGCGGCGGGCGTATTGAAGGCGCCTGGCTCAGCGGTCGTGCGCTGGCGCAGGCTGTGTGTGCCCCCACCCCTGACGGCAGCCCTGGGGCCGGCGTGGATCCGCATTCGCCCGTGGTGTGATCGCGGTCGTGATGGCAAGCCTCGCTTGTCACACAGATGTTGTTTTCGCCGCATAGGCTGAGCACTTCGTTGCGATCGTCCGACCTGACCCATGCTTCCACGATACCCCTGGTTCCGACTGGCCCTGTGTGCGTCCTTGTTGGCCCCTGCCGTGCTGGCAGGGGCTGCGCCCAGCGCCGTGCTACCGACCGGACGCACGCTGACGCCGGTAGGCCAGACCGTGCCGACGGCCAATTTCCCGGTACGTGTGGTTCCATTCGGCAACGAACTGGCGGTCCTCGAGACCGGAGCCGGTCGCACACAGCACCTCGAGCTCTACGGTCAGGTGCCGTCGTTGCACCGGACGCTCTCGTTCGACGCGCATGCCCGCGCCAGGCCGGTGTCCTCCGGGGCGACCATTGCCCAGGGGCGTCGGAAGGTTTCTGCGGCAGCCGGTGACGGCAGCGTCGACCGGCAAAGCCTGTTTCAATCCATGGCGGTATCTCCGGATGGACGCACGGTTTTGATCGCCGGTGGCGATAGCGACGATCTCCTGGCCCTGCGTCGCACCGGCAACCGTCTGCGCCTGCAGCGCCGCTATCGTTTGCGCTGGCAGCCGTTTCCATCCGACGAGTATCCATACCAATATGCCGGGGATTGGCAGCAACCGCGGCATTTTTATCCTGACGCCGTGGTGCTCGACGCGTCGGCCCATTACGCGTACGTCACCGGCATGTTGTCCAACAGCCTGGCGCGAATCGACCTGGCGACCGGCAAGGTGCGCTACTTGCATGTCGGTAGCGATCCCTACAGCGTGGTGATGGCTGACGGCGGGCGCCGACTCGTGGTCAGCAACTGGGCTGGCGACGGCGTGACGGTGGTCGACCCCGAAGCATGGACAGTGCTCGGGCACGTCGCGACCGGACCGGTGCTGGGGCCTCGAAGTGCGTCCGCGGGCGTACATCCGACGGCGATGGTGGCGGAGCCCGGCAGTGCCAGGGTGTGGGTCGCAGACACCAACGTCGACCGCATCGTCGCCGTCGATGTCCGCGCACTGCGCGCGGTTCGCGTGATCGATGATCAACCCTATCCCGGAGCGGCGCCAGGTTCCATGCCGGACGGCCTCGCCATTGACGGCACGCGCCTTTACGTCGCCAACGCCGGCAACAACGACGTGGCTGTCTATGCAATCGGCAGCGGCAAGCGCGTCGCGTTGATTCCGACCGGTTGGGCGCCGGCCGACCTCGTGGTGCATGACGGCATGCTGGATATCGTCAGCACCAAAGGAATGGGCAGTGGCCCCAACCTGCAGCGCCAGTGGGGGGGTACGTTCATGCACGGCTTGCTGCAACGTGTCGCGCTCACGGATCTCGCGCACCATGCCGCGCAGTGGACCGCGCAAGCGCTGCGCGATGATGGCATGTCGGTCCGTCAGCGCGCCGCGCGCGCTGACGCCAACCGCGAGGCGACGCGTTGGTTGCGCGCGCACATCCGGCATGTGGTGTTCATCCTGCGCGAGAACAAGACGTTCGACGAAGAGCTCGGCAAGTACGCTGCGGCCGGCGCAAGTGCGGATCCAGCGCTGGCACTGTACGGTCCGCGTGAGCTTCCGAATTTGTTCGCGTTGGCGCAACGCGGTGCCTTGTTCACCAATTTCGATGCGGATGGCGAAGTCACCTCGCAAGGACACCAGTGGACGACCGCCGGGGCGGACTCCGATTTCATCGAGAAGACGTGGCCGCTTTATTACTCGAATCGAGGCTTTGTCGCGAACTCGGGATGGACGCAGTCGCTCGCCCCCGACGCCCCGGACGCCCGCAACCCCTTTGCGATCTATACCGACTTGTCGCAGCTGGCGCATTGGAGCAACCCCTGGGTCGGTTACCCGAGTCGGCGCTTCTTGTTCGATCAGTTGCTGGCGCACGGTGTTTCCTTCGAGGACTTCGGCGAATTTGCTTCGCGTGACCGTGCGGGAACCATCGCTCCGGCGATGCGTGCGCATATGGCGGTGAACTATCCCGCGTGGGATCGCCAGGTATTCGACACGGGCCGCGCGCGTTTGTTCGAGGCCTGGTTGCGTACGCACGCCGTGCCCACCGTGACCTACCTCTGGCTGCCCGACGACCACACCGCCGGAAGCGCACCATGCCTGCCCAGCCCCGACACTTACGTCGCCGACAACGACGCAGCGACGGCGCGTGTCATTCATGCGCTGTCGCAGACTCCACAGTGGCGGAGTACTCTGGTTCTGCTGACCGAAGATGACGCGCAGTCTGGTGCCGACCACGTTGATGCTCACCGCACGTTCGCGCTGGCCTATGGTCCCTGGGTGGCGCCGGGCAAACTGGTGGCAGCGCATTTGTCACAGGTCGACCTGCTGCGCACCATCGAGGCCGTGGCGGGCGTTGCGCCGATGTCGCAGTGGGACGAGGGTGCGGAGGTACTTCATGGAATCTGGCGCGATCGCCCCGATACCGCGCCTTTCGCCGTTCATCCACAGGTTGTCAGCGCGCAGCGCAATCCAGGGACGTGCAAGCCTGATTCACCGTTCCGCGACTTGCCGGTCGCGGGGGAGGGGGACAAGCTTGCGGTGCGCGACGATCAGCGCTTCGGCGTCACCACCTTGCTGAAAGTTGATGGCGCCGAGCAGATGCGCCAGATCTGGCTCGCGAGCCGCGGGGAGTCCGCCTACGTACGCATGCTCGCGCACGTTCGTCAGCTCGGACGACAACAGCATCGCCCGCTGTCGAGTCTGGTTGCCGGCCGCGACGATGATTGACTGACAAGAGGCGCATGCGCGAGGGTGCGCATGGCATCGGGGCGGGACGGGGCGTCATGCATTTGTCAAACAAATAGCAAAAAAGAGTCACAAAGTTTTTAGAGAATGCATCACATTCCGCAACAAACGTTAAAAAATTATGTTTTGTCGCCCGATGCAACCCATTGCCCCAAGCCTTATCCACGTTCGACGCTCCAGCCTGTCTCTTGCTCTGGCCTTGGCGATGAGCTCTACCGCGCACGCGGCAACATCCCTCGGTGACGTGCAGGCGGGAGCAACTGCAGCGGACGCCTCCAGCGTCGGCAGCTTTTTCCTGCAGGGCCCCGACGTGACGGTGGACCACGTGCCGGCGGCCGATCTTGCCACTGTGCAGCAGTTCAATCCAGCCGCGACGCAGGCACAGACACGGATCACGGCGGGCCAGCTGCGCCAGATCAACCCCACGGACTCGTTCACCCAGGCCCTCAACAACATGCCCAACGTGGTGGTTGTGAACACCGGGGACAGCCAGAACGGCGACAACGTCTACGTCAATGGTTTCGACAAGAGCCTGGTCAACTGGACCCTCGACGGAATTCCATTGAATGACAACGACAACTACACCATCTATACCAACGAATTCATCCCGAGCAGCCTGATCGGGTCCATTCGTTACCTGCCTGGCGCCGGCTCCGCTGCGATCCCGGGCGTCGCGGCGTTTGGTGGTTCGGTCAATGCGTACAGCGTCAACCCCTCGCCGACGCCATCGGCGACCCTGTATGCCGGCGCCGGATCATTTGGCAAATACAACGGTGGTGTGCTGCTGAACTCGGGCCTGCTGGGGGCGAAGACCGGGGCGCCGACAGCGATGTGGTTCTATGCCAATGACAATCACAGCGACGGCTATTTCGACAACACCTCCAGCGAGCAGAAGCAGTACCTGTTCAAGAGCGTCAGTGAGATCGGGCCTGGCGCACTGACCCTGTTCTATACCCAGAACAATCAGAACTTCGGCTACGACGGCGGCTGCACGGCTGCCGATCTCGCCACCTATGGCGACCGCTGCAACAGCTACCGTGGTGCGGCGCTCGTCAACGGCAGCTACAACGCCAACTCGCCCGCGTTCCACTACAACCTCTACCAGAACTGGCTCACTTACGTCAAATACGAGGCCACACTGGGCAGCACCAAGGTCTCCGATCAGGTCTACTACTATCGTGGCAACGGGTTCGGCGGGGGCGCCGTCGCTGCCGCCTCATCGAAGCTTCTGCTGCCCAGCGGAAGCGTGGCCAGTGTCAATTCCGGGGGTTTGTTCGTTACCCACAGCATCAACAGCACCCGCCGCTTGGGTAACCTGCTCGAGCTCGCAACGGCGTTGCGCCCGGACCTCGGTCTCGAAGCGGGGCTCTGGTACAACCAGAACGACACCAACCACGACAGTCAATACATCCAGTACAGCACCGGGCAATATGTCGGTTCTTCGTATGTCGAGCCGGTGTCGACAAAATTGGTTGAACCCTATGCGCAGTTGAGTTTCCGCGCCACCTCGGCGCTGACCCTGCAGGGTGGCCTGAAGTACTTGAAGACGACGCGAAACTTCAGCGATCTGGGCGCATTGGCGCAGGGCAAGGTTGGGAACTTCCAGTCGGATTTCTCCACGCTCATGCCGTCGCTGGGTGTGAACTACCGCATCATCGATGGGCTGAACGTCTACGTCAATTACACCGAGAACTCGGAGCCTCCGGCTTACAACCAGTTTTACAGCGGCAGCTTCAACCCCAATCTGAGTCCGCAGAAGGCAAAGCTTTATGACGCGGGAGCAATCTGGAAACGTGGGAACTGGAATGGCCAGATCGATGTGTTCAAGGTGGATTTCCAGAATTACATCCTGTCCAACAACGTCGTGATTGCGGGTGTGAACACTTCGCAGTTACAGAACTCCGGCACCGCCTTGAACGAGGGGATTGCCTGGCAAAACAACGTCCAGCTCACACCGAGCCTGTCAATCTACGCCAACCTCGGACTGTTGAACGCCCACCTCGACGCCAAGAATTCTCCATTTCCCTACGCGCCGAAGCACACGCTCGCGGTGGGCGGCGTGTGGACCCGCGGGCCATGGCGTTTAGCGCTTGGCGTCAATGATGTTGGCGAGTCCTACTACGTGTTCTCGAACTACGCGACGGCACCGATCCAGGCGCACACCATCGGCACGGCGGATCTGCGCTATCAGGTTGATCCACATGCCTTCGGACTGCAGGAGCTGTCGGTCGACTTGAACGTCGATAACCTGTTCGACAAGCGCTACAACGTCAGCTATGGGGGCAGCGCCAGCAATCCCACCATCTACCGCAACATGCCACGCAGTTTCTACCTCGGCCTGCAAGGACGGTTCTGATCCGTCCGCAGCTGCTGCCCACCGCAATTCCTAGCACAAAATATTCTCGAACACAAAGACCCCACACAAAAATATAGTTCTAGTGCGAACTAGCATCGTCCTGCAATGCGTCGAAGTCGGCGCAGCAAACCCCAAGCGGAGAAATTCAATGAGCAAGATGATCGTGGTCTATCACTCAGGATATGGGCACACGCGGCGCGTCGCCGAGCATGTCGCTCGAGGCGCGAACGCCGAACTGATTGAGATCGATGCGGAAGGCAATATTGCCACCGACGCGTTCGAGAAACTCGCAGCAGCTGATGCGATCATTTTCGGTGCCCCGACGTACATGGGCAGTCCGAGCTGGCAATTCAAGAAGTTTGCCGATGCAACGAGCAAGGTCTGGTTCACACGCGGCTGGCAAGACAAGGTATTTGGTGGATTTACCAACAGTGCCAGCTTGAATGGCGACAAGCAGGTTTCGTTGATTGCGATGCAAACCTTGGCCTCGCAACACGGTGGCATTTGGGTGAGCCTCGGCTTGCCGCCGAGCAATTCCAAAGCGGCGACGCGTAACGACACGAACAATCTTGGAGGATCGGTGGGCCTGCTGGTGCAATCGCCTTCCGATGCCAGCGCCGACGAAATTCCGCAAGGTGACCTCGACACGGCGCACCATTACGGCCAGCGCGTCGCCGCCGTGGCGGCACGTTTGCGCGCAGCCTGACGCGCGCTCCCGCGGGGTCAGCGCGCGAGCGGGGCGGCATCCGCCGTGCCGTCCCCTCTCACCACTCCGGCAGCCTCAGGCCGCCTGGGCTGGGGTTGCGCTGGCGCTGAGCAGGACAGGCACGGACTTGGATGCTGGCGTGCCGCACCCGTCTGCGGCGCTTTCCAGCGGAACCAGCGGATTCGTTTCGGGGTAGTACGCGGCGATACAGCCACGCGGGATGTCGTAGTCCACCAGCGTGAAGCCCTGCACGCGGCGCTCCACCGCGTCGTCCCATACCGTGGCGAGATCGACGCGCGCATGCTCGGCCAGGCCCAGCGACGCACGGTCGGCAGGGTGGATGAACACGACATCGCGGCGACCGAACACCCCGCGGTAGCGGTCGTTCATGGCGTAGATCGTCGTGTTGTACTGATCGTGCGAGCGCAAGGTGGTGAGCACCAGGACGCGCTCGCCATGCCGTCGACGCGCGCGGTGCAGAGGTGAATCCCCATCGATCGCGTGGATCACGAACTGCGCCTTGCCACTGTCTGTCAGCCACTGGCGCTGGCGCGACGCGACGTGCAGGTGGAAGCCCCCGGGGGCAGCCACGCGCTGGTTGAAGTCCTCGAAGCCGTCGATGACCTTGGCGATTTCGTCGCGGATGCGCGCGTAATCCTGCGCCAGCCACAGCCAATCGACTGGCCGCGCACCCAGCGTGGCATGCGCAACCCCGGCAACGATGGCCACCTCCGATCGCAACTGCGCCGATGCCGGACGATTCATGCCAAAGGACAGGTGCACCTGGCACATCGAGTCCTCGACGCTGACGCCCTGTTCGACGTCCTGCTGCAAGTCGCGCTCGGTGCGACCCAGTGTTGGCAGAATCAGCGCCCGGCGACCATGCACCAGATGGCTGCGGTTGAGCTTGGTCGACACCTGGACCGTCAGCGCACAGTTGCGTAGTGCCTGCATGGTGCGTTCGGTGTCGGGTGCGGCCATCACGAAATTACCACCGAGGGCGAAGAACACCTGCACGCGGCCGTGGAGCATGGCGTCGATGGTGGCGACGACGTCGAGTCCATGCTGGCGCGGCGGCGCGAAGCCGTAAACCGCGGCCAGACGCTCGAGGAACGGCTCGCTGGGGCGCTCCTCGATGCCCATGGTGCGGTCGCCCTGCACATTGGAGTGCCCACGCACCGGGCAAAGCCCGGCGCCGGGCTTTCCGATCTGGCCGCGCATCATCAGCAGGTTCGACAGCATCTGCACATTGGCCATCGCGTGCTTGTGCTGGGTCAGTCCCATGCCCCAGGTGGCGATGACGCGTTGGCCGCGGCAATAAATATCGGTCAGAGCGTGAATCTGCTGGAGATCGACGCCTGATTCCTCCATCAACGGCGCCCAGGGTTGCGCACGCAGGTCGGCGGCAAATGCGTCGAAACCGCTGCAATGCTCGGCAATGAATTCCACGTCAAGCAAGCGCGGGCCGCCTTCGGCCAGCGCAGCGTCGTCAAGTTCGAGCACCCGTTTGGCCATGCCCTTGAGCAAGGCGAAATCGCCGCCCACGCGTGGCTGCACAAACACCGAGCTGATCGCGGTACTTCCGCCGGTGAGCATTTCCAGCGGGCTTTGCGGATCCGTGAAGCGCTCCAGTCCGCGCTCCCGCAGCGGATTGATGGAAACGATGGTGGCGCCACGGCGCGCGCATTCGCGCAGTTCGCCAAGCATGCGCGGATGATTGGTTCCCGGGTTCTGGCCGAACAGCAGCAGAGTGTCGGCATGCGTGAAGTCGTCCAGGGTGACGGTGGCCTTTCCCACGCCAACGGTGCCAGGCAAGCCGCGGCTGGTGGCCTCGTGGCACATGTTGGAACAGTCGGGAAAGTTGTTGGTTCCGTAAGCACGAACGAACAGCTGGTACAGATAGGCGGCCTCGTTGCTGGTGCGTCCGGAGGTATAGAAGCTCGCCTGGTCAGGCGCGGGCAGCGCGCGTAGCTCGCTGGAGATGAGCGCGAAGGCATCTTCCCAGGAAATCGGCAGGTAGCGGTCGCTCGCGCGGTCGTACACCATGGGCTCGGTCAGGCGCCCATGTTGCTCCAACGCAAAGTCCGACTGGCGCAGCAACTCGCTGACGGTGTGGCGCGCGAAAAAAGCGGCATCGACGCGCCGCGACGTCGCCTCGGCCGCGACCGCCTTGACACCGTTTTCGCAGAATTCGAACGTCGACGCATGGTTGCGGTCGGGCCAGGCGCATCCAGGGCAGTCAAAGCCTTCTGGTTTGTTCTGCGCCAGCAGCATTTTCAGCTTGGCGGGATCGACCCGTTCGCGCAGCAGGGTCACGGCCACTTGCTTGAGCGCCCCCCAGCCAGCCGCGGGTTGGTCGTAGCGATGGATTCCGGATTCGGGACTGGCCATGGTCAATGCGTCGGGTGCGGGCAGAAAAAATGAAACATCGTGATGCGGGTAAACCCCATAATATGGAGGGTTGAATACACCCATTAACATCAATGAATTGATTTCCGTGACCGTACGCGTCACAAAGTACCAGGGGCCATGCCATGGACGCCGCCGACGCACAGCTTTCGCCCGAAATCGGATTGTTACTGCTGCTGCAGCGCGAAGCGTCCGACGCCAACGGGCTGTCGCTGCCGAGACTGCGCAAGGTCTGCGACCTGCCGCTCAGCCAGTTGCAACGACTGCTCGGTCGTCTGGAGGCTAGCGGGTTGGTCTGTGTCGAGATGGGGGAGTCGGGCATCGCGCGAATTTCCCTCAGCGAGAGCACGCGCGCTCTCGTGCCTCCTGCCCAGGCCTGACGTGAACGGTGTTGGACGCACCTTCACGTGCCTTTGCCATGCCATGCCGAACTGAAGTCCTCGCGGCCGGCTGAAGACCAGATTTGCCCACCGGCCGCGCTCTCCGGCGAGAAGCTGGACAGTTGCAGCACCGCATCCCACGAGGCACACCGGTGCGGGTCGACCGCTTGCTCGGCATGGTCATTGTCCACGACTTGGTCAAAACCGTCGCCGGGAGCCTGTTGCCCGACCTATGGGAGGATTTCGAGCAAGGCAAAAGCGAGGAGGCCAAGGTGGCTTGGCACTGGACAAACTCGAGGCCCAGATCCAGCACAACGAGGCGGACCTTGCAACCTGGACGCCCATTGAACGCAGCCTGGTTGGGAGCGTTGCCGCATTCGCGCGTTTCGACCATTTTCTTGCCACATCAGCAAGCTACGTTGCGCGAGAAGCGCGTATCAAATTGCGCCGGGAGGAAGCATAAGCGCGCAGGCAACCGCCTACGTTACAGTGAGCTGTGCCAACTGATCTCAACGCATGGTGCCACGAGGCGCGGGCGCTGCGGCGCTTCGCGCTCGACGCCTTCGAGCGCGCGACACTGCTGGAGGATAGGGCTCGCGAAGTCTCGATGCGGGCCGTGCAGCGCGAACTTGACGCCGGCTACGGCGCTTTCGTCGGCCGCGCCGCGCAATGGGCCACGATCAGGTTCTCGGCCTCGGGGAAGGGCGGGGCGCGCGATGGCGTCGGCTACCGCGATCGGAGCGTATGGGCGACAGAAGGTTTCGAGTTCCGGGCCGGCCGCCGCATGGATCGCGCCGCAGACACCGCTGCCGGCACTGGCTCATGGCAGCGCCACCGCGTACAACGCTTCGTCCGTGCCGACCGTGAAGTACAGCTCCTTGCCCGTCAGCATCATCTGACTGGGCACGGCGTCGCTGATCAGGCTGCTGGTCATGGAGGCCGCGTTCCACGCGTAGAGCTTGCCGCCCGCCGCATAGACGACGTCTCCGCCGCCGACGGCCACCAGGGACACGCCGCTCGCGGTGGAGATGGTCGACGTCACGCCCGAGGCGATCGCCTTGAGCGCCGTCACGGCGGTGCTGCTGCCGTAGGCCGTGGTGGACACGGCGGCATCGGTCCAGGCCAGCACGCCAGAGGCCAGCCTGGAGTTCTGCACCGTGGTCGAGACCACCTGCGGCGTGCCGCCAACCACGGGCATTTCAACCAAGCTGTACAGACCATTGCTTGACCCAGAGGCTGGAGTCTGTTGCCATGCCACGTTCACACCGTCAGTCTGGGTATAGATGTTGCGCATGCTGCCCGACGTCAGCTGGGTCGACGTGCCGGTCGCCGACGACCAGCTGTACACATCGAAAACGGCGCTGCTTGCCGTGCCAAGCCCACCGTCCTCGCCCCAGTAGAAGAAGGTCAGATTCCCCCCCGAAACATAGAAGTCATAGTTCCAGTTGCCGAGAACAGAGATGTTCGCAGGGGTGTTGAATACGGTGTAGGCCTTGGTCGCGACGTCGTAGACCGTGTAGGCATTGGATCCTTCGATCCACACGACGTAGCCGTCATGGGCAACTTCGTGCTCATCATTGACCCACGAACCCGATGGCTTGCTCGCGTCATAGGGATTGAGCATGCTGAGGTTCACTTGGTTGCCGGCGCTATCCCACTGGTAGATGCAGTAACCGTTACAGTTCGCCCCCTGCCCATAGGCATATGCATAGCCGCCATTGAGCTGCCACCCCGTGATGTACGAGATGGCGTTGGCGCCGCTGAGCAGCACGTTGCTTCCGGTGGCCGGATCCATCATGTGGAAGGTGCCGTCGCCGCCCATCACGACCGCGCTGCCGCCGTCGACGGCGAGCAGTTGCGCCCCGCTGCCCAGCGTGGTCAGCGGGGTGTAGGTGGTCTGCGCCGCGGACGCCACGACGATGGTCAGCTGCCGGGTGGTGCCGACGCCGGCGCTGTCCTTGGCGGTGACCGTCAGGGTGTAGCTGCCCGCCGGCAGGCCTGCCAGGCTGAAGCTCGACGCGAACACCCCGCCGGTGCCCTGGTTCACACTCAGGGGCAGGGCGCCCAGCGCGGCGGTGACCGTCACGCCGCCGCTGACGTCCGAGGTGGCGGTGCCGTTCAGCACCAGGTTGCCGCTGCCGTCGATGTAGGCGCCGTCCACCGGGCTGGTCACGCTCAGTGCCGGTGGATTCTGGATCACCACGCTGAGCGTCAGGCTCCTGGACGCGCCCAGGGTGTCGGTCGCGGTGACCACCGCGGTGTGCGTGCCCGAGCCGACCGCAGTCGCGTCGATCGGGAACTGGTAGATGGTGTTGGCGCCGGTGCAGTAGCGCGAGCACGCGTTCGGGCTGCTCAGGGTTCCCAGCGCGTGGCCGTCCAGCGTGGCGCTGACGCTGCCGATGCCGGCGAAGGCCGACGCGCTGACGTCGAGTTCGACGGTGCCGCTGCTGCCCGCGGCGCTGGCGGTGATGGTCAGGCCGCTGTTGGACGTGACGATCTGCTCCCGGATGGTGATACTGGAGTCGGCGCTGATCTGCACGATGGCGATCAGCACGTGGGTGCCGTTGGCCACCGCGCTCGAGTTCCACGCCAGCGGCGCGGTCGAGCTGGTTCCGATGCTCGTGGTGTCGCAGTACCAGTTGACGCTGTCGGTCGCGCTCAGCCCGCTGACGGACAGGTCCACGGTTCCGGTCAGCGGCGAGCCCGACGGGTTCAGCACGATGGCGGGCGCCACGCTGGGCAGCGTCGCGGTGACCGTGGTCTGTTGCGCCAGGGTATCCAGATCGTAGGTCTGGCCCTGGTAGCTAGCCTCGACCCGGTACACCGTGGTCGCGCTGATGGTCTGCTGCCAGCTCAGTTCGGTGCCGGTGCCGCTGGCGGTCAGGGTGCCGACCGTCGCATAGTTTGCGCCGGATCCTTCGGTCTGCACCTGGTACACGGTTCCGGCGGGCATGCTGTCGACCCAGCTCAGCTGGGCCGTGCTGGTGGCCAGGTTAACGCTCGCCGTGAGCCTGGCCGCGGCTGCCAGTTGTGCGACGGTGCCTGTGGTCGTTCCGGGGTTGGACGTGCCCGAGACCGCCGTGCCGCCGCCCCCGCCCCCGCCTCACGCGCTCAACAGCAAGCACAGCAGTGCCGCGAACATCCACGGCAGGGCTTTCCGCGCACAGGTGGCAGGGAAGGCGTGGCGGGGCGGCGGGTGCATGGGGACCTCCAGCGATGGGATTTGGCAGCGGGGATCGTCTCGCCCAAAAAAACAGGCCAAACTGACACCTATTTTAAGCCTTGGCTGAAGCGACCCAGCCGATCGACCCATGGTTGGAATCCTACACCGCGACCGTGGCACGCTACCCGCAACGGTGCTGGTGCTGCACGCTGTTCACTGGCTTAGTCGCACCGAGTGAGGCCGCCAGTGTCTGGGATGCACCCAAACAAGAAAACAGGGAGTAGGCGTGGCGCGTTTACAAAGGTCATCGTCTCTACTCAGCGTCGGATGTCGTCAATTTCTTCGCCTGCCACCACCGCACGACGCCGGATCTGCTGCACCTGGAGACGCGGCTGGAGCAGGCCGAGGACGACCCGCAGGTGAAGCTGCTGCAGGACAAGGGTATGGCCCACGCGAAGGCCTCCCTGCAGCGGATGGTCGATGCAGGTCGTCGGGTGGTCGACATCGACGACGCTGGCAAGGACGTCGACAACCGCATCGCTGCGCGACGGCTGCCTGGCCGGACACGCCGATTCAATGAGGTGAGTACGGCAGATGATGACTGACGCAGCCGGCTTCCCGTAGAGCGTGACCAGAAGCGCCAGAACTGGGTCGCCGACCCTGGCGAAACTGGGCACTGGGAGGTCGAGTTGCTCCACGGAGCGCTCCTCGCAAAGCCCGGTCATCTCGTCCAACCGGGCCCGCGCACATCCTGGGACCCCAGCGATTTTCGATTTCATTGAGATCATTGATTACAATGCTCGCTGCGTCGACAAGGCAGGAGTGCGCAATGGCCAGCATCACGATTCGAAATCTCGACGATGAGGTCAAGCGCAGGTTGAGGGTTCGCGCTGCCATGCACGGCCGCTCCATGGAAGAGGAGGCGCGCGACATCCTGCGCCGGGCCATGACCGAAAGCGCGCCACCTCGCAACCTCGCCGCGGCGATTCGGTCGCGCCTGACTCCGACGGCTCGTGCGGACGTCCCGCTGCCCACGCGCGAGCCGATGCGCCAGCCGCCGGTCTTCCATCGAGACAGCGAGGCATGATCATCCTCGATACCAACGTCCTGTCCGAACTGCTGCGGCCATCGCCCGCAAGGCAAGTAGAGGCCTGGTTGTCTACACAGGATGGAACGGAGGTCTACTTCACGACCATCGGCGAAGCCGAACTGCGGCACGGCGTGGCGATCATGCCGGCCGGCAAACGCCGGGCCGAGCTTTCGAAAGCGATCGAGGGCCTGCTCAGCGAGGACTTTCGAGACCGTATCCTGTCCTTCGACCGCGCTGCTGCTCGCGCCTACGCCGCGATCGCCGCTGAGCGTCGCGCCGCGGGCCGGCCCATCAGTCAGTTCGATTGCCAGATCTGCGCGATCGCGCGCGCCCACGACGCCGTGATCGCGACCAGAAACACTGCCGACTTCGAGGGCTGTGGGGTCGTACTGATCGATCCGTGGGGCGCTTCCACGGACTGACCCGAGCGCCTTGGGCAAAGCATTCGCGCCGAAGCGAATGCGGCGAATGCGAGCGAGCATCTTCCGGAAGGAACCAGCTGTTCCTGTTGAGATTGACCCGGTGCGCGACAAGCCCCGCCGTTCAGGGCGGGGAAGGATAGCGCGGACGGCGTAGCCGTCCTTGGGTTTCAGTGCGGCGTCTGCTGCTGTTCGATGTACTGCCGCACGATGGAGATCGGAGACCGATAGGCCGCGTGCCCGTTGAGAGCTCGAGGAGACGCAGGCACATTTGTGCCGAGCTTCGGGGCGCTTGTCTTGGTTGCGGGGGCGCGCTTCGAACGCTGGTTGACGACTGTCCAGGTGCCGCTGTGCATCCGCCCATGCGTGCGTGTGGAGCCTTGAGGGCGGCTCGGGACGTGCGCTATGATCATTTGCGGCGTCAATCGTTCATAGATGCCCTGCCTATGTTCACTCGTGAGAACAACCATGCAACGTGGAGAGAGCGGGCGCCTCGAGATGGTCAGCACCGTGGGCGAGACCGTGCGGGCCTTTGTGCCGAATCCCTTGCCGCCAATCCCCGCTCTCGACCTGACCGGACCGCGCCAACAACGGCTTGAGGCAGCGCTGTTGGCGTGCGGCAGGCTGGACGGCATCGCCGCCATGTTGCCGGATCCCGACTTGTTCCTCTATACCTACGTGCGTCGCGAGGCCGTACTGTCCAGTCAGATAGAAGGAACACAGTCTTCGCTCTCGGACCTGCTGTTGTTTGAGCTGGGCGATGCTCCCGGGGTTCCGCTGAACGACGTGGTCGAGGTTTCGAACTACGTGGCCGCGCTCGAGCACGGCCTGTCCCGTTTGCGCAGCGGCTTTCCTCTGTCGAATCGGCTGCTCCGCGAGGTTCACGCAAAGCTGCTTGCCAGAGGGCGCGGCGCGGACAAGCAACCGGGGGAGTTCAGGCGGAGCCAGAACTGGATTGGCGGAACGCGGCCAGGCAACGCACTGTTCGTTCCGCCGCCTCCCCAGGAAGTCGAGCGCTGCATGGGGCAGCTCGAAACCTTCTTGCACGTCTCGAACGATGGCTTGCCCACGCTCGTGCGCGCGGCTTTGGCACATCTGCAGTTCGAAACCGTCCATCCTTTCCTGGACGGCAACGGCCGGGTCGGGCGATTGCTCATCGCGCTCCAGCTGTTCGACGCTGCCGTGTTGCGGCAGCCGCTCTTGTACCTATCGCTCTACTTCAAGCAGCACAGGGATGAGTACTACCGCCTGCTCGGGGCCGTGCGCACGACAGGCGATTGGGAGGCTTGGCTCGATTTCTTTCTGGATGGTGTCTCGCAGACGGCGGGCCAAGCCGTGGAGGCGGCGCATCGCCTCTTGGCACTGTTCCGAGAGGATGCGCAGCGGGTGCAAGGTCTTGGTCGCGCAGCGGCTAACGCCCTACGGGTCTTCGATGCGCTGCGCGCACGACCGCTGAGCAGTCTCGGCGGCTTGGTCGATCGGACCGGGGCGTCCTATCCGACTGTCGCGAGAGCCGTCGAGTCTCTGGAGCGCTTGGGCATCGTGCGGGAGGTCACCGGGCGCAAGCGCGAGCGGGTCTTCGGCTATACGCGCTATCTGGACATCCTCAACGAGGGCGCCGACCCGCTTTGAGGATCCGCGCCTGAAATTGTTCGCGCCAACAATGTGGGCACGAGATGGGCACGGATTGGGCACCGTGCCCAAAATCGATGGGCAACAAAAAAGGCCAACCACCGTTAAGTGCTTGACCCTGCTTGCTAAATCTTGGTTGCGGGGGCCGGATTTGAACCAGCGACCTTCGGGTTATGAGCCCGACGAGCTACCAGGCTGCTCCACCCCGCGTCTGGAACTGGAAAGTATATAACATATTTGCGCGGCGCACAACGTTCGAGCCTCATGGCATGGCGAGGGGTCGGGCACGCAGGTAGTTGAGCACGTAAAGGGAGCCGCACAATCCCAGGCCCAACAAGCTGCCTGTCGTGTCGGGATGTATGAGCAGCAGCGCAGCGCTGAGGAGCAGTGCGCGTTCGACCCAGCCCAGGCGGACGCGGATGTGGCCCTGTGTCGCAGCGACGAAGGCATACATGCCGATGGCGGCGGTCCCCACAGTCCAGACCAGATCCACCACTCCGGTCATGCCGATCAGGAGCAGCTTGGGGTTGAAAAAAAAGAAAAACGGCAGAATTGCGGTTCGTAGATCGTAGATGAACGCTTGCACACCGATTTTCACGGGATCGGCACGGGCGATGGCGGCAGCTGCGAAGGAGGCAAGGCCGACTGGGGGCGTGTCGTCGGCAAGAATGCCGAAGAAAAACACGAACAGGTGCACCGAAATCAAGGGGACCGCAAGATGTTGTTCAGCGGCAAGCTTGACGATCACCGGTGCCACCAGCGACGCCATGACGATGTAGTTGGCTGTCGTGGGTAGCCCCATGCCTAGCACGAGCGATGCCAGTGCCGAAAAAATGAGGACAAGCCAGATATTGTGGCCTGACAGAGTGCCGATGATCTCGGTCAGCCCGTAGCCGAGATTGGTCATCGTGACCATGCCGACAATGACTCCAGCCGCTGCCGTGGCCACGGCGATCATGACCATGTTGCGGCCGCCTTGTTCGAGCGCGCTGATGACGTCAGTCAGGCCGATGCGAAAGCCGGTGAGCAGAGCAGGGAGCCGGCGTTGTGCGCGCAGGGCGCGCCAGCATGCCTGCCCGATCAGGAGGACCGCAAGGACGTAGATCGCATGCAGGGCGCTGCGTTCGGGAGTGAGTCGCGCGACCAGAAGTTCGTAGAGCAAATAGCCAACGATGGCAAGAAAATGCAAACCGGATCTGAAGGTGGCCCAGAATGGCGGAAGCTCGGCGCGGGGCGTTCCCTTGAGCCCGAGTTTCACGGCTTCGATGTGCACCACGAACAGCAGACCAAGGTAGGTCAATAGCGCTGGCAGCAACGCGTGCACGACGATCGCCGAGTAGGGCACATTGATGAAATTCGCCATGATGAACGCGGCCGCCCCCATCACCGGCGGCATCAACTGGCCATTGACGGACGACGCGCACTCGATGGCGCCAGCCTTCACCGCCGGATATCCGATGCGCTTCATCAGCGGAATGGTGAACGTGCCCACGGTGACGACGTTCGCGGTGGATGAGCCGGAAATGACACCGTCGAGCATGCTGCCCACAACGGCTGCCTTCGCCGGCCCGCCCCGAAAGCCTCCCAACGCGCTGTAGGCGAGGGTGACAAAGTATTGACCAGCACCCGCCCGTTCGAGCAACGCACCGAACAGCACAAACAGGAAGACGAAGGTCGCCGAGACCTGGATGGGTGTGCCCCATACCCCTTCCGAGGTAATGTAGAGCTGCTGGATGATCTGGGGCCAGTCGTAGCCGTTGTGCAGATACAGCACTTCGGGAGGCTGCAGGTGGATGAGCCCGGCGGGGCCGACGAGTCCGTACAGAACCATCAGGGCGGCGATGACGGGCAAAGCCCAGCCGACAACACGCACCGCAGCGGTCGCCAGCACGATCAGCAGCATGGAGCCGATCCACACATCGCGGCGGATCGGCATGCCGCCTTGCAGCGCTGTCAACGCAACATAATCCCAGACGATATAGCCAGCGCCCACCGCGCCCAGCGCCGCAAGAAGCCAGTCGGTCGGGCTGATGGCGTCGGTGCGACCGCCCTTGCGCGGAAATGCAAGGAACGCCAGAGCCAGACCGAAGGCAAGGTGCACTGCGCCGAGTTTCTGCGGGTCGAGGGCGCCCGATTCGACGGCCCACAGTTGAAACAGGCTCCATGCCAGTGCGAGGCAGAACAGGAGGACGCGCAGCCACCGTGCGGCTGGTTTGCGTCCGCCGGTTTCCTCGGCCATGATGGCTTCGATGGGCAATGCGGCGGCTGCAGAAACTCTGTCGGTCATGGCGTAGCTGATGCGGGGTTCCAGCCGCGCACGGAGGCTGGTGTGCGCGCGAGGCGCGGGGCGTCTGCGCGGAGGAGCACGCAGGGACGGGTTGGATCAGTCCGCGATGAGCTGGGTGGGCACCGGGATCCCCGCGGCCTTGTAGAACGCCACTGCGCCTGGATGCAGTGGAATCGACATGCCGTCCAGCGCGTCATCGACCTTGAAATACTTCTTCAGGTTGGGATTTTGTATATCCTGGTAGAAGTCTTCGAGGTGCGTTGAGAAAAGCGTGGTCATCAGGCGTTGAACTTCCGCTGCAGGGAGCTTGCTCGACGCAACGAGCATGGCTTTGACAGCGATGGCGGGCGTGTCTGTGTCGACGTGGGGATAGGCCCCGGCCGGAATGACAGTGCGGGAGTAATAGGGAAATCGCTCGAGCAGCCGGGCGATGGTGGCGGCGTCAATGGGCACGAGCGCGATGGGAACGGTTTGCGCGGCTTCGACGATGGCGCCGGCGCCGATGCCGACGGTGAACAGCATGGCGTCAATCTTGCCGTCACGCAGCATGTTCACCGCGTTGCCGACACTGCCGCGCACCGCGGTCTTGAGGTCGGAGAGCTTGAGGCCGACGATGCCGAGCACCGCAATCGAATCCTGCTCGGCGCCTGAGCCGATGTCCCCAACGTAGACGGTCTTGCCTTTGAGGTCGGCCAGGGTGTGCACGCCCGCGTCCTTGCGGGCGAGAATGTGCAGGACTTCGGGGTAAAGGGTGGCGAGCCCGCGGACGTCCCTGGTCGGCTTGCCTTCGAAGGCCTGGATCCCCGTGCCACGATAGGCGAAGTAGGCCACGTTGTTCTGGGTGATGGCCAATTGCATGGCGCCGTCCTGGGTCGCCTGCACGTTGAAGACGCCCCCACCTGTCGAGCGCGCACCGATGCGCATGCCGATGCCGGCGTCATTGACGATTTTTGCGATGCCCTCCGCGGTCACGTAGTACAGGCCGGCGGTGGCGCCCGAGCCCATGGTGATGAAGGTGGTTGCCGCCGACGAAGGCAGCGCGAGCATGATGCCGAGCAGGGTGGCGCACGCGGTGCGAAGCAGTCTGAGCATGGTGAAAGTCTCCTGTTGTTTTGGCGTGGATACTTGAGGAGACTCTGTCAGGCGCGCTTGGTTCAATCGCTCGCGTACGCGATGGCGTCGCCATGAAAAAAGCCGGGCGACTTGCGTCGCCCGGCTTGAGACCGCGGTGGCCCTCGCCCCTCGCGGGGGCGGCCTTGGTGCCGATCAGCGGCCGGCGGCGTCCTCCGCAGCGTCGCCAGCTTCAGTTTGCGTCTCCGCATTCCGGCTGTCCTCCAGAGCCTGCAGCTCAGCGGCGGCTTGCGCCTGGCGTTCGGCGTGATCCAGCACTTCCTTGGTCTTGCGCGCCTGGTGGAAGGCCATGCCGGTGCCCGCTGGAATCAGGCGGCCGACGATGACGTTTTCCTTCAAGCCGCGCAGTTCGTCACGCTTGCCCATGATGGCAGCTTCAGTCAGCACGCGCGTTGTTTCCTGGAAGGACGCTGCCGAGATGAAGCTGTCGGTCGACAGACTGGCCTTGGTGATTCCGAGCAGGATGTTGTTGAAGGTGGCAGGGATTTTTTCCTTTTCGATGAGTGCGGCATTGGTTTGCAGCACCTCCGAGCGCTCAACCTGTTCGCCGGTGATGTAGTCGCTTTCACCCGGATCCTTGATCTCGACGCGTCGCAGCATCTGGCGAACGATCACCTCGATGTGCTTGTCGTTGATCTTCACACCCTGCAGTCGATAAACATCCTGCACCTCGTCGACGATATAGCGTGCCAACGCTTCCACGCCGAGCAGACGCAGGATGTCCTGCGGCTCTGCCGCGCCGTCGACGACCAGTTCACCCTTGTTGACCACCTGTCCTTCGTGGACGAGGATGGTCTTTTCCTTCGGCACCAGAAACTCGTGGCTCTGGCCGTCAAGGTCGGTGATGACCAAACGCACCTTGCCCTTGGTTTCCTTGCCGAACGACACCGTGCCGGTGATTTCCGCCAGCATCCCGGCATCCTTCGGCGAGCGCGCCTCGAACAGCTCGGCCACGCGCGGCAGACCGCCGGTGATGTCGCGGGTTTTCTGGCCTTCCATCGGAATGCGCGCCAGCACTTCGCCAGGGCCGACTTCCTGGCCGTCGCGAACCTGGATCAGTGAGCCGACCTGGAAGCCGACCGTTACCGGGTGCTCGGTGCCGGGGATCTTCACTTCCTGGCCCTGCTCGTTGAGCAGCTTGACCTGCGGCCGCACGATCTTCGCCGATCCGCGTCGCTTCGGGTCGATCACGACCAGGGTCGACAGACCCGTGACCTCGTCGAGCTGCTTGGCAACGGTCACACCTTCTTCGATGTTCTCGAACTTGGCGCGTCCGGCGTACTCGGTGATGATCGGCCGGGTCAGCGGATCCCAGCTTGCGAGTGCGGTACCAGCTTTGACCGACATGCCATCCTTGACGAACAGCAGCGCACCGTACGGCACCTTGTGGCGCTCGCGTTCGCGACCGTAGTCGTCGGTTACCAGTACCTCGCCCGAGCGCGAGATCACCACCTGCTCGCCCTTGGAGTTGGTCACGTAGCGCATGGTTGCCGTGAAGCGGGCCACGCCGGCGCTCTTGGCCTCGACAGAACTCGCCACGGCGGCACGCGACGCCGCGCCGCCGATGTGGAAGGTCCGCATGGTCAGCTGCGTCCCGGGCTCGCCGATCGATTGCGCGGCGATGACACCCACAGCCTCGCCGACGTTCACCAGCGAGCCGCGGCCGAGGTCGCGGCCATAGCACTTGGCACACATGCCGTAGCGCGTCTCGCACGTCAGCGGCGTACGCACGCGGATTTCGTCGATGCCGCCCGCCTCGACCAGATCGAGCATATCCTCGTCGAGCATTTCACCCGCCGGGATGATGGTCTCTTGCGTTTCCGGGCTCACGAGGTCCGAGGCTGCAACGCGGCCGAGCACGCGATCGCGCAGCGATTCGATGACTTCACCGCCCTCGACCAAGGCGCGCATCGATACGCCGTAGCTGGTGCCGCAATCAGGTTCGGTGATGACCAGATCCTGGGTGACGTCGACCAGACGGCGCGTCAGGTAACCCGAGTTTGCTGTCTTCAGCGCGGTGTCAGCCAGACCCTTGCGCGCGCCGTGCGTGGAGATGAAGTACTGAAGAACGTTCAGACCTTCGCGGAAGTTCGCCGTGATCGGCGTTTCAATGATCGAACCGTCCGGCTTCGCCATCAGACCGCGCATGCCGGCGAGCTGACGGATCTGGGCGGCGGAACCCCGCGCGCCCGAGTCGGCCATCATGTAGATCGAATTGAACGATTCCTGGCGGACTTCCTTGCCGTGGCGGTCGACGACCGGCTCGGTGGCAAGCCGGTTCATCAAAGCCTTGCCGACTTCGTCTCCGGTGCGGCCCCAGATGTCCACGACCTTGTTGTAGCGCTCGCCCTGGGTCACCAGGCCCGAGGAGTACTGCTGTTCGATTTCCTTGACTTCGCGCTCGGCGGCGGCGATGAGCGCATGCTTTTCCTGCGGGATCAGCATGTCGTCCACGCTGATCGAAATGCCCGCGCGGGTGGCCAGACTGAAGCCGCTTTGCAACAGCTTGTCTGCGAAGATCACGGTGTCGCGCAGGCCGCAACGGCGGAACGACGTGTTGATCAGGCGCGAGATTTCCTTTTTCTTCAGCGCCTTGTTCAGCACACTGAAAGGCAGGCCCTTGGGCAGGATTTCCGACAGCAGGGCACGCCCGGCAGTGGTTTCGACGATCGAGGTCTTCGCGGTGAGCGCCTTGGTATCGCGATCGCGCTCATACTCGGTCAGGCGCACGCTGATGCGCGCGGTGATCTCGAGTTCGCCCGCTTGCAGCGCGCGCTGGATTTCACCGATATCCGTGAAAACCATGCCCTCGCCGCGGCCATTGATGCGCTCGCGGGTCGCGTAGTACAGGCCCAGCACCATGTCCTGCGAAGGAACAATGGATGGTTCACCGTTGGCAGGGAACAGGATGTTGTTCGAGGCCAGCATCAAGGTGCGTGCCTCCATCTGCGCTTCCAGCGACAGCGGAACGTGCACGGCCATCTGGTCGCCGTCGAAGTCGGCGTTGAACGCTGCGCATACCAGCGGATGCAGCTGGATGGCCTTGCCCTCAATCAGCACCGGCTCGAAGGCCTGGATGCCGAGGCGGTGCAGGGTCGGGGCGCGGTTGAGCATCACGGGATGCTCGCGGATAACCTCTTCGAGAATGTCCCAGACGATCGGCGTCTGCGAGTCGACTTCCTTTTTCGCCGCCTTGATGGTGGTGGCGACGCCCATCGCCTCCAGGCGATTGAAGATGAATGGCTTGAACAGCTCCAGCGCCATCAGCTTCGGCAGGCCGCACTGGTGCAGCTTGAGCGTCGGGCCCACGGTAATCACCGAGCGGCCCGAGTAATCGACGCGCTTGCCCAGCAGGTTCTGGCGGAAGCGGCCACCCTTGCCCTTGATCATGTCGGCGAGCGACTTGAGCGGGCGCTTGTTCTGGCCGACCATTGCCTTGCCGCGGCGGCCGTTGTCCAGCAGCGAGTCGACCGCTTCCTGCAGCATGCGCTTTTCATTGCGCACGATGATTTCGGGGGCCTTGAGTTCCAGCAGGCGACGCAGGCGGTTGTTGCGGTTGATGACGCGACGATACAGGTCGTTGAGGTCACTCGTGGCGAAACGGCCGCCGTCGAGCGGGACCAGCGGACGCAGGTCCGGCGGCAGCACCGGCAGCACCGTCATGATCATCCACTCGGGCTTCGATCCCGTTTTACGGAAGGCGTCGAGCACCTTCAGACGCTTGGAGTTCTTCTTGACCTTGGTGTCCGACCCTTGCAGGTCACCCCGGAGCACACCGGTTTCGCCTTCCAGGTCCATGTCGGCGAGGAGGGCGCGCACGCCCTCCGCGCCCATGAAGGCGACGAATTCATCGCCGAACTCGGTGCGTTTGGCGGCGTATTCATCCTCGGAGAGGACCTGACGCTTGGCCAGCGGCGTCATGCCGGGATCGGTGATGACGTAGGCCTCGAAATACAGGACGCGCTCGATGTCCCGCAGCGGCATGTCGAGAATCATGCCGAGACGCGACGGCAGGCTCTTGAGAAACCAGATGTGCGCGACCGGCGAGGCCAGCTCGATATGGCCCATGCGGTCGCGGCGAACCTTGCTTTGGGTGACTTCGACGCCGCACTTTTCGCAGATGACACCGCGATGCTTCAGGCGCTTGTACTTGCCGCAAAGGCACTCGTAGTCCTTGATCGGGCCGAAGATCTTGGCGCAGAACAGGCCGTCGCGCTCGGGCTTGAAGGTCCGGTAATTGATGGTCTCGGGCTTTTTGACCTCACCGAATGACCACGAACGGATTTTCTCGGGCGACGCCAAGCCGATGCTGATCGCATCGAAATGCTCGTCCTTCTGGAACTGCTTGAACAGGTCGAGTAGGGCTTTCATGGTGACTCCTTAATTGCGTTCCAGTTCGATGTCCAGTCCCAGGGAGCGGATTTCCTTGATCAGCACATTGAACGACTCGGGCATGCCCGCTTCGATCGAGTGCTCGCCCTTGACGATGTTCTCGTAAACCTTGGTACGGCCGTTGACGTCGTCGGACTTCACGGTGAGCATTTCCTGCAGCACGTAGCTGGCGCCATAGGCTTCCAGCGCCCAGACTTCCATTTCGCCGAAGCGCTGCCCACCGAACTGGGCCTTGCCACCCAGTGGCTGCTGGGTGACCAGCGAGTATGGGCCGGTGGAGCGGGCGTGCATCTTGTCGTCGACCAGGTGGTGCAGTTTGAGCACGTGCTTGTAGCCAATGGTCACGGGACGCTCGAAGGCTTCGCCAGTGCGGCCGTCGAACAGCACGGCTTGTTTTTTCGATGCCGTCAGTTGCAGGCGCTGTGCCTCATCCTCGGGATAGGCCATTTGCAGCAGCTGATCGATTTCCTCTTCAGACGCACCGTCGAATACCGGGGACGCGAACGGCAGGCCGCGGCGCAGGTTGTCGGCGAGTTCGAGGATGTCTGCGTCGGTGAGGGCGTCAAGATCTTCCTGCTTGCCGCTGAAGTTGTAGAGGCTGGACAGCAGCGTGCGCATCTCCTGCGCCTTGACGTGGGCGCGCAGCATGTCTTCGATGCGGCGCCCCAGACCGCGTGACGCCCAGCCGAGGTGGGTTTCAAGAATCTGACCGATGTTCATGCGCGAGGGCACGCCGAGGGGATTCAACACGATGTCCATGGGGGTGCCGTCCGCCATGTAGGGCATGTCTTCCTCAGGCAGGATCTTGGAGACCACGCCCTTGTTGCCGTGACGACCCGCCATCTTGTCGCCGGGTTGGAGGCGGCGCTTGACGGCGAGGTGAACCTTGACCATCTTCAGCACACCGCTCGGCAGTTCGTCACCTTGTGTGAGCTTGCGGCGCTTTTCCTCGAACATCTGGTCGAACTCGTGCCGGCGCTTCTCCAGCGACTCCTTGAGTTGCTCGACCTGGGTGGCAATCGCTTCGTCGGCCGAGCGCACGTCGAACCAGTGGTAGTGGTCAAGTTCCTTCAGGTAATCGGCGGTGACGATGGCGCCCTTGGACAGGCGCTTCGGGCCACCCGTCGCCGGCTTGCCGACCAGCAGTTTGGCGATACGGTCGAAGGTGTCAGCCTCGACGATGCGCATCTGGTCGTTGAGGTCAAGGCGGTAACGCTTGAGCTCGTCGTCGATGATCTGCTGGGCGCGCTTGTCGCGCGGGATGCCTTCCCGGGTGAAGACCTGCACGTCGATGACGGTGCCATACATGCCCGAGGGCACGCGCAGTGAGGTGTCCTTCACGTCGGACGCCTTCTCGCCGAAGATGGCGCGCAGCAGCTTCTCTTCAGGGGTGAGCTGGGTCTCGCCCTTCGGCGTGACCTTTCCCACCAGAGTGTCGCCGGCCTCGACTTCGGCACCGATGTAGACGATGCCAGCTTCGTCCAGACGGGCGAGCTGTCCCTCGGACAGGTTCGGAATGTCGCGCGTGATTTCCTCCGAGCCCAGCTTGGTGTCGCGGGCGACGGCGATGAGCTCCTCGATGTGAATCGAGGTGTAGCGGTCCTCAGCGACCACGCGCTCGGAGATCAGGATCGAATCCTCGAAGTTGTAGCCATTCCATGGCATGAATGCCACCAGCATGTTCTGGCCCAGCGCGAGCTCGCCCAGATCCGTGGAGCCACCGTCCGCGACCACGTCGCCGCGGGCGATCATGTCGCCGCGCTTGACGATGGGGCGCTGGTGAATATTGGTGTTCTGGTTCGATCGCTGATATTTGATCAGGTTGTAGATGTCGACGCCGACTTCACCCGCGATTGTTTCGTCGTCATTCACGCGCACCACGATGCGCGCGCTGTCCACATAGTCCACCACGCCGCCGCGCAGCGCGGTGACGGCGGTTCCGGAGTCCACCGCGGTGACGCGCTCGACCCCGGTGCCCACCAGGGGCTTCTCGGGGCGCAACACCGGCACCGCCTGACGCTGCATGTTGGCGCCCATCAGCGCGCGGTTGGCATCGTCGTGCTCGAGGAACGGCACCAGAGACGCGGCCACTGACACGATCTGCGCCGGTGACACGTCCATGTATTGCACGCGCTCGGGACTGACCAGGATGGTTTCGCCGCGTTCACGCGCAGAGACCAGCTCATCGATGAGGCGGCCGGTTTCGTCAACCATGGCGTTGGCCTGGGCGATCACATACTTGCCTTCCTCGATCGCTGACAGATAGTCGATCTGGTCGGTGACCTGCCCGTCACCGACACGGCGGTATGGCGTTTCAATGAAGCCGTACTCGTTGAGCTTGGCGAACAGGGCGAGCGAGTTGATGAGGCCGATGTTCGGGCCTTCCGGTGTTTCGATCGGGCAGACACGACCGTAATGCGTGGGGTGCACGTCGCGCACCTCGAAGCCGGCGCGCTCGCGGGTGAGACCGCCCGGGCCCAGGGCGGAAACGCGACGCTTGTGCGTGATCTCCGAGAGCGGGTTGGTCTGATCCATGAACTGCGACAACTGCGATGAGCCGAAAAACTCCTTGATCGCAGCCGAGATCGGCTTGGAGTTGATGAAGTCATGCGGCATCAGGTTTTCGGTCTCGGCCTGGCCGAGGCGCTCCTTGACCGCGCGCTCGATGCGCGACAGTCCGGCGCGGAACTGGTTTTCGGCCAATTCGCCGACGCAGCGCACGCGGCGGTTGCCAAGGTGGTCGATGTCATCGACTTCGCCGCGGCCGTTGCGCAGCTCCACGAGCATTTTGATGACGGCCATGATGTCGTCATGCGACAACACCATTTCCCCCTCGATTTCATCGCGGCCGAGGCGGCGATTGAACTTCATGCGGCCAACCCGCGACAGGTCATACGCGTCGGCATCGAAGAACAGGCGCTTGAACAAGGACTCAACCGCATCTTCCGTGGGCGGTTCGCCGGGACGCATCATGCGGTAGATCGCGACCTTGGCCGCGAGCTGGTCTGGCGTTTCGTCCATGCGCAAGGTCTGCGAAATGAACGGACCCTGGTCGAGATCGTTGGTGTACAGAGCTTCAATGCGGCGGATGCCGGCATCGCGCAGCTTCTTCAGGATGGCTTCGGTCAGCTCGTCATTCGCCAAGGCGACGATTTCGCCGGTGTCCTCGGATACGACGTTGCGCGCCAGCACCTTGCCGATCAGGAAATCCTCGGGGACGGAGACACGCTGGGTGCCGCTGTCCTCCAGCGCGCGCAGATGGCGCATGGTGACGCGCTTGTCCTTGGCGACGACGACCTCGCCGTTCTTGTCGGTGAGATCGAAACGCGCCACCTCGCCCTTGAAGTGCGCCGGCACGAACTCGACCATCGCACCCTGGTCCATCAGGTCGAAGCGGTCAAAGCCGAAGAAATGGGCCAGGATTTGCTCATTGTTGAGGCCCAGCGCCTTCAGCAGGATCGTCACCGGCATCTTGCGGCGACGGTCGACGCGGAAGTACAGCACATCCTTCGGGTCGAATTCGAAGTCCAGCCAAGAGCCGCGGTAGGGGATGATCCGCGCGGAAAACAGCAATTTCCCCGACGAGTGGGTCTTGCCCTTGTCGTGTTCGAAAAAGACCCCAGGCGAGCGGTGCAGCTGGGACACGATGACACGCTCGGTGCCGTTGATGATGAATGAGCCCTTGTCGGTCATGAGCGGAATTTCACCCATGTAGACCTCCTGCTCCTTCACTTCCTTGATCGTCGGCTTGGCCGCCTCGCGGTCCATGACGATCAGGCGCACCTTGGCGCGCAGTGCGCTCGCGAAGGTCAGGCCGCGCTGCTGGCACTCGCGTACGTCGAACGCAGGACGAGCGAGCTGGTAGCCAAGAAATTCCATGCGCACATTCTGGTTGTGCGACACGATGGGGAAAATTGCCGTGAAGGCCGCTTGCAAGCCCTCATCCTTGCGCTTGTCGCCGACGACGTCCTTCTGCAGGAAAGCCTCGTAGGACTCGAGCTGGGTGGCGAGCAGATAGGGCACGTCGAGAACGCCTTGGCGAGTGCCAAAGCTCTTGCGAATCCGCTTTTTTTCGGTGAACGAGTAGGACATGGAGGCTCCGCTACGCAGGACTGAAACCGATTTGGAATACGCGCCAGGGGGGCGCGCATTCAAAAGCCGTTATGAAGGCGCGAAAGCCCGGAAAGCTTTCTCAGCTTTCCGGGCCCGCTTGACTGCAGGTGGATTACTTGATTTCCGCCTTGGCACCCGCGTCTTCCAGCTTCTTCTTGGCAGCTTCGGCGTCAGCCTTCGGCAGCCCTTCCTTGACAGCCTTCGGCGCGCCGTCGACGAGGTCCTTGGCTTCCTTCAGGCCGAGGCCGGTCAGCTCACGCACGGCCTTGATGACGGACACCTTGTTGGCGCCAGTTTCAAGCAGCATCACGTTGAACTCGGTCTGCTCTTCAGCGGCCGGAGCGGCGGCACCGGCGCCCGGGGCAGCCACGGCCATCGACGCGGCCGAGACGCCGAACTTCTCTTCGAACGCCTTGACCAGATCGTTCAATTCGAGGACGGTCATGCCGCCAACGGCTTCCAGAATGTCTTCTTTGTTCAATGCCATTTTGATAACTCCTGAATTCGATGAATGGTGTGATTCGAGGGAGACGCGCGCGGATCAGACCGCGGCGGCGCCTTCCTCTTCGCGTTTCCTGGCCAGCGCGGCAACGCTCGCGACAAACCCGGTCAGCGGAGCCAGCATCACCCCCAGCAGCCTGGCGAGGAGCTCCTCGCGGCTTGGGATCGATGCCAGTTGCTTGACGCCTTCCGCGTCGAGCCGGCGTCCATTGAAGGCTCCGGCGCGCACGACCAGCTTGTCATTGGTCTTGGCAAAGTCCTGGATGACTTTGGCGGCAGCGATGGCGTCTTCGGAAAAGCCGTAGATCAGTGGACCGGACATTTCGTCGGCGATCACTTCGAACGGTGTTCCGGTGACGGCGCGGCGGGCCAACGTGTTTTTCAGAACCTGGAGATGAACGCCCTTGTCACGCGCCTGCGCGCGCAGCCGGGTCATTGGCTCCACTTCGATTCCACGATATTCCGCCAGCACCAGAGTTTGCGCCTTCGCTGCAAGGGCCGCGACTTCGGTCACGACGGCCTGCTTCTCATTGCGATTCAGACTCAAGGTTGACTCCTGAAGAAAATGATCGGGGCGCATGCGTCCCAATCGGATTGCAGCGTCCTCTGGAGATCAACAAGACCCCCGGAAAAATCCGGGGGGCATGCAGCTTTCCAGCGGGTTCGCCATCTGCGTCGGCATCGACCGCCGGCTCGACCGGTGATCTCAATTAGGGCCTTGCGGCCACCAACGGTCTTGGATCGCTCGGTGCTGCACGCTGTTTCCAGTGATTGGCACCGACCCACCAAACTTGCTTGCGGTCGCCGAACAGCAGGCGGCCGCTCGATTTCATCCAATCATCAGCCGTGCTCAGGCGGCCGATGCAGCGATGCTCGCTGGTTCGACGCGCACGCCGATTCCCATCGTTGACGACACGGCAACCTTGCGCAGATAAATCCCCTTGGAGGCGCCTGGACGCGCCTTGTTCAGCGCATCGATGAGGGCCCGGAGATTGTTCCGCAAGGCCTCGGGCTGGAACGACGCGCGACCGATCGTCGAGTGCACGATGCCAGCCTTGTCGGCGCGGAACTGCACCTGACCTGCTTTGGCATTGCGCACCGCGCCTGCCACGTCCGGGGTTACCGTGCCGACTTTGGGGTTCGGCATGAGGCCGCGCGGGCCGAGGATCTGGCCCAATGCGCCCACGACGCGCATTGCGTCGGGCGATGCGATCACGACGTCGAAGTTGAGGTTGCCCGCCTTGATGGCTTCGGCCAGGTCGTCGAACCCGACGATATCGGCGCCGGCAGCCTTGGCCTCTTCTGCCTTGGCGCCCTGCGCGAAAACCGCGACGCGCTTGATTTTGCCGGTGCCCTCGGGAAGCACGACGGAGCCGCGAACAACCTGATCCGACTTGCGCGCATCGATGCCCAGAGCCACGGCGACGTCGATGGACTCATCGAATTTGGCAACAGCGCATTCCTTGATGAGGTTCAGCGCCTGGTCGACCGGATACAGCTTGTTCGACTCGACCTTGGCGCGAAGCGCCGCATAACGCTTTGGAAGTTTTTTGGCCATGATTACACGCCCTCCACGGTCACGCCCATCGAACGGGCGGTGCCAGCGATGGTGCGCACGGCGGCGTCCAGATCGGCGGCGGTGAGATCCTTGACTTTGGTCTTCGCGATCTCTTCGAGCTGCGCGCGGGAAATCCTGCCGACCTTGTCAGTATTGGGCTTGCTCGAACCCTTGTCGAGCTTGATGGCCTTCTTGATCAGCACGCCGGCGGGCGGCGACTTGATCACGAAGGTGAAAGACTTGTCCGCGAAGGCGGTAATGACCACCGGCAGCGCCAGACCGGGCTCGATGCCCTGGGTCTGGGCATTGAACGCCTTGCAGAACTCCATGATGTTCAGGCCGCGTTGACCAAGGGCGGGGCCGATGGGCGGCGATGGGTTGGCCTTGCCGGCCGGGACTTGCAACTTGATGAAGCCGACGATTTTCTTCGCCATGCTGATTCTCCTGTCGAGTTCGAACGTCCGGCTGGACCGGACTCCTCGTTCCTGCGGCCTCTGCGGCGTCGGCGTTGAGCCGGTGCCGGGTTGATGGCTGCGCGCCGGGCCGCCCCGCGCGCAACTTCACGCCAGTCAGACCTTTTCGACCTGCTGGAATTCCAGTTCCACCGGCGTGGCGCGACCAAAAATCGTGACCGACACACGCAAGCGGGACTTCTCGTAGTTGACTTCTTCGACGTTACCGTTGAAGTCCGTGAAAGGACCTTCCTTGACCCGAACCATTTCCCCCGGCTCGAACAGGACCTTGGGACGGGGTTTCTCAACACCCTCCTGGATCTGGTTCATGATCTTGTCGACGTCGGCCTCGCTGATCGGTGCGGGCCGGTTCTTGGCGCCGCCGACAAAACCGGTGACCTTGCTGGTGTGCTTGACCAGGTGCCAGGTCGCGTCGTCCATTTCCATTTCGACCAACACATAGCCGGGGAAAAAACGACGCTCGGTGATGGTCTTGCGACCATTCTTCATTTCCACCACTTCTTCGGTCGGCACGAGAATGCGCCCGAACTTCGACTGCATTCCGGCGCGGTCGATGCGTTCGCGAAGGTTGCGCTCGACAGCCTTCTCCATGCCGGAGTAGGCGTGCACGACAAACCACTGTTTCTGGCCAGGACGCTCGCTGGCAGGCACCATATCAACCATTGATCACTCCGTTCAATGTTTCCAGCCGAGGATCAGGTCGTAGAGCACCCATTCGAGCGATTTGTCGGTGAGCCACAGGAACAGTGCCATCAGAACGACAAAACCGAACACGATGCCGGTCATCTGCAGGGCTTCCTTGCGCGCAGGCCAAACCACCTTGCGCACTTCGCGGACCGACTCTCGAGTATAGGCGATCAATGCCTTGCCCGGTTCGGCAAGCAGGAATAACCCTACTGCGATGCCAAGCAGCACCAGCAGCGCGATGACGCGCAGCCAGGTCTCCTGACTGTGCAAAAGGTAGTAGGCCGCGAAAGCGGCCACGAAAGCTGCGCCCGCCATTCCCAGCTTGGCCTTGTCTGCCACGGTGGAAACGGTTTCTACGTTCGGATTGGCCATTATTGACTGGTTGCGCTTTGTCCGGTGCTGGCAGGGGCAGAGGGAATCGAACCCCCAACCTTCGGTTTTGGAGACCGACGCTCTGCCAATTGAGCTATGCCCCTGTGGTACCCCTGGACTGGCCACTGGCCACTGTACTGCAAACGACGACGAACCGCACGATGACGCCGGACCCGCGAGCCCGGCGCATGCAACCCGAACTCTGTTACGCGATGATTGTCGCGACGACGCCGGCGCCGACGGTGCGACCGCCTTCACGG